>Ga0335072_10004489_pt1 | contig 20721 bp, 15 predicted proteins | sample Lox_Sample_21_FD_206725 | JGI IMG/M metagenome (GOLD analysis project Ga0335072, IMG submission 206725) | Soil microbial communities from Loxahatchee National Wildlife Refuge, Florida, United States - Lox_Sample_2.1 | ecosystem: Environmental > Terrestrial > Soil > Wetlands | place: USA...
ATGATTCATAGACGGTCAAGGCGCCCTCAGGATAGGGCGCATCTGCTGAAAAAGGAACACGAAATAGAGAAGATATCTGAATCCATGCGGTGCTAAAAAGTCTAGCACATGGGCCGCCGCCGATTGCCGCGGTGAGACTATTCTGCCGCCGAGCCAAGGCTGATGACGGCCCTTCGCAATCGGTAATGCTGCTGCGTAAGATGCAGGAATTGCAGCTCGTCGGGTGCACTCTTGACACGAATGACTCGAAGCAAGTTTTTCTTTTCTTGCTTGCTCCACTCTTCGAGATCGGGAAGCGTGGTCAGGACTAGCGCAAAGTTGTCGAAGGCAGTCTTTTCGCTCGGCGCCCACGATGATGTGCTCACCGCTAAGGCCCGTTCCAACGCTCGTCGAGCAGCCGCTCGCATACGATCTGAATCGCCGCCAAACTTACTGGCCATGTGGTGATTCACCCCGAGCCCAATACTGCGGGTTGAGAATCGATCCCAGACTCCGACTTCAGCTCCCGGCAACTCGTAGAAGACATGCTCTGCGGCGAGCCGCTTCAAGGTGCGGACCGGCGTGTGGTATTTGGCATCGCCCGCAATTTTCTCTTCTTCACGCTCCACCAGTTTGAGCAAATCGTGCCGCGCTGGCCGGAAGCCCAATTTGCGATAGAACCAGAAGGCACCGGATTGAATGGCTTCTTCATTATCGTGTCCAAGCTGATAGGGATAGACCGAGACGACCGTTGTGCCCATCCAGGCGCATAGGCAGCGCAGCACCTGCGAATAGATCCATCCGGCCTCACCGCCGCGGAAGGTGTAGAAAGTGTTGAAGCCAACCTCCATCCATTCGCAAAGACCAATGGCCTCGATGTAATTGATGGGGATTCCGTTCTTGAGCGTGAATCCGGCAACATAGGCGCGCAGCGGCAGACGGTGCTCAGGAGGAAGGCTCCAGAGAAATATGGAGACGCCCCGCCCGACCTCGGCTTCAACCACGGAAGCAGGATCGGCCAGCGTCGTGCCGTAGAGCTCGCGGTAGCGTACCAGCATGACCTCTCGAATCATGTCGGTGATGCGCTTTCCCTCCCGTACTGGAAGTCGAATGAACGACGGGGGCCGGCGTTGTAGCTCCTCCGCCAACGAGACTTGGCTTCGCGCGATCAATGGACTTTGGTGATAGAAGGTCTGGCGAACGGTGTGCCAGTTTCGCGTCCGTGAAATTCGCGAGTTTTCGAGGTGCCAGCGTAATGGGATTCGGAGTGATTCGTAGAGTTCGATCCGCTGTTGCAGCGGCAGCGAAAGGCGCTCGAAACGCTCAATCAGCCACGCCGGGGTTGCCGATTTATTGCCGCCAGCAGTCTCAATCCACCGACGCCAGGGAGTGTCAGCCTCGACGAATGCGTCGTCCTCGAGCAGCGGGATGAATCGAGGGCCGGTTGTGCCGAGTTCCCTCCCAGGCTCGTATGTCTCCCACGCGATCTCGACCTTTCCGGGTAAACGTCGGACCAGCCAGCGAGCAACCTCGAAGCTGAGCGTGTCTTCCATGGTGGTTCCGGCGATGCCTGCGTGCTCGAAAGTATCGAAGGCGGTCATGTCGACGCCGGACTCGCGCAACGCATTTACCTTTTTGTAAAAGCGATTCAGGACACGCTTCGCCGTTCGAAGTACGGTTGGATTGTGGGGAAATGCTCTGAGAAAGAGCACCACTTCGTGGAACCGGAGCAGAAAGCCAGGGTCGTCGAACCTGGCAGAGTCAAGTGAGTTCAACAGTCCCACGACCCCACGACCCTCAGCGGGACCAAAGTCTGTGCGCGTAAGTTCGAGCTGCGACAGCAGGCGGTCGAGAGATGGCTGAGACATATCAGAACGGAGCATTTTTTTGGCGAAACAAGCCTATAGCATCGCCGTTCGTTTTTGGATTACCGGTCCGGCAACCAAGCGCTGAGAACAGTCCGTGGCTGGGATAACGCATGTTATAATCAATACTCGCCTGAGCGTTGCGGTCGAGGCTTTCGTTGATCCAATGATTTCCTCCATGGGCGAACCCGCTTTCGTGCCGAGAGCACTCAGAATCAGCGAAATTTAACATTTATTGATCCGAGGTATACCCATGTCCGGCCATTCCAAATGGGCCACAATTAAACACAAAAAGGGCGCGCTGGATGCCAAGCGCGGCAAGATTTTCACCCGGCTGATCAAAGAAATAGCCATGGCGGCCAAAAGCGGCGGCGATCCGGACATGAATCCCCGTTTGCGTACAGCCATTGCAGCGGCCAAGGCGGAGAACATGCCAGCCGATAACATCAAGCGGGCTATTCAGCGCGGAACCGGGGAACTGCCGGGCTTGACTTACGAAGAGTTTTCGCTCGAGGGTTATGGTCCCGGCGGGGTCGCCGTGCTGGTTGAGATCTCTACTGACAATCGCAACCGTACTGTCAGTGAAATTCGCCACGTCTTCACAAAGAATGGCGGCAACATGGCTTCGGCGGGCGCGGTGGCCTACCTCTTCCACAAGAAGGGCGACATCATTGTTCCAAAGTCGGCAGCCAAGGAAGATGACTTGATGAACATCATCCTAGAAGCTGGTGGAGAGGATCTAAAGGACGATGGCGAGAATTGGGAAGTGCTAACGGAACCTTCTGCTTACGAAACGGTACTGGAGGCAGTGAAAAAGGCTGGGATTGCACCGGCTTCGTCGAGCGTGGCAATGATTCCTCAGAACTACATCAAGCTCGAAGGACAACCGGCGGCAACCATGATTCGCCTGGTTGAAGCACTCGAGGATCACGATGATGTGCAAAATGTGCACGCCAATTTTGATATCGATCAAAAGGTGCTGGAAGAGGTCGCGGGCTAGGGTTGAGAACTCAAGAATAGACGAAGGCCGCTCGAGAGTGGGCGGCCTTGTTTTTCGCCCCAACGTTTTTTTCAGCAGAGACAACATAGAGAGGGCGAAGCCTGTTACGTCGTGACACTGGCCTACTCTTCCTCAAAAATCCGTGAACCACGCGGGAAGATTTCAACATCAACGTGGAAAAGTTTGTGGAAAAGAAGGAACTTACTCCTGTAACGTTCTGTTGAATAATCGCTTCTACAGTCTGCACTGTATGGAGTGCGACACCAGTCCGGGCCGTGGTCTCCTTGCCCATCGTCGGGGTTCAGTGAAGATTCGGTTAGACAAATTGCTGGTTGAGCGCGGCCTCACACCTTCGCGCGAGCGCGCGCAAGCGCTCATTCTTGCAGGCAAGGTCCTGGTCAACGAGCAAAAGATCGAGAAAGCAGGAGCGTCGATTGACTCCGATTCGACTTTGCGCCTCCTCGGCGACGACCTTCGTTATGTCAGCCGGGGCGGGGTGAAGCTCGAGAAGGCGCTCAAGCACTGGCACATTGATTTGCAGGGTCGCATTTGTCTGGACGTGGGTGCTTCGACGGGTGGATTCACTGATTGCATGTTGCAGTTCGGCGCGGCGAAGGTGATTGCAGTGGACACCGGCTATGGCCAGTTGGACTTCCGGCTTCGAAACGATGCGAGGGTCCGACTCATGGAAAAGACCAATGCACGCTACCTGACTCGTGAGGCAATGGGTGAGCAGGCTGATTTCATCGCGATGGACGTTTCGTTCATCTCGGCAACTATTGTGCTGCCGGCGGTTCTCGGGGCGAGCATTGTGAATCGTCCAAAAGCCGGAGCAAGCGAAATCGTCGTGCTGGTGAAACCGCAGTTCGAAGTGGGAAGGGAATTCGTGGGCAAAGGCGGTATCGTGCGAGATGAAGCAACACAGTTGAGCGCAGTTAAGAAAGTAGAATCGACCCTTCACCAGCTGGGGGTGGTGGGGACAGACTGGATTGACTCGCCGATTTTGGGGGCTGAGGGCAATCGTGAATTCTTGCTCTACGGCGAGTTCTCAGCGAAGCGGTGCTGATCCGCGCATGATCGGCCGACCCCTCCCGCTGTACAATCGACAATTCATGCCGGACGATGACGCTAAGCCTGCGAAGCTGAACCACGTCGCTATCATTTCCAAACCCGAACGCCCTGAGTTGGCGGAAGTTCTACCGGCGCTCGATCAGTGGTTGAAAAAGCGGGGCTACACGATCGTGATGGACTACGAAAGTGTTGCCTATTACCCGGGACGGGAAGCCGTGCCACGCACGGAAATGGCGAAGTCTGCTCCAGACCTTGCCCTTGTCTTGGGCGGCGATGGAACCTTGCTTTCCGCGGCCAGGGCGGTTTCGAGTGTCGGTACTCTCATTCTCGGAATTAATCTTGGCACCCTTGGGTTTCTCACCGAAGTCCAACTCTCGGGGCTTTACCCAGCTCTTCAGGCGATTGAGGAGGGGAAGTATTTCGTCGATAGCCGCTCAATGCTGAGCTGTTCTCTCACACGCAACGGGGCAGTATTGACCGAGCATGTGGCGTTGAATGACCTTGTGGTCAGCAAGAGTGCGATTGCGCGTCTCAATGCATTTCAGCTCTTTGTTGACGCTGAATTTGTCTCGAGTTATAAGGCGGATGGGTTGATCATCGCTTCGCCGACGGGTTCTACGGCCTATTCTCTAGGTGCTGGCGGACCAATTCTGAAACCAGACGTACAGGCCTTCGTCATCACGCCGGTTTCTCCGCATGGCCTCACCCACCGGCCAGTCGTGGTACGTGACTCAGTGCAGATCGAGATTCGAGTAAAGACGGGGCAGGAGCAAGCGTATCTTAGCCTCGATGGACAGGTAGGAATGCCAATCCAGGATGGGGATATCGTCCGCTGCGTAAAGGCAGACCATCCGGCCAAGCTCCTACGTTTCCAAAAGTCTTTCTTTGGCGTGCTTTCTACCAAGCTGAAGTGGGGCGAACGCTGATGGAAATTATCTAGAGGATGCGGGAACGCGAGACCAGGATCGTCTAAACCTTTGCTGTCGAAGCGGAGTTCGGACTGATATTTTTGCGCAGGTCGTCCCAGATGTCATCGGGCATGTCGACAAAAACCTTCACAATCTCAGGATCGAACTGAGTGCCGGAGCAGCGAACGATCTCTTTGCGAGCTACCTCATAGCTGCGTCCGGCGCGATAGGGACGGTCGGAAGTTATAGCATCGAGCGTGTCGGCAATCGAGAAAATGCGCGCTCCCAGCGGAATTTCTTCGCCCCTCAACCCGCGTGGATACCCAGTACCGTCAAACCACTCCTGGTGGGAATAAACGATCTCAGCGGCTTCCGCAAGGAAGGGGATCTTGCTGACCATCTTGTAGCCCGCGTAGGCGTGTTCGCGCATGGTGCTCGTTTCACTTGGCGTCAGTTTGCCGGGTTTGTTCAGGATCAATTCTGGGATTGCCATTTTGCCGATGTCGTGCAAGTAGGCTCCGCGGGCAATCACGCTGATCTGTTCTTTGGGCAGCCCCATTTTTCGCGCGATCGCGATCGTATAGGCTGTGACGCGCTTCGTATGTTCGGCGGTTTCCGTATCCTTGCCGGCCAGCATATCGCCGAAGGCTTCGAGAGTTATGTCGTACGATTTCTCCAACTCGGCCAGCGCTGTCTTCCACTGCTGCGTTCTGGCTGCGACCAGAGCTTCAAGGTTGGTGCGATAAGTATCGTTTTCGCGCTTGAGCCGCCGATGTTCGAGCGCGCGCCGCACGGTTGCGAGGAGTTGGTCGCGTTCAAACGGTTTCAATAGATAGTCATAGGCTCCATTGCGCAGAGCCTGGAGTGCGACCTGAATGTCGTGGACGGCCGTAACCATCACGACCGGCACATCAGGGAAGCGCTCTTTGGAGCTTTCGAGCAGCGCGATCCCATCCATCTCGGCCATCATCAGATCCGACAGTATGAGATCGAATTCCTCGCCTGATTCGAGGATAGATAGTGCTTCGATTCCGCTGGCCGCCTGGTGGGTTAGGAAATGTGCGCCGCCAAGCATCGAAGACACAATCTCGCGGATTGTCTCCTCGTCGTCGACGACCAGAATTTTCTCGTTCGGCATGGATGACTTTGAATGTCGCCTATTCTAGGCCTACCCTTCATGTTCCGAAAGTAACCATTTGGAGGCGGAAATCATGCCCTTCCGGCGAGTGAGCATGATATTTAAAAATCTTGGCATTCGTGCGCCTGCCTATGATTCCTGCAGGGCTATTTGGCAATTCGCTCGCCCAGTTCGCTGGCCCCTGGCTGACGGCCCGGGAAACTGCGACTTTGATCATGGCGATGATCAGCCTGCTTTTCTTTCGCGCCTTTCGGGAGCGGTATCTGCTTGCGTGGGGCGGGGGATGGATCGCCTATGGAGCCTTCCTTTATCTTGTCCGTGTCAGTGCCTCGCATCCAGCTTCGAAATCACTAAGCGCCTTTGCCGAAGCCGATTTTGTTCTTGCGATTTCCCTCCTGGCAGCAGCTGCCCTAATTTCGGCCCGTTCGCGCCGCGCCATCACAGCTCTGGTAGCGGTTTCGTGGGTGATCTTGATCTGCGCGGCAATGCGACCGTTCTATTTTCCGGGCTCTTTTTCAGCCCGTCTCGGCATTGAGATTGCATGCCGCGTAATGGCTGCCGGTGCGGCGTTCGAACTCTTGCGAGCGCGCCTCGGTCGCATCGGTATGGGACCGTTTCTGTTTGGCGCTGGTCTGCTAACCCTGAATCTGAGTTGGCCTCCGTTCACCAACCGCATTCCCGGCGAGGGCTACTTACTGGCGGAAATCTTACTTGGCTCGAGTCTTCTGTTAGTTGTACTCGACGATTCGCGGTCACGCACACGGCGACTGGCGGTGCTGAATGAACTTTCGGTCACCATCGCACGCGGGCACAGCCATTCACCTATGATGCAAGCGGCGCTCGAGAAACTCAGCGGCGCGATCGGGTCGAAAGCTGCCTGGTTCCTCTTCATGGAAGGAGAGAATCTGGTGCCCACCCAGCACGTGGGGCTGTCAGCGGACTTCCTCCGCATAATCGGACAGGAAGGCGTTGATGATGCCATGGCCGAGGCTCTGCGGGATAGCCGTGTGGTGGTGGAGAAGGCGGCGAACACAACAAAACCCGTGCGCGAGCAGTTGGCCAGGTACGCGATCAAGAATGTCGTGCTGGTCCCCGTGCTGGGTAAGAAGTCTGCGATCGGCGTACTGTCGTTCGGTTGCAACGGATTGCGTTCTTGCAGTCCCGAAGAACTTGAGTTCCTTGAAACTGCGGCTCAGAAGCTGGGTATCGCGGCCGAGAATCTTCGCTTATTAGAACAGGTTTTACGCTCGCAGCGGCAGTGGATGAACACTTTCGATTCGATTCAAGATCTAATTCTGGCGCATGACACCGATTTCAGGATATTGAAAACGAATCAGGCTCTGCTGATGCGCCTGGAAAAAGCCCCAGCTGACGTGCTCGGAAGTCTGTGTGAGACAGTTCTACCGCGCAAGCACCCTTGGCGGGATTGTCCATATTGCGAACGCGGCTCGGGGCTCACAGAAGGTCTTGACCCGTGTTTCGGGGGACAGTCTGTAGTGTCCACGTCGTCATATACCGAGCAGGGAGGACAGCAGAAGGGCACCATCCACGTCGTGCATGATACGACGGACCGTCATGCTGCTGAAGAGAAGTACCGGATGCTGTTTGAACAGGCCCAAGAAGGCGTTTTCGTTGCAACCTTGGAGGGCGATCTTCTCGACTGCAATGACGCATTTGTCACAATGCTGGGTTACGGAAACCGGGACGAATTGATGTCGCTCGATCTGGCAGGAGTGCTGGGAGCGACCGCCGACGAGCGGGACGCCTTCAGGCGAGAGTTGGAAGCGCACAATTACGTACGAAATTTCGAAATGACCGTGCGCCGCAAAGACGGAGCACTTCTGACCGTCGCCCAGAGCTGCTTTGCCACCCGGGACTCCAGTGGCCGCATCGAGCGTTATCAGGGATTCGTGCTCGACATCACCGAGAAGAAGCGTTCGGAAGATGAGATGCGAAGGCGCAATCGCGAGCTGAATGCTCTTAATGCGATGGCGGTCATTGCAACCCAATCCTTCGACCTCGACGAAATCTTGAACCTCACATTGCGACAGGTAATTTCGCTCTTCGGGGCGGAGACCGGATCGGTATACCTGGCAGCGGAGCCGGAAGGAACGTTCCGGCGTCGTGCCGGCTGGGGACCTCGGAGCGAGGCCCGCGTTCGCATGGCAGAGGTTGTGTTTCCCGAGGGCCTTGGGGACCTGGTGATGCGGTCGCGTGCGGAGGTGGTCACGCAGGATTTTCTTCCGCATTTGCCTCCCCCCGTCGTCGAATTCGTTTGCGCCGACCGGTTGCCATACTGGATTTGGGTTCTGCTCTGGAGCAAGGATAAGCCGATTGGCATCATGGGCATCGCTAGCAAAGAAGATCGGCATTACACCAGCAATGACGAAAATCTGCTTGTCGCAATCAGCCGGCAGTTGGCGACCACGGTTGAAAAGGTCCAGCTCTACGAAGAAACGTGTCGCGCTTACGAGGATCTGCGCCACACCCAGGAACAACTCCTGCAAAGTGAAAAAATGTCGGCGGTGGGGCAATTAATCTCCGGCGTAGCCCACGAACTTAATAATCCGCTTACAGCGATTCTGGGATATGCGCAATTACTCGACGGAGCCGGGCTCGACCACCGCTCTGCCGACTATGTTCGCAAGTTGTTCAAACAGGCACAGCGGACTCACCGGGTCGTCCAGAACCTGCTCTCGTTTGCTCGTCAACGCAAGCCGCAGAAACAGGATGTCGATCTCCGCAAGGTGTTGGAAGAGACACTGACCCTGCGCGAGTATGATTTGAAAGTAAATAACATCGCGTTGCAACGTGAAATTCCCGACGACGTCCCGCCTGTCGTGGCTGATCCTCATCAGTTGGAGCAGGTTTTCCTTAACGTTATCAATAACGCGCTCGACGCGATGGTGGAAGGCAATGGCAGCGGAAGTCTGAAAGTCCGTGTGTTCAAGAAAGACAGTTTTGTATGCATCGAATTCGATGACAGCGGACCTGGCATCAAAGACACCAATCGAATTTTTGATCCCTTCTACACCACTAAGTCGGTGGGCAAAGGCACCGGCCTCGGGTTGAGCATCTGTTACGGAATCATCAAGGAGCACAATGGCGAGATCGTGGCCCGCAATCGCGACGAGGGAGGTGCGTCGATCGAGGTGCGGCTACCGGCCAGCGAAAAACCTGCCGTTTCGGAAACTGTTGTCCCGAGCAGACGCGAATCCCTGTTGGCTGGACGGGTGTTGTTGGTAGAAGACGAAGAAGCGGTTCTCGAGTTCGAACGGGATGTGCTGGTGGGGGCTGGCGCCGATGTGACCACCGCCCTCAGCGTGGATGAGATGAAAGACAAACTCCAAGCCGCCACTTTTGACGTCGTCGTCATGAACGGGCGGATGCCGGGAGGGATGAGTGCACAGGAAATCTACCAGTGGATCGCAGACCGGGGCACAGGCACAGAAGAATGTCTGCTGATAACCTTCTCCAGCGTAACGGACTCGGAGACCCGCGCCTTTTTGCAGGAGCGTAGTGTTCCATCACTGGCGAAACCCTTTGAGGTCGCGGATCTGATCTCACATGTGCGCACGTTAACGCAGAGACAGTCGAAGAGATCGAGCCCCTCAGCCGACGGGAGAACGGCCGCAGCTAGCGCCGGAGTCTGATTACCCGCACCCTTACTTTAGAGCTGGCCCTTCAGGCCACGCATCATTTCCGCAATCAACTTCTCATTGCGGCGATACCAGCGCCAATGGCCTTCGCGAGTTGCTTCCACCAAATGGGCTGATTCCAGAATTCGCATGTGATGAGAGATTGTGGGCTGGGCAAGTTTGACTCGTTGTTCGATGTCGGAGGCGCAAAGCCCAGTGTCCTTTCCCAGAGAGCCTCCACCTCTTTCTTTAAGCGCGCGAAGGATCCGGCGACGGGTAGGGTCAGCGATCGCTTGCAGAAAACGATCGAGCGCTGTAGCCGATTGCGCCATAAAAGAAGGTTATCAGACCTTGGCGCGGTGCGCTGTGCATTACTTTTTCACAATAGGGTTATAGCCATCGGCGATCAACCGGGTTTTCATGGCGTCAGCTTCTTTAAAATCGGCGTAAGGTCCAACTTGTACATGATAGTACTTGTCGGTCGGGGAGTTATTGGCCGCGAACGCCGGGTACTGCTTTTTCTTTAGCGCTTCCACAAGCGCTTCCGCATCTTCTTGCCGGCTTACTGCGGCTACTTGCACGAAGTAAGTGCCGTTCGCGGCCCCGTTATTTGTAGTTGCAGGTAAGGGACTTTCGCCTGCCGATCCGCCTGCCGACTGCGATTTTGAATCCGCAGCCGATGTAGAAGCCGCAGGATTCGCGGTAGTCGACTTTGACAGGCCGGGATCGTTAGATTGAGAAACATCCTTGCCCGTTCCTTCTTTGCCTGAAGAGCGTTGCGCCGGGGATCCCTGGGAACCAGATGCGGTGCTCACGCTACTGCTAACTCCCAACATCGATGTTTTTCGCCCGAGAGAGAAGCCGATGGCAAAAAATACCGCGCACACCACCACGAAGGTGAAGAACAGGGCAAGCATTCGCCCCGTTCCCAGCGTGATCTCTGTATCTTGCGACGAAGTGCCCATGAATAGTAAAAGCGGCCGCTACGTGCCTGTGCTCTTGGCTGGTGCTGCCGAACTCGGCTGTCCGCCCAGCATCTTTTGGATTCCCGAAAAGAAATCCACTGGGACGGGGAAGACCACGGTTGTATTCTTCTCGACTCCGATTTCGGTAAGGGTCTGCAGGTACCGCAGCTGCACGCTGACCGGTTCGGTCGCGAGCAAGCGCGCGGCATCCACCAGGCGCTGCGCCGCAGAGAATTCGCCTTCCGCGTGGATAATCTTTGAACGCTTTTCGCGCTCTGCCTCCGCTTGCTTGGCCATGGCGCGCAGCATCGATTCCGGCAGGTCGACCTGTTTCACTTCCACATTCGCCACTTTCACGCCCCACGGAGCAGTGTGAGTGTCGAGAATGCTCTGCAGTCGCAGATTGATCTTGTCGCGATGAGCAAGTAATTCATCAAGCTCCTGTTCGCCCAAAACCGAGCGTAGCGTAGTCTGAGCGAACTGCGAGGTTTGATAAACATAGTTCGACACTTCGACGACGGCCTTTCGCGGTTCAATCACGCGTAGAAAAATCACCGCATTTACCTTTAGGGTGACGTTATCGCGCGTGATGATGTCCTGCGGCGTCACTTCGAGCGCCTCCTGTCGCAGGGAGACACGCACCATGCGGTCAACCGGCGCGAAGACGAGGATGACCCCCGGGCCTTTAGCGTTGGGCAGGAGGCGGCCTAATCGAAAGATTACGCCGCGTTCATATTCCGCCAGAATTTTGATCGAACTGAGAATGTAAATAACAAAAATGACGCCGATAACAGCGACAAAGGAGAATTCCAAATCCATATGAATGCCTCCGGCAGCCTTTTAGACGTCTGAGCGGATTGTAGCGCAAAGGGCCAAGCGCACGCGGTGGCTTAATGCCTTCTGAGGTAGCACAGATGATTCGCCAGATTGATGGAGATGGCGTTCTTGTTCAAGCGCTGTGCGCCGGGACACTATGCTTTTCCTTGGACGAGTTGCCCGCCACGGCAGGATCGACTCGTAGTACGAGTCCATCCACGTGTCGAACAACCACCCGTTCTCCGGCAGGGATGTTTATGTGCGCAACCGCATCCCATAGCTCGCCATGAACAAAGACTTTGCCGCCTGGCGCAAGCGCCGTTTCCGCCACTCCGAACTCTCCCACCAGACCCTGCTCTCCTGTGACTACCTTGTTTCGTCGCGCGCGCACGACGATGCCCATGAGGAAGGCAGTAATGACTCCTAAAGGAATGCTGACCGCAAGAGCAGTGACCAAATGTACGCGCATCTCGGGTATGGGGCCATCGACCAAAAGTAGTCCGCCGAGCACGAGAAGCGTGATCCCGCCAATAGTCAGCACACCATGCGTGGCAAACTTGGCTTCGAGCGCGAATAAAACGAACGCTCCAAAGATAAGAAATAGCGCCGCAAACCGCACGGGCAGAAGATTAAGCGCAAAAACTGCCAGCAGGATAAAAACGACACCGACGGTTCCCGGAATGACGGCTCCCGGATGGTTGAACTCGGCATAGAGAGCAAGGGCCCCAATTGCCAGCAGGATGAAGGCGACATTCGGGTCCATGATGTAGGTCAGAATGCGCTGCTTCAGTGTCATCCGATAGTCGAGCACCGGCTGGTTGAGCAGATTCAACGTTACCGTCTCGCCATTGAATCGCTTAAAGCTCTTGCCGCTGAGCTGGCGGAACAGATCCTTTTCGTCACGGGCGACATATTCGATGAGCTTCTTATCGAGCGCTTCCTGCTCGGTAAACGATTTCGATTCGCGCACCGCGCTTTCGGCAAGCTCGACGTTCCGACCACGTTTGGCAACGACAGATCGCATCAACGCCGCCGCGTCATTTTCCATCTTCTGCTTCATGATGTCATCCATCTTGCCGCCGAGGATGACGGGGTGCGCAGCGCCCGTATTGGTTCCGGGGGCCATTGCGGCGACATCAGCCGATTCAAGGATGAAGAAACCGGCCGAGGCGGCCCGGCTACCACTCGGCGTTACGTAGATGATGACGGGGACTGGAGACGCGACAATCTTCTCGATGATCTCGCGGGTTGAGTCGACAAGACCTCCCGGCGTATTCAGCTCGATCAAGAGTGCCTGATCATGATTCGACGCAGCTGCGTCAATCGCGCGCCCAATATACTCGGCGGTGATTGGCTGTATGGCGTCATCGACCGAAATCTTTAGTACGTCGGCGCAACAATCGGCCGCGAATGCGATTGCAGCAAGGGAAACAAAGAGCAGCTGCCGTAGCCATCGCCGGCGGAGGGACAGACCACAACTCTTAAATTGTGATTCCTGGTTCCTGAGACCTGACACCTGACACCTGAGACCTTCTTTCATGGCGTCTTCTCCGCAACTTTTGCCGCCAAGGTGCGCTTCAATTCCTGAGCGGCGGGGTTCGCCGGCTCTAATTGCAGCACACGATTGACACTTTGCGTGGCTGCCTCCATTCGATTTTCACTTAAATCGAGGCGCGTAAGTATCAAATACGCGTCTACCGACTCGCGTACACGGAGGGCAGCTTCAGCCTCAGCGCGCGCCTCTTGACTGTCCCCCCTATTTTCGTATAGCTCGGCGAGAGCTATGAACGGAGCAGTGCTGCTCGGATCTAGCATAGCGGCATGCTGGAATTCGGACTGAGCCTCGCTCGCAAAACCATGCGCAAGCAATTCTTTGCCAAGCTCAATGTAATAGCGCGCGTGGGCATGAATGTCAGACCGGGCAAATTGTTGTTCTGCCCACCCTTGCATCTGCGTAGTCATTTGCCGGAAGGAATCCTCTTGGTACATGCGCTTCAGTCGTGGAGAAGGCACCTTCGTGCTCAGAGCACTGTTGACCGCGGCGCCCGACGGTGGTGCCAGCGATTCAAGGAACATCCGGGCTTCAGCATCGTTCGGATGCTGTTGTAACACGAGACGCAGTTCGCGGACCGCTCTTGTTTTATCCCCGTTCTGGCTGAAAGCGACCGCTGAGTTGAAATGGTAATCGGGATCACTTGGATCGTTGCGAATCGCTTGCACAAAATCGTCGCTGGCCTTTTTCTCACCACGAAGTTCCCTGACTACGCCCAGGTTGTTGTAAACCTCGGCGAGTGGTAAACGAGCGGCGACGAAGGTGAACGCTGCTTCCGCTTTCTCAAAATTCCCTTGAGCGCAGCTGCTCAACCCCAAATAGAAGTTCGCCTCGCGGGCAACCGGCGAGCCCGGCGGAATCTTCTCCAGAGCACTCGCCGCCGATTCATACGACTTCTGGACGAAATAGATCTTCCCCAACTCGAGCCAAGCTCGCGCGAAAGCAGGATCGATTCGTACCGCTCCGCGAAAGTCTCTTACCTTGTCTTCGGCGGAGGTCGTCAGCATTCCTTGGATATAGTTTTCCACGGCATCCAGCCGGAAAGTCGAAGTGTCCGCAACGTACTTGTCTTTGGGAATCTCAAGGTTTGGTCGAATCTGGCGCAGCAAGTCCCAAGTCAGCGCCGATTGCACATTCCCAAGATCGCTAAGTGGGCCTGATTCGGTCTGACTCGCCAGCAGTTTCTCGGCTCGCATGTCGAGCAATTGGGCGGTAGCAGTTAATTTCGAGCCATCGTAGCGATAGGATCCAAGAAGCGCATAATCGACATCCATTTGCTCGGAGAGGCGGAAAAGCGTTGCACGAGAGGGGTGCACCCCGGTTGGAATGCCCAGGCGGTCATAACCTCGCAACCGCTCCCCCCGCGTGGCCACGTAAAGAACAGGGGAGTCGAGTTGCCAGCGCAGGCCTTCGGCAAATCCCTCGCCCAGCCATTCCAAGCCCGGAGTCGGCGAAGCATTTTCAAACGGAATGACGACCATCGTGCTGCCCCAGGCCGAGGGGGTCTGGGCGTGGAGCGAGGCGCAAAAGAGCAGCAAAACTGCCGGCAGGAAAACAGCAACTTTCACGACAACTCTATTATATCGGCACGTTATCCCAAAGAAAGGGCCACCCTCAGGCGCTGCGGGAGTTGACGGCCTCGCGGTGCTCTTGCTCAGGATTGGCTTGCAAATCGCTTTCCACGGTTCTCCATCCGGGCAGCTGGTTACTACCAGTGATGAGGCGCGCGCCGCGCTCGTAGGTTAGGTAGGCCCAAGCCCAATTGATCATCACGACCAGCCGATTGCGGAAGCCGATGAGAAAGAAGACATGGATAAAGAGCCAAGCCAGCCACGCGATGTAGCCAGACAACTCAAGCTTGCCGATCTGCGCGACGGCCGCGGCACGCCCAATCGTGGCCAGACTGCCCTTGTCCACATAATGAAAGTTCCGACGAGGCTGGCGCTCAAGATCCCGGGCAATGGTTTGCGCGACAAATCGGCCCTGCTGCATTGCCACCGGAGCCAGTCCGGGCAACATCTTGCCGTGTTCGTCGGTCAAGCTCGCTAGATCGCCGAGCACGAACACTTCCGGATGGCCGGGAACACTGAGATCCTTCTGTACCAACACGCGTCCGGCACGATCGACGGGAGCGCCCAGCCTTCGCCCACAAGGCGAGGCCGCAACTCCAGCGGCCCACAGTATGACGGGGGTAATGATCTTCTTGTCGCCAATCCAGACGGCATCCGCCTCTACCTTCGTCACCATGCTGGAGGTGTAAACCTCGACTCCGAGATGTCGAAGCTGCTGTTCCGCCTTTTGGGATAAGTTCTCCGAATAAGCGGGCAGGACGCGAGGGCCGCCTTCAAACAGCATGATGCGAGTCTGCTCGGGCTTTATATTGCGGAACTGATTCGTTAAGGCGTGACGCGATATCTCAGCAAGCGTTCCCGCCAACTCGACGCCGGTCGGTCCACCGCCGATCACCACAAACTGCAGCGGCATGTCAGGATTGCCGCGCACCATCTGACGCTCGGCGAGTTCGAAGGCGAGAAACACTCGGCGCCGGATCTCGATGGCATCTTCGATCGCCTTCAGCCCCGGGGCGTCTTCGCGCCAGTCGTCGTGGCCAAAATAAGCATGCGTGGCGCCGGAAGCTACCACGAGATAGTCGTAATCAAGAACCTGTCCCTTGGTAACGACCTTTCTCTCTTCCGGCTTGAAATCGACCACTTCTTCAAGCAACACTTCAACATTGGAGTGGGCTCTAAGTATCCAGCGGATTGGGGCAGCGATCTCGCCTGGAGAAAGTCCCGCGGTAGCAACCTGATAGAGCAAGGGCTGGAAGAGGTGGTGGTTCTTGCGATCGATCACTGTCAATTGGACGGGCAGATGTGCGATCTTGCGAGCGGCGGTTAAACCCCCAAAACCCGCCCCCACAACTATCACCTGCGGCTTGGGTTTGCCATCCATGTCAATACGTTAGATTCGGGCCATGAGTGTTCAGATCAAAACATTTGGCAATGAGGCCGTTGGAGTAATCACCGCCCAGAGGGTTACCTTTCCGGTCCTTGCGGTACCTGCAACGTATCGGCTTTATTTCACCTGGTTTCAGATCATCGTCGCATACATCCTGTTCGAGCGAGCCCTCTGGTCGAAGCGACTGGCATTCCAGAATCGATGGGCGTTGATCGCGATCCTGACCGTCATTCTCTTCGTACTCATTGACAGACCTTCCATTCGACGAATCGGTTTAGGCTTGCCGACCAGAATGGGTTTGGGTGTGGCGCTGGGCGGCAGCCTGGTCACGGTGATTGTCCTGATCTTTCTCGTCCGATGGTCGGGAGGACAGATTCCTGTCAATCCGACTTGGCCAAGCCTGCACTTGGCGTGGCAATACGTTGTGTGGGCGCTGTTGCAGGAGTTCATACTGCAATCATTCTTCTTCACCCGCTGCGAAGATCTGTTTGGGAGTTCAGCGGCGGTGTGGGTAAGCGCGACTCTGTTTGCGGCGGCTCATTTGCCAAGCCCAATCCTGATGACTTTTACCCTGGTCGCAGGCTTGTTCTTCTGCGAGATGTTTCGGCGGTATCGCAGCATTTATCCCATCGGCATTGTGCATGCGATGCTCGGGCTCACGATTGCTGTCACCATGCCTGACAGCTTGCTGCACCACATGCGCGTCGGGATCGGATATCTGCGGTATTAGCCAAGCCGCTCAACCAACTTCATTTCGCTGGTCTGATTTCCTGCCTCCGCTTACACTGCTTGTTCGCCGATTGACAGGCTGGAACTACATTTCAGAAAAAAGAGATCGCAGAATCGCTGTTCCTGATCAACCCAAAGAGCAAGCGATTCTGGCGTTTACTGATCCGTAAACTTAGCCCCTCCAGGTGGTCTTTGAAAATAAAAGACTTAGAATGCGATTTTCTCCAAGTCTTTGAGAAATAAAGGTTTACATGATGTTGATTGAGTGAAGTAACATTATGATTCTAAATGACTTAGCGAGATCGCGAAGAATTTGAAAGGGAGTTGGCGCAAAATCTTCATTCTAAAGGAATGAATTTGCAAACTATTCCGGATAAAGGAGTTACGGAACGGATCGGCGACGAGCCGCCGATCCGAAACATCGAGAAACGAGGCGCGCGACTCGTACGATTTCTCGTGCCCTCGGCCCGCGATATCATCTTCATCTTTTTGTTCTGGTCGGTGCTGGCCGGGACGTTGTCGAACCGGCCATTGGCCGATCCTGATATCGGCTGGCATATTCGCACGGGCGAGTTGGTCCTTCAGACCCACAGCATTCCGCGCACCGATCCTTTCTCTTCCACCATGCAAGGACAACCGTGGTTCGCCTGGGAATGGTTGTACGACGTTGGGCTTGGGATTCTCCACAAATATGCCGGCTTGAACGGGGTCAACTGGATCTGCGCGGTGCTAGTTGCCTCAACTTTCACCCTGCTGCTTTCGGAGCTGATCAAACGGGGCAGCGGGCTTCTGCTGGCGATTGTTCTCATGCTGTTCTCGGAATGCGCCGCGATCGTTCACCTTTTCGCACGGCCGCATATTGCAAGCTGGCTCTTCACATTGCTGTGGTTTATTGCGCTGGAATACTGGAGGCAGGGAACTGGGCCCCGGTGGCTTCCATGGGTTTTTCCACTCTCGATGCTCTGGTGGGTGAATCTGCACGGGGGCTGGATCGTCGGCCTTCTTCTGTTGGCCATCTACACCTTTTCGGCGACGGTTGAAAGTTGGCGGGCGACCGACGCATTCGAGGCTGTGCGCTGGGCACACCGGGCTCGAAGCATGGCGCTGTGGTGGGTGGCATCGGCGATAGCAACGCTGGTGAATCCTTTTGGCTGGCGGCTTTACGCGCATATCTATGGTTATCTGGGCAATCGCTACCTGATGAACCGAATCGAGGAATTCCACTCGCCGAACTTCCATTTCTGGCCGGCTCGCTGTTTTGGCATTCTCATCGTGCTGACGCTGGTGGCGTTTGCAATCCGTCCGCGCCGAGTGCTTCTGGTTCAGTTGCTGGTTGTGTTGTTTTCGATTTATGCAGGACTCATTTCTTCGCGCAATCTGCCAGTTTCATCAATGTTGCTCGCGCTGATTGCCGGTCCGATGCTGTGGAAGAGTTTCACTTCGCTCGCGAGCAGGCCTGGGCCGTGGCCATGGTTAAGTGCGCGCGTCGGCGGATTTGTCGAGTTTTCCGAGCGCATGGGCGCGCAGGAGTTGCAATTGCGCGGCCATGTATGGCCGATCGTGGTTGTGATTTTCGGTCTCGTGATCTGTTTGCATGGGGGCGACGTCAGCGGCAGGCAATTGGTTCACGCCCACTTCGATTCGAAATCTCTTCCCGTGGCGGCGGTGGATTTTCTCGAAAAAGAACAGGGAACCGATCCTATCTTCTCGACTGATTCCTGGGGAGGATATCTGATCTACCGTCTCTATCCCCAGCGACTGGTGGTTATCGATGATCGCCACGATTTATACGGGTCCGAACGCGTTCGCCAACTGCTGGTTCTGATGCAGGGGGAGCCGGCGTGGAGACGCACGCTCGACGACCTACGAGCACGGACCACTCTGTTGCCCGCGAAATCCACTCTGGCGAGTCTGCTTCGCGAAATACCGCAGGAGTGGGAACTGAAATACGAAGATTCAGTTGCCGTCATATTTGAAAAAAGGTAAGCGCTTTCCAGAGATGAGGCGATACGTCTATTCTCTGCAACCCTTTGATTCCGGTGTCATCTGATAAGGCTGAACTTGCAGGCCTGGGATCGCCCGTGAAAGTGCTAACGTTAGATAGCTTCTCCACGGCCAGCGGAAGCGTTTCAGGAGAAAACACAGATGCGGGCGCGAAGTGGGTGTCGTTGTCAGGAGATCTGTGAGGAGATGTGCCGGTGAACGCACAGTGCGTGCCATTTCACCAGATTCCGCATACATCCCACCTGTTTCTCGATTACCTTTCCTACCTTCCTGCGGTTCGTGAATTTTTCCCGCGCTCCCCGAATTTTGATGACTGGGTGAAACAAGAAGCCGGGCTCGTCTCTTACAGCACGGCCCGTCGCGAGAAAGTGTCGGCCGTGCTGGAACAGCAAAACGGTGAATGGGACGCATCCGGAAAAACTCTCGAAAATATTGAGCGCTTTCGCCGCGGCGCGCACGCGATCGTCACGGGCCAACAGGTTGGACTTTTTGGTGGGCCGTTGTTTTCAATCTTCAAGGCGCTTTCGGCCGTCAAACTGGCGGCGCAGGCCACATCTGCCGGTGTCGATTGTGTTCCGCTTTTCTGGCTGGCAACCGAAGATCACGATTTGGCCGAGGTGAATCACGTCTCGCTATTTTCGAGTGAAGGCGTACCGGAAAAAATCAGCATTAGCAGCCAGGGCACTCTGGATGCGCCGGTTGGCACCATCACTTTTGGGACAGAGATCGAAGACGCCGTCGAGCAGGCAACGGTCTTGCTGGGCGATTCGGAAGTGACCACGTGGCTGAGAGAAAGTTATCGTCCCGGGGGAACTCTGGGCAGCGGCTTTGCGCGGCTTTTCGCGCGTTTGTTTGCCGAATGGGGAGTGATCCTGCTCGATCCGGCAGACAAGGAATTTCATCTCCTCGTGCAGCCGTTATTCCGTTCCGCAATCGAAAAGGCGCCCGAACTCGATCAGGCTCTGCTGGCTCGTGGAAAAGCTCTGGAGAATGCTGGCTACCACCAGCAGGTGAAGGTCACGGCGGCCACTACGCTTCTGTTTGAAGTGAATCACGGGGCGCGCATGGTTGTACGACGCAGGAGCAACGGCGTGAATGGGGGCGAGTTTCAGGTCGGCCAGGAGAAGCTCTCAAAGCAGCAGTTGCTCGAACGAATTGAACAGGCGCCGGAGAACTTCAATCCCAACGTACTGTTCCGGCCGGTGGTTCAGGATTTTTTGCTGCCAACGGTTGCTTACATTGGGGGAGCGGCCGAGGTTGCCTATTTTGCCCAGGTCGCGGTGGTGTATGAAAAGCTCCTGGGGCGTGTGACGCCGGTACTACCGCGCTTTTCGGGAACTTTGCTTGAGCCAAAAGCTGAACGGGTGCTGACGCGTTACCAGCTTGGATTCGCCGATTTGTTCGAGGGTCCCGAGCGGGTGCGTGAAATGATTGCTGCCCGGTCGTTGCCGGATGATTTGCAGGCTCGGTTTGCGGAAGCACGCAGCGAAGTGGAGCGCTCGCTGGCGGCATTACGCGGATCGGTGGAGAAGCTGGACTCGACGCTGGTTCGCGCCGCGGACCGCGCGGCGGCGCGAATGTCATATCAGTTGCACCGTCTGCAAGGTCAAGCGGGGCGGGCGGCGGCTCTGCGCAACAATGTCATCGATCGACATACCGATACGGTATGCAATGCGCTATATCCGCATAAGACGCTGCAAGAAAGAGAAATTGGTGGAGTCAGTTTTCTCGCGCGCTACGGAGCGGGACTGCTCGAAACTCTTTATCAGGCAATTCGCACCGACTGCCACGACCATCAGTTGATTCCCGTTCAGTAGATCTCGCAAGCTCACATATTGTTTGCCGGTCCGCTCGCGTGGGCGGCCAGCCAGCTCTGGAGTTCGTCCAGCGATTCCACTCGATCGACGCCCTTGTCGACATAAGCGCCGGAGACATCCATCAAGACGGCTCGCATTCCTGCGCGCGTAGCGCCGAGATAATCGACGGAATAGACATCTCCGACATAAAGGCTCTCTTGGGGTGCGGCATCAAGGCTTTTCAGAGCCTGGGCAAAGATCGCTGGATGCGGCTTCTCGTATCCGACCAGGCCTGAATCCGT
>Ga0335072_10004490_pt1 | contig 20713 bp, 18 predicted proteins | sample Lox_Sample_21_FD_206725 | JGI IMG/M metagenome (GOLD analysis project Ga0335072, IMG submission 206725) | Soil microbial communities from Loxahatchee National Wildlife Refuge, Florida, United States - Lox_Sample_2.1 | ecosystem: Environmental > Terrestrial > Soil > Wetlands | place: USA...
TATTCGGGTTTCTGATGGGGCGGAACGCTGGTGCGATCCTGGCCAACTTCGGCCCGAACTTCTGGAAGGGAGCGTCGTTCTCGACGCTGCATGCGGTTGAGGTGGGGGTTGGCGGGTCGATCGCGATGGTGGGATTGTTTACCATCCTCGCGGTCGTGCAGACCGGCTCGCTCTTCTCGGCCGATGCCTGGAACAACGTGACGTTCACCGCGGGAGAGGTGAGGAATCCGCGGCGGAACCTGCCGTTGTCACTGGCGATCGGCACCGGCCTGGTGCTGGCACTCTATATTCTGTCGAATTTTGTTTACCTGATGGCGCTGCCGCTGCACGGCGATCCGCATGGCGCGACGATCTTTGCCCGCGGTATTCAGTACGCTTCGGAGGACCGGGTGGCAACCGCAGTGCTTCAGGAGATGTTCTCCGCCCGAGGAGCGTACCTGATGGCGGCGGCGATCCTTGTCTCGACATTCGGATGCGTGAATGGGCTGGCACTTGCCGGGGCGCGCGTTTACTACGCGATGAGCCGCGATGGGCTGTTCTTCAAGGCCGCGGGCCAGCTACATCCGCGATACAGGACTCCCGTGGTATCACTGGTGGTGCAGGCGGTCTGGACCTGCTTCCTGTGTCTTTCGGGGTCTTACAGCCAGCTGCTCGATTACACGATGTTCGCGGCGCTGGTGTTCTACATCCTGACCATCGGGAGCCTGTTCGTACTGCGCGTGCGGCGTCCTGAAGCGGAAAGGCCCTACCGGGCTGTGGGCTATCCGGTGCTGCCGGCGGTTTATATAGTGATGGCTGCGTGGATATGTATCGTACTATTGCGTTACAAGCCCCAATACACGTGGCCGGGCCTGTTTATCGTTTTGCTTGGCGTGCCGGTCTATATGTTGTGGTCACGCCGGGGGACGGCGCAGTCGTCCGATTGAATTTGTCTGGAGGAACAGCCTTTTAGATGGCTAAACTTTTGGCGGTCAAGCCGCTCTCACTTCTGAGACAGGAATCCAGCGAAGAAGGGGAGCACACACTCAGGCGGTCTCTGGGGCCGGTGAATCTCATCACGCTCGGCATCGGAGCCATTATCGGGGCAGGCATCTTTGTCCTGACCGGTCAGGCCGCCGCCCTCCACGCTGGGCCAGCCATTGCGCTCAGCTTCGTTGTCGCCGGAATTACCTGTGCGTTCGCCGGATTGTGCTATGCAGAGTTTGCCTCCATTATTCCTATCGCCGGATCGGCTTATACCTACGGGTATGCCACGCTGGGCGAACTCGTGGCCTGGATCATCGGCTGGGACCTGGTGCTCGAATACGCCTTTGGCGCGGCCACGGTCGCTTCCGGATGGTCGGGCTACCTGCTGAGCCTGCTTGAGCAGGTTAAGCTGATTCCGTCGCCCTCGCTGGCGCGCTTTACGACGACGTACGGAAACGACCTGTATCTCTACCACGGCAAGTGGGAGCCGCTGGCTTCGCTGCCGATGGGTGTGTCGACGGCGGGACTGACTCACGTCGTGGGGATTTTCAACGTCATCGCCTTCCTGGTGATTCTTGCCGTGACTACGGTCCTGGTGATCGGGATCAAGGAGTCGGCCAATCTCAACTCGGCGATTGTCATGGTGAAATTGGGTGTCGTCGGCATCTTCCTGGTGCTGGGCATCAACCACCTGATTCATCATCCGGAATTGCTGAAGGCGAACTGGCATCCCTTCATCCCGCCACACCAGGGGCCGGGAGCCTTCGGAATCCAGGGGATCGTCGCCGGAGCCTCGTTTGTCTTCTTTGCCTACATAGGATTTGACGCTGTTTCCACGGCCGCGCAGGAAGCGAGAAATCCGCAGCGGGATATGCCGATCGGGATTCTCGGCTCGCTGGTGGTCTGCACCATCCTGTACATTCTTGTTTCGCTGACACTGACGGGCCTGGTCCCATATACCGAGCTGAATGTGGCGGAACCCGTGGCCGTCGGCATCGATGCGACCGGCGTTGCATGGGGCAGCCTGCTGGTGAAGATTGGCGCGGTCTTCGGCCTGGGGACCGTCATGCTGGTGATGTTGCTCGGCCAGTCGCGGGTCTTCTTTTCGATGTCCCGTGACGGGTTGCTACCGAAGTGGGCGAGCGATATCCATCCGAAGTTCCGCACGCCGTGGATTTCGAATATCGTCGTCGGTACCATCGTTGCCTTTCTTCCTGCACTCCTTCCCATCGCCAAGCTGGCCGCCTTAGTGAATATGGGAACGCTCATGGCATTTGCCATCGTATCGGCAGGTGTCTGGATTCTGCGGGTTCGCCATCCCGACCTGGAGCGGCCCTTCCGGACGCCGCTGGTGCCGGCGGTGCCCATTCTCGGGGTTCTCAGCGCGTTCTACCTGATGCTTAACTTGCCGCTTCTCACCTGGATCGTGGCGATTGCGTGGCTGATCATCGGGCTGGTCATCTATTTCAGCTACTCGACCAAGCACAGCAAGGTGCAACAGCTGACGATAGCCGCCAAGCAAGCCGCCGCGGATTGACGAACCCGTGGATTAACAAACCGGGCACAAAGACGGCCTCCCCGCACAAGGGAGGCCGTCGTGTTTATGAGTGGCGCGCCATTCGTGCTTCGAGGGCGGACTTGACTGCCGGCCAGTCGTCGCTGGTGATGCTGTACCAGACGCTGTGGCGGTAACTGCCGTCGGGCATGATCATGTGGTTGCGGAAGGTGCCTTCGTATTTCGCGCCGAGGGCGGCGATGGCATTCTGCGACTGCAGATTGTTGTGGTGGGTCTTGAAGGATACCCGGATCGCTCCGAGCCTCTCGAAGGCGTGCTGGAGCTGCAAGTATTTCGCTTCCACGTTGATGCCCGAGCGCTGCCAGGCGGGCGCCACCCAGGTGCCGCCGATTTCGAGACCGCGGTTGCGGGCGTCGATATCCATGTAGCGGGTCGAACCGATGATCCTGTTGTCAGTCCTACTCCAGGTGACCCAAGGCAAGGCTTTGCCGGCGGCGGCCTGATCGAGAGCCTGCGCGACCCAGATGCGGAGGTCAGCTTCGGTCTCCATGCGCATCGGCATCCAGCGCCAGACATCTGAAGAGAAGGCCACCTCGGCGAGGGCGGGCAAATGGTCTTGATGTAGCGGTTCGAGGCGGACAAGGCGTCCTTCGAGGGCCACTGGCTCGACAATCATGGGGCCGGTCATAACAGATGAGTGTACCGAGGCGGATATCTTCATAGGCGCAAGCATCCCAAGCAGGTAAACTTGGCTCACCCCCAACGCTCAACGCATGCAGACGTTCACCAGATTCGGGCCCTACGAAATCATCGAGGAAATCGGTCACGGCGGCATGGGGGTCGTGTATCGCGCGCACGATACGCGCCTGAGCCGCGACGTCGCGCTCAAGGTGATCGCCGACAGCTACCTCTCGTCCTCGGCGACGCCGATCGCGGCCACGCATGAGAGGTTCCTGCGCGAAGCCCGGTCCTCATCGGCGCTGAATCACCCGAATATCTGCACGATTTACGACGTTGGCGAGAAGGACGGGCGGCCCTACCTGGTGATGGAACTGCTCGAAGGCCAGACTCTCAAGCAGATCATCCACGCGTACCCGCTTCCCGTCGATCAGGTTCTCGACTACAGCATTCAGCTAGCTTCGGCTCTGGTCGAAGCGCACCGGCATGGCATTCTGCACCGCGATATAAAGCCGGCAAACCTGTTTGTCGTTCGCCGCGGGCAGGGAAATGGCGTGTTGAAGGTTCTCGACTTCGGCCTGGCCAAGCGCTCATTGCTGGCCGGGGACGCTGGCGCCACCAACTCCATGGGCAACCTGACGGGACTGGATGGTCTTGGGACGCTCACCACTACAGGGTCGACGGTGGGCACTGTGGCCTACATGGCTCCTGAGCAGGCGCGTGGAGAAGAGCTCGACGGCCGGGCCGATGTCTTTTCCGCGGGCGTGGTGATGTACGAGATGGCGACCGGTTCCGCGCCGTTCTTTGGCCAATCAGTTGCCGATATCATCGCCGGCCTGCTGGCACGAGAACCGGAGCCGATCCGCAAGCGCCTGCCGCAGTTTCCAAGGGAACTGGATCGTGTGATTCAGAAGGCGCTGGCCAAGGATAAGGCGGAGCGCTATAACTCGGCAGCCGAGTTGCTGGCTGATCTTGAGCGGGTGCGGCTTGAACTGCTGGCCCTGACCGGAGGAACAATTTCGGCGGGGACACTGGGATTGATCAAAAGGCGCAGAGACCGCTGGCGCTGGCTGACCGTCGGTCTAGCGGTCGTGCTGCTGGGGGTAGGAGGGTATATTGGCTGGCGCTGGTTAAAGACGACGACAAAGGCACCCTCGCCGGTTCAAACCAATTCGATCATCGTGTCCGAGTTTACGAACCGGACCGGAGATCCCAGCTTTGACTTTGCTCTGAAGCAGGCTCTCACCGGGCAATTGCAGCAATCCCCCTTCCTGAACGTGGTAAGCGAATCGCATCTGCGGCAGAGCCTGTTTTATCTAAACAAGCCGGCGGACGCGCCGATTACGCCGGCTATCGCCCGTGATATTGCGGAACGCGAAGGAGACAAGGCGGTCATCAATGGAACCATTGCCAGTATCGGCAATCAGTACTTGATCACCCTCGAAGCGGTGAACGCTTCCACGGGAGATGTGCTGACCCGCGCGGAAAAACAGGCGGACGGCAAAGACAAGGTTCTCGACGCACTTCACGACGCCGCCGATGACCTGCGCAAGAAACTGGGTGAATCGTTGGCTTCGATCCATAAGCTCGATGTGCCGCGCAGCGAGGCGACGACTCCGTCTCTCGAAGCCTTTCGCGCCTATGCGCTCGGACAGCAGCAGCATGCCCAGGCCAACTTCAAAGAAAGCATCACCTTCTACAAGCGCGCCATTGAGCTCGATCCCAACTTTGCCATGGCGTATGCAAGCCTGGGCGTGGCGTACATCGCGCTGGGCGATGAAACACAGGGCAACGCGGCCATCACCCGCGCCTTCGAGTTGTCGGACAAGGTATCGGAACGCGAGCGGTTGTTCATTCGGGCGCGATATTACCTGAATGTCACCGGTGATCTGCCTCAGGCTATCGAGACACTGCGCCTTTACCGCGAGACGTATCCCAACGATCCGGCAGTTCCCAGCCAGCTCTCGGTCGCGTATCTGACGCTGGGCCAGTTCGACAGGGCGTACGAGGAAGTCAATCAGACCCTGAAGCTGAATCCTGGCTTCGGCCCGGCGATTCCGAACGCGATCCTGTCGCTGACGGCGCTCAACCGCTTTCAGGAGGCGAAAGCAGTCTTCGATAAAGCGGAGACCCTCAACGTTGCCGATGACGCTTCGGTGCGGGGCATGTGGATCTATACAGCGTATCTGATGGGCGACCAGGTAGCGGTGCAGCAGCAGCTGGACTGGGCTCACGGCGAGCCGGATGGATTCATCCTCAACTCGCAGATGGCCCTCATTCACGAAAACGAAGGACGATTCACCGCTGCCGCCCAGGACTGGCAGATGGCCATCAACCGCATGACGGATCAGAAGCTGGTGAATGCGACGGCAACGCTGATCGTCCAGCAGACGCTGGACCGGGCTCTCGTCGGATCCTGCGATGATGCGATGCCGCGGCTGGATCGCGCCCTGCAGCTCGATCATGAACGGACGATGCAGGGGAGCGCGGCGATCGCCTTTGCGCTCTGCGGCCAGCCGGCAAAGGCAATGGCCATCCGGCAATCTCTGGCGAAGGATTATCCGCAGGACACGATTATCAACCACGCCTTTCTGCCGGATATAGATGCGGTTATCGACCTGGGCCGGAACCATCCCCAGGATGCGCTCACGGACCTTGCTCCGGCGGCGGACTACGACATTCTCGGCATTGGATCGTATCTGCGCGGGCTGGCGCATCTTGCGCTGAAACAAGGGGCTGCGGCGACAGCGGACTTCAACTTTCCGGCCACGCATCGCAGCGTTTTTGTGCTGTGCCAGGTGCAGGGTATGAATGTTGCGTATCCGTTGAGCCTGCTGGGGCTGGCGCGGGCTGAGGTGCTCGAGAATGACCTGGGCAAAGCTCGCCAGCAATATCAGGCGTTCTTTGACTACTGGAAGGGCGCTGATCACGATCTGCCGCCGTTTGTAGCTGCGCAAACAGAGGCTTCAAGACTGGGACTGTAAAGCAAACGTCTGCAAGGCGTAAACTATGCACATGCGGTGGGTGCTGACGTTTCTCCTGGCTGGCGCAATCGCTCTGGCGGTTCCGCAGGGGATGTATGCCCAGCGCGGCGGCGGCCACGGAGGCGGGGGCGGTCATGTGGGCGGCTTCTCCGGCGGCGGAGGCGCGAGAGGCTTTAGCGGCGGCTTCGGCGGGTCGTTTTCCGCTCCACATTCAGGATCGTTCTCTGGCTTCGCGGCGCGCGGCTTTCCCGCCCCGAGGATGGGCTTTTCGCCGGGGAGGATGCCAGCCGGATTTTCAGCGCGGCCTTATGCAGCTTATCCGCAGAGAGGCTGGCCGGTGGCGCGTTCTCCCTTTGGACAGCTGAGGCTTCCGGCGGTGAGGCGCGGGCCTTATCCCGGCGTTGCCAACTCCAGGACGTGGGGTGGGCAGTCAGGGCAAGGCGGACGTTCTGACGGGCATCGGCGGGACTATCACTCGCATTATGCGTATGGATACGGATACCCCGTTTACGTCTCATCCTTGTATGGATGGCCGTGGTATGGAGCGTGGCCGTACTTCGGCAACTGGGATGATTCCGGTTACGATTCTGACTCGGACACCAGTGCGGCGCCCGCTCAGTCCTATGAGGAGCCGGAGACTGTGCCCGAGGAGGAAGCCGAGGCGCGTCCGGCTTATCAGCCTTACCAGCCTGTATTTGCCACCGCGGTTGCTCCCGGACCGGAACCGGCATTGACGATCGTGTACAAGGACGGACACTCGCAGCAGGTCCACAATTACGCGCTCACCCAGACCACTCTGGTGTTGCTTGACGACGCGCCTTCAGGGCGCACGCAGCAGGTTTCCCTGCAAGAGATCAATCTTCCGGCAACGGAGCAGGCAAATCGCGCGGCCGGAGTCGACTTCAGGGTGCCGATCAGCAATTAGGCCTCGCTGGCTTAAACGGTAGCCTTTGTGTCAGGCGCGGCGGCGCGTGGGCGAAACACAAGCAGGGTCACGCCGAGAGCCACAACCACTCCGATCACAATCTCTAGAAATCTTGCAATTGCGATATGCCCCGGAGTGTCGTCAGGCTGTACCAGCACGATGAGGCTGAGGGTCGCGGCCGCCAGACGTCCTGCTTTGTCAAATTGCAATGTGCTGCAGGCGAATATGCAGACAGCCACGGCCACGCCATAAACAACATAGTTTCCGTGCCAAATGTAGAAGGTTACCCAACCCAGGAACGCGCCGATGGCGGTGCCGATGATACGGTCGCGGCACGAGGCGAAAGTCAGTGTGGTGTCCCAACCCATGACGACAATGGCCGACACTGCCGGCCAGTAGGGGTAGGACAGACCGATGAGATGTGCCAGCAAAAGAGAAAGAACAGCAGCGAGGCCTATTTTCGAGGAACCGATGGCCTTATTGCCAAAGTCCTTCTGACGCCACCAGACGAAAAAAGCGCTTTCCTCGTGAGCTGCATTCATGGACATGGCAGACCCTCTCAAAAATTCGGACGCCGTTCACGATCTTATCCGGAAGCATCTCCGAACGTGAGTTCTAATCGCATCCCGCGGCTGTCTGGACCATAGACGTATAGTTGTGAAACCGTGTACATTTACGCAGTAATCAAGCGGCCGCTTATTGCCTTGAGTGTTGTGCATCCGCCCACGTACATTGGCGGACATGTAACCGACATCCAGAGGAAGGATCAAATAGAGCACAGTGAATCTGACACTTATCGACTGGCTCATCATGCTTCTGTATTTCGTTTTTGTGCTGGGCATCGGCTTTGCACTGAAGCGATTCATGAAGACGAGCAAGGACTTCTTCCAGGCCGGCCGTGCTCTTCCCGCCTGGATCTGTGGATTGGCCTTCATCTCCGCCAACCTGGGCGCGCAGGAAGTCATCGGCATGGGCGCGTCGGGCGCCAAGTACGGCATCGCAACCAGCCACTTCTACTGGATTGGCGCCATCCCGGCGATGATCTTCGTCGGCGTGTTCATGATGCCGTTCTACTACGGCTCGAAGGCGCGTTCGGTGCCGGAGTTTCTGCGCCTGCGCTTTGATGAGAAAACCCGCGGATACAACGCCTGCTCCTTCGCCGTGATGACGGTGTTTTCGTCGGGCATCTCGATGTACGCGATGGCGCGGCTCATCCAGACGCTGCATGTCTTCGATGGGCTCTTCATCAAGATGAACATGCCAGTGGGCTGGATCTTCCACTTTGCCATCTTCATTTCGGCGATCATCGTGCTCGGCTACATCTTTCTCGGCGGGTTGACCAGTGCGATCTACAACGAGGTACTGCAGTTTTTTCTGATCGTCGCGGGCTTTATACCTCTGGTGTGGGTAGGTCTAAAAAATGTCGGCGGTTGGAGCGGCCTGAAAGCGGCGCTGCCTGCGGCGTATACGCATTCCTGGCGCGGCATGACGAATCCGCATAACAATCCGCTGGGCGTCGAGTGGTTCGGGTTGTCGATGGGACTTGGCTTCGTACTGTCGTTCGGATACTGGTGCACGGATTTCCTGGTTATCCAGACAGCGATGGCGACAGATACCGAAGAGTCGGCCCGGCGCGTGCCACTGATTGCGGCGATTCCGAAGATGTTCTTTCCTTTTCTGGTCATTCTGCCGGGACTGATCGCAATTGCCACTCCGGCTGTTACACAACATGCCATGCTGCAGACACCCGGCGTCACAGCTTCTGCGAACGCGCCTGCCGGGGCGGCGGCCCAGACGGAGATGACCAAGGGGCTGATCCCGGCGAAGGTGAATCCTGTCACCGGCAAGGTGATGACCGACGAGAAGGGAAATCCTCTCTTCGACTACGACCTGGCGATCCCGAACATGCTGCTGCACTATTTTCCTACCGGTATTCTCGGCCTGGGGCTTACCGCCCTACTGGCCAGCTTCATGTCCGGCATGGCGGGCAACGTGACGGCGTTCAATACGGTGTGGACGTATGACCTCTATCAGTCCTACATCCACAAAAACGCGAGCGATGCGCACTACCTGAAGATGGGGAGGTGGGCCACTGTCGGGGGAATCTTACTCTCGATCGGCGCGGCCTATGCGGCGACGTCGTTCAACAACATCATGGACACGCTGCAGCTGGTGTTTTCGTTCGTCAACGCGCCGCTGTTTGCGACGTTCCTGCTGGGCATGTTCTGGAAGCGGACGACAGGTCACGGAGCATTCACCGGCCTGGTGAGCGGCACGGTGGCTGCAATTATTCATCACGGGCTAACGCTGCCTACCGATGCGCATCCCGGCATCCACGGCGGATGGATCGCTGTCATTCATCACTATCCCAGCGAAATGGCGCAGAACTTCTGGACGGCGATCTGGGCCTTTTCGACGAACTTCATCATCACAGTGATCGTCAGCCTGATGACCAAGCCGCGTCCGGAGCCGGAGCTGGTGGGTCTGGTCTATTCGCTTACTCCCAAGCCGGTCGAGCACCATATGAATTGGTATGCGCGTCCCAAGGTGATTGCCGTTGGCCTGATTGCGCTGCTCGTGGTGTTGAATCTGATCTTCAAATAGGCGGCAGGAGAATAGCGGATGAATCTCGATCTTCGCATCCCGATGGGTTTGCTCTTCACGATTGTCGGATGCATCATGAGCGTCTACGGATTCTTCACGCGCGGCAGCTCTATCTATGAACGCTCCGACGGCATGAATATCAACCTCATCTGGGGAGTGTTGATGTTGATCTTCGGCGTCACCATGTACACGCTGGGGCGCAGGGCAGACAATCGGCCGCGCGCGACCCCAATCGAAACTGGGGCCGAAGGGACCACCCGGCCGCTGGGGCACGGTCACCACTGAGTGATCTGCATGTCACATTTTCCTGGCTTTGGCGGGCATGACTGGTGGCGTGCGGATGGAGTTGATTTTCGTTAAGAATCTGACCACCGTTTCCAGGTCGCGCTGTGGATAGTCAGCAAGAAATTTCCCCAGCTGTTCATCGATCGCGCCGTAGAATTCTCCGATTCTGGCCATCTTCGCCGGATTGAGATGAATCAATACGCTGCGCCGGTCTGAGGGATTCCGTTCCCTGCGTGCATAGCCTGCTTTTTCCAACCGGTCGAGCACTACGGTTATGCCACCCGTTGTGAGCCCGGTGCATTCGGCAAGCTTTCCGGGCGTGAGCGGGCCCATCAACTCCAGCAAGTGCAGACATTGCATGTCGGTGGGGTGCATCCCAAGCTGCTCGGCGACGCGCTGGTTATAGAGGATGACCCCAGCGATGAAGTGGCGAAGCTGGTAAGCAAGCGTGGCGGCGGTAGTGGAAGCGGATTTCGATATTGACGGGCGCAACATTCGAGCTTATTGTATGATTATCTGATTCAATAAGATACTTATTTAAGTAGATATAATATGCAGAAGGCCTATAAGGGAATGGGAATGGAAGGCTCCGTTGCGCGCTGGTATGAAAAGACGACACGCAAGGACATGCCGGAATACCAGCGGCTTGCGGCGCAGATCGACGAGATGCTGCCGGCCGGGGGCGACATTCTCGAGGTCGCTCCGGGCCCGGGCTTTCTCTCCATCGAGTTGGCAAAACGCGGGCGCCAGCGGGTGACCGGCCTGGACATCAGCAAAAGCTTTATCGACATCGCCCGCAAGAATGCCATCGAGGCGCGGGCGGAGGTGGATTTTCGTCAGGGGAATGCCTCCCAGATGCCGTTTGCAGCGAGCACCTTTGATTTCGTGGTATGCCGCGCGGCCTTCAAGAATTTCTCTGAGCCGGTGGGCGCGATTGCTGAAATGCAACGTGTACTCCGGCCCGGTGGAAGAGGCGTTATCATCGATCTTCGCCGCGATGTGTCGATGACGAGTATTTCAAATTACGTAGATAGCCTTGGCGGGAGCATATGGAACGGGATTCTGGTGAAACTGGTGTTCCGGTTCATGCTGATTCGCCGTGCGTATACGATAGCGGAGTTCAAACACATGTTGGCCGGGGTTCCGTTCAAGCGAGCGTGGATTGAAGAGAACCCTGTGGGGCTCGAAGCATGGTTCGAGAAGTAGATCCGGCTACGGTGGCCTGTTGAGGGCAGCCGTAGCCGCATCTTCGGTTAAGCCGCAAGTTGGATGGCGGGATTAGGTACTGAGCACAGCGCCCTTGCAGTTGGTATGCCCGCACTGGCAGGCAAGCTCAGTCACATCTTTGGCCCCCTCGCATGCAGCGCTGCAATACTTCTCTCCGTCTGAAACATTGCAGCTGCAAGACACATGAGCGCATTTCTTTGGTTCTTTGGCCATAGCAGTTTCTCCTTCTGTTGCGATATCTTCCGATTTGGATGCGTGCGCCAGCCTGTCTGCAACCGGCTCGATAATTTGTCTTTCGGATTCTCTCGTAAGCTCTGGTCCGCCGTGTAAGAATCCGGTGAATGTCGACGCCCGCTCCGTCCAGCCAACTTCGCGCCAGCATGTCGAAGCAGATGACGCGCAAGGCGTGGCTGTTGATCGGTCTTTGCATTCCAGTGATCTGCGTGGCTGTGTACTACACGCCTTTTCTCGTTTCGCTGGGTTGGCACGTGATGCATGGCAGGGCTGTGAATTACCGCGGGCTGAGGATACGAGTTCCACTGGGATGGACTGCCGATCTCACGCTGACCAAGGATGATTTTCCGGCAAATCCGCAGGGCATCGTTCTCGAGAAGCAGCCGAAGACTCTGGCATTCGAAGTCGCCGGACCGGAGATGATGTACTTCAACCTGCTTCTGCCGGATGCGGGAAAAGAGCCCGCATTGCAGGCCCAGGAGTGGAAGGATCTCTTCGTGCAGGCGCATCCCGCGTCTGAATTCCGTATCGCCGGCCCTGAAGGGCTTTCCTCCGGCATGGACTGCCTTGAAGCTACGCCGGTTGGAAACAACTCAGCCGCGGCGTTGACGTGCATTTCTGTGAAGGATGGTTGGGTTGCCCAATACGCAGGGGCGCAGGTCCACGTGCCGTTGTTCCTCGGGATCGCAGCGAACCTGAAGGCCAAGCCGTAGTGGCGTGCACATTGCCGCATTCATCTTCAACAGACGCGAAGCCGCTACACTAAGTCCAGCATGAAGCACCGCACAATCAAGCACTATGAACTGACCCGCCGTCTGGGCGCTGGCGGCAGCGGAATCGTTTATCTTGCGACCGACACGCTGCTCATGCGGCCAGTCGTGCTGAAGGTTCTGAAGCGCGGCGCGCTTACCCTGGAGCAGATGCGCAGCACCGTGCTGCGTGAGGCGCGAATGGCGTCGGCGATCGAGCATCCTAACGTCTGCGCGATTTACGAGGTTGGCGAGGAGGGCGAGGAAGCCTTCATCGTGATGCAGTATGTGCCGGGCCAATCGCTCGACAAGCTCATCGCGAAAGGTCCGGCGAGCCTGCAGTTACTGCTCTCGGTGGGCATCCAGATCGCGGACGGCCTGAGCGCTGCGCACTCGCTGGGGATCTTCCATCGCGACCTGAAGCCGGCGAATGTGGTGCTGACCGATGGTGGCCTGGCGAAGATTCTCGACTTCGGCCTGGCCCGCCGCATCAATCTTGAGGATGCGGAGTTCGATCCGGCCAAGCCGGCAACGCGGAAGGTAGGCCCCGTGCAGGCCACCTACACTGCGCGGGGAGGCACGATCGCCTATATGGCACCTGAGCAGTTTGTCACCGGGCAGAGCAGCGTGCAGAGCGACCTCTGGGCACTGGGTGTGATCCTCTATGAGCTGGCCAGCGGACGCCATCCCTTTGCGCGGCCTGATGCCGAGGAGTTTCAGAGCATTCGGGCCATTCAGTATCTGGATCCGCAACCGCTGGATATATCGCCCGAATTGAATTCGGTCGTGATCAAGCTTCTCGAGAAGAATCCGGCGGAGCGCTATTCAAGCGCAGCGGACGTGCGCGAGGCGCTCAAGACCATCATGAAGACCTCGCAGATCGAGACGGGCATCATCCCCGGCGACGCGGCTGCAAATCTGCCGCCTTCAAATGCAGAGGCAGAGAAGCGCACCACAGGAATTCTTTCCATGCTGGCGGAGCGCTTTCGCGAGTCGGCGGACACCAAGGAGAAGCAGAATACGATTCTGGTTCTGCCGTTTCAGAATTTCGGACCGTCAGAGGTCGCTCCGCTTTACGGGTTCGCTCTCGCCGATGCGATCGCCGCGCGGCTGGCGCGCATGTCGTCGCTGGTGGTGCGGCCTTCAAGCGCATTGCTGCACCTGCCGATCACGCAGATGGATCCGCTCGAGATCGGCCACAAACTGCTGGTGGAGTGGGTGCTCACGGGCAACTTCATCCGGTCGGAAAAGGGCTTCGATCTGAACTGGCAGCTGCTCAACGTTCCCGGCGAGAGCGTTCGCGCGGGCGGCGCCATCAGCGTGCTCTCGTTCGACCTGATCGCGGTGCAGACGGAGATCTGCAACGAAGTTTTCGCGTCGCTCCAGGGACTGGGCCAACTCAACCAGCAGCCGGATCGCGGCTCGGCTCGCAGCGAGCCGCTGGGCGAAAACCTGTCGGAGGAATATTTACAGGCGCGTGCTGTTCTGTCTTCGTTCACGCAGCGCACCGGCAGCCGGCTCGATCTCGACCGCGCGCGAGAGCTTTTCGAGAATGTAGTCGAGCGCGACCCGAAATTCGCGCCAGCGTGGACCGGACTGGGCATCACTCATCTGCAGTATCTGCGCCACGGATTTGGCGGCCAGATGCATGTGATGGCGGCGCGGCGTGCCTTTGACCGCGCGCTTGAGATCGATCCCGGATCGGTGGAGGCGAATCTTTACCGCGTTTATATGCTGCTTTCGCGCGGCGAGAAGGAGAGCGCGCGCCACGGTATCGAAAACCTACTGCACGAGGCTGCGAACGACTGGAATGTGCACATGGTCGCGGGTATGACGCTGCGGCTGGACGGTATGTATGAGCAGGCGCTCGACCAGTTCAACCGCTCGCTCAGCCTGAATCCCTCGAACGCGCCGGTGATTTACAACCATCGCGCCCGCGTGTATCAGTATCAAAACCAGCTCGAGCTGGCTTCTGACGAGATCGAAAAGGGGTTGACGCTTGAACCCAAGCATCCGCTGCTGCGCACATCGCGCGCTTATCAGCGAATGCGCGAGGGTGATCTGCCGCAAGCGATTGAGATTCTCGAGGGCGTCATCCGCGACGACGACAGCATGCGTATCGCTTTTCCCACGCTGGCGATGTGCTATGCCATGCAGGGCAACAGGGAGCGCGCAGCTTCGTTGATCGAGGAAGGATCGATGGCTGCGGCGGAGGCGGATAGCGAGATGGCTTACCGGCTCGCAACTTATTTCGCAGTCGACGGAGACGAGAGCGAGGCGCTGCACTGGCTGCGTCGCGCGATTTATCTCGGCAACGAGAACTATCCATGGTTCTCGAAGAATCCCGCGTGGAGCCGCCTGAAGGGACACGGCGATTTCGAGCGCATTCTCGAAGACCTGAAGAAGACATTCCGCCGCAACCAGAAGAACTGGAAGCGGCTGCTCGAGCAACTGCCTCAAAGCTCGTCGTGAGCGGCAACGTCTTTGGCGGTGACGTGATAATGCAGGTCCCTCGGAGCGGCATGACGCCACGCCGCTCCCAGAGCCTGTTGCACAATCTGCTTCTTTGCCGCCTTGAGGTGCACGTGCGTCGAGCCGTGCTCGCCCCAGAATCCGGGAACAGGCGTGAATGCCGCAGCGTCGGCCTGCGTGAATTTGAGCTGGTCGGGCAGTGAAAGCTTGACCATGCCGAAGCTCTTGTCCGGATAGGCGAGAGTGGCGAAGATTTTACCTCGCACACGGAAGTCCGGATGGTTCATGTGCGAGGCCTCGACCGCTTCGGGCAGATCGAGCGCGAGTTTTCGAAATTCCGTTGCGGTCATAAATGTCACATGTGCTGCTTCATTTCTTCCGGGGAGACGTCTTTGATATGCGTCCCAATAAACCAGTGAAAGCCGAACGGATCGGCAACGCCGGCCATCCTGTCTCCGTAGAACTGGTCGGCGGGCTCGCGCAGGCTGGTGGCGCCTGCGGCGATTGCTCGCTGATAGATGACGTCGCAGTCTTCGACGTAGATCATCAGGCTCATCGGGGCGCCTCCGTAGTGTTCGGGACTGTAAGCGCCGATGGCTGCGTTTTCGTCGGCCATCATGATGCATGAGTCGCCGAGGCTGATTTCGGCGTGACCGATGCGCCCGTCTTTGTTCGCCATGCGCAGCCGCTCGGTGGCGCCGAAAGCTTTCGAATAAAAGGCGATGGCGTCGGACGCGTTCTTCAAGTAGAGATAGGGTTGCACGCTGTGGTAGCCGTCAGGAATAGGTCTTGCCATCTGAATCCTCCGATTGCTTCTGGATGATTGTTGCGCTGTTAGCCGAGCTGTGGATTGTAAAAATCTGACCTGAAATCTGCCGCGAGCCCGCCGATTACATCAGCGGCACATGGTTTAGATGCTCCGTCGCCCGGGCCGCGTATATTGTCGGCGTAAATCCAGAGAAAGACTGAAAGTCGTGGATGAAATGCGCCTGGTCGTAGTAGCCGCAGTCCAAGGCGATGCCGGCCCAGTGGATGCTTTGCACACGGTGAACCATGCGCAGTGCGCGCTGGAAGCGCTGCACGCGGCTGAACGACTTGGGTGTGAGCCCCACCTGGTCGTGGAAGAGTTGTGCGAAGTGACGATGGCTCAGTCCGATGCGATCGAGGACCGAAGTGACCGTCGTACTGTGCGGCCGGGCGCAGAAACGGTGCAACGCGAACATGACGCCGGGATGTAATTCGAATGGACGCACTGCCTGTCGCATCAGGAATCGCTGCGCCAACGCGAACATGCTATCGATGTCGGGCGACTCCAGCAGGCACTCGCGCAACTCGTGGATGGAGCCGCGCCAGAGGCAATCGAGAGAAACATCGCTGTCGGCAATTTCGGAAGACGGAATGCGAAAGAAGGGAAATGATCCGCCCGGCTGAAACTCGATACCGAAGACGCGATCTTCCTGCTCAGTATCGATTACGAAGGGACGGGATCGAGGCCCGGAAAGCACGGCGAGTCCGAACGACTCGCTGCGGCTGAGATCGTTCGGCTCATAGATACGAATCGGCTCGTCGCGAAGATTGACGATGATTGCGGGCTCGCCGTTGGGCATCAGCTGCTCTTTGGCGTGCGTTTGCGGAGCGCCCTGCCAGTACCAGAAGCACTTTACGAACTGCGCCAGCGGCGCGGGCGGCGTGTAAAGGCGGTGTTCCATGGCTCGCCGCCATTGTATCCACTTCAGACAGGCAGCAAAAAGGGAGCGCTTGCGCGCTCCCTGATCGGATTCACTGGTGAGAGCTAATTCTTTGTTGGAGTGAGTGCCATCGGCTCGGTCAGGCTGAAGGTGACGATCGATCCCGCCGGAACTACCGCTGCGCTCGGATGCTGCATGAGGATGTGCGCCGTCACGATGCCAGCTCCGACTATTGAACCGACCGCTGCGCCCACGGGACCGCCGGCATACGCGCCAATGATTGCTCCTGTGCCGGCGGCCGCTCCATATTCGACGCCGGTCTTCACCATTTGAGGTCGCGGCTGGATTCCGCCTTCGCTGTCGGTACGAGTTCCCGGAGCTGCCGAACCCGCAACCCGGCCGTAGAGGTGATAAGCGGTTCCGTCGGGCAGAATCACCACATCAGGCCGCAGCCGCAGCGTCGCGGCCGGTCCGAAGTGATGGCCCTGGCTGACCGCGACCACGCGGCCGCGCAGCTCAGAACCGGCGGGGATGATGATGCGGCCATCCTTGTAGACGTCCTTCACCACTTCGCCTCTGAAGGGCGAGCCGGCTGTTGTGTCCCGGGTTGAAAGCTTCTCGCTCAGCTTCACGCGGATGTTGGTGCCTTCGGCGAGATCATTTGGCGATGAGGGCACCGAGGTCACGATGTCATCTTCGCCGGAGGGCCGCGTCTGCAGCGTGGCGCCCGTTGCAGCAGGAGCCTGGTTCTCGCTCGGAATGGAGGTGACGATGTCGTAATCGGGATTGCTGGCTGTTGTGGCAGCCATTGGCGCCGGTGCTGGAGCTGCTGCGGGCGGGGCCTCAGGTGCAGCGGCGGGCACCGAGGGCGATGGTTTGGCCGGAGGCGGCGCTGGTTGAGCGTCCGGGGTAGCAGTTATGGTCGCATCCGGAGGCGGTTGCGACACGCCGGAATAAGGATCAGAAGTCGTTGCCTGTTGCGCGAACGCTGCACCAGAGAGCGCCAGCGTCGCGGCCAGTGCGGCGTACATCCATCCATTGCGAAGCTCTGTCATAAATACCTCATTCGCTTCCATTCGCTTTGCCCGGTCCACACGAATGTTCAGCACGAACCTCACCGTTTACGAACAAGTTCGCTATTTCTTCAGACACCTAAATCAGCCTACGGTCGCGTCCCGGGCCCGAAAATTCTTTAGAAAGACAGACGCAATTCGCCAGCCCTTCCCCATCAGTATTTCCCAGCCTAGTCCAGCTTTCAGCGCCAAACCACTAGCCAGGCGCACCTGCGAACCATAAGCGTTACCACTCCCGGGACTTCCGCCGCCGGTCCCTGTCTCCATCAGCGAAGTACCGCCCTTTGTTAGAATCTCGAAGGGAACCCTGAAAAGACCATGGAAGGCTGTTCTTTTGTATGGCTAGCTTCATCGACACGATCGGCGGAATCGCCGGTCAACCCATCCGCGTAGACCGCCGCCCTAAACTCAAAGACCGCCTGCAACATCACATTTCAAGGAGTGACATGACGGAGATTGCTGCCATTCACGCGCGCGAGATTCTTGATTCGCGCGGAAATCCCACTGTAGAAGCCGACGTTGTTCTCGCCGGTGGAGCGATTGGCCGCGCTGCGGTTCCCAGCGGAGCATCCACTGGTGAGCACGAAGCCGTGGAACTGCGCGACGGCGACAAGTCGCACTATCTGGGCAAGGGCGTGCTGCAAGCCGTTGAAAATGTCGAGAGCGTCCTTGCGCCCGAGCTGACGGGAATGGATGCAGCCAACCAGCGCCTGCTCGACGCCACGATGATTGCCCTCGACGGCACTCCCAATAAGGGCCGTATCGGAGCGAATGCGATCCTGGCTGTCTCCATGGCTGCGGCGCGCGCATCGGCAAAGGCGTTGAGCATTCCGCTATACCGATATCTCGGCGGGGTCAACGCTTCGGTTTTGCCCGTGCCGATGATGAACATCATCAACGGCGGTGCGCACGCGGATAACAACGTCGACTTTCAGGAATTCATGGTGATGCCGGTTGGCGCGGAGCGTTTTGCAGACGCGCTGCGCTGGGGCGCGGAAGTCTTCCACACGCTCAAGGGCGTGCTGAAGAAGCGCGGTTATAGCACCTCGGTCGGCGATGAGGGCGGATTCGCTCCGTCTCTCAAGTCGAACGTCGAAGCTATTGAAGTCATTCTCGAAGCCATCGAGCTTGCAGGTTATAAGGCGGGCGAGGACATCGCCATCGCGCTCGATCCGGCGGCCAGCGAGTTCTACGACAAAGAATCCGGCAACTATGTCTTCAAGAAGTCCGACAAGAGCGAGCGCACGAGCGAAGAGATGGCGCGCTACTGGCAGGAGTGGACGCGCCAGTATCCCATCGTCTCTCTCGAAGACGGCCTCGCTGAGGACGACTGGCAGGGTTGGAAGTATTTGACCGAGCTGATTGGCGGCCAGATACAGCTGGTGGGCGACGACCTTTTTGTGACGAACACCGAGCGCCTGCAGCGTGGCATCGAAGAGGGCATCGCCAACTCGATCCTCATTAAGGTAAACCAGATCGGCACCATCAGCGAGACCCTTGAAGCCATCGAGCTGGGTCGCCGGTATGGATACACATCGATTATTTCGCACCGCAGCGGCGAGACGGAGGATACCTTTATCGCCGATCTCGCTGTCGCCACCGGGGTGGGCCAGATCAAGACCGGCTCAGCCTCGCGCACCGACCGCATCGCCAAGTACAACCAGTTGCTTCGCATTGAAGAAGAACTCGGCCAAGCGGCCGAATTCCTCGGCCTTGAAGCTGTGAACTTTGGCGAGTAACCCAGACCAACTGCGCGCCGCGCAAGCCGTGGCGCGCTTCCCAGTACTTCATCGGAGTTTTTCATGCGTAACGCCGTCCTGGCACTTTGCAGCTTCGCCCTGCTCGGTTCAGCCCTCGCTCAGCAGACACCTTCCTCATCAACCGCTCCAGCGAAGGCGCCCGCTTCGAGTTCTCCCGCACTCGCTTCGGCGCAGGCTCCGGCCAATCCGCTCACCGACGCTCAAGCCAGGCAGATGCTGGAGATGACGGGCGCGATCAAAATGAAAGAGCAGTTGCTGCATAGCGTGATGAACTATTTCCGCACCAGCATGCCCTTTATGCCGACGGATGTCTCCGACGATCTCGAACAGTCGTTCGGGAAGCTGGATCTTGAGACGCCCATCATCGCCATCTACAAGCAGCACATCTCGACCAATGATGCTGATGCGATTATTGCGTTCTATAAAACTCCCGCCGGCAAGAACATGATTGAGGCGATGCCCGCTATCATGCAGCAATCGCAGCAGGTGGGTTTGCAACTGGGACGCAAGACCGCGCAGGAAGTGGTGGAACGCCATCGCACAGAGATCGAAGCCGCAGCGAAGCAGTATCAACAGGAGCATGCGCCGAGGCCAGCGCCATCGCTGAATTCGCCCAATACGACACCGGCGCCCTCACAAAATACGCCATCGTCGTCGAAGCCGAACTAGTCTTCAGCGAAGAGTGTCACAGATGCGGCCGGATTCGCGTCCGGCTGCGTCGCGCCCAGAGATTGAAAACAGGGAGCAAGAGTGTCCATTCACACCCGACCGATTGTCCTTACCATCCTTGATGGATGGGGTTACCGCGCCCAGGTTGAGAATAACGCTATCGCGCTGGCGCGAAAGCCGACGTATGACAGGCTGCTGGCCGAATTTCCCAATACGCTGCTGCACGCTTCCAATCATTTCGTCGGCCTGCCTGACGGGCAGATGGGCAACAGCGAAGTCGGCCATCTGAACATCGGAGCGGGGCGCATCGTGCATATGGACATCACCCGTATCGACACCCTGATCTCCACTGGTGAATTCTTCAAGCATCCAACCATCGTGCATGCGCTGGAGCTCGCCCGTGAAGGCGGACGCCAGCTGCATTTCTTCGGGCTGGTCTCCGATGGAGGCGTGCACTCGCACCAGAATCATCTTTACGCCTTGCTCAAAGCGGCGAAGCAGCATGGCCTTGAGCGAGTGTTCGTCCACGCTTTCATGGATGGCCGCGATACGTCGCCGACGTCGGGCGCAGGATATCTGGCACAGCTCGAGCAGCAGATGCGCGGGTATCAGATCGGCAAGATAGCTTCTGTCTCGGGACGTTATTACGCGATGGACCGCGACCGCCGATGGGAGCGCGAGAGGCTCGCCTTCGAGGCGATGGTCACGGGCCGCGCCCAGGGCGGAGAGCATCATGATCCTGTCGAGAGATTGAAGGAATGCTACAACAACGGCATCACGGATGAATTTATTGTGCCGTTCGTAGTTACAGATGAGCATGGGCATCCGAACGGCGTGATCCGCGACGACGATGTCTGCATCATGTTTAATTATCGCGCCGATC
>Ga0335072_10004491_pt1 | contig 20712 bp, 15 predicted proteins | sample Lox_Sample_21_FD_206725 | JGI IMG/M metagenome (GOLD analysis project Ga0335072, IMG submission 206725) | Soil microbial communities from Loxahatchee National Wildlife Refuge, Florida, United States - Lox_Sample_2.1 | ecosystem: Environmental > Terrestrial > Soil > Wetlands | place: USA...
AGTACGGGGCCCCCGAAGACTGCGACCCGTTTCCAGCAATCAGTCCCGCGACATGCGTGCCGTGTCCGAAGTGGTCGAGCGCATCGTGCTCGTTCGCCACGAAATTCTGGCTGTACACAATCCGGCCCGTCGCGCCCGGAGCCACTTCCGTCAGACCTGCAAGCAGGTTGGTAAGTGTGTTCAGCGACGGAAGCCCCGGATTCAGCGCCAGATCCTGCACCGGCGTGATACCGCTGTCGATGACGGCTACGCCGATGTTGGTGCCCTTATAGCCCTGCTGCCACACCGCCGGCGCGTTGATCGGCTCGCTGGTGAATTCGGCCGCAGTAATAGTCCCGGCCTGACGAGCGCTGAGGGACCGGTCTGGCGAAATGTATTTCACGTTCGGGTCGGCAGCGATCAGCTTGAGCTGTCCGGGCAGAACGTCCGCAACCACGGCATTGATCGTGCCCAGTACGGTCTTCAGCAGTCCGCCCACCAGGCCGAGCAATCCGGTCTCCCCCGCAGAGGGCGGATTGTAGTACTGGATGATCACCGGCTGCGCCGAAGTAGACGTCGAAGCGGCCAGGTCGGGGGAAATCTTGCTGTTCGGGGCTGACGTTCCGGCCGCGAAGGCCGTCGCCGTAAAGGCTGCTAACGATGCGAGAACAACGGGCAGACGAAACTGGGAACGAGACATTCTTACTATCTCCAGGTGACCGAGGTCATCAACTTCTTGCTTCATTCATCCGGGCTGCGTTCTGCCTCTCGCCGAGGCTTGGGGATGACGCATGCTCCGTACACCTCGTAACGTACGTCGAGGCGCGAACTACAACAATGGCAGGAGTGTGGTAAGGGGGGCGGGCTTCCGTTATCTCTGCAGGTAATCAGGTGTCTGTAGTAACTCGTCCGCCATCGCGCTGTCCCGATATCGCAACAACGCCTCGGGAGGCACGGGCAGAGCACGCAACAAAGCTCGTGTCGCCGCGTGCCTGGCTTCACTCAACTGTCCCACCGGCAGGTTCTCAACAATCGTCCCTTCATGCAGAACCGCAACACGATCGCAGAGCTGAATCACCGAAGTGAGATCGTGCGAAATGTACAGCAGTGTCATGCCGTGCCTGCGATTCAGGCTCCTCAGCAGATCGACGATCTGCGACTGCGTTACCGGATCCAGCGCGCTGGTCGGCTCATCGGCCACGATAAGCGCCGGCCGATGCAGCAGCGCCAGCGCAATCAGGATGCGTTGCGCCTGTCCCACGCTGATCTCGCGAGGCCGGCGACGCAGGAATTCAGCTTCCACCGGCAACTGCACTTCGGCCATCAACGCTCGCACTCGGTCCTGCATCGCAGCCCGGCCCTGTTTCACATGCGCTTTCCACGCTTCTTCGAAATGCCTCTGCAGGCTGATCGCTGCGTTGAGCGCCGTCATCGGACTTTGGGGGATCAACGCAATCTCCCTGCCGCGCAGGTCGCGCCACGGTTTCTCCGGCAGCGTCAGAAGATTTCTCCCGCGCAGCAGAACCTCGCCGGAGACGCGGCCTCCACGCCACGGCAACAAGCCCAGCAAAGACAGGACCAGGGTGCTTTTGCCCGCGCCACTCGATCCGACCAGGCCGAGAATCTCCCCCTCCTGCAAATCGAAACGAACGTCCGACAGCGTGTTCTTTCCCGCGTATCCGGCCGATAGTTGAACGCGCAGCAATGTCTCTTCGTTCATCGAGCCCCCGCAACGTGAAGCCGCTCGACATTCCAGGTCAGCCGCGGTTCCAGTACCGCCGGTTGCACGCCCTCGAGCTTCGGCGATACAGCCACCAGCGCATTCGGATAGACGAGATAGATGAAGGGCTCTTCATCCGCGACAATTTGCTGCACGCGGTCGATGGCCTTTTTGCGCTCGACGTCACTGTTCGCACCAGCCTGCAGGTTCATCAGCCGATCGATCTCCGCCTCCCACGGCGTGGCCGGAGTCTTCTCCGACGGATTCCATTGATGGTTGGGCGATGAGCTCAGCCAGACATTCATCATCGCGTTCGGTTCGGGATCGACGTTCTCCAGTCCGAGCAGGCACGCCTCGTAATCCTGGGTATGCATCAGCCGTTCGATCAGCGCGGGAAAATCCAGCGTTACCACCGTCGTCTGCATCCCCAGAGCCGACAAATCCTGCTGGATGAGCGTCGCCATCTTCTCCCGCGCTGCGTTGCCGGAATTGGTCAGAATCGAAAACTTCACCGGATGTCCCGCAGCATCGACGAGCAACGATCCATTCAGCCGAAAACCCGCTGCCGCTAACCCCGCTTTCGCCGCCCCAACATCGGCAGGAGGAGCCGCAAGAGAACGGTTGTACCAGAGCGCATTCGCCGGCGAGATGAACGAGTACGCCGGCGTCGCGTGACCCAGATATGCGATCCTCGCCAGATCGGCGCGATGAATCGTCTGCGAAACGGCCACGCGAAACGCCCGATTCTGAAACCATGCCTTCTCCCACGCCGGTAACGGCGACGATGACGCCTGGTTGAACCACATCTGCTCCGTATTCAGCGACGGTCCAAGATCGCGAACCATAGCCGGAGCTTTCTTCCGCAACAACTCGAAATAGTCGGGCGGAAGACTGTCGATCAGGTCGTAGTCGCCGCGCTCGAGCAGCCGGATCTGCTGCTCCATGTTCTCCACAATGTCGAGCCGGATGCCCGTGGCATAAGGAAGAGCGCCACCGCTCGCGTCTCTCCCGCCATAATGCGGGTTGCGCCGCAGGCGAACATATTGTGAGCGCCGATAGTCGCCAAGGAAGAACGGTCCCGAGGTGACGCGCGCCTCGGACGGTCGCCCGGCCGGCTCGATCGCGATTTCGTCAAAGACTTTCCCAATCGCGATCACCCGCTTCGGCAGATGCACCACCACCGTCGTCTCACTGGGCGCGTCGACCGTAACGCCCTGGGGTGAAACAAACTCCTCGGCAACAGGCGCCGCTGTGGCCGGCAACAGAACCCGCCGCACCGACCACACAACGTCCTTCGCCGTCAGGCTGCTGCCATCGGAGAACGCAAGACCCGGGCGAAGGGCAAACGTGAGAGTCTTTCCATCCGGCGAGATCGTCCAGCTTTGCGCCAGCTCCGGTTCCACTTTCTGCGTCAGGCGATTGAACCGGAGCAGAACTCCAGCCGTGAGGTAACGCACCGTCTCCGATTCCTCATCGTCAACCTTGGCGGGATCGAACGTCTTCGGATCGTACCCAATCGTCCAGACCAACTCGCCCGGAAGCCGCGGAGCCGCCTGCGCAACGCACATCGCAGCCGGCAGAACCAGCAGCAGCGCGGCAAGACCAATCAGCATGCGGCGAGTGAGCTTCATACGATCAGGCCTCTGCGGCCGCTCCCTCCAGAAGAAGCAGCACCAGCACCAGCAGAATCACCGGAAAATAGACCCAACGCGTCTGCATCAGCAGCGGCGAATTGTTCAGCTCGAACAGCATCCCGCCCCACGAAGGCAGCGGCTCGCCGACACCTAACCCGAGCGCTCCCAGATTCGCTTCCGCCATCACAAAGGCTGGAATGCTGATGAGAAATTGCGGCACCAGCAGCGGAAACAGATTCGGAATGATGTGCCGGACAACGCTCCCCCCATTCAGGCCGGTGGCCCGCGCATACAGCATCCAGTCCGACCTCTTCAGTTCCAGCACTCCGCGATAAACAGCACGTGCACTCGCAGGCCAGCCCAGGGCCGCCAGCACTAGAAACGTAATCGTCGCCGAGCGCCCCGGCGACGTCGTCAGAGGCAACGCCGAGCGCACCATCATCAGGAGAAACATCCACGGCAATGCGAGAAAAACATCGCACACCAGCATCAACGTCCAGCCCATCGCCGAGCGGCCGAATGCCGCCAGCGTTCCGACCCCTGCCGCCGCCGCCGTCGTCAGCGCCGACGCGGCAACAGCACCGGCAAGACTGAGCAGAAACGCAGCCGCCACCCTCACCAGTCGATCCCGCCCCAGCGCATCGGTGCCCGCAGGATGGCTCACCGATGCGGAGGCCAGGGTCGCATCGCGGTCCTGGCGCGCATAATTCGAGCCCGGCATGCATACCACCGCCGAGGCAGCCACGATCAGGCCCGCCAGCAGGCACAGAATGGCGCGGCGCAGCTTCATGCGCTCTTCCACTCCTCGGTCCGCGCCGATCCCATTCCCGTACACGTAACGGCCACGGCCATCAGAACCATGACTCCCAGCAGCACCGGCAGATCGCGATTGAGCGCGGCATTCCAGGCCAGCTGCCCCAGCCCCGGCACGTTGAAGATCACTTCAACCGGGACCAGCGCACTGAGAGCCGTGACGACAGAAAGCGAGGCCAAAGCGCCCAGCCGCGGCGCCAGAGCGGGCGCAAGATGCGCCACCACCACTCTCCATGGACCAATCCCCTGGGCGCGCGCCTGCAGAACATGGGGCTCGAGCCAAGCTTTGCGCAAAGTGTGATCGAGAAATTTGAAATCCCGCGCCGCCAGCAGCAGCGCCATCACCAGCACCGGCCCTCCGCGGTCCGCGAGCAGGCAGAACGTCGCCAGCGCCGCCGTCGGAATCGCCAGCACAATCGTCGCCGGCGTCTGCCAGAAAACCGACGGATTCCGCCCCGCGCTCGCGATCAGCGCCGCGCACAGCGCGACCACCCATGCGAGGCCGATCCCTCGCAGCAGCAATCCTCCGCTTACCGCAACCCGGGGAGCGATGAGTTCCGACACCGGAACCTCGAATTGGCGCGACGTGCCGAAATCGCCGTGAGCCCAGCCGCGTATCTCCGCGATCACCATCTGCGGAATCGACCGGCTGCGTTCTGCCTCTGCGGAAAGCTCCGCCCGCGCTTCAACGGCGTAACGGCTGTCCATTTCCCGCGCGTCGCTCAAATAGCCTGGTGCAAATCGCATCAGAATCGTCGATCCCAGGATCACCAGCAGCACGATGAGCAGCGTTCGGCCGAGCCAGCCGAGAACCAGGACCCCGCGCTTCATGACGTCGGCGACCCGGCCAGAGCGGGGGCGCCCGCGGTGCCTACCGATACAGCGTCGTACCTCGGCAACGCGGCAGCGCCTGGATCGACGTCGAAGCCCGCGCCCGGGGCGGCGCCACGCTCAATGAAGATATCGGTCCTGAGCGGCTCCATCTCGCTGGCGTGCTGCCGGGCCAGTTGCTCCAGTTCCGGATAGTGCTCTTCCAGCAGCGTCACAATCGCCGGGTCAAACTGGATGCCGGACCGGTTCTTCAGAATCGCCATGGCCTCTTCCACCGGCAGCGCCTTGCGGTAAGGACGATCGGACGCCAGCGCGTCGAAACAATCGACCACCGTCAGCAGCCGTGCTCCAATCGGAATCTCTTCTCCCTTTAACCCGTCCGGATAGCCACTCCCATCCCATGCCTCATGGTGCGAACGAACGATCGGCACCACCGGATAAGGAAATTCCACTCGCTCCAGAATGTCGGCTCCCACCACCGTATGAATCTTGATCTTTTCGAACTCTTCCGGCGTGAGTTTTCCCGGCTTGTTCAGAATGTGTTCCGGAACCGCCAGCTTCCCGATGTCGTGCAAAAAGGCCGCGATATGCAACGCCTGCATCACCGCCGCCTCGAGTTTCATGTACTTCCCCAGCTCGGCGACGTAGACCCGAACCCGCATCAGATGCTCGTGTGTGCCCTCGTCCTTCGCTTCGATCGCCATCGACAGCCCTTCAATCGTCCGCATGTAGAGGGCTTCGACATCCTTGATGTGCTGCTCCCGAGCACGCATGATCGCCATCTGCGCGCAATAGGCGCGATACACCGTGTACACCAGCGGAATCAGCAGCAGCGAAGTCAGCCAGCCGTACCGGATGCCAATAAAATCGGCGAGCACCGCCACCATGGCGCCGACCAGATAGAAAGGCAGATACCAGAGGAATTCGTGACGCCACTGACGGTAGGGGGTCACATCCGATGACCACCCGATCACCAGCGCCACAGGAATCGTGTTCGCCAGAAAATAAACCGTCGCGGCCAGGGCCAGAACCGGAGCGCTCTCCGCATGCACCCGCATAACACTGGTGAACGTCCACCACGCGAGAAAGGTCGCCGTCGTGACGTTGGCCACATTGAAGAGAATCTGAATGATGGTGAACGGCTTCACTGCCCGAAACCGGCTCGGCGGAATCACACTGCAAATCGCCAGACATACAGCCTGCAGCGGTGACAGCTGCAGAATTCCCAGGAAAATGAACGGGAAGTTCACCGACATCGTCGCTTCGCTCTTCGGCATGGCGACTTTCATGCCCGAGCTCAGCAGAATCGCGGCCAGATAAACGAAGAAGTGGATCCACTGCTGTGCCGGGTGCCCGCGAGTCGCGAACAGGCAAGCAATGGCTCCAGCCACGACCGCACTGACGAGAGCCTTCACACGGATCGGCACGATTCTCTCCAACAGGAAAGCGCATTCATTCCCGCAGCCGAGAATTGTTCCTGCACATTCCCTGTGGTCACCCGAAGTTACGTTCAGCTCAATGGTATCGGGGAAGAAGTGTTACTCCCAATGCGTCTTTAGTTGCAAACGAGTAGCGCGCAAGCCAGGAAAACATGCGGCCTGTCGCGAACGTGCACATCTTCGCTTCGCTGCCGAGATCGATTCTCTGCCGTCGCGACGACAATATCCAATGACGACAGTGTCGAGCGGTTCCCTGCGTGCTCTTCCAGGTGGGCCCGCTTCCCTTCCCAGCCGGCTTCCGTCCCTTCTTCGGCCGCCGCGAGTTCTCGGCTGCCCCCGCGCCTCTGCCACCGTCCGAAAAAGTAGTGACTACGGTGACTTATTCATGCAGCGCTCCGCCCTCGCTGTCCCCTTTTCGAACAAGAACTACCACGCGCGTAACCATCCGCGGCAGTGTTCTTCGTAATTCCACCATCGATGGATTTCCACGCTCGTACTCCGGACCTACGATCCCTTTAGTCATCGGATGAGTTCGCTTGCACCTCTCCGATGTAACTCAATACGCAAGCCCAAAACACGCTGATGTACTTTTCTGGTTTGAGCGGAAATTCAGCGCCAGATCTTGTTGTGAGGCTCCCATGATGTCGCGCAGGTATTCGCTGAAGAAACTCCTTTGGCTATCTTCCCTGGCTTTTTCGCTGCCATTAATCACATCCGCACAGCCGCCGAATTCCGGATCCGGTACTCCCGGCCACTCCAAAATCTCAGCCGACGCGGCAAAGGCCGATCCACAATCCGTCATTCCCGTCATCATTCAGTACAAGCAGGACCCCGGAGCGGCTCAGGATAACGAAGTAGCCCAACTCGGTGGCGCAACCGCTAAAACCCTGCACTCGATTCACGCCAAGGCTGCGTTGCTCCCCGCCGGCCAGTTGTCGAACCTCGCCGCCGATCCAAATGTCTCCTACATCTCCCTCGACCGCCCCGTTCATCCGCGCGAAGCTGTCGCCATCACCGCGCCGGAGTATACCTACCAGCCGATTAACGCACCGGCCGCATGGGCGAATGGCGACTTCGGTACCGGCGTCGGCATCGCCGTCATCGACAGCGGCATCACCGTCGTGAACGACCTGCAGAATTCCAGCAAGCTCCAGATTCCCGGCGCTCCGGCGATTCCTGCGCAGACTCCTTCGCCTGGCTCGCACGGGCGTGTCCTTTACGCGGCCAGCTTTGTGCCCAATGCCCCTGCCGGTACCGATCAGTTCGGCCATGGAACGCATGTCGCCGGCCTCATCGCGGGGAATGGTAAGAGCTCCACCGGCAACCCCTACACGATGTCCTTTTACGGCATCGCTCCGAACGCGAACCTCATCGATCTGCGCGTCCTCGACGCCAATGGCGAGGGCACCGACTCGTCCGTCATTGCCGCCATCGAACAGGCCATCGCGCTGAAGAGCCAGTACAACATCCGCGTGATCAACCTCTCCCTCGGACGTCCCATCTGGGAGAGCTACACCCAGGATCCCCTCTGCCAGGCCGTGGAACAGGCGTGGAAAGCAGGCATCATCGTCGTCGTGGCCGCGGGTAACGATGGCCGCGATCTGGCGATCAACCCCATGGGCTACGGCACCATCGAAGCCCCGGGCAACGATCCCTATGTCATCACCGTCGGCGCCATGCGCACCATGGAGACGCCCGCGATTGGCGATGACCTCATCGCCAGCTACAGCTCCAAAGGCCCCTCCTTCATCGATCAGGTCGCGAAACCCGATATCGTCGCACCCGGCAACCTCGTCATCAGCCTGCGATTCCCCAACGATGCGCTGGCCGTCAACAACCCTACCTTCGTGACGCCCAACGGCTTCTATCGCAGCAGCGGCAATACCACGCAAAGCTCCACCGATTATTTCCCGCTAAGCGGCACCAGCATGGCGACCGCTGTCACCAGTGGTGCCGTTGCCGATCTGCTCCAGGCCTGGCCGCAGTTGACCCCGGATCAGGTCAAAGCCCTTCTCATGGCCAGTGCCAATCGCAGCAATTTCCCCACCGGGAGCAGCGTTTTCGATCCCACTACCGGACTCACCTACTACGCGCAGTACGACGTGCTCACGCGCGGCGCAGGCTATCTCGATCTGGCAGCGGCGATCAATGCAGCCGGCACCATGAGCATCCCCAGTGGCACGGCGATGTCGCCCCTGGTGCAGTTCGATCCGACCGGCAACGACGCGTATCTGGTTGCCGATCAGACCGCCCTCTGGGGCAAAACCGTGTTGTGGGGCAAGAACTGCATCTACGGCAGCAACGCCTTCGTCGCCGGCAGCACCGCCCTCTGGGGTCGCGATGCCCTCTCCGGATCCTCCAATCCCGAAGGCTTTACCGCCCTCTGGGGCCGGGATGCTCTCTGGAGTTCCGGCACACCGGACGCCGCGTCCGTCCTCTGGGGATCGTCCGATCTGGATGGGTCCACAGTTCTGTGGGGCAGAACCGTCCTTTGGGGTCGAACGGGACTGTGGGGGACCAACGTGCCCCTGGAACAGTAACGCCGCCATTGTCACCGGGAGGGCTGAAGCCCTGAACCAGGATTTTCAGCCCTCTCCCTCTCCTCGACCGCATAGCGAACGCACGACGACCTGTGACGTTTTCCCGCGTCCCCTCGTCCATCAGCCTGGGCCTCGCAGCGCTGCCCAACGACCATGATCCCTTTCCTGTTGACGAACCTCGCAGCCCGCGCCAGCGCGGACCGCAACCGGGTTTTTCCTCTTCGGGATCAATCGTCTATGATGAGGGGCAGGCAATAGTTATCTTTTCTGAGAGCAGCCAGTTCAAGCCACGTCCGGAAGTCGAGCCCGAGGGAGATTCCCAGGCAACCGGCGGGCTGAGGAGTCAGGGTTTGCAATTGCGTTGTAAGGCATCCGATGTGAACCGGCAGAAGCGTAATGCCGGAATACTTTCCTCTCGAATCTTTCCTGGTCGTTCGGCGGGCCTGGCGGCAGCGAATCTGGCAGTCGCGGCGGCAGGCATCGCGGCGCTGCTCGCAGGCTGCGGAAACCAGTACCGGCCCGTCATCACGCCCATCAATCCCACCGGACCGGCCGCCCTGCCCACCGCCTATGTCACCGTCGCGTCCCAGCCTGGCTTCACACCGCTGCTGGCGGGACAGACCGGCCCCTGCACCGCCACGCAGTTCGCGACGCCGGCGGTCTATACGCTCATGGATTTCTCCGGAGATTCTGTGGTCGCCCAGGCCAATGGCGGGCTCGGACCGCTGACTTTTTCCCTGGACCAAAGCGGATCCAGCGTCTACACGCCCAACTGCGATGGCTCGCTGACCGCCGCCACCTCAACCTCGACTTCGCTGCAGACGAATAAGATCCTCACCAGCACCCTGCTGCCGGGATCTCTTCCTACGAATACGTTGCTGGCGAACGGACAGCTGTACGTGACCCAGACCGGCTTGCACGGAGCCGCCTGCGATACAACCACCTCATCCAGCTCCGGTGACTGCGTGGCGCAAATGACCGGGTTGCCCCCGGCTCTGAAACAGGAGATTCCGGTGGCTCCCTCCGTGATCAACCTCACCGGATTCGGAACCGCCGAACGCATGTACGCCATCAGCCAGGGGAACTCCAACGGCGGAAACCTGGCGTGGGGCCAGTGTGCCAATCCGTCGAGCGTCACCGTGAACGGCGAAGCCGATGCGATCGAGACGACCTCGAACACGATCTCGGCGCGCCTGCCCCTGGGCATCTGCCCGGTCTATGGCCTCATGACCATCGATGGGCAGCGGACCTTCATCCTGAACCGCGGCAGCGGCACCGTGACCGTCATCAATTCGCAGCTCAACGCCATCGATGCGCAGCACCCGTCCATCCCCGTCGGTGCAGGCCCGGTTTTTGCCGACTACTACCGCAATGGCCAGGTTCTGGTGACCGCGAACTACGATGGCAATTCGATCAGCATTATCGATGCCAGCCTCGACATCTACGGCAACGACAGCGCCACCTTCGGAACGGTCCTCGCGACGGTGCCCGTGGGTTTGCATCCGGTCGAAGTCGCAGTTCTCCAGGACGGCAGCCGCGTCTACGTGGCCAACCAGGGAGACATCAACGCTGGCACCAATCCGGACGGAACTCCAGTCTCGCCGGGCAGCGTTACCGTCGTGGATCTGCGCAATTATCAGGTGCTCAAGACGATCCCTCTGACCTCGAATCCGCACGCGATTGCCGCGGTTTACAACTACCCCATCGGCAAGGTCTACGTCGCCTCGCAGAACAGTTCGTTCCTCACCATCATCCGCACCGACACTGACATCATCAGCGACACCGTCGAGTTCGAAGGCAACATCGTGGAAATGCGGGTCAATGCGCAATATCCCGGCCAGGCAGCGGGCGGCGTCAGCAATTATCAGGCTGAAAGTCGTTCAGTCGGATCCGGCGCCCCGTAAAGAACAGGCAACAGGCACCGGGCAAGTGGCATTGGGACTATCCCCGGTACTCGCAGGCGCGATGCACGATGAAGATTGAATCGTATCGTGATCTTGTCGCATGGCGGAAAGCCATTGAGATGACGGTAGCGATTTACCGGCCTACCGTGGAATTCCCGAAAGAAGAAATCTACGGCCTGACCGCCCAACTGAGGCGTGCAAGCGTATCGGTCCCCAGCAACATCGCGGAAGGTTATGGCCGCACTTCTACCGGCGAATATCTTCAGTTTCTCGGGATGGCTCGTGGTTCGAACCTGGAATTGCAAACGCAGCTGGTAATTGCGCGGAGACTCAACATCGCGACCTTGAACGGAATTGAGGAAGCCGAGAATCTTTCCATCGAAGTCAACAAGATGCTGGTCTCGCTCCTGAACAAGATACGAGCATCCGCGAAATAACCGCACCCGCCTGTTCCCTATTGCCTGTTCCCTGCTCTCCGCCTCTACGGCGTCGTCCCCATCTCATAGTGCAGCGTCGCCAGTGCCAGCCGATACTGATACCGCGCGCTGGTGTCCTGGATCTGCGCGCTGGTTTGCTGCAACTGCGCCTGGCTGAGCTCAACGATCGAACTCAGGCCGAGCTTGTACCGCGTCTGCGCCAGATCGAACGCCAGGTTCGCCTGTTTCACCAGCTGGGCGGTCACATTCATCCGCTGCCAGCTGTTGTTCGTCTGCAGCCACGAGGTGCGTACATCGCGCACGATGCGATCGCGCAGGTCGCGCGCGTTCTCCGACGCCGCCTGAGCCCGGTATTTCGCCTCCTTCGCCTCGGAGCTGTACAGGAAACCATTGAATACCGGAATGCTGATGTTGCCGCCCACTCCGCCCCACCAGTTCGTCACGTAATACGTTCCGGGATGTACAGGCAGAATTCCAACCGTTCCCGCCGCAGAAATGGAGGGCAGCATCTGATCCCACTGCGCCCGCGCGTATTTCTGCGCTGACTGCGTGTCGTACGTGAGCGACTGCAGATCGGGACGCTGGCCGAGCGCAGTCTGAATCAGCGAATCGACCGAGGCAGGCGGTGGCTGAGGCGCCGCCGTATCCTCCACCAGCGTGTACCGCGCGTCGTGGTCAAGGCCGAGCACCGCATCCAGCACCGCCATCGCAGAATCGCTGTTGTTCTGCGCATCCAGTTGCAGCAGCTGCGCCTGGGAAAGATCGACGTCGGCAAAGCTCAGATCCAGCGTCGATTTGAGCTTGTTCCGGGTCATCTCGCCCACCTGGGTGTCGGTGGCCTGGCGCGTGGAAACCGTCTGCTTCGCCACGTTCAGTTCGGCCTGCGCCGTCAGTGCATCGTAAAAAGCCTGATCCGTCGCCAGAACGATCTCTTCCGAGGTGGCGAGAGCGTTCGCACTCGCCGCTTTCTCTTCCAGCTTGCGCGAGAGTACCAGGTTGTGGGTGTGGCCGAAGTCGTAGATCAGCTGCGTCACGTTCGTGCCCGCCCCGGCATGCTGCAGCAGCCGCGACGACGTCAGCGCCCCCGCGCCAATGCGGCTGGCTTCTTCCGCCTGGACAGCCGTGGCGGCAATCGCAGCTGTCGGCAACTCGGCCGAGCGCGTTTCCCGCGTCACTTCGTGCTGCGCCAGAGCCTCCAGTTTTCCGACGGTCACCCGAGGATTGTTGCGAATCGCCATCTGCTCCGCCTCCGGCAGGGTGAGCGGGGGCGCGTTCGCATCGGGGGCGGGCCCAGCGGCTTGCGCCCCTGATAACGATGGTCCCGTCATCGCCCCCGGCTGCTGCAACGACGACAACAGCTGCGGCCCCGGCGCCGCCGGCAGTTTCGACTGTGCCCAGAGCACTCCGGAACAGGCAAGCGAGGCGAAAGCGATGGTCAGCGTCCTCATGCTTCCGCTCCGCGGCGTTCGTTCGCCCGGTGTTCTCGTCGTGAGTGAATCGCCAGGTACACCGCCGGAACCAGGAACATCGTCACCACCACCGACACGCCCAGCCCTCCGATCACCGCGCGAGCCAGCGGTGCGTACTGCTCGCTCCCGGCCTCCGCGCCGATTGCCATCGGGATCATGCCCAGCAGCGTCGCCATCGAGGTCATCAGGATGGGGCGCAGACGCATCTTGCAGGCTTCCACCGTGGCATCGAGCAGCGGCAGTCCCTGGCCGTGCAGAATGTTGGAGAAGTCGACGATCAGGATCGAGTTCGAGACCACAATGCCGGTCATCATGATCGTGCCCATCAGCGACATAATGTTCAGCGTCGCCCCCGTGACCAGCAGCAGCAGCACGACGCCGATAATGCCAGGCGGAATCGCCATCAGAATGATGAAAGGATCGACAAACGACGTGAACTGCGCCATCAGCACCAGATAGACCAGCACCACCGCCAGCAGCAGCCCAAAGCCGAAATCCTTGAACGCCTCGTTCATGCTCACCACCGCGCCATGGAGCATGATGCGCGTGTTGCGATCCGTCGCCGTGTGAGCAATCAGGTTGCGGATCTTCGCGCCGGTGCGGCCCAGAGCCTCCGACTTGGTCGAAACGTAGACATCGATGACGCGACGAATCTGGTAGTGATCCACTTCGGTGGGCGTATTGATCAGGCGAATATCCGCCACCGAGCTCAGCGGTGTGTAGCCCGCACGATGACCCCCGGCCCAGTCATCCAGCGGCAGCGTCGAGGCGGTTCGCCCCACGTCCGTCGGACTAAAACCGGGCGGATGGATTCCTCGCAGCGGAATGCTCTCAAAGTCCTGCATCGACATGTTCTGGATCCAGCGGTTCGCATACTGCACGGTCACCATATAGTTGTTGCCGCTGCGCGGGTCGATCCAGTAACTCGGCGCCACCATTCCATCGGAAGTCAGAGCGGTAATGACATTGTCGACGACGTCCTTGGCCGAGAGCCCGATCAGGGAGGCCCTCTCGCGGTCGATGTTGAGCTGGATTCCCGGATAGTTAACGTCCTGTGGAATATACGTCGCGCTGACGTTGGGAAGCCTGCGAATTTTCGCCGCAACCTCTTCCGCCAGCTGGTACGCGCCTTCCATGTTGTTGGAGCTCACCTGCACATCGATCGGCGCAGGCAGTCCCTGGTTGATCACGCCGTCGATCAGTCCCCCTGCCTGGAAGTAGGTCGTCAGCTCCGGCATCTCGCGCGAAAGCCGCTCCCGCACGCGCTGCATGTACTCGTAACTGCCAATGGCATGGCCCTCCTTCAGACTGGTCTGCACGAAGGCGGTGTCCATCGACGCGTTCGACGTGAAGATCGACGAAAGATCGGGATAAACTCCAATATTGGAAACGATCATGTCGAGGTCTCGGGGCTTCACTTCCTCGCGAATGATCTGCTCCACGCGCGCAATGTACTGGTTGCTGACTTCGAGCCGTGTGCCGGAGGGCATCCGCACGTTGATGATGAATTGCCCCGGATCGGTGCGCGGAAAGTACGCCTGGCCCAGAAACGGAAACGTGACCACCACCAGGATCGCGCAGCCACCCAGGATGACCGCCGTGGTGAATCCCGGCCGCAGCAGCGACCGCCGCACCAGGCCTTCGTACCAGTTCACCAGGCGCTGGAAATGGTAGTTGAACCTCTCCACCAGGAACTGAAGTCCGAATCGGCGCTTCGGCTTCGCTTCGTTTTGATCGACCAGTTCCCCGGAATCGCCGCGCTCATGATGAGCGTGCCCCTTCAGAAACAACGCGCAGAAAAGCGGGATCACGGTCATCGCAAAGGCATACGACGCGAACATCGAAAGCACCACGCCCAGAGCCAGCGGCGTGAACAGATACTTACTCACCCCGGAAAGCCCAACAACCGGCAGAAACACGATCGACGTCGTCACCGTCGCCGCCAGCACCGCGAGCGACACCTCGGTCCCGCCCTTCTCGGCAGCAATGCGGGTCGGCTCGCCCAGTTCCATGTAGCGAAAAATGTTTTCCAGCACCACCACGCCGTTATCGATCAGCCGCGAAAAAGCCAGCGCCAGCCCGCCCAGGATCATGGTGTTGATCGTTCCGCCCATCATGTTGGCCATCAGCAAACAGGCCAGTGCTGAAAGCGGAACCGACAGCATCACTGCGACCGTGGCGCGCGGGCTGCCCAGAAACAACAGGATCATGATGCCCGTCAGTACCAGACCGATGATGGCTTCGTTGACCAGCTGCTTCAGCGCCAGCTTCACGAACACCGACTGATCGAACACCACCGCAGTCTTCAGTTGCGCCGGGATGTCCACCAGGTGCTTGATCGCCTCCTTCATCCCGTCGACGATGGTGATGGTGTTGCTGTTGCCTCCCTGCTTGAAGACCGGAACATAAACCGAGCGCTGCCCGTTGATGCGCACAATGTTGTACTGCAGCGCACCCGAGTCCTCCGCATGCCCGATATCGGCCACCAGAACCGACCCGTTCCCAACCGACTTCAGCGGCATCTGATTCATCGCCTCAGCCGTGGGAAACTGACTGTTCGCGTAAATGTTGAAGTCCTTGTTGCCGATGCGCACGTCGCCCGCCGGCAGGATCAGGTTCGAACTGTCCACTGACTGCACCACGTCGCTGAGACTCAGGTTGCGAGCCTCCATCTTCAGCGGATCGACATAGACCTGAATCTGCCGATACGTTCCCCCGTACGGCTGCGGAACCGACGCGCCCTGCACGTTGGAAATCTGGTTGCGGACCTGGAATTGCGCGTAGTCCTTCAGCTGCGTTTCGTTCAGGCCCCTGCCTTCCAGCGTCACCAGGCAAACGGGCTGGGTCGAAGCCGTCAGGCCCAGCACCACCGGCGGCAGCGTGCCCGGCGGCAAACGGCGCAGATCCGCCATCGCGAGATTGGCGACGTTGCTGAGTGCCGCGTTCGGATCGGTCCCCGGCTTGAAGTAGATCTTGATCAGGCTCACGCCGGTCAGAGAGCGCGACTCGCTGTGATCGACATTCGCCGCCAGCGTGAAAAAGCGCTCGAAGGTATTGGTGATGTCGGCTTCAATCTGCTGTGGTGGCATGCCGTTATAAAAAGTGGCCACCACCACCACCGGCATGTCGATGTCGGGAAACAGATCCACCGGCATGCTGAACAGGTTCACGATGCCGACAATCGTGACCATCAGACACAGCATGAGAATGAAGAAGGGGTACTTCAGCGCAAACTTCGGCATCTACTGCTGGCCTCCGTTTCCGGAGGTGTCCTCGGCATGCATGTCAATCATCCCGCCGGATTGCGGTGCGGTCTCTGACGCGGGCGTCTTCTCAATCACCGGCGTGACGGCTTCGCCCTCGGCATACTTCGCCTGCGCGGCCACAATCACGCGGTCGCCAGGGTTCAGACCGCTCGGGATGGCCGCCAGCTGGCTGCCGCGGATTCCCGCCTGCACGTCGCGAATGTGAACATGGTTATCGCTGTCCAGAACGTAGACCACCTCGCGGGCGTTCGGTGGAGCGCCCTCGAGAACCAGCGCACCCACAGGAATCGTGGCAACGTTGTCGGCATGGTTCAGGCGCATCAGCGCATTGGCGTACATCCCGGAGTCGATCGTGAGGCCGGGGTTCTCCACGTCCACCTCGGTTTCCATCGTGCGCGTTTCGAAGTTCAGCTCGCGCGTGAAGCGAACGATCTTTCCCGTGAACGAACGATTCAGCGCATCGACGCGCAACTGCACCGGGTCGCCGAGGTGAACGCACTGTACATAAGCCTCCGGCACCGGAAGGCGCAGGCGCAGAGTGCCCACCTGCGCCAGCTTCACAATGGGCAGATCCTGATTGTTCGAGCTGATGCCGGCCTGGATCAGCGCGCCCGTATCCGCGTACCGCCAGACAATCACGCCATCGAGAGGAGCAATCACGTTGGTATAGCTCTCGATCGCGCTCACGCGCTCATTGTCCGCCCGCGAGACTTCCATGCCCTTCTGCGCCGCGGCCAGCGCGGCCTTGGCTGCATCCACATCGGCTGCCGAAGAGAGGTCTTTCGCCTGGGCATCGTCCAGCTCCTGCTGCGCCACCAGGCCCGGCTGCGCTTTGGAGGTATCGAGCAGGCGCTGGTAGTCCGCGTGCAGCGCCCCATGCATGGATTCAGCTCGCTTCACTTCATGCTGAGCCCGGGTAATCTCGTCGTTGCTGCGCGCAACCTCGGAAACCGTCCCTTCGAGTTGCGCCCTGAGTTCAGGGACCTCGAGCACGGCCAGGGCCTGCCCCTGGCGCACCCGGTCGCCGATATCAACGTAAATATGGCGGATGAACCCCGACACCTTCGGATGAACGTCAACCACCTGGTAAGGCTGAAACTGTCCTGCCAGCGTCAGCACCTGAGCGATCGAGCCGCGCTGCACAACCGCGACCTCGGCCGCTGGCGGCCCGGGCGCGGCTTCAACCGTGGCCGTGCGATGGTGCCCGCGCCACACCGCGACAAGCACCGCGATCGCGGCGAGAACAGAAAAAATAACGATCCAAAGACGCTTGCGCATATCCGGAGACACACCTTCCTGAAAATGAGGCCCGGGGCCCGCTGAGGTTGACCGGAATGGGGAGCGCGGCACGATTGCGGCATCGCAGAAGAGCAACGCCGGCAAACAGCAAACGCGTAGTTAGGATGAGATTAACGAGAACGAGGAGGGGGCCGGATGAAATTTGCCGCCGTGGGCGCCCACGCAGACAAACGGCGCCGGCGCGCCGGAATCAGTTCACTGCAGGCAAAGGCGGGCGCCGTGCGGTGGCCCTGGATCGGGACGATCGAGAAAAGGAAGGCGCTCAGGAATCCCAGCGCGCCGCAGCACACCACCGTTCGGGGATCGATCACCGGAAGAGCACGGCGTTCGTTGCCCGTCAGCAGCTTGGCCGCCGGCATGTGATGCGAAATCGAGTGCGGCGGCTCGTAGAGCGATAGCTTGTACCGCAACCCCCAGGCGAACACACACAGCCCCAGAACGGCCATTCCAATGGCAAGCGCGCGCACGGCTGGGCTCTGTTTTCGCAAGGCGGTGGGTTGTGGGATCGTCACCGTGGCTCCCGGAACGATCATGCCACACTGGTTCGACGTTTTCCAACGCCGCCGGTAAGCACATCTGGCTGAATTGCCTTGTTCTGCGCCGATTTACAATCGCTCCATGCAAGTTGCCGAACTGGCCCGCCTGCTCCAGGCCGAGTTGCGCGGCAACCCTGACCTTGAAATTACGGGCGTTGCCGGAATTGAAGAAGCGGAGCCGGGACACATCACCTTCGTGGCCAATCCCAGGTATGCGTCCCTGGCCCGGACCACGCGGGCGAGCGCGATTCTCGTCACCCCGGACTTTCCCGAGGTGCCTGCAGTCACCCTGCGCCTGAAGAATCCCTACCTCGCCTTTGCGCAGACCGTCGAGCTTTTCTATCAGCCACCCGCCTGGCCCCCAGGCATTCATCCAACCGCGGTCGTGCATTCGTCGGCCAGGATCGGCAAGAACGCGCGCATTGGCGCCTACGCTGTCCTGGGCGAAGACGTGGTTCTGGGCGACGATGCCACCCTCCTGCCCCATGTCGTGCTCTATCCCGGGGTCCGCATCGGGGATCGCTTCTTCGCCCACGCGCATGCCGTCGTCCGCGAAAACTGCCGGCTGGGCAACGACGTGGTCCTGCAGAACGGCGTCGTGGTCGGCTCCGATGGTTTCGGCTTCGCCAAAGATGAGCATGGACGCTGGCATAAGATCCCCCAGTCAGGACCCACCATCCTCGGCGACCGCGTCGAAGTGCAGGCCAATGCCTGTATCGATCGCGCCAGCGTCGGCGCAACCCGCATCGGCGACGGAGTCAAAGTCGATAACCTGGTGCAGGTCGGCCACGGCTCATCGGTCGACGAGAATACCCTGCTCTGTGCGCAGGTCGGGCTCGCCGGTTCGACCCATGTCGGCAAAAATGTGATCCTCGCCGGTCAGGTGGGGGTCGCGGGCCACTGCCGCATCGGCGATAACGTCATCGCCATCGCCCAGGCGGGCCTCCACGGAGACATTCCCTCTGGATCGATGCTGGCTGGATCCCCTGCTTTCGACCACAAACAGTGGCTTCGCGCCACCGCGCTCTTCACCCGGTTACCGGAGTTGCTGCGACAATTCCAGCGCAAACCGAAACGCGAAGAGTAAAGTAGTACAAAATCCGGCGAAATTTCGGCGGCTAAAACAGCGTAGTCTCCGTCTACAGCATCAAAACAATACTTATGCCCACGAACGACCAGGAGTCCACGCAGGAATCCACTCTGTCGCTGGTGCAACCCTCCAATGCACCCATTCGGGTACTGTTGCTCGACGACCACCCGGACAATCTGCTCCTGCGGTCCACGATCCTGCGCAAGTACGGATACGTGACGGAGACTGCCAGCACCGTTGAGGAAGCCGAACGCCTGCTCGATGAAATCGATATCGCGGTGCTCGACTATCACCTGGGCGCGGGAAAATTTGGCACCGACGTTGCCACCCATCTCCGCGCGCGCCATCCCCAGGTTCCCATCATTATTCTCTCTGCCACCCTGGAACGCCGCTTCGGCGGTGTCGAGGACATGCACCTGCTCAAGGGCTACAGTTCCATCGACGATCTGGTCACCGCCCTGCGCTCCTTCGAAGCCAAACGCCGCGGCAAGCCGGTCGTCGTCGACGCACGCGACTTCTTCTACTCCCGCATCAACATGGCCATGGGCGACGAAGTGGTGCTCGAAATCCTGGATGGCGATGGAACCTGGCACTACGTGAACGAAACCTGCGCCCGCGTTCTCGAAAAACCGCGCGACTGGTTCCCCGGCCGCAACATGTTCGAAGAAATGCCCGAGCTGGCCGTCGACTGGGCCGACATCCTCAGCACCGTGGCCGAAACCCGCGAAACCTACATCGACCGCACTTTTCGCGGCGTCCTCAACTTGCCCAGCAAAGGAGAACGCTGGGTGTGGAATGTGCTCGCCTTCCCCATCACCCTGCACACGCGCGAAACCGGTGTAGTCCTGACCGCCCGCGCCCTGGAAAGAAAGTCAGTACTCTAAGGCCTGCTGACTGAATCGCGGATAGTAAACCGCATTGAGTCCAAACGTATACACTGACAGCGAGGAAGCCGGTGCAGTCCGCCACTGAAGCGCATTACACATCCGGCACCTACTGGGAATCCCGCCTGGACGATAAGTCCGACTACAAAGTTCCGCTCGCCATGCGGGTACTCTCCGATGCCGGGATCTCTTTGTCGCCGGGAGTACGGGCCGTCGAGATCGGCTGCGGCGATGGAGCCTTTCTGTTTCCCCTGATGCGAGCGTTCCAGGCGAAGGTGCCGGATTTTTCCCTCACCGGATACGATATCTCCTCGCTGGCAATCAACCGGGCGCGAGCCGCGGCCGCGGCGAAGAATGAATCGCGCTTGTCGTTCCACACCGGGTCAGCAGGCGAGGTCCGTGAACGGTTCGATATCGCATTCGTCATGGACGTTGTGGAGCATGTCACCGACCCGTTCGCGTTTCTTGGGGCAGTGGCTCGGCTCGCACCTGTGATCGTCGTGCATCTGCCCATCGAGCAGAGCCTGGCACATCAGCTGATGGGAAGACCTAGCCGTTCTTACGACGCCTATCACCACATCCACTTCTTCAGCATCGACTCGATGCGAATTCTCTTGCGGGAAGCCGGACTTTCGATCGCCAGTATGCGTTACACCGCGGGCTCTCCGGAGGTCCTGCATCTGACCGGAGGCTGGACCCTTCAGATTGCGAGAAGGCTACGCTACGCTGCGTATCGGTTCGTACCGCGCGTCAGCAGCCTGCTCATGGGCGGAAGTGTGATGATGGCTCTGCAGCCCACCCGGTGAGGACGCTTCAAGCTGCGCTAGCCGCAGTTTTGAGCTCTCCAACTCCCTTTCCTACCGGCTCGAAA
>Ga0335072_10004492_pt1 | contig 20708 bp, 16 predicted proteins | sample Lox_Sample_21_FD_206725 | JGI IMG/M metagenome (GOLD analysis project Ga0335072, IMG submission 206725) | Soil microbial communities from Loxahatchee National Wildlife Refuge, Florida, United States - Lox_Sample_2.1 | ecosystem: Environmental > Terrestrial > Soil > Wetlands | place: USA...
GATTCGGGCATATATGTACACGAAAGATGGTGCCTGGGCAACCAGCGCCACCCCCTTACCTATGTGGGGCGTAGATGGCTCTGGTATGGTCCCCCGACCAAATATGGTATCTGTTTCACGTGACAAGGACGAAGCAGGCAGGACAGAACCGAGCAGACTTAGTAGCTAGAACAGGAAGAATAGAACAGAAAGAACAGGATAGAATAGACAGGATAGAATAGACGGGCGTGCAGTTCTCACAGGGCATGCATCTCACCGGGTTTCGGATTTTGGCGCTAACGGCCAAGTTGACGTTACGAAGGGGTACGGCGGTTCATAGGGACCTTTAAACTCTTAGCGCCAAAACTCGTCTTTCACAAACTCAGATCTCGACAAATCGACCACAGTTTGTGAGGTAGGGGATCTGGAGGTTTCCTCCAAAGCCTTTTTGGATTTGGAACGTATGCAATTGGCAGCGCCACCTCGATCAAGTGGTGTGTAGACAGGATACTGATCCCACTAGCTTTCAACGCTGGATGTGATGGGTTTGCCTTCGCTATCCCTTTCCTTGTTAGCTTTCCATTTTCCAGACTTCGACCCTCTCTTTACATCTCTCCAGTGCTTGCTCAGCGCCCTTCCATACAGGCCCTCGATGCCCCGCACTTACTGCCACAGCAATCGACTCTTCCGCCACTGGCACATGTCCCAGTCGATGTACAATGCAAACTTTCTCTAGACCATGACCACGTATCACTGCCTCTGCTATGGATTTGAATGACCTCAAGACAAGGGCAAGGTATGCACTGTAGGATAGTCTTGCAACAGGGCGGTTGTCGAACGAATTGCGCGTCGTTCCAAGGAATAAAACGTTGGCACTGCAGGTGGGAGAGCGGACGAATTGGAATATCGACGCCGTATCAAGCGGGTCGTATCTTAGCTCGATGTGTACATTATTAGTTGTAAGGCATTGGGGAAAGTTTGCAGGATCACGTAAGGTAGATGGTAGGTTTGAAGCACCGTTGGGAGACGCTTTCAATGCAGACATGCTCGGAAAGTGCGTTCATTAGCACTACTAGAACAATTAGGCGTAGCTCTATCACCAGCAGCCTTAAAAAGGATCTGAGCTACAGAGAATCCCAATTTCTCAGCTCAGAAGTTGAGGCATTGGCATGGCATGGGAGCTCTGATATCGAACCATGCCGCCAAGCTCGTCTCCCATTTGCTGCACAAGAAGCAAAACTCGGCAAATTTGCGCCATCCCTTACGGCAGGCCATAGAGCCTTCGTGGACATGCTTCCATCTGCAGTCAACAGCTATCCTATAAAGAGAACGCGTTAACACTAAGGCGACCACACAGGTTCCCAATCTCTGCTTACCGTTTAAGTTCCCACCCCACAAATTCGGTACCGGACATCTGCCCTGTATCGGCGGGAGTGGTGGTTGGTAGGCAACCCGGCAAGGGTTCTTCGGGAGAGCAACAAGGTCCTTAAGAGCTGATATGCCCTATGGACACCGTAGGTGAGCTACATAAATTAAGGTATCTGAAAGTCGATCACGTTCCAGCATCATATGACGAATATGATCGAAACGGGAACAATGCTGATCAGTATAGAAGGCCCCTTCGCGCTCGAACGGGTCTATTCGTTCCTGGGTGTGGCGGATTCTTTCCAACTCTTCGTTGTTCAAGTTTTCGCATCCTTCCGCGCAATTAGTTACGTCGAGACTTCAGTTCATGGACAGCCACCTGCGGTCCGACAGCGTTAACTTGGAGGGTTAGATCCTCAATTTCCTGCGTGATATCAACATAGTCAGACCGCTGTTGCAGCTTGTCCTGTGTCTTCACCAGTAATGATAGTTCCTTGACCTGTGCAGTGTACCAGGTAGCGGTTTAGATCTTCTGGGTCGATCCGTCCACTGACACTTCGGGGAAGAAGGGTAGATCAAGGACGTGGTCTGCCCATTCAAAGACCCAGTACTTTTGATCTGCCGGCGGTTTGAGGGCTAAGATCTGCTCAACGGTATGATACCTCTTGAATGTTCCGGCGGCAAGAAGCACGGCAAGCATGAACAGCATTGGATCCACAATCGGGCAGCAACTAGTACAAGATATGTGTCAGCCTACATTCAGCGGATTCATTAGTGTCAACTCATCAAAAGATATGTGTCCAAGATGGAATCAAGCTCGCCTTTGGGGTTCCTTGTCATGCATTCCCTTCACAAATTCTCTCTTCAGGCTGCAACGTAATTCTGGCTTGCCGTCTTTCCATGCAACCAGCATTACCGTGTCCTATGAATATCAGCACAAGTACATCTTTACAATTTGAATGCCCATAATACTGACCTTGTACCGCAGTCCTTCGCCGGTTCTTCTTCGAGTAGACCCCTCTTATCCTCCGTTGTCCTTGTCCTGCCCATCTTTTCGGGGGATGATCTTTGCTGGGCGAAAAACAGTTAGCAATTAATTTGAAGTTGCCGCTTTTCCGATTACGTTAGTCCGGTCAACTAAGCAGCAGCCTGATGCCCAACATGTTTTGCCACCGGGGGGGCCCTTCAGGGGCGGTCCGTCTCAGGCCTCCGGACGGCCTGACCACTAACCAGGACCCCTGCTCCATTCTCACCCCCGGCTCAACCTTCGGCTCACCCCAGCTCCGGCGCTAGTCGCGTGCGGTCAGGGCGGCCTTACCCTAGGCCTGGAGCAGGGTGACCTCGGTGCAGAAAAATATTCTCTTGGCGTTCAGACCGGCTGCACTTCACTTCGACCCAATAGATACGGCGAACCGCTCCTGGAATATTCTGCAGCACCTGTCGCGGACCTAAACAATAAGAGTTTTGCTTGATTCAACGTTTTCATGCTTCTGAAGCCCTGTCTTACAATCAACGGGCTCGAAGGGAATTATTTCACCCTCTGCACTGATATTGCCTGTGTAGACGTCTAGCGCCTCCTTTTGACTTCACACCAAGATGGCCGACCCCAGCAGTCTCATTTTCAAGGTCGGAGGTGTTGACGCTGGAGAACTGAAAGCCCAATTCCAGCGCGAAGTAGCAGACCTGCTAGGCCGATCAGCCTCTAATTTTCCAGGCGCCCAGCCTGTCTCATTTGCTGCGCGTCACATTGCCGAGCTTCGGCGACAGGACTACTATGTGTGCGAAAAGACGGATGGTATCCGCTATCTAATGTACATGACAAGAGATGGTGACAAAGATATCCATTATCTCATCGACCGGAAGAACGACTATTACTATGTCAATGGCCTGCACTTCCCACATCAAGATGATCCAACGTTTGCAAGGTTCCATGATGAGACAATCCTGGATGGTGAGCTTGTGGAGGACAGGCCTCCAAACGGTCCGCCAGAACTTAAGTACCTAGTGTTTGATTGCTTGGTTCTCGATGGCCAACGCCTCCTAGATCGACCACTGGACAAGCGACTTGGCTATTTCAAAGAATACGTCTTGAAGCCGTACAAAGCCATGTTCGCAAAATTTCCTCAGGAGATAGCAATGAGACCTTTCGCCGTGGAAGACAAATCCACACAGTTCAGCTACGCTCTGGAACTGATGTTCAAGCAGATCATACCGTCTGTGAAGCAACTTCACGGTAACGACGGCCTGATCTTCACTTGCAAGAACACTCCCTATATATTCGGCACAGATGAGCATATACTCAAGTGGAAGCCGCCACATGATAACACGGTCGACTTCTTGCTTCACATCGTCTGGCACATGCTTGAGCCGGACGGGGAAGACCCCGAACAGACGACGGAAGAGGATTATTTGTCGTTCCCAGACGGTTTCGAGCTATACGTATATCATGGAGGTAAAGGCGAGTACAGCTACTACGGTAGCATGTACGTCACACAAACAGAATGGGAGGGATTGAAAACACTGCAAAAGCCTCTCCAGGATTGCGTTGTCGAGTGCTACCTCGAGCCAGCATCAGATGGAGTCAATGGTGAAGGTCCTCATCCACCAAGATGGCGCCTGTACCGCATCCGTGACGACAAGACAGACGGCAATTATGTGACAGTGGTACAGAGTGTCATGGAGAGCATTGAAGACCAAGTTACAGAAGAAGACCTACTCCGAGCGGCTCCGGAGATCCGAACCGAATGGAAGAATCGGCAGGCAGAGGAAAAGAGGCGGGAAGAAGCCAAAAAGCGGCACAGCCATGCGGCTCCAAGGAACCAAAATGGGGAGGTCTAGGATGACTGAAGGGCCCATTGCATACTCTGCTTTGACTCTTCTGTGGCATGGCGTTGATTTGGCACCTATTGGCGTTTCTTGTACTCCACTACACAGCGACGATACCCCTGGAATTGGTGTGCATACGCACTAAGGATCAATTGGAGTTGGCCATTTCTACAATAGAAGCTCAGGGCTGGGTCAAGTTGGTTCTTCGGCCCTGTCTTCTCCTGTAGTCTTTACAGCTTGCGTAACCGACCTGGTAAAGCCTGGCACCCTTCCACTTCAATGAAACTTTAATGACGTCACAAGCACGACAACGTTAAAACCCAACCTAGCCTCGTGGGCGCACCTGCCACCCATCAACCCCTGCTGTAAGCCACGGAGCAAAGCCGCTGTCTTTGTACATCTTCCGTGTTGCATTAAAAATCGTTGAAGGTCCATGTGTCGAAGTTGCATGGATCAGCGTGCCACATCCGCTACCCGATTCCAGATCAGACTAGCAGTTTACTTTCATTAAGACCAGGACTGTAACATTCAAGTACTTCACATCAGGTCGATCTTAACTTGATTGCAATGTCCCATGAAGCCGAGATTCTGAAGCTCAAGTGATATTCATGGATTACTTTCGTCCGGATGCAGGACGGCCGAGTTGCGGACGTGATTTGAAAATCATGGAGAACGGATGAAGACTTTATTCGCATGGCGCGATGAAGCCAGATACATATTGAGACTGTATCCTGCTCCTTCGTTCATATCAACTTTGATTGCCCAAAATCGTTCACAAGCCAATAAATCGAGTATACCAATGTCAGTCTCGAATGTTACGTTCAGGTCAGACATGGCAAACCCCGTCCAGACGTTTCTCCAAGGAATACACTCCCTCAACGCCAAAGACATAGTAGCGCCCCTTGCAGTCGATGTCCTTCTCACAGATGAATTCCGTCAACATCGTGGCCGTGCCAAGGTCGAAGCATGGGCGCAAGAGGCGCTGGTGAACCACAAAGCAACCATCGAGATCCTAGACACAGCCAACGGCCAAGAAGGCCGCCATGTCGTCCATGTCAAGATGGACGGCGACTTCGAAGCCGACTACGGCATTACAGACCCATTTGACCTATGGATGCACTTCGATGTCATCCATTCCGAGATCAAGCGTCTGACAATCAACCCCTTCTCTCCCTCAACCAGAACCGTCCATGCAGCATGGGCAGCTTCCGGAAACCTTGCAGACCCGCTCTCATCCGTCCGCATCGCAGAACGCCCATTCCCCACGAAGCCTACGACGGCACACGACTGGGTCCTCGTCAAGATGCACTCCGCTTCCCTAAACCAGCACGACATCTTCACCCTCAAAGGTATCGGACTTAAGGACCTAACCTTCCCCCTGATCCTCGGCAACGATGGCGTCTGCTGGCGCTGCGACTACGATTCCGGCAAAGTCTCCAACGAATCGCAACTGTACCTGATCTACAACGTGATCAACGACCCCTCCTGGCCATTAGACCAAGACGGAACCCTTGACCCTGGCCGCAGCGTCCTTGGTGAAGAGCACCAAGGCGTCTTGTCCACTTACGCGTGGATCCCAGCATCGAACCTAATCCCAATACCCAGCAAGACACTGCCTAAAGCCTTGACATTCCACCACCTCGCGGCCCTCGGTACAGCCTGGCTGACCGCCTACCGCGGCCTTTTCATTAAAGCTAAGCCTACCCTATCTTCCACCCTCAACCCAGTGATCCTGATCCAAGGCTCCAGCGGCGGCGTCGCAACCGCCCTAATCCAACTCGCGCGTGCCCTCGACTACACTGTCTATGTGACGTCACGGTCGCCCGAAAAGGCCGCATCTGCCAAAAGTCTCGGTGCCAATCGGGTTTTCAAGCCCGACGAGATCATGCAATCCGTGGATCACAGGCCAATTGACGTGGTCTTCAACCTCGCCGGCGGCGCCACCTACTCACAAGCGCTCAAATTGATCAGACCGGGCGGCACGGTCGTGGTCTGTGGGATGCACGCTGGAGAGCCTGAAGCGGGACTGCTGAGCATATTTGCAAATGGGTTGACGGTCAAGGGCGTCTATGAGGGCACGAAAGAGGAATTGGAAGCGTTGATGTGGTTTGTGATTGAGAAGGGGATCGTGCCGAAGATTGAGAAGGAGGTGTTGCCGCTGGAGAGAGTGGGAGAAGGGCTGCAGAGGTTGGTCACGGGGGAGCTTGGGGGGAAAGTTGTAGTTAGCTTGGTCTGATGGCTAACCGTGACAGAGCAGACATGGGGATGGGAAAAGGCTGAGGTTGACTAGCAGAAGCGGAGGCAGCAGAATAAGAGTTGAAATCTATGTCATGGCCTGTAATGCCTCGCACCTCCTACTCTGAAACATTCTCAGTCGTCGCATAAGCGGAAATACTAGCCAGCATGCTTGGACCTGGCTGCGGCAGAAAATGCTCTCAGAAAGCTTTGCTCGGTAGCCTGAGTTCTTCAAAGATCTCACGATCCTAAATACCATAGTGAGCGGCAAGCGCAGTTCAAAGATGGCTTCTACTTCAGCCAGCGACCCTGACGCCATGAATGCATATCCAGCCTAGACGAACTCGACAAAGGCCTTTCCCTTCGTGCGATAATGGCCTGCAGACGAGAATGGGAATTTTTTCCAGGCAGCCAACGTTTTCGGACAAGAATACACCATGTCTCAACCATTCACCAGGCATTGACCTCGAAGCTCTCCTATGGCGCAGTTAGTACGAATCTAAGTTGACGCACAGTGGGAAAAGAAGTCCTTACCTCTGAGAAATATGTCGTCACCACCGTGCGGTCTGCAAACTTTCTACCTGCAAGAGACTGCAAAGCTTTCTTTGCTGATTCTGGTGTATCATATTTGATGTAGATCTTGCCCACGCCAGCTGATTGTCTGCTTCCGCCAGATGGCCTAGGAATCTTCAGCTCGAGGATCTGGCCATATTTTGAGCACTCCTCTTGGATGTCTTCACATATTTCTGCTCAAACAGTCAGCTGATACTCGCAGTAAGGGAAAAGGCCATAGAGACATACCTTCGTACTCGTCATTATCGATGAGCTCTTCCGGGGTGACCATGTTGAGAAGCTGCAGTACGCGGCTTTCTTCGAGGTCGTTTGAGGTAGTCCCAGCGAACATTGACATCGCGTTGACGCCCATCTCAAGACCAGAGGCTTGAGTAAAGCCGATGCTAGCTCGCTGAACTTTCAAACTAGCGTCGCCGAGCTCCATACCATTGAGGCCCTCAATCGCAATCGTTGTAGCGGCAGGATCAACGTACTCGCAAAACGCAATGCCCTAATTGATACTGTTAGTCTCATGGGGGATGGATATAAGGCGACTTCGCGAGGCTTACTCTGGACTCTCCTGTCCCGTTATCTCTGACAAGTACAAACGACTTTAGATCTCCGAAAGAGACGAGCAGCTCTGTAACCTGGTCGTCTGTGAGGTAGAGAGGGATGTTGGAAACACGAATTTTGTTTGCCGTGTCCGGAACCTCGGACAAAACAATACCTTCTTGATACTCGGTTTCATCAGCCGAAGGAACGATGTAGTCTTTCGGTCGTCGGATATCGAGGCCTCTGGCACTGCCGTTACTGTGACCATTGGTATGCACTGCGTCATGCTCCTCCATTGTGATGCCATCGAAAGCGAGTGCCACAGTGGCGTCTGTAGGAGACTTAAACTCTAACAGCGCAAAGTCACGGTTTTTCGACATCTGAGCGGAGATGCATGGATCATAACCCTGGGTAACATTAAGGCCATTCAGCTGAAGGTTGAAGAACTGGACAATGCCATCCTCCGTGACTGATGGCGGGAGATTGTACACAAACAGACGCTTTGATTGGCGAGCATTCGAAGGCTTTAGCGCAGCGTTGCTGACTGTGCCCGCAGGCTGGTCCATAAATGCTTTCAGTCGACTTGGATCCATTGGCTGCTGCCGTGGTGCTCCTGGTAGTGGGAACATCCCTGTTTCGTGTTAGTAGGTAGATTTCTAGAAGCCATCAGCGTTCCATACCAGATAGTTTGGCTTGCTCGGCCGTGACATTTTCATAGCCTGGTGGCTTAATATCCCACTGAGTCATGCGTCGCTTGCGCTCCAGGATGGGGACAATATCAGTCAGGTCAGGTGTCGGTTCCTTCTTTTTCGGTGGTGGACTGGCACTCTTCTTTCTGTTTTGGAACGCATCACGATCTCCCCTACCGCCACCCTGGAATGCATCACGATCTCCTCTGCCACCACGACCACCACCTCCGCCTCTGCGATCATCGAACAAGTCTCTATCTCGACGAGGCCTCTCCTCTAAATCTCTGCGCTCGTCTCTTCGAGGTGCGCCTCGATCACCTCTATCACGGTCCCACTCCCGGTCGTCTCTTCTGCCATGGCCTCCGTATCGGTCTTCTCGTTCTCTTGCTCGGTAGTCGCGGCTGGATGAATAGGAATCGACTTCGCCTTCACGGCGCGACGAGCGGTGGTGCGGCGATCTAGACCTTCTACGCTCTCCTCGATCTCCTCGATCTCCTCGATCTCCCCTGTCGCCGCGATCTCGATCTCTGTGCCGGTCCCGGTCTCCTCGGTCTCGTCGATCTTCGTCTCGATCACCCCTAGAGCTCTGCATTTTTGTGTCAGTACTTCATGCGGCAGGAGTGGGGAACCTTTATCCATACATAGTAGTCTCTTGGACGTCCAGAATCTGTGAGTGAAGAGGTTAGCATGGAAAATAGGACTTAGGAGGCTGTCGCCTACCTCGCGACGAAGCGTAAGTATCGCCGTTCATAGTGAACAAGCGCAAGCGGGCTGCACTATGCACAACCGACCTAGTTCAGAGACGGAACAAGTAACTCGATACAAGTTATAGCGCGACCGAAGAACGTAGGTCGCAGAACTCCTTTGAGATCAAATAGTGAGGCTTGTGACCAAACTGCGCAGCTCCAAGTTCGTGCTCGCCGAAACTTTTGGGTTAGCCTAGGACGAATTTGGAGCCGCGACCTTTTATCGCGTCGGGACTCGGAATAAGTACTGCACGCGCCTATTCGTATCCTCATCGCGTCTGCCCAACCGTCCCTCGGTACTTATACAGACCATGGCTTTGAGAACACTGGACTGGCAGAAGCTCCCTGTCACGCTTGCTGAACTCTGTCTAGCTACTACGCTGCGATGTGGGCAGTCGTTTCGGTTTGTACCTTGAAATCCTCGTCCAGCTCGTCGCGGCTTAACTGAGTATTCCTAGATGGCGAAAGTCTGACGGCGACATCTGGTCATGCGCGCTCCATGGGCGTATACTCTCATTGAAGCAAGATTCAGATTGTCTGCACTACCGTTCGACGTACCCTGCAGCAGTGGAAGGACCCCTGACACCACCTTCCTCCATTCCTCCTTCCGTGGCTGAAGAAGACGACAGTACTGAGGAATTGGTCAAACATTATCTCAATCTGGAGCCCAATTTGACCGACTTGTATTCACAATGGTCTTCGGCAGACCGCAACTTTGGGAAGAAAGCACCTAGATTTACCGGCGTTAGAATCCTGCGACAGGACGCTTGGGAAGCTCTTATTGGCTTTATTTGCAGCAGCAACAACAACATTGTTCGCATTTCACAGATGGTCGAGAAGCTTTGCATACATTACGGACCATTCATTGGTCAATTGGATGGGCAATCATACCACGATTTCCCGCCTCCCTCTGCCTTGACTGGAAAGAATGTCGAGAATCATTTGCGAGAACTAGGTTTTGGCTACCGAGCGAAATATATTCACCAAACAGCGGTCATGGTCTCCAGTGAACGCGAACAAGGTTGGCTAGACTCTCTACGAAATCCTGAAAGTCCTATATTGGGGTCTAAATTGGGATCTGCGGGTGAGATGAAGCCTGAAGGTCGGGATGGCTATCGCCTTGCACACGAGAAACTATTGGATCTGCAAGGCGTTGGACCTAAAGTTGCAGACTGCGTTTGTCTGTTTGGGCTGGGATGGGGTGAAGCCGTGCCAGTTGATACGCACGTCTGGCAGATAGCGCAGAGGGACTACAAATTTGGCAAGGGAAAGCACAGCAGCTTGACCAAGGCAACATACGACGCTGTCGGCAACCACTTCCGCAAACTCTGGGGCAAGGAGGCCGGCTGGGCTCACAGTGTGTTGTTCACAGCGGATTTGAGAGCCTTCTCCGAGCGTCTCACAGCTAAGATCGAGATGAAAGAAGAAGATTCGGCATTGCCGAAGAAGGAGGAAGAGGAGCACGAGGAGGAGGTTGTTCGCATTGAGAGGGCAGCATTAACCAAGACACGTGTTAAACGGGAACTAGATGAAGAGAAGGAGAAGCGGGTCTTGCAGATCGAGAACGTCAGCATGACAAGTAGTGAGAGGGTCAAAAGGCGAAGAAGAGGCTGACGTTGCCTTCTCAGCGACAACTAGTTCACCTCGGATGCATTGTATTCAACTGGTTGTGTTGACGCAACTTTCCAAGAGCCATGGGATAGCCTAGGCCTTTACAACCGTCGGACGCAATAAACATTGCGTTGGAGATAACTGGAGGGGGTCGCAAATACCTACATGACAGAAGAAAGGAGTGGACCGATGGAATTCAGGATGACTGCCACGATCCTCTTTCGAGCAGGCCTAGGGATTACATTCACAACTCCCATTGAAGGCCAGAAAGTACACTGAAGTATTGAAGCGAACCTGATCAGGCTTGGAAATGACGCTGAAAGGTTGCTCTACATGAGGCATATCCACGTCTTCGCATCCCGTTCGAGTGGGAACTCGTCCGCAGCGAAGTGCCCACGAGGCCAGTCGCCCAGCGACGTTGCCCGTCCTTTGCTTCCCAACCAGCCCGATGGGTTATCGGGGGGGCGCATGAACTGTACTACGAGCGTCGTGAGACAGACGCCGGAGACACGGGTTGTAGGAAGCCGTTGGTGGTTGGAACCTAGGATGACGGGAGGGGTATGTGTCACGATAGCCTCGACCGTTAGTACGAGGCCATCTTGTTACGGTTATATTTGTAAAAGTAATGGGACTGTCAGTTGAAGCTTAATAGTATGAAGTACGTCGGAAGATAATTATGATGGACTTTCTAGAATGTCTCAAAAGGCAACCTATGTCTCAAACCGGTCGAGATCGTCTTAGGATTCGCTGGATCCTTCCTGCAGCTACGGATGATGACGAAAGTGCGTTAACTTCCGAGGTGGGGCCTCGGTGTCTGGCGTTCAAGCGCTGGCCGTTTTTGTGCCCTGCCAAGTCCGCGAGGAATTTCATGGATCATCGTTGTACATGGACGACTACTGTAAAAAGCATTGCCCCAGAAAGCAGTTTCTTGTCACAGCCTCATCTGGCTATGACTTACACTGCACGTGATTGTAGACAAGAAGCCCTTTGCGTAGAATCGAGAATTGGTGGTGGCGGCCAATAGTTCTGTCATGTTCAAAATGCCAAAAACCAGATGGGGGGGAGAAGTGGCGTTTTTAGCTTGCAAAATCCCGCACATAAAGTTCCCCTTCTTTGTGAGGACGTCCCGTAAGCTAGCTGCTTGATAGTAAGGTGATTGGGCCGTCCTACGAAATAAGGTCCGGGGGGTGCCTTTTGGGGGCGTGATGCATGATTGGGTGCGTGTGTTGCTAGGTCTGTTTTCAGGCGCACAAGCTAAGTTTAGGCAAATTTGATGATGCTGCCAGCTGCAACTTCCCGGAATTGATCTGCCCAAAGCGCGCTCTCCACTTGCTCGCCTCAGGTCCCGAAGTCTGGCCAGGCAATTGCTGCTGCAACACAGATCATCCCTCTCCCTTTTCCCTCTCCACACTCACACCCGCCTTGTGAGGATCGTAACCCTCGGCAATTTAAACAGTCACTCTTTCAACCCCTGGGACAGTCATTCTTTTCACGTCTCGTCGCCAGCTGTTTGCAATATTCAGCTGCAAAGAGAATGACCTCACCCTGACCCCATCTACCGACCGTTCGCGTCTGACCTCCATCGCGAACCAATCTCGACCGCAAATCAAACCATTCGACATCGACGTCCACAAACCTGGATCATTGATAACAAGTCAACCGTTGCGGCGACGCGGCTTGAGACATGAGGTTTTCGTTAATGTTCGGGCCCGCAGCGGCGGAATTCGCTTCTATCATCCTTCTGTGTACCTCATCCCTCCCTTTCACGCAAGGGCAAGAAAACAGTTACCAGCCTGTCCCACCGCCAAACCTCGACTTGGGATCACTGGGTCACTTGGCAATAGGGGGTGATTTCGACGCGGTTTCACTCTACACATACTATGGACAGAGAGAAGGCGTGGTTGGAAATGGCTCGCAGGCGATCTTGTCCACATTGCCCAACGGTGCATTTGATGTACTTTCGTGCGCCGACGCAAGCATCAACACCATGTGTCCGTTCGTGTTGAAAGATGGAACATTGGCAGGAGTCGTGGTTGGTGGCAATTTTACGAGTTTGGGTGGTGTTTCTGCGGAGGCGATTGCTCTCTTCGATCCTACCACGCAGAAGGTGACTCCTCTACCTGGCGTGTTTGGAACTGTCTCGGCTATGTTGTGCGATCAAGACACCAATTCCGTGTATGTGGGAGGATCTTTCAAGGCCGCCAGTTCGACCAACGCAATTGCTTGGGTTGGCATGACCGGCTGGGCAAATCTCCCCTTTGCCGGGTTCAACGCACCAGTCACCTCTATCACTAAGGCGCCAAACGGTCACATTGTCTTTGGCGGGTCCTTCAATGGCCTGGGCAATTCCACTGTTCCAATTGGATTGAGTGGTCAGCAGGTCATTAACCTTGTAACGGCAAATATCACCGCAGGCTCGAGTACTACAGCTGCAGGATACAGTAACCCTCACAACATTGTATGTTCTTCCAATGGGACCTCGGGACCGGGAAGCACGTGGCTTCTTGAGGATAACACACCTGGCTTCTGGCGCGCTCAAACAAATTTCGGGTTTGAGCCAAAGAAACTTAGGCTGTGGAATACGGATCAAGATGGCAGAGGCGTCAAGACATTTCGCTTTACAGCCCATCCCATTGATGGTATCATGAACCTTACATACACCGATCCATCCTCCGGCGAGACAGTGGCATGTGACGCGACATGTCATCTACCGCAAAATACCTCATACTTAGACTACACATTTGTCAACACAGTCGGCATGAATGGATTCCAAATTGATGTTTCTGATTGGTACGGCAAGGGTGGTGGACTGAACGGAATCGAGCTCCTTGAGGACGACATCTTCGCCTTCGCAGTGGAGGCTTTCAATGAACCTGCTTGTTCGAATGTGCAATTTCCCTCTAATGTCATAACCACCGGCTTATGGAGTGTTATGCCAGCTGGTCAAAGCGTCTCCGACTACTTGAGCACCAGCGTGGGTGTTGACACCTTGGACACCTTATCGGTTGTCTTCGAGCCCGATATCAAGCAGGCTGGCAACTACTCGGTCACAGTGTATACTCCAGGTTGTGTGCAGGATGGCACTTGCGGGGCTCGTGGCATCGTCAACATTACGGCAACCCTGTCAGCTACTGGGGGCGAAGCCATCAGCGCCCAGATCTATCAGACAAATGATTTTGACAAGTATGATCAGATCTACCTTGGTAAGGTGGATGCGGCCAGTAGTTCGTTCAGACCAACTGTCACTCTCACCCCTATCCCTGCTGGTGGTCCCAGTAATCGAAACGTGGTGGCCTCTCGCATCCAATTTGGGCAAATCTCGTCACAGGGTGGTCTCAACGGTCTTTTCGACTTCGATCCGAATAAAGCCGTTGTGGACACAGACTTTTCACAGTCTGCCATCAATAACGCTGGGACCGAACTCCAACCTAATGCTGTTGTTAACGCGTTGATTACGCACAATGATACCATCTACACGGCTGGCGCGTTCTCTGATGATGTCTTCGAGAATGTCATGGCATTCCGCAATAACAATGCCACATCACTTCCCGGGGGAGGCCTGAATGCTCCAGTTTTTGCAATGTACACACTAGGGGACTTCTTGTATGTGGCCGGTAACTTCACCGACACCAGTAAGGGAAGCGTGCCGGGACTCAGCAATGTCGGGGCCTATCAATATTCGAAGAATGCATGGGTTCCTCTGGGAGCTGGCTTGGACGGCCCAGTCAATACAATTGTTCCCCTTCAAATGAACATTACCCAGGACGGACCGGAAATCGTGATTGGATTTAGTGGAGATTTTACACAGATCTTGGCTCATGGCCACTCTCAAGCGTCTCTCGCCGAAGGCTTCGCTGTCTGGGTACCATCACAAACCGATTGGTTACAGAACCTCAACGTATCTCAACTGCTCCTCACTGGCCAGCTCACCGCATATGCCGACGTGCCAAATGGATCTTTCATAGTGGCTGGTACCATTGCTTCTGAAGGTCAAGCGATCAGCGGCGCAGCAACCCTCACGCAATACTCTGGCTCTGAGGGCCTCGATCCCTTCCCATTCAAGATCCATCCAGATTCCACCCAACCTTCCCTTTCGAAAAGAGCTCTGACGGTTGAGCAAGACATTGCTGGCGTGGTTAGTGTTTCGTACTACAACAATCAAGGGCGCAACGTTACGGTCTTTGGCGGACACTTCACCGCTACCGCGACAAATGGCTCAACCATACAGAACGTCTTGTTCCTGAATGGCTCAAACAACGATGCCGTCACTGGTCTGCCTTCCGGTATGGATTCAAACTCTACCGTCCTTGCTCTAGCAACGCAGAATGACCTCCTCTTCGTGGGGGGTAGCATTACCGGTGACGTAGCCGGGTCCTCTATCGATGGTGTGGTTGTCTACGACCTTCACGCTGCTGCTTTCATCAACGCCCAACCTCCTGCGCTACAAGGCGATAACGTTGTTGTCAACGATATTAAGGTTCGGCCTGGAACATCAGAGGTTTATGTGGGAGGTGCTTTCGATTCAGCAGGCAGCCTTCCTTGTTCAACCGTGTGTATGTTCCAGCCATCAACCGGCCAATGGAATGCCGCAGGTTCAAATCTAGGTGGCTCTGTCTCGGCACTGTTCTGGTCGTCCGGCGAGAAGCTTCTCGCCGCTGGTAGCATGACGGTTAGCGGTGGCAGCACATCCCTAGCTACCTACGATGCGAAACAGCAGAACTGGACCGCAATTTCTAGCTCTGATATACCGGGCCCTGTTACAGCCTTTGCCCCTGCGAAACAAGACCTAAGTCAAATGTGGGTAGCAGGAACAGCTACCAATGGATCTACCTTCCTGATGGAAATTGATGGGAACAACTACCGTCCTGTCGGCAATGTCTTCGGAAGTAGTACCACAATCAGAGGCCTGCTAGTGCTGCCTCTCACCCAACCTCACGCCACAACCCCTATGCTTGATGATATGTCAGTACTTTTAATCTGTGGCCAGCTCGCTCTTCCACACTTCGGCAACGCGTCTGCGGCACTGTACAATGGTACAGACTTCACGCCTTACATTCTTTCGTCGACCCTTGATGGCCAGAGTGGTTCCATAGCTAATCTATTCACCTCTATCAACAATCCCCTCCAGCCTGGCGGTAAGTTTTTCCCAGTAATGATACTCTGTCTAGTCAAATGACTAACATCTACACAGGCCACCACCATTCTAAAGGCATCACTGTACTGGTTGCACTTTGTGCCGCTCTGGGCACCCTGTTCCTCATAATCCTTGTCGGCATCATCCTCGACCGCATCCAACGACGTCGCAATGGCTACAATTCTATTCCTAACTCTACATACTCCGACAAGCAGTCCAACATCACACGAGTGCCACCAGAGCATCTCTTTGGTAGCTTGGGCCAGAAGAATGGCAATGGTGTTGGGGCACCGACGGTCTGAGATTTGTTTATCAGGATGTTCCAACGACGTTACGACACCCATTAGAATACAAAACTAATTTTCGTGTATTCGATTTGCATGGAGCTTTGGAGTTCATAAGCTTTTGTCGCTCAGACAGTTGTCGAGCCCACGGATACCCCCGCTGGAAACTGGAATTTCATTAGGGCGGCCGATCTTTTTTTGCTTTTTTGACGAAGTCCTGGTGGACCATACGACCAACATATTCAGACACGCATGGACATGTCTGTGTTAATAATCCGATCTTGCTCGAGACAAACGGCTGATTTTCCTTTGTCATATATCAACGCCGGTCAAGCCCTTGCTTAACGAGGCTAGGAAAAACTCATGCGCAACGAGGTGAAGTGGACTGGAGTCCACCGTGTCCATTTGAGACAGGAGCGCGAGGTAGATAGCTCAATCGAGGACTTGAAAGTCAATCAAAACAAACTGCAGTCGAGATGTCATGGTAGGATGTGAGGTGCGTCACACGTAATGTCTTTGTTCTTCAGCCCAAGTACTAGGTTACACCGACCGCCTAGGCCATCCGTACGTGTGTAATTGCGTGCGAGGACAGGGACTTGTCGTGTTCGAGCGTCATGACAATTCGTAGATAATTCGTTGTCCGAGCATCAAGACAACTCGTGTGCAAGCATGAACTCAATCGCTCCCGAGTACGAAAACACGTATCCACACTGGACCGAGGGAAATATTTCCTAACTCCGAAGAGGTAGAGAATTGATTATGTAGTTATCAAGCATCAAAAAAGAGGTGTAGCTCCATGCATGTCATTCGTTCACCAGGTGACTCCCCCCAGTCGCCCCTTTTGAAGTCCCTTGCGCTACGTTACGCTCCACAGAAACAGTAAAAATGCAGAAAGACCAAAATCAGCGTCCTTGTTCAGGTATCAGTTCGACCGTTGAAATGCAGTCAAATCCCCGCCGCTGAGATCGTTAAAGCTGAGCAGTAAATGTAGACGATCAATACCCCACCCCACCTGGAATCTGCGCCCCGTACATCGGCTGCTGCTGCTGTTGCGGAATCTGCTGTACCTGCTGTACGGGGGCCTGACCCGGCTGGGCCGCTCTGCCCTGCAACTGCGGCAGGTCTTGAAACCACGCATGTCTCAATGCTTCGCTGGCACTGATCCGCATCTCTGGCCTCAGCTGCAGCATCTTGCCTAACAGATCCAACCCCAACGCATCGACCTGCGGCAAGATCGCATGCAGGCTCTGCGTCGCAAAGTTGTGAAAATTGGGTTTGTATTCCGGAAACTGGCTGATCCCCGGCCACGAGCGCTCGGACGGCGTGCCCATAAGGCGGAAGATCTTCTGTAGCTGGTCGTCGTTTGTGGTGCCGGGGAAGAGCGGTCGGCCTGTGTACATCTCCGCCATAATGCAACCAGCGGACCAGATGTCGATGCTGGTGTTGTAGGTACGGGAGCCGAGGAGGACGTCCGGCGCGCGGTACCAGAGTGTGACGACTTCGTTGGAGAAGGTGTTGACGGGGATGCCAAAAGCGCGCGCGAGGCCGAAGTCGGCGAGCTTGAGCTGGCCTTTGGTGTTGATGAGGAGGTTCTGGGGCTTTAGGTCGCGGTGAAGGACCCGGTTGTCGTGGCAAAAGGCAATGCCGCGGAGGAGCTGCTGCATGAAGGATTTGATGGTGACGTAGTCGAGCTGGCCGCGGTCGCCGCGCGAATCCATATACTTTTTGAGGTCTTTGTCCATGTATTCGAAGACGAGCATGAGTTTGTTTTCCGTGTGGATGACATCGTGGAGGGAGACGATATTTTCGTGCTTGAGTTCTTTCATCAGGGAGATTTCGCGGATGGCGGTAGAGGGGGTGCCTTCTTCGGAGTCGAGGTGTATTTCTTTTAGGGCGACGAGCTCTCCGGTTTGGCGGTTGCGGCCTTTGAAGACCTAGTTTTCGGTTAGACGGTGGGAATAGCCTGGGTTTTGGGGGGGGCCAGTATGCGTACCGTGGCATAGGTTCCTTCACCAAGCTGTAAACGGTCAGTCAGGATTCAGTCTGGTAAGTCCAACGTAGGCACACCTTCTCCAGCTGCTGGAACGAGCTGGGATGTCGTCGATCCATATCGTCTGAGACGGCTCTAACATGCGACGGCCGTAAGCCTGGCGGTCGGTTGCGTTGCGAGAAGAGTATCGAGCTAGGTGATACAAGTTTATCAGCTATCTGGAGCGTAGACTGAGCTCTTGAAGAGGCAGTACGAGATTGTGAGTTGGAAAGATGATGCGGAACTTCCATCTCGCGGCCATGTTGTTATGCAGGCTGAAGTTCGGGGGATTGCTGCAAATCTTTCCACGCGCGGTTAGGAGGATTCGTGGGGTGAGCCTGAAACCCACCTGTATGAAGTAAGGGCCCCCAGTCCGTCGATGCAGAAGGCCCAGAGGCGAGACCAGGCTTTGCCACAGGCGCCACTCTGGGCGCCAAATTTTTATGGGCGGCGGCTGCAAGCCTCTAATTTTGGTCATACTCATTCAAACCATTGCATTACAATGTATTTTGCAATGCTTGAAAATAGCCTCAAAGTACTCACTGTTCAAAAAAGGATCACTCGGCAGGGGTCAAATAAGCTGGACACTGGCTTTTGCATCTGCTACCGCTGCTCCCAGAAGCTTCAACGACAATGGACGGCTCTTGATGTTCAACGAGCTAGCCCGCTACATCTTGAAAAGCCTGAAACAAGTCACGAAAAGTGGTATGAAGACTCGATGCTGTCGGTCAATCACTATTATTATCACTGACCCTCCACGTAAACCCATCAAGTACCTTGGCTAGTAATAACGTATCATGAGAATGTAACGACACAGCCCATTTCCAGCATGTCCATGTCCTTTCAATATATCACTTTGTTTCGTTGTACAATTTGGCTTGCGCCTCTTTAGTCTCTTTTTTCTTCTTTCTCAAATTCGCTCGCATCGATATGTTGATCATGAACGATAGTCCCACCTATTGCAAAGTAGGCGACACTCAGGAAAACAAAGATAAGGGAGAAGATATGGGGCACCAAAATAACTCCAAACGCTTGCTAATGCTCGCTGAAATGCTCAGAAGGGTATCTCGTTCATGAAAACAATCTTCAGCCGTCAAAAGGCTTCATCACGCTGCGTCAATATCGTCATTCTTGTCCTCGCAAGTTTTCATATAGTTCTCATCATAGCAGGCGTGCCTGCGGTTGCCAATGTGGGCAATGACGGCTCACTGACCGTCCGTCTTCTGTTCTCCGCGGGTTTCTGCGCATAGGCGATGAGGAGCTTGAAACCAGATCCCCGGTTCTTGCACTCATGCAGGACCTTCTTGTCCGCCAAGATGCTTTTCTTTGGATCTCCATTAGGCAGAACCGCTGCTTCGAAGCTCCGAAGGAACCAGTATCGGCCAACTTTTGCCACCATCTTGGTTATCTTTTCATCGCTTGTTGGTGAGTGGTCCGCAATAAGGTCACTCAACGAGAAGTTGGTGTTCTCTTCATGGTGTCGTTTCGCACTTTCAGCACGAGCACCTGCTGCAGGAGTACTGGCAGCATCGGTTGCTTTTTGAGTGTAAGATCCCTTGCTGGACCTTGATGAGGGAGATGAATCGACGGAGCCAGCGACCTTTCCTGCCACTGGAATTCCCACAATACAGCGGTTGAGCCCTTCGAATCCCTTCCGGCCAAGCACACTTTGTATGTTGTCGCTTGCAGGTTTGAGGCTAACCCCAGGGTCAGCCTCAGTCATCCGCACTTTGAGATCCTTGACGGCCCGCCGCGTGTAGGGACCCATATTGACCATATCCATGTCCATAACCATAAATTCAAGGTAACCGCCAGGCATAAGGACACGCTTGCACTCGACCACCAACAGCTTCAAAACAGCGTCGGACATTGCTGGTGGGAACCGCAGGACGACTGCTGCAAAGAAGGACGTTGAGAATGGAAACCGTTCGGCCAGACTTGGCTGTTCAACCCTTCTATAGTTAGGGGGAGCACGCGATGAGTCGTTACTAGGGGGTTGCCGGAGGTTTGGAGGCAGGTCTGACTCTCGCAAGTCGTGAATCGTTGCTGAAGGATAAGTCAAAGCGCAATAGAATGACCAATCGCTGTTCCTCAATCCATCAATCACTAATATCTGCTGTTGGGGTAGAGTCTCCACCTGTTGGTGCGCTGGACTGAAAAGAACGCGCCCAAAAGACAACCATTTCGAGGTCATCAGTGCAGCAAAGTGAAGCTCAGACTGGGCAGCTGGGCCTTCGTTGTCTCTTTCGGCAACATCCAGCAAGAGTGTGCTTTGGTGGTGACTGGGTACCGCAGTCGAGAAATCTGATGGACTTCCGTATGTAAGTGGTGATAGATAAGCAGTTTCAGCCTTGATGGCGTCGCTAGTGTTTCGGGGAAGCTGGGCGCTAACACGGTTTCTCTCTGCATATTCTGCGACAAGGTCGGCCAGCGAGAAGGGAGAGGTAGGGCTGAGTGAAGAGTGCAGTGCAGACACAATTCTGGACCGCCGCAAACGGACGTCGTCACTGGACCCTCCAGATCCTCGAGCCGGAGCTTGCCAATTGATTGGTGCGAACAATGCAGAAGTCGTTGTCGGTGCTGAATCTGTTCTCATCCAAACTTCCTTCTTCGGTTGTGCCACCCGGCGGCCACCGAGAGCACGGTCTGTGGCTGTACGACCAGATTGACCAAGGGTCTGAGTTTTTCGTTCTTCAGCGGGAGAAA
>Ga0335072_10004494_pt1 | contig 20702 bp, 18 predicted proteins | sample Lox_Sample_21_FD_206725 | JGI IMG/M metagenome (GOLD analysis project Ga0335072, IMG submission 206725) | Soil microbial communities from Loxahatchee National Wildlife Refuge, Florida, United States - Lox_Sample_2.1 | ecosystem: Environmental > Terrestrial > Soil > Wetlands | place: USA...
TAATATCACGAACGACTCGAGTACCCTCAATGCCATGTTTAGGACACATACTGTTAATTTGCAAAATCAAACAGCGCATTGAAAGGAACTTCTGATGATTTTAGAGCTAGGAGATAACATACGATGAAATCGTGAAAGCGCGTAAAAGCCTGTAAGTCATCTGCCCAACGCCAAATCCATTAAGAATGTATAACTCCATTTCCCTCAGAAATGAAATTAAATAACTCCTGTGTACTTCATTAGATAAGAAAAGAAGTGGATATAAAGGGTTACACTGTTGACATAGATTCGTTGACTAAAGCAAAGATTGTGGACGATCGACATCGTTCTCGATGCATGCGCGCTAGTGGCGTCGGATGCAAGCCCGCCTCCGCTTTGGCTGGTTCAGAATGCGGTACCACTCCACCGAAACCTCACCTGTTCAATCGATAATACTACCTTTGTCTCGATGGAGAAGAGAATTTCCGCTATATCCTTCTTGTTCGGACCTTTAGGAGATAGAATAACCATGTTCGTTGAAGGATTGATGGAATGATGGGTTATAAAAGGGGGACTTTTGGCAATAGTATCCATATTATATTCCCTCGAGCACCGAATGGTGAGTATGGGTAAGTGAATGAAGGATATTGTCTCAAACCGTCGTCGAATATTATGTCCATCGGAGACGATTTCCCCGGTTTTCCAACGACCGATACCGAGGACGATGCAATATCGAGCTATATTATGTGAACCATTTTCCGCCTCATAACGATGATTCGATTCGATTCGATTCAATGCGCTTGTCATATAAGTCTGGCTGTATGGGTATAAGCATTTCTGGAGAGACTTGATGCAGGATACTATTCCGGAGATCGTTTGCACTCTTCCAAAGCATCAAATTCGATTAGGGGAGGTCGTCAAGCATTCAAACCAACTAAACCGATTTCTTCTCCAGACTTAGCAGAGTGATATGGCTCATTCTAGGAAGATTTCTGGCTGGAGTCTGGGAGTCTGACTGCGTTTGCGCCATACTTTGATCAGAGGGTTGTTATCCGAGCATTTCAAAATTGCATTCGAACCCTTTGATTCAAACTCGATGCTATGCATCCAACAAAAACTCCGTACGCTGCAATAAAGTACCAAAGAAACCGACTCTTTATCATGCCGTGTATATGTCGTTAAGGAATCTATCAAAATCAATCATCGTTTAGCAATTTCGATATATGCATCAAATGTTGTGCCGCTTGTTCCTCAGCATCAGTCCTTCGCAAGCTCATCATACTATACTCTTTGAACCCGTGGGAGGGACTTTGAGCATGCCAGTTAGCAGAAAACATTGGCTCAAGTCTTATCTCTATTTCTGCAATAGGCTGTGTGTATGACAGCCTAGTGCATGCGTCAATGAAGTCATCAGCTCGATATATTGGTTTTGGAGGCCGAGGTGGTGTCATAAGGTCGACCCAATTCCGTGGAGGTACAGAACAGTCCAGGGCTGTACGCCTGAGAAGCTCCTGAAAGACTCCTGCGATAGGGAACCCTGCGTTGGACTGCATGAGACCTTCCATGCCAAATTGGATTGATTCAGGGCCGTCTTTTGAGGACGAATTAACCTTTTCGGGGAAGAACCTGGCTATGACATCGCAGAGATGGAGAATAGCGAACATTTGAAACACGGGCTGATACCGACATGTGTACTGCGTCCGATAATGTTGGTCCAGCAAAAAGAGGCCTGTTTGCGCGTGCTGCCAAACAATTTCATCAAGACCCGCAGTATTCAAGCCTTTGTGCCCAAGTAAAGGACGAAGCAGTTGGACAACCGAAGTTGAGTAAAGAATTCTGCAGCAGCTATAAGTCTTGCATTTGGCATGAAGGGGTGTGACTTACAGGAGGGAAAGCACGTGTGGAAGAGCTTGACTGTTGTTATTTTCGATATCGCCAATGGAGCTTGGCAGTCTTTCACGCCAGCTGATGTATCTTGCGTACTGATGCAGGATTTGAGACGCCTGTATGGGTGGACCGGAGGGATTGTATAATATCTTCGTAACATCTTTACTGATGTCCATCAGTTTGGCCTTCTCTCTATTGGTGGTGGCAACGAGACCTGACCAAGCAGGACACTGGTCGTTCACGAAACGATAAAAGTACCATTTCGCCTCATCCAGTTCATCATCATTATTATCGACAGTGTGGGGAAGATTTTCCCTCAAGGATGTTGGTATCTGGAATGTCATCTGGGCCCATTCTCTTGGGTCTGTTAGCCGCGTAGCCAACACATGAGTCAAGACATACATACATATTAAGGCTTCGTATACCTTGCGTTGTGTCCCTTACCACCTCCAAAAAACCGTCGTCCTGCAAGATTTTGACATTTGAGAGACTTCTGCTTGCTAGATTAAGGTAAGATGAAGCTCTCAAGCCGCGGCCCCGAGCACAGTCGACAAGGAACATAACTGCAAGTGCTTGGATTGTAGTCAGACATCCGTCGTCTGGCTCGATTTCCGAACGAGCAGCATCACTAAAACTCAATCCAAGCTGCTCGATTTCATCAGTATCTGCATTCGTGTGCAGATGACATGCCAGGGCACACATTGCATTGACGAGAACTGTCGAGCAGAAAAGCCTTGAATTGTATCGAAAACTGTTGACGAAATGACCTTCACTGAACAGGGTATGCACTGGATGTATCCATGCGAAGTAGAGCTGAAAGAGGTGGTCGAGAACAACTGGGTCGGTAGTCACAGATGTCCAGTGGGAGTTCGACGATATGCCAGTCATCTCATGGGCCGGGGGGTCAAATGTAGAATGCTGAGATCCGGCCGGTGAATGAGTATCATAGCTATCCGGAGGAGCTAACCATTCGACGATGCTCTCGTATGTCTCGCTGTTCTGCAGTCGGTGAAGGATTTCCGGTACGTGTTGATCGCTAGAGAGCGCACGAAGGATCTGCTGCGTCAAGTTGTCCTTAGCCTCTAGTTCCCTGATTTGCTTCAGCAGCTCTTCCTTCGCATGTTTGATGTGGGCTTCGTAGACACACGGTGCTGTTTCTATACGAGTCGCGCATCGCCCGCAAGGTTTCTTGCCATCACACTAGAAGAGGTCCTCGAGGGACCACCTGGTCAGTATGTTGCCACGAGGATTGTAGCAAAGATGCAATTGACACCAAGAGAACTCACCTTAGCCCTGGCTTTCTTGCAATTGACACAAGCATTGCGGGTAACTGATTCTGGAACCCGTCGACGCTTTGAACTGTTGCTGCTGCTTTCTGGTTGGGCCTTTTTGGCATCAGAGCTCGTAGATTCAGAAGACTGGGCCGGAACATTAGTCGAAGAAGGCCGTATATTGCGGAAGGACATTGTGTCCTAGGCCATATGGATGTCAAAGGGACAGTAGCCGAGCGCACGCACTATCATGGAGTTTCTGCGATGTTGAAGTTCGGCATAGAAACCATGTGGAGAAGTGACTGCTGTGCTTGTGTGGAGGTATGATGTGATAGGAAGGTGTGCGAGTCTAGTTCACAGGCCATACCCTCTGACATTTGCTATATTTGCCTCTCAACAAAGTGTCAAAGGGGTGCCGTCACTGATTAGAGGCCCTCCATCATATCACATGGTCGCACAGTGTTCGTGAGTCCAGTCCCGTCCAGAGAGACTGGCATTTTGTTTTGATCTGCAGAGGCTGACGATGTTGGTAAGTCCGGAATCTAAAGTAAGTTTCTAGGTTAAGCATTACGGACGCGGACCATCTACCGAAAATACATTGGCGGCTGACCGAGTTGTATTATGGTCTTCTCAATAAAAGCGCATGCACATCAAAATGCCTACCTCCAGGTGAGGCAGTGCTGCATTTTGGTACTGGCATGGAGGTCAAGGTCGCCTGCGATATGTATTATCAAGGTTCGGTACCCGCCACTTACTGTGAGATAATGGGAATCGATTTGTTGATGGAGAATCTCAAATGCAATTGCATCAGACCCGCTATGCAGTGAAAGCAATGAGTGGATGGTGAACCACCCCACTGGCAAGCTGGACTCCCTTTTCAATTTCTGGAAAATCCTCCGATGCAGCTATAGAGTCCTATCTGGTATGCTCTGATGTGAATCGGTACTACCGGCTAGAACTCTCGGCAGCAACGGGGTCAGTAATTCTTTGGCCTGCGTCCGGACTGCAAAACGTGCGTTGCAAAGGGTGGGGGCATGTTGCCTTCTACACCTATATATCTGGACTTTTGATTGGCAGGATGGCAAGTGGGTGATGGAAAGAGCAAGGATTCATGCTCCAGGCCTGGGATCCTCTACAGCTAGATTATTGCACCCTCATGACCGGTATTGTGCAGGCGCGCGGCTGTGTTTTGTCGCTGTTCCTGGCTTCACGGCCCCACATATCGCCTTTACGCTGCTGTGCTCCCTTTACAATAGCCTCACGGATATACTCGCAGATCGTTTTAATACCTTCAGGCGCTGCAGTTACATGTTATGTATTTCTCGAAGTAGCATTCTCTTGACCTCCATCAGCGGAAAAGGACACTGAGCCAATAAAGTCTCACAGTTCTGCTAAGACTTTGGGCATCTGATCAGTCAGACCACTTGCCGTAGGGTATATGATCTCCTTTCGATCATGGATGGGCAAAGCCAGTAATAGGCATTGTGAGCCGGTCAATCAGGATCAGAGAAAGTGTCATCTCATTTGGCTCTCGGAGTCGGACTCACCTCCGAAGACTACCTGCACCCCCTTGCTATTTATGACAGCAAGCAAAAAATTTAATATTTGGTGATATCCAGCATTTGAGGATCCCAGAATACGTTTTCTAGCCTGCTAATGACTCCGTATTTCCATCTCCATTGGATCGCTCTCAGATTTCATTAAAGTCCCAAGTGTCTAGCAACAGTTAAACAAAACATTCAAAGCGCTACTCCTCTGAAAGCCACTGCCAGCAGGAAGACATGAGCTAGTAGTACTCGAGAGGATTAGCCAAAATACTCCTAACCACAAAATACTTTTTGGAGATACACTAGGGTTCAAGAAGGGACAGTGGCGAATAACAACGTAACTTTGATCAAAGATATTCCGAGCCATCCACAATCTGCCGAGCAGATCGTAATCGCACGGGGCAGATTATGGCCACCCTTATGAAGTTATTGTCCTGAACTCGAGGATTCATGTTCGTCACGAATACGTTAGAGCGGTTTTTGCTTTTTGTTAGTTCCATATAAAATCAAATTTACTGCGTCTAGAAACACTGTTACCTCCACCAAATCTCAAACTGGAATTGAGGAACGTCGATATGTTAGTGCATTAGACAAGAGTGTGATAAGATGAACCCGTCCTGAAATCAATGTCACAAACGTATATCCTAATAATTTCAAACTTACGGTTACATAAAGCTTAAATGCTCTTGGAATTTCAAATTACCTAGAGTATTCTAAAAACGTCCTAAATTTGTAAAACTTGGATTACCATGGGCCAGCTGAGGCAAATTGGCAAATTGGCCACCAGAAGATTTTCTTTCTCTTATTCCACATTGCTTCGGGTCAGTATAGACTAGATTTACAAAGGCATGTGCATAAATACGGACTTTGTTAAGCTTGTTTTTGGAATCTTCACTTCAGTTTTCAAGCAGCAAGATCATTATGATCAATATTTTCAATCTATCTGCGGGAAGAATTTTAGCAGAATTGTACAGATTTTTCTGGGACAGCATCCTAAAATTTCAGCATTTGCATTAGCAATGTGGTCATTATCCAGTTCCTGATGAGCAGTTCGGTAATGGCACAGATAATACCCTCTGGCTGTAAAAGGATGGAGAACAGCTTGGCGAAAGGAAACATTGTAGATCCAACAGATCAATAGTTAACGCGTCAGATGAAAATGGAGTCGGACTTATGGGAGCACTGACCTTGAGGAATGGATGGTCTATCAGCTGAATTTCCTTTATTTGCATTTAGATGACCGAACAACTTTTGGTGGTAGCTGCACGTGATGTGGCGAAAACTAGAATTAGTCCCGTGACTTTTAAGTCATCGATTTGGAGCCCCACCCAAGAATAGTTAATAAGTTCGCGTAAAAACCCTAATTCGGCTTATGAACGCGCCATTCGACATGACCTGCATATCGGGTCTTGAGAACACCGGGGACAAGGCTTCAACCAAAGATCACTTCTTCTCAAACGACCGAGGCTGAATATATGTCATCTCCCTATCATATTCATTCGGGGCCTTCCGGAGCCACTTGTTTTCCAAAGTAGATCTTCAACAGCGACTCAGTCCTGCGTGCCTGTTGCCTAAGAGCCGCCACATGCCGCCATGGGTGTTATTCGAAAGAAAACGGCCACGCGCGGCGGTGAGGGAGGAGTCAAATATGTGTGCGACGTGTGCTCCGCTGATATTACTTCAACAGTACGTGATTGCCCTACTTCCACGCCTATGTCGTGCCTTTGCTAATGAGTGGGAAACTCCGTCTAGGTCCGCATACGATGCCATGTTTGCAATGACTATGATCTCTGCGTACAATGCTTCGCGGATGGATGTTCTTCTCACAACCACGACCCAGCCACACATACCTTCCACGTCATTGAACAAAACTCATTTCCGATTTACGATAAAGACTGGGGAGCAGATGAGGAGCTGCTGCTCCTAGAGGGGGCAGAGATATATGGCTTGGGATCGTGGGCGGATATAGCAGATCACATTGGTGGATATCGAGACAAAGATGAGGTCCGTGATCATTACCAGAAGATTTACATCGAGAGTCCAAACTTTCCTTTGCCGAAGCGCGCAAGTCCTCATGACACGGAACTGCAAGAAGAAAACCCGCGGGAGGAGTTTCAGGCAAAGAAGAAGCGGAGGATAGAGACTCGGAAGGAGGAAGCAAAGAATGCCCCCCCTGCTACACCCAAGAAGAAGCCTACTGCAAGTGTTCCAGCATGTCATGAAGTTCAAGGCTACATGCCGGGTCGGTTGGAATTTGAAACAGAATATGCAAACGAAGCAGAAGAAGCGGTTCAGCATATGCAGTTTGATCCCGGAGATGGTATCAATCCTCGGACTGGTGAATTAGAACCGGAGATGGAATTGAAGATGACCGTCATGGAGATCTACAACTCTCGATTGACACAAAGAGCTGAACGGAAAAAGGTTATCTTTGAGCACAGCCTCTTGGAATATCGGAAGAACAACATCTTGGACAAGAAGCGGACCAAGGAGGAACGAGATCTACTCAACAAAGCAAAACCCTTTGCACGCATGATGAACCATGATGACTTCGAAGATTTCTGCAAGGGTCTAATCGACGAACTCAATCTCCGCCAAGCAGTCGCACAACTCCAAGACTGGCGGCAAATGCGTATCGGCGACCTTCGGACAGGCGAGAAATACGAGCAGGACAAAGTACAGCGTGCCCAGAAAGCCCAACCCATGGGCTCCCTAGACCGCGAGCGCTTCGCGACATCCCAGCGCGGAAAGCCCGTTCCCACTATCGAGACCCCCTCCGGAGCGGCCCTTCTCATCGCCCCCGAACTCCCGATCCGTCTGCAAACGGCCTCCAACACCCCAGGTGGTTCCCCCAAACCCATTCCAAACGGCAACGGCCTCGTCAATGGGCAACACACCAACGGCGCCCATCTCTTCTAAGCGCGCCACCGTCATCCCGCCCATAAGTGGCGTATCGCCCCTCCCTGCCGCCACAGCCGCAGAATTCACGGACGCGCACCTCCTCACTAAAGAAGAAGCCGAGCTCTGCCGTTTGTTGAGATTGCACCCGAAGCCCTACTTGGTCATCAAAGAGCAGATCATGAAGGAGGCACTCAAGGCAGATGGGAAGCTGAAGAAGAAGCAGGCCAAGGAGATTTGCAGGCTGGAGAGCCAGAAGGGAGGCAGGATCTTTGATTTCTTTTGCAACAGTGGGTGGATTGGGAAGGCTTGATTTTGGCCTTGCGTGGAGTTGGGGATTTTCATGACTGGAACTGGGGATGGGGTTTATGGTGTTCTCTGGTGTCTTATAGGAGGAGGACATAAGTAGGTTTGTCCATAGGATGCGATAGCGGTGGCAGCATCGCGATGACAGCTTAGCAGCATAAAGTGTGGAACAGAATTCATAGCAAGATCCAAAGCAAGTGTTACAAATGGGACGAGTTTTTTTTTTTTTTTTATCAAACTCAATTACATGTCTGTCAAAAGGTGCATCATATCAGTGAAGCTTTTAAACGAGTTTAAATTCAAAAACCATTCAAGGTTACGCCTTGAAGCGTGAAATAAGGACCTCACTAAGACGTTTGCAAATGTCACAAAATCGCTATGAATTCATTCATGCATAATCTCAATCCTATATGTTCTAAATCGCCAGCTTATGTCGATGCAATGAACCTTTTTCATAGTCCCACACGTCAGTAAGACGTTTCCTATACTTCACTTCATGCCCACGCCAGAAACGCCATCACTATAGTTTAGAAAATTCTAAACTCGTCACATCTGTCAAACACCTCATATCTTATCACCTCAGCTCTCTTTCTATCTTTCGTATCAGGGCCTGCGCATCTTCCAACTCTAGCCCAGTGAGTCCATTTTGTGTCAGCATTGTCAGAGTCTGTAGGATCGTCGCGGCATTGTCTTCCCCACCGAAAAGGTGGTGGTTGTTGCGTGTGCAGTCCAGATACCACATTTTAATAACGTGGACCATATTGTTCCCAATGATGCGACGGTTCCGGCCTTCAAAGGGGGTTTCATCGTTGTAGAACATGGCCTCGAGAACAGATAAGAGTGTATCGTGAGGGAGACCGATTTCGATGAAGAGATCCATGACCCAGGTAGGGGCGCCTATACCGCGCTGGTGTTCGTAAGAGTACCTCAAGAGCATTGGAACAAGTAAGTTGGGCGGCATTATGGTTTCGGAAAGGTTTAGCTTGTAAGCTGTCGCTCGGACGACTTGGATGACGGCCTCGTATGGCAATTCTGTTGCTTGATCGCCTTGCTCGACGATCTTAGCATGTGTGCTTTCCAGCAAGTTGAGCCAGGTGGCCTCGACGTCTGACGGGCTCCGGTGGTCGGCAGCTTGGTAGATTTGAAGACAAACATCAAAGTAGCCTGCTTGGTCCGCATAGTTGTTATATAGCTGATACATGTCAGTCATAGCGACACCGATCTTCCCACATGAGGAGAACTCACTTCGGTCAGGCCCATAATCTTACCATCGAGTTGCTCAACTACCTCCGGCTTTCGCTCCTCATTAAGCCTAGCATCATTCCTGATTCGTTGCAAGATCTCATCCTGAATGTTGGCAACCTCCAGTAGCTCCACGACCTCGTGTAAGAGGACTTGTCGTGCCTGTCTGCCAGTACCAACTGTGTGCGTTGAGGCATTTGCTTTGGCCCTGCTGAGATACTCGATTCGCTGCTTCAAGGGCAAAGCAAAATCACTCTTGGCCAGTAATAACTGTACAGTGGCAGCCTCGTAATATCGCTCATTGTTCGCATAGAATTTCCACAGCAAATTTGCTCCTTGGACACTTTGACTTGATAAGCGCTCCAGGTATTTGACTACGTACGTCGACTGTACAGAGAGCAGCCGATCAACCCATCCCTGGTCTAGGAACCAGTCATACAAGTCGTTCTGGAAGACTTCATCATCCGATTCGTTGACTACTGCATAGGCCTCGTTTCGCCTCCTTGCTGCGACAGTCATGCGACCATCTATCATCTCAGGTTGCTGACCAGAAATTTGATCTACAGTTTGCAAGACATCATGAACAAGTCCATAGCATCTCCTACGCTTCTCGTAGAAATCACGTCGTTCGTCCCGATCGGGCTTGCCATCGTTCATCCATGATAGGGCGCGGTTACCACGATCACTCTCCTGCGCGACCTTCAAAGCCAGTTGTATTGCACCGGCATAGAATTGCATGGATATGTATTGGTCGACAGTAGTCCGGAGATTCTCAAGTGACAAACTGTCAGCTACCTGTTGAAACAGTTCCAGGCTTCCGTTGAGCAGATTCCTTCCCATATCGGTGCTTGGCCCAATTTCCGAGGCCTTTTTGAGCTGCTCCTGAGCTTTGAAGATAACGACGTCGCCTGCGCTGCAGAAACTTTTGCACTTTCTTCGTAATGCATCAGCGACAGTATCCACATTTGAACCATTCGCGATATTTCGGTACACAATCGCCTTGACAAGCACCCTGGCAAGATCTTTCCCTTCATTGGAAGCAAAGAGCGATTCGTACGTAAGATCTTGAAGACGTAGTCTGGTATTATCGTCTAATGAAGCCCATATCTCATCTATACGCTCCTCAAAGAGCATCATTACAAAGCAAATGCCCTCGACGATACTTTTGGTCAACACTTGAAGAGAGTTCAATGCTTGATGTTCGCCTTGTAGAGCTATTTCCTCATGCTTGCTAGTAATCCTTTGGAGGTCTTCGGGCCTTGTGAGCCCTTCAATGAATGTACTGTTCTTTGTCAGGAACTCGTCGAGAGTAGAGACATCGCCCTGAACCAATAATAGCTTTGGTAACGGTATCCTAGAGCTAACAGTAACGGCGCCTCCTGGAAGGTTGCTCAAAGCAACGACTGGCGATTTCCAAAGAGTGCGCACAAGGCGGCCGATATATAGAGCTAATCCCTCATGGCGAGCGGATGGTCGTACGCGATCAATTGCTTGCATGGAAACATCGGTATTCTCGTTTACATAAGGCTTGCCGCCAAACTCGACGAACACTTTTTGTGCAAGGTCGAGAGTACTCTTGTCCGTAATCTTGGCCACTCTGGCATCTGTAGAAGACACATCCGTGCCTTGTCCACAGGCTACGGCCAAAGCAGCCGCCGTCATCTCGCCTCTTCCGTATTGTCGTACAAACCGTTGCATTTCACCCTCCAGGCCCACATCACCACCTTGTTGCCGTATCGCTGCGGCGAACATATCCACAAGACGTCTCCTACGGATCGTGTGAACTCCAGTGTTTGTCAGGATAGCGATTTCTGTGGGTTGATCATCGAACTGAACCGCAAGCTCATTTCCAAACCCAACAGGGGTTGAAGCGGCTGAGAAACTCTTCGTTACGAGTCCTACTGCTTCCGCACGACTGTCAAGGCGAAGCCAAAATGCTTGTTCATAGTATTTGGAGCCTTGCCCAGGGGCTTCTCGAGCCAACGCTGCAATGCGTCCGGTATCTGGGGCAGAGAGAAAAAGAATATCTTTACCAGGATACGTGTCCTTGCTGACGAAACACAAGAAGTAACCAGGCGGGTAACGCAAGCCTCGCCTTGAATACTCAAGAGCGCGCGATTGAACATCTACCGGTTGCTCGCCACCTGAATAGTTGGTTATCTGAGTAGATGATGTTCTTTGTTGCGGCTGTACTTGTTCTCGGGGTGGAAATTTTATGTGTTGTACTTGCATGCTCTGCGGAGCGTCACCCTTTCCGACAAGATAGCCATATCCACGAGTAGCACTGAGGAACAACCGACAACCTGTTGATGTGATGGCCATAAGGTGCAGCTTTGAAGCCTCTTTAGCGGATATTGGGCTGATGGAAACCACTTTCAAGTTATTTGTCAAGAGTGGCGATTGGGACATCATGTGACTTATGTCTCGGAGAAGCTCCTGTCTTGACTTTTCGATGGCTTTCTGAAGGGTTGTAGGAGTATCCATATGGAAAGTTCGAATTGAAGATTCGGAAGAGAGAGTGTAGAGTAGGTTTCTTGTGTCATCAATGACAATATCCATCACATGCTCCGGTGATCTCTTGCTCCAGAGTACGCTTGGCACGAGAGAATTGTATCCGGGATTAGTGTGGTTGATCTTTCCGCATCTGCTCGAAAACCATCTCTCCTCCTGCTGGTATGTAAGCTCATAGACTTCATTGTCCCCACCTCCAGCAAAGAATATTCTTCCCGTAGCAGCTGAACCTTCGATAACCCGCACATCAATACCCTTGATTGTCAAAGACATCCGGGTCTGGTATAATGATACGGTCGTGATACCAGTTGGTCCACGTGAAGCTGCGACTCCAATCATGAGCATTTCGACAGTTGTTGCAACTACTAGAACGTGAGTGATTGTCGGCACAAATACCCCAGGCCTTGGGATAACAAGTTGAACAGCCGTAATGCTATTCGATTGCTCCTCGAAACCAATGAGTTCTGGATTTGTCTGTGTGTAATCCCAAAGATATAAAGCGTTGTCTATAGTGATCCAGGCATGGTTAAGTTCTGCGAAAAGACCCATCATCGTTGAAACCTGCGCATGATTGTATTGCTCGAATATTTTGTCAGGAATATCATACATCTTCGTCTTCTGGTATGGCGCCCATGCGGCATCTTTCGCTGGGGATGGAAGATCATAATCGGATGATATTCCTTCTGCTTCAATGTAAGAATAGGCTTCGGAAGGAGTAGCAGAGAACTTACGTTTAACATAGCTATCTAGATCTGGAAAGTTTGCATCTCTTTGTAGGACTTCATTGATCGTTCTTGCAGCTCTTTGGACTGGGAGGAGGGGTGGTGCTTGAGTTTGTGCCTGAGTTTGTGCAAGTTGCTGCTGTTGTTGCGGCGGCGCAGAACTCTGCGACTGCGCTCCATTGCTCTGCTGTCCGCTTGAAGACTGAGAACGAAATAACTGTCGCCGCGGATCAGCTCCTGTCTGATATCTCATCGGTGCCGGAGTTTGAACGAATGCGCCTGGTAATGGCTTTTGAGGTGTCTGAAGCACAGTGAAAGACATGATTGCCTCAGCTCCGCCAGCACCTCTAGCGCTGCTTCGAACTGCGGATTGACCTTAGAAACTATGATGGAATCATAGAGAGCAATATGAGTACACTGAGATGAATTGTGAAGTGCGCCGTGAAGCTCTGCCGAAACTGTGATCGATGAATCTGTATAAACATTTCGAGGCTGCATTGCGCGACCGCGCGTAGTTGCCTGCCGTAGTGCGACATGCGCTAGCGAGTACCTCCTATTGTATTTTCGCAAGCTCTATTCACATACCCGCTATCCATGTACCTTGATGTGCAGTCACAATAGACGCTCAATGGGCGAGCTGTACAATTAAAAGTAGAATATTTACTTCCAAACCTCACTTATGCTGATCGAAGACTCGCTTCATCAGATCCTTGTCCTTTCTAAAGTCTCTACCTGGTCAACACTATTTACCCTATATCTATCTATTCTACAGCACAATCCCTTCCCCTCACATGAGTGACGATAATATTTATTCTACTCCCCTGCTCCAGCTTCAGGGCTAAAGTGACCGTGAGTCATTCCTTGTCTAACTTTTCGTGACACAGTAATCAGGGTACTTTTAAGATGACTTCTTTGCTTCCCTCTCCTTCTTTTTAAGCGCCCTGGTCCTAATATCCATATGCATCTTCTTATTATACCACAGCGTAGGGTGGCTCATCAGACCCACCGTATTGTCTATCCACCACTGCAAAAGCGCATGTCCCCAAAACGGCGTAAGAGTGTACGCCATCCCCTGAGCCCCACAACTCAAGCCCAGCTTCCCGAGCGTATCGCGAACAAAACGGCGTGGAGTTGGCACGGTCAGCGATGGCCGGCGGACTTTCGACATAGCACCTGTGATCAAAGAGGCCAGTACAATCTCAACATCGACTCCGAATGGTGCTAGTTCTGCCCCCAATGCGGTTGACCATTGTTGCAGGAATGCTTTGCTGCCTGAGTATGTTGCTAATAATGGGGTTGGTAGTGTGCCGCCCATACTACCCATTGTCAAGATGAGGCCACGCTTCCGCTGTGCCATACCTGGGGCTACGATCTGGGTCACTTTTAGGGTGCCTATACAGTTAATAGTGATAATGTTCTTCATTTCGTCTTCTGGCGTTTCGATAAATTGCACAGGCATGCTGTGGCTCTGCCCAACGTTGTTGACGAGTATGGCGACGTCTAAGTCGCTTACGAGCTCCTTAAGCTTTGCGTAATCGCTATCGTTGTCTTTTGCGAAGTCCATGGCCAGGATCTTCGTTTTGACCTGGGTGCTCGCATGCTTGTGCTCAATCTCTTGGGAGAGGGCTTGCAGCTTTGATTCGGTACGTGATACAAGGACAAGGTTGAATCCTTTCTGAGCGAGTTGAAAGGCGAATTCTTTGCCTAGGCCGTCCGAAGCTCCAGTGATGACAGCCCAGCTGCCTGGTTTGCCGTACTTGCGGAGCTACCAAAGCATAAGAAAAGGGTCTCGGATGGGGTTGTTTGTACATACTGATGTGCCGTTCAAGATAAATAATTCAAGGAGGAGATAGACATAGTTGACGACCTTGCTGCTTAAGTAGAGTAACCCAATCGCTGCGAAGGCTGCTGTTACAGCATTAGGCACATTTGCCAAGATATTCTCATTCGCCATATTTGATTGAGAAGATTATTGTCGTCGATGGTGAATTTATGAGCTTCGGTTGAGAGCTGTGAAATTTTGTTGACGTCGAATCTAACATGTGAGAAGGCCGAGGCTTATTTAGACAAAGATTGAAAAGGTTAGTCACTGTCTCCTATCGAAGAACAGGGAATAGGTCTAGTAGATCTCAAGGCACAGCTGTCAGGTCCAATCTCGTGTTAATCATCATATTCCAGCCAACCAGCGCCCAGCAACTCCTTTTTGCCGAAATCATCAGCCTTGCGACCTCCAAAAATTCACGCCTTACCCTTCCTCCCACTGTGTTCAATTCAGTGCAACAACGACATCAATCGGGCTATATTACCACCTATCAGATCTGATTGAAACTCAAGATGGACATTTTAAAGCCCTACCTCCCCAAACACCCCGGCATCCTTCCCTACTGGCTTCTCATCGTACGACTCTTTCTGCTCCTTTCCTACACTTTCAGACGTCACCGACAGGACAACTACTGACTTCCGAACCACAGCTCTCCATAATCTCAATAGGCAACTCTTTCCAAGCCTACACAACGACCTACTACTCCAAAAGAATCTACTGCGGGCCCCCTGCCCCCCCAAACGCCCCTCCCCCCAAACCCAGCCAGCTAACACGCGGTTTCGATCTCACACGCTCAGCCGCCAATGAGCTCAGCGCACGCACATTCGGGACCTGGACATTCTTAACTAGCGTAGTGCGTCTATACGCAGCGTATAATATTGACAATCCGGTTGCGTATCAATTGGCGATTTGGACGTATGCGGTTGCGTTTGCGCATTTCATGAGCGAGTGGTTTTACTTTGGGACGACGAGGTGGGGGGCGCCGTTGGCGGGGCCGGCGGTGGTTAGTACGAGTGGGTTGGTGTGGATGTTTATGCAGTGGGGGCATTATGTTAAGTAGACTCTGGAGGGCCGACGGGTAGACTTGGTGTTAGAAACATGTAAAAATGTCTAATAGGCATAGAGCCGTATCTTGTACAGTACTCCGGAACTTCTAAAGATGCTTTCTATATAGCTCCCCGCCACATCCACGGAGTCTCGCTGCCGCTTGCTCAGGGGTGATGTCTCGTTGCGGTTCTGCCATGAGTTCATAACCAACAAGGAATTTGCGGACTGTTGCGCTTCGTAGAAGTGGTGGGTAAAAGTGTATGTGCAAATGACTAGCTTGAATCTCCTCATCTGTACCTTCAAGTGGTGCTTGATGGATACCAGAACCTGTACAGGTTAGCTCGATTCTCAGCATTATTGAATTGACTGTTCACTTACTATAAGGGAAGCTAGTCTCGAACAAGTTATCATATCTTCGTGTTACTTCCGCAATTGCCTCAGAGAGCTCCAGCTTTTCATCCTCAAGGAGATCCACCAATGCGCGTCTATGCTTCTTGCTCACAATCATGACTTCAAATGGCCAGACTGCCCACCATGGACATACCACCAAGAAACTGCCATTTTGGAATACGATCCTCTCCTTTTTCTTCATCTCAAGTTTGACATAATCCTCCAGCATATGACGGCCGTCATTCTCCTTTCTGTATTTTTGTAATTGTTCTAGCTCAGCCACTGGTTCTTCTGGTGTGCCAGTAGTTGTCCAGATCTGGCCATGAGGATGTGGATTCGAGCAGCCCATTGCAGCTCCTTTGTTCTCAAAGATCTGCATCCATCGATACTGCGCATTGGGTGTTGCGATATTGTGACTAGGGTCGCTGCTGGTAGGAGGAATAGACGCTTGTGGCGCGACGGATGCCAGTAGAGATTTGGGCGACAGATGGGCTGCATATATCTGAGTCCAAGTATGAACGACGGGGAGAATCTCAGTGGGGGTAAGGTCGGCGAGTGTAAGATTGTGAGAGGGCGAGAAAGTGATGACGTAGCATTTGCCCGTGACAGCTTCGGCCCGGAGTAGGATGCTGGACAAATCTATATCATTTAGTATCTTTATGAAAATTCAAACACGGTATGCTCTTACCTCCACTGTCTTCGGGCTTGTACTCTGCCTGCTCCTCCTTCACAGCGCTGTAATCGTTTACGAAGACGAAGGTACTTTCATAATGAGGATTGTGATTTCCTTGCGCTCTTTTGTTACCAGGGCATAGGTAGCACTTGGAAGCGGATCAGCAAAGGAAAAGTGCGAAGGACTAGTCATTGCATACCGCAGGGTCATATTCTGGAAGAGTAATCTTCGATGCTGCTTCCTGCTGGCCTCTGAGGAGGCATTTAGCTTGTAAGAATCATCCGAGACGTGCGCAGGCTTACTGCCATGGTCTTTTTGTCCTGTGAGGGGAAACCAGTAGCCATGACCCACGCAATGGGTTGTAGCGTCGATGTGAGATGTCATCCAAGATCTGGTCCGGCATGCTTGTGATACCCTAAGAGAAATGACAAGAATAAAGAGAATGAGGGGATTTCAGAAGAAAGGAATGAATGCCTAAACATATATTCCTAGGAAAAGATACAGAGGCTGGCATTGAGAAGCTGTTTGGCACAAATACGTATGCGTAGAAATTACCTTTGTTGGCGGGGCACGTCGGAGGATAATCTTGCGCACCAATCGAGATTCTCCAAGACCACCCCGCGGCCGAACGATAAAAAAGGGTTTCATAAAGCATTGGAGACAAACGTATCCTATTTATAAAGAGATAGTCGGTATCCGTTGCAAAAAGTGTCACAAGTTGTTTAGGTCCCATGTTGAGGCACTCTTAACTCCGACTACTGCTTCATCCTGTCATTTACAACACGAATTTAAGCGTTGACGTCGTTGTGACAGGGATCTCGTCGTTATTACTTTTTGGCGGTGTGGTTGGCAGAATATACCGCCGGCGCTCTCCACAACTTTCGGGTATCATTGTGTTGAATCTAGATACTTTCATAGTTCGTCATTCATCTATCCAATATGACCCGATAAACTGCATCCTCATTAAAATGACTGCCCGTTAAATCCGGGAAATTTGGTTGTACAGTAATCAGCAATAAGCACGGCACGATGTCAACGTGAGAACTACCATAAAAGGTAATTAGCTTCATACTCGCGTCCTATTGCAGCCGATTTCAGAAGTTTACAAGCTGACGTTGTCTTTTTAGACCTATACCTTTCATTCAGTAATCAGTTCTATATTCAGAATTTGTTCCTTGCACTTTCTGGAAACAAGTTCATGCGGACGACATTGATCGTATGGTCTGGCGAGTCCATTCAAGCTGCAATTGCCGTGTTGTACTGAACAAGGGTTGGCCTTTATATGTCAAGCAATAAAGTATAAAGAACATTGACATCTCCTGATATTTCAAAACCATCTTTATTCTTTTGTTTTCTTGTCTATACATTTCTCATTTCAATCAACATAATGGCCAACCATGTTGGAATTGATTCCTTGCCAAATGAGGTAAGTTGTCTACTTCACTTATCTTAGGCCATACTAAGATCACATTTACAGCTCTTTGTTCAAGTCCTCATGCCCTTCCCTACGCGCGCGTTGATTCCATTGGCATCAGTCTCCCACCGCTTCCACGACCTGATTCTCAGAATTGTGCATCATCGACTTCTTGCTGCAGCTTCTCTTCAGGACCACAAACTCATCTTGGAATGCTTCCATCCAAGCGCTAAACTCACAACTCCCAGCCTAATATGCGACTATATTGGTACGGACGGTCTTAGCAATGGATCTGATGGCGGAGCAGATCTCTGTAGGGGCGTTGACAGAGCCGGAAGACTTGGAAAGTTGTCGGGAATCTATTCTCACTTCAGGCCAGTTGGCCCAGATGAAGCGAGACGACCTCGGCGTCAACGCCATCCTGCAGGAGATGTCCCTGGTTATCCAAATGCCAGCAATACGTTCCCCGCCTCATCTTCAAGCTACGAAGCCGAAATACCTTCTCAGATTGTCAGCCTCGAGCCCCATGAACTATTCTCACAGCTATGCACCATCGCAAATCTTGTAAAAGCAGTACCAAATGTGGGGTTTTTACTCAGCTGCATCACTATTGGAGAAGGCGTCATCAGAATATGGAGAGATTGGCTTGCTGAGCGCGCTATTGTTTCTCACACCAGCGGGAAATCATCTCTTGGGACATCCTCCAGAAGCTTGACCTCTACGGCAGCTTCTTACGAGGATAGAGAACGGATGCTGTGGCTGGACAATAGCTGCAATGTCGGTATACGGTTGCGCGTCATCGAACAGGAAGATCTGGGCGCACCAATTTTGATGAGGCTTGACGAAGATGCTCATGTAACGTACAGTATCGAGTATGAAGGTATGTTGCCAGTTTCGGAAAGCTACATATTTCTCGGACGCTAATCATTTCTAGAACTCATAATAAGGACAACGCAGCTGTTGCTGAAAGTTGAAGAATCTCTGCTGCAGGAGACTAATGAGACAAGTAAAGCTATCATAATCGGATCATATGAGCCAAGCAATTAGCGGAAGATACTAATGACCCATTTTAAGCTATTATATTCGGATCATGGACACCTCACAGTCATAGCTCAGCTCAGACTCCGGATCCGGATGCTGTGTCACTGGAGGTTACTGAACGTTGACGTCGAACAAGCACTTACTGGTTCATGGTGGACACCTGGCCGAGGTTTGTCTGGACCGATCAGCCCTCACATTGGATCCAGAGTCTACTCATGTGGAGAATCATGGCGATTCATTTATTTCATGATGGTGTTATTGGTATGAACCTACGTCTTGTATGCTTTTCAACGTTACCTGCAGCGCATGTTATATTAGTGAGGCGTTTCTGTTTGACAACGCGATTCTGTAACGCAATTCAGAGCATCTATTACTGACACGGCTATCCTAGAATGTTAGTTCAAGACTCTCTTGATGGAAAGTCCTTAGGGATATACAAATTTCCATCAAGTTCAAGGATCCTCGTGCGAATGTACGAATACCCGGACTATTTCACCAGAACCAGCAACCGCGAAAATCAATCGCGACGATCAACTAAGATTCGGTTAATCTCGAGCTCCCAAGATGTGTCCCAAGAACGTCTTGTATCCGCGTAGGGAGCTTAATAGGAGTTGATGAGCTGTGCAAGTGCTAAGACACCAAGGACGAACAGGGATTCTCAGACTGCAATCGATAGGTTGCGTCTGTAGGGATAAAGCCGGGGGAAATGACAGGGAAAGTGGAAGAAGGACAAGAGAGAAGGAGAAAAGAGGGCACGGATACGAGACATCGTGTAGACGTTTAATTCTTTACATTTCATTTTGGTTTCGCTCCTTAAGTCGCTAGGTCATCCCGTTCCATTGTCCGAACTCCGCCCATTCCTTTCCGAACTCCATAGCTAGTGAGGAAGCAGAGAAAATCGTCAATCATCAATCATCATGCAGGCATCCTTGCCTTCGTTTAAAAAAATACTAGATGGAAATTTGGACATCGAAGTGAATGCACCATGCACATTCCCATTTTGATACTTGTCAGCTCCACCTCGCTTGCTACTCCCATAACTGGCCCCGGAACCCTTCTTTCCAAGCCATGCCGATGAGCTTTCGCATTCCGCCAAAAGAGGATAAAGACAGACTGGGTCACTCAAAACCATCATCCAACAACTCCTCCATAACCAACTCATCTACCTCATCCACCTCAACTCTCGTCCCTAAAGCCTCCTTCCCCTCTCGAATCATAGCCTGAAGTTGTGCGTTGAATCTGCGGATACTCTCATCCGCCTCTAACTCCTCTCTCTTAATCCTAGCAGCATATTTCTGCGCCTCAATTGACGCCGGACTTGCTGGAACACTCGATCCATTGAAACCACCGGGATTCTGTTTCGGGTGATTGTAGTTGCTCGATGGCATCGGAAGCCTCGAGCCACCAGGTGATCGTGGTGAAGCGAATGACGCAGGGCGAGCAGCGTGGAGGCCGGGTGAGCCGGCATGTGAAACTGCTGAGGCGCCGTTCCTGTGGACTAGTGGTCGCCGGCTGTTTGCGCGTGATGCTGCTGGACGAGAGGTGGTAGCGCCAGTGAGGCGGCGACCAGCGCTAGAGGCTGTTGGCATGCTGTAACGGGCTAAAGGCTTGGGTTTGCTTTGGGGACTGGCTATCTGTGTCTTTGTGCTGCTCGAGACCATGATCCAATTCCGTTCTAATTCTCCATCATCGTTGCTGATATGCAGGCGTTTCGAGGCCCGAGGCGGCGTTGATTCCTGTGCTCTACGGTCAGTGTACTCTGATATGTAGTCGTCTTCAATGAATTGGCCGGGTATTGGCGTAGATTCCCTTTCTACCCCTCTACTAAAACTTGCAAACTCAACTTCTTCTGGTCGGAAGTTAGATTCTTGCGGAGTATGCGGCTCATTCCCTGGAATGGCGTATGCTTTCCCTCCACCAGCTATGAAACCTCGAAATGCTCCCGCCTTGCA
>Ga0335072_10004495_pt1 | contig 20689 bp, 18 predicted proteins | sample Lox_Sample_21_FD_206725 | JGI IMG/M metagenome (GOLD analysis project Ga0335072, IMG submission 206725) | Soil microbial communities from Loxahatchee National Wildlife Refuge, Florida, United States - Lox_Sample_2.1 | ecosystem: Environmental > Terrestrial > Soil > Wetlands | place: USA...
GTGGCCGAGCAGGAAGACGATCACGATGGCGGGCACCGAGGTCAGCATCGAGGCGATGAGCTTGGCGACCACGTAGGCGTTGGCCGGCAGCGGGGTGAGCCGCAGCTGCCTGATCCAGCCTTCCTTGCGCTCTTGGGAGATGCGGATCGTGTTGTTGTTGAATGCCCCGCTCAGCGCGCCGAACGTGGCCATGGAGACCATGTAGAACGCCTTGAACGCCACCCCGTACTCGGTCGCGTGGCTCTTGCCCACGAGCAGGTACAACAGGACCGGGAACCCGATCGTGAGAATCAGGTACCGCCGGTTGCGCCGCAGCCGCCTGATCTCGGCCACGGCCAGCGCGAACGTGCCGTTCATAATCAGATCGTCTCCTTCTCGGTGGCCGGCACGTCGCCGTTCGCGGCCCGGTCGTCCTCGCTGGTGATCGCGATGAATGCCTGCTCCAGGCCGAGGCTGGTCACCTCGATCTCCCGCGGCCGGTACCCGGCGTCGAGCACCGCGTACAGCGCCGCGTCGGAGTCCGTGGCCTGGATGTGAGCCAGGTCGCCGCGAATCTCCAGGTTCACCAGCCCCGGCAACCCGAGGAGGAACGGCTCGTCCATCGGGTCCAGCCGGAAGGACAGGCGCCTTGCCCCCGCCCGTTGCTTGATCTCGTCCGGGGTACCGTCGGCCAGCAGCCGTCCCCGGTTGATCACCAGGATGCGGTCGGCCGCGTGGTCCGCTTCCTCCAGGTAGTGCGTGGCGAACAGGACCGTGCGGCCCTCAGCCGCCTCGGCGTTCATGTTCGCCCAGAACCGCTGCCTGGTCTCCACGTCCATCGCCGTGGTCGGCTCGTCGAGCACGATCAGCTCGCTCTCCCCGGCGATCGCCAGGGCGAACCGGACCCGCTGCGTCTGGCCGCCCGATAGCCGGTCGACCCGCTGCTCGGCGATATCGGTGATGCCAGCCCGGTTCATGATGGTCTCCGGTGGCACCGGGCGCGGGTGGAAGCCGGACACGAGCGTCACAAGCTCCCGCACCGTCACCTCGGGCATCAGCCCGCCGGACTGCAGCATCGCCCCGACCCGTCCCGACTTGATCGCGTGATAGGGGTCGCTGCCGAACATCGTGATCTTCCCGGAGGTCGGCTTGCGCAACGCCAGCAGCATGTCCAGCGAGGTGGACTTGCCCGCGCCGTTCGGCCCGAGCAACGCGACGGTCTCGCCGGCCCGCAGCTGAAGGCTGAGGCCGTCCACCGCCTTCAGGCTTCCGTAGTGTTTACTCACGTTGTCGAACGTGACAATTGATCCGCCGTTCATGGCCCTCATCACATCAGCTGGCGGTGGCCGGAGCGTAGTGTCATCCCTCAGCAGTCACCCATGACACCTGTCATGGGTCAGCGGCCGACGCGGCAAGCCTCGCTCGCTCTTCGCGTAAATGTTTGGCTTTTTGGTTGCTATGACAACCAAAAAGCCAAACACTCTCGGAGATGATCGTGACCTAGACCTGGCTAGCGGCCGACGGCGTAGCCTTGCCTGCCGTCTTCACGGTCCGCACGTGGGGCACCAGGCCACTCTACGGCCCCGTCCAGCGCGCAATGCGCCATTAGCCAGGGCGCAGATGCCAAGATGCCCTTGTGGCTGATTCGGACCGTGACGTCTCGCTGGTGGTCATCGACTGCGCGGTTCCGGACGGCGAGGCCAGGAGATGGTGGAACTGCAAGGAGGCACCAGCCCTTGACGAAGTCGTGGCGGCTGCTCCCCGGCTTTGCCTAGGGCCAGCCCTGGACGAGCACTACGACGATCTCCCCGGCCCGGCCCGCCGGGTCCTTTCCCTGCTCTTCCTTCGAGGCACCACGCCGGAGTACGTCATCCCCCGGCTTGATGACGACCTGACCAGCGAGATCTTGACTGCGTACCAGGCGCAAGATGGCGATGCCCCTGGAACTCAGCGAGCTGATCCCGCAGAGCTTGCCGCCTTCCTAGCGGCTCATCGCGGCTGCGGAGTACTCACCGGTTGAGATCACCATGCACCAGGCATTCCGCACGCAGGGCCACGGCCACTGGATGACCCCGGTTAGTGCGCAAATCCGCTCCCAACAAGACGAGTAACCGCAGGCCAGCGCACCGCGCCGCCGATCAGAGCCAAAACTTGGCCCAAGTCCGGTAAATGTTTGGCTTTTCGGGTGTCAGAGCACCCGAAAAGCCAAACACTCTCGGAGATGATCGTGACCTAGACCTGGCTAGCGGCCGACGGCGTAGCCCTGCATGCCGCGGGGGTTGGCCGCCGCGTAGAGGACGCCGGCCCGGCGGGCGACGGCGCTGACGCGGCCCAGTGACCACGGCGGCGCGACGTTCACCTCGTGGCCGCGCGCCCGCAGCTCCTCGATGACGGACGGGGCGATCCGCGCTTCCGCGTCCAGTTCCAGCGGGTCCGCCGCCCTGGGATAGAACGACGACGGCATGTGCCGCGAGTGGAACGCCGGGAAGTCGATGGCCTCCTGGAGGTTCATCCCGTGGTGCACGTGGCGCAGGAAGAAGTGCAGCGTCCACTGGTCCTGCTGGTCTCCGCCCGGCGTCCCGAACGCCAGGTACGGCTCGCCGTCCCGAAGCGCCATGCTGGGCGTCAGCGTCGTCCGCGGGCGCTTGCCCGGCGCGATCGTGGCGGGCAGGCCCGGCTGCACCGTGAACATCTGCGCCCGCGTCCCGAGCGGGAACCCGAGCGCCGGGATCACCGGGGAAGACTGCAGCCATCCGCCGCTGGGCGTCGCGGACACCATGTTTCCCCACCGGTCGGCGACGTCCAGGTGGCAGGTGTCCCCCCGCCGGGCCTGCGCGCTGGCTGACCTCCCGAGCGGCTCTCCGGTCGCCGGGTCGAGGCCGGGATCGCCGGTCCCCGGGCGTTTCCTGTTTCCGAACGCGGCCCGGGCGAAGCCGGGCAGCGAGGGCTCGCGGCCGCCTGGCGAGCCAGGGACGAAGCTGGCCGACGCCGTGTTCGTGATCAGGGCGCGCCGCTCGGCGTTGTATTGCGCGGACAGCAGGTCATCGACGGGCACGTCGGTGAAGTCGGGGTCCCCGTACCATGCTTCCCGGTCAGCGAAGGCGAGCTTCGACGCTTCCGTCACGACGTGCAGGAACTCGGTACCACCGGGATCCATCTCGGCCAGGCCGAATGACCTCAGCAGCGCTAGCTGCTGCAGGAAGACTGGCCCCTGGCCCCAGGGGGCAGTCTTGCAGACCGTCAGGCCCGCGTAGTCATAGGTGACTGGTGGCTCGATGCGGGCGTGCCAGGTAGCCAGGTCGTCGTAGCTCAGCAGGCCCCGGTGCCGCTCCCCCGTTACGTCCATGACGTCGGACTGCGCGAACTTGGCCATCTCTTCGGCGATGAAGCCGTCGTACCAGGCGCTGCGGGCCGCCTCGATCTGCTCGTCCCGGTCGGTGCTCGCCACCTCCGCCGTCGCGAGGACCCGCTTGTAGGTGGCGGCAAGGGCCGGGTTGGCGAAGAGGCTTCCGGGGGGCGGGATGGCGGGCCCGTTCAGGTATAGGGAGGCCGAGGTCGTCCAGTGAGCGCGGAAGATGTCCGCGACGGAGGCAATCGCCCAGCTGATGGCGGGGACGAGGGGGAAGCCGGCCTCGGCGTAGCCGATGGCGTACTCCAGGACGTCCCGCAGCGGGAGCGTGCCGTACTCGCGTAGCAGCAGCAGCCAGGCGCCGAACGCGCCCGGGACGGTCGCGGCCAGCAGGCCGCTGCCGGGAACGAGGTCGAGGCCCAGGGCGGTGAACGCCTCGGGGGTGGCGGCCGCTGGCGCGGTTCCCTGCCCGCAGACGACGAACGTCTCACCACGGCGCGCGTCATGGCCGATGACGGGGACCTCGCCACCGGGGCCGTTCAGGTGGGGCTCGACGACCTGGAGGGTAAGGCCGGCCGCGACGGCGGCATCGAAGGCGTTGCCGCCCTTCTCCAGGACCGCCATGCCGGCCGCGGACGCGAGCCAGTGCGTTGAGGCAACCATTCCGAACGTCCCGGCCAGTTCCGGCCGTGTCGTGAACTCCATAACGGGAGTCCTACCCGTTTTACCCCTCGAAGGGCGGCGTATCGTCCAGCGCGATCAGCGGGAGCGGGCCGGCCAGGTCCTGCGGGGCGGCCGGGATGTAGGCGAAGTTCTTCGCCCGCGCGCCGCCGTCGACGACCAGGTCCGTGCCGGTGATGAGCCGCGCGTAGTCCGAGCACAGCCAGGCGACCGCGTGGCCGATGTCGGTCGGGGTCCCCGTCGTCCCCATCGGGACCATGGGGTTGCGCGGTCCGTCGTAACGGGTCGGGCGACGCCACTCCTCGTCTCCTTCCGCGCCGCCGAGGCCGCCCGTCGTTCCTGGCCGGAGGCCGAACGCGCCGCGCCCCTGGCTAGCCCACTCGGCGAGGAGCTCAGGGTTGTCGGGGTTCGGGGCGGTCGGGGTGAAGCTATTGACCCGGATGCCGTACGGCGCGAGGTCCATCGCGGCGGCCCGGACGAAGTTGTTGACGCCGCCTTTGTGGAACGCGTACGCGCAGACCCCCGCGCTGCCGTTCCAGCCGTTGGAGGAGGAGACGCAGACGATCGAGCCCTTGATCCCGCGCTCGGCCATCGCGCGGCCGGCCCACTTGGTGTTGAGGAACGTGCCGAGCGCGCTGACCAGCACGGCCCTCTCGAAGGCCTCTTTGGTCTCGTCGAGGACGCCTCGCCCCCCGAGCAAGGCCGCGTTGTTGACGAGAATGTCGATGCGGCCCCAGGCGGCCAGCACGGCGTCGATGTAGCCCCGGACGGTCTCCTCGTCCGTGACGTCACCGGGAGCGGCCATGGCCACACCGCCATTGCGCTCGATGCGGGCGATTGCCTGCTTGATCGAGTCCGGCGACACGTCGTTGACGGCGACCCGGGCGCCGTACCTCGCCAGGGCAAGCGCGATGCCGCTGCCGATGTTCGGCCCCGCGCCGGTGACGAGCGCGACTTTGCCTGCGAGCGAGATCTCCACCGCCGGTACTCCGTTCCTCGTGGTCCCTCGTTCCGGATTCCCTCCTCACCGTAAGGCGAGGACAGGGCGGCAATCACTGTCGCGGGAGACAAGACCCGATACCGTCTGTCCTATGACTGAGCTGAATGCGCGCGTGCGCGCCATCTGCGACCTCAACGTCGCGCTTGCGCGCGAGGAGGCCGGGCTGCACGAGTACGACGGGCGCGTGCAGGACCTGTCGCCGTCCGGGGTGGCCTCGGGGCTGGCCCGGCTGGCGCGGGCACGGGCCGCGGAACCACGGCTGGAGGATCCGCATGACGAGGCGCACCTGCGGGCATTCGAGGAGCGGCAGCAGGTCGTGTTCGAGGACCTGGGCCTGCACCGGCGCAACCCGATGCAGTTGCTCGATGAGCTGGACCTGTCCGTCTATGACAAGGATTACGCCCCGTCTGCCGAACGAGTGGCGGCGCGGGCGCGGCACCTGGCCCAGTGGCCGGCCGCGGTGGACGCGGGCATAGCGTCGCTTGACCTGCTCAGCGCCCCGGTCGCGCAATCGATGCTCGGCGGGGTGCGCGGGCTGGCGGCCGGCGTTCCCGCTGACGCCGAGCCATCATCCCGGGAGGCCGCGCTGAGCGCGCACGCGCGGCTAGTCACGCACGTCGAGAAGGCCGCCACGTCCGGAGATCCCGACGCGGCGCTGGGGGCCGCCGGGCTGAGCGCGCTGATGGGCGCCTCCGAGGCGACGCTCGTCGACCTGGAGTCGCTGGCCCGCCGGGCCGATGAGGAGCGGGACCGGCTGCTTTCCCGGCTCCGGGAGGCCTGCGCGCTGCTCGACCCGTCTCGCGAGCCGCTGGATTTGGCGCGCTCGCTCGTCCGGGACCACCCGGACCAGTCGGGAGTAATCGAGGCTGCCCGATACTGGACGTCACGGGCTCTTGAGTTCACGGCGGCCCGCGACCTCGCGCCCTACCACGACGGGACCTGCCTGGTGGACGAGGCGCCGGAGTCCAGGCGCTGGGCGATGGCGATGATCTCCATGAACGCGCCCGGCGAGGCGGACGGGCCGTCGTACTACTACATCACGCCGCCGGACTCGTCCTGGCCCGCCGAGCAGGCCGAGGAATGGCTGGAGGTGTTCAGCGCCACCACGCTGCCGGGCATCACGGTGCACGAGGTGGCACCGGGCCACTACTCGCACGGCCGGGCGCTGCGGCGGGCCCCGTCGCAGGTCCGCCGGACGCTGTTCTCCTCCGCGTTCGTGGAAGGGTGGGCGCACTACGCGGAGGAGCTCTGCGTTGAGGAGGGGTTCCTCAGCGACGACCCGCGCTTCGCCGTCGGCGTGTGGCTGGAGGCCCTCGTCCGGGTTACCCGGCTGGCCTGTGCTCTCGGCGTGCACTCCGGGGGCATGACGGTCCCGGAGGCGGCCCGGCGCTTCGAGGCGGACACCCACCTGCTCGGGCAGGCGGCGCTGTCGGAGGCGCGGCGCGCGACGTTCGACCCGACCTATGGCCGGTACACGTGGGGCAAGCTGGAGATCATGGCACTGCGCGACCGCGCCCGCCAGGAATGGGGATCCGGTTACTCGCTGCAGCGCTTCCACAAGGCACTGCTCGACCTCGGCGCCCCGCCGCTCGGCCTGATCGGCACCGCCGTCGAGCGCGGCTGACGGTCGCATCCCGCCCGGGGCGCGCTACCCTGTAGGGCGTGCGGATAACCCGGGTAGCAAGTACCATCAGCGCCGCCATGATCACGGCGGCGGCGGTGGCTGGCTGCACGGCGGCGCGGGCCAGCGCCACGTCGTCGATCGCGGCGACCGCCGCTTACGTCCAGGTGCCGTCCTCACCCGGCGCGACGACCGTTGGCTACCTCGACATCCGCAATAACGGGTCGGCATCCGATGAGCTGCTCTCGGCAACGACCAGCGTGGGCGGGACGGTTCAGTTGCGCGCCCCCGAAGGCGCCGACGTCTCCCCTGTGGTCATGCACACAGTGACGGACATCGACATCCCCGCCGGCGCGATGGTCCAGCTCGTGCCCAACAGCTACCACCTGCTGATCACCGGGGCCAAGCCGCTCGTCGACGGCAAGGACATCACGCTGACCTTGAAGTTCGCGCACGCGGGCCCCGTCACGGTCCTCGCGCTGGTCACCAACCCGAGCAACGGCGGCGGCAGCTACTTCCTGAACTGAGGCCGGCTACGGCCCCCGGCGATGAGCCTCCCGCGGTAGGTAATACTCCGGCTGGCCGGCCCGGGGGGCGGAGGGCAGGCCAGCCGGAGGGTCATCCAGCCGGAAGCGGGAAGCCGGCTGGCGCCAGGATCTGTCCCCTGGTCACTGGACACTGCCCCGGAACCAGACAGGAAAACATGGGCATCACATTCCGCTTTCCGGCTTGGCCGTTGCCTCGTGCGTTATCGCGATATATCGTGGTTGCAGTATCGGGACGGTTGGTGGAGGGCGCGATGTCTGCCGGATTTAACTACCAGGCAGGTTCTGGCGTGCAGGCAGGAAGCGGGTTGCGGGTCAGCGACGCCGAGCGGGACGCGGCGGCGGCCGAACTACGCGAGCACTACGCAGCCGGGCGGCTCTCCCTCGACGAGCTGAACGAGCGAATCAGCCAGGCGTTCGCGGCCAGGACGCGGGGCGACCTGAGCGCCGTCCTGCATGACCTGCCGTCGTCGCGGTCAGGCGGAGCACCGCTGCCCGGCTCGGGCCAGCCGTCCTCGGGGGCGGGCTGGACCGGGCAGGGCCGGTGGCCCGATACCGGGCGCCGCTACCAGCACGCCGGCAGCGGCGGACCGGGGCATCACGGCCCGCGGCGCCTGGGAGAGGCGATCGGCCTGGCCATCGCGACGGTGGTCGCGATGAGCCTGCTCGCCGGGTTCGGCGTCATGGCCGTGACCGGTACCGGGTTCGGGGGCAGCCGCCCGATCGGCATCGTCTTGCTGCTCGCTGCCTTCGCCCTGCTGCGACGGCTGCTCTTCGGCCGTGCCCGGCGGGGCCGTACCAGGCCGGTCCGTACCCGGCGCGGGCCGCGACGCCGCCGCTAGCGCCCCGCCCGGGACGGGCTTCCCCGTCCCGGGATTTCCGGCACCCCCGCCCTGGGATTTCCGGCACCACCCGTCCCACCCCTAGCGTGTTCGCCGACCTGCGGGTTTCCTCAGCCGGGGTCCCGATCTATGGTGGAGGGAAGCGAACTTCGCGAGCGAACGGGAAGCCCATGGCAATGCGCGATAACGGACCCCTTCCCGGCCGTCCCGGCCAGGAAGGCGAACTAGGTACTGGCCAGGCCCGGCAGGCAACCCGGATCGGGGATGCCGACCGCGATGCGGCGGCGGCCGAACTTGGCGAGCACTTCGCGGCCGGGCGGCTAACTCTCGACGAGCTGCACGACCGGCTCGGCCATGTCCTTGAGGCACGGACCCGAGGCCAGCTTCTCCATGTGATGGCGGATCTGCCTGCCTCCCGCTGGCCGGAGCCCCGGTGGCCAGCTGCCGCCACCACCGCGCAGGCCACCGCCCCGGTCCCGGCCAGCAAGTCACGGCAGGATAAGGAGCCGGGTGGCTCCGATCAGGTCAGCCGGTTCGCCGCTGTGGCCCTGCTCCTGGTCGCGATGCTGATATGGCTGTTCACCGCGTTGCTGTTCGCCCACCACGGGTACTACTACCCGCATCATCCGTACCCCGGTCCGGCCTGGCAGCAGAGCGGCTGGCAGCAGCAGCCCTAGGCGACCACGCGCGACCGTACCCGGCGATTCTACTGGGTGAGGCGCTGTGGCACCACGAGGTACCGGAACGCGCCGTCGTCGCCCGCCGGGGGGCAGGGCGTGATGACGGCGGGCTTGCTCGCGCCGGAGAACTGCAGCCGCACCCGGAGGGGGCTGGCGTCCGCGGCGTCCCCTTCACCCGTTCCGCCGACGGCGGCCGCGGCGACAAGGCCGTCCAGCAGGTAATGCGGGCTGAACGCGATGTCCGGCTCGTCCCCGCTGAACTCGGCGGGCACCGCCTCGCGGGCGCGCGCCTGCCCCTGCGTCGCGGCCGCGATCATCACTCGCCCCGGGCCGAATGAGAGCTGGACGGGGGTGCCGCGCTCGGCGACGAGCGACACCCGCCGCACCGCCTCGGTGAAGGCCACGGCGGGCAGGTCGGCGACGCAGCCGAACTGCGCGGGAAACCGCGAGCGGTACCTGACGAACTCCCCCGCCAGCAGCCGGGTGGTCAGGCGCCGGCCGCCCGCCTCGAAGGCGACCATCGCCTCGGCGCTGTCGGTGGCATCAGACAGCAGGATCCGGACCTGCGTCCCCGCGGACATCATCCGGGCCGCGTCGGCGAGGGTGCGGGCCGGGACGAGGATCGCCGCCGCCTCCCCGTCGCCCGGCGCCCACGCGGGCTCCCAGCCAAGATCGCGGACCGCCATCCGGTAACGGTCGGTAGCGGCAAGCGTCAGCGTCTCGCCGGCCAACTCCAGGTTCACCGCCGTCAGCAGGGGCAACGTGTCATCTTTGCTTGCCGCCGGCGTGACCTGCCCGATCGCCAGGCCAAGCGTTCCCCCGTCCACCGTCCCAGCCAGCCGCGGCACTTCCGGCAGCTCCGGGTAGTCGTCGGGTGCCAGCGTGACGAGCGTGAATGACGCTTCCCCGCACTCCAGGAGCAGCCCCTCGGGATCGTCACGAAACCCGACGGGCAGGCCAGGCAGGCTTCGGATGATCTCCACGAGCAGGCGGCCCGGCACCAGCGCCGTGCCGGGCACGGCGACTTCGGCCGCCACCGTTGCCCGGGCCGACACCTCGTAGTCAAAGCAGGCGAGGGTAAGCCGGCTGCCCGAGGCCCGCAGTTGCAGGCCCGCGAGCACGGGGATCACCGGACGGGCCGGCAGCGCCCGGGCGACCCACCCCACGGCGTCGGCGAGGTCATCGCGCTGCACGGTAAATCTCATGTGGTGCATCCTGACATGCGCCACCGACATTCCGGCCGGCCGTTGCGGCCCGGCAGCGCGGGGTTACGAGACGGCGCGCGCTGCCGGGCCGGCGCAGGCTAAGCGCTCAGGTACTGCCCGTAGAAGGCGAAGATCTTCGCCCAGCCGTCGTTGGCCGCTTCCGGCCGGTAGGCCGGGCGGTTGACCGAGAAGAACGCGTGCCCCGCGTTGTCGTAGACGTGGAACTCGTGGGGCTTGCCCGCCGCCGTCAGCGCGTCGTCCAAGACCTTCACGTCTTCCGGCGACGGGTACTTGTCCTCCGCGCCGAACAGGCCAAGCAGCGGGCACGACAGCTGCGGCGCCCGGTCGACCAGCGGGCCCACCTTCAGCGGCATCCCCTCCGGCGGGGTGCCCACGACGAAGGCGCCGTAGCAGTCCACCGCCGCGTCCAGCGGGAGGCTCACCGCCGCCAGGAACGACTGGCGGCCGCCCGAGCAGTAACCGATCACGCCGACCTTGCCGTTGGCGGCGGGCAGCGACTTCAGGTACTCAGCCGCGCCGGCCACGTCACCGACGAGCCGCTCGTCGGGCACTCCGCCGGCTGCCCGCGCGGTCGCGGCCGCGTCGTCGGGGCTGGCCCCCGGCGCCTCGCGATAGTAGAGGTTCGGGACGATCGCGTTGTACCCGTGGTAGGCGAAGTTCCGGGCGATCTCCTTGGTCTGCGCGTCGTAGCCGGGCATGTGGTGGATGACGACGACGCCGCCGGCCCGCTTCTCCGGGTCGATGACGCGGGCCGAGTAGGCCTCGATCTCGTCGCCGCCGTGGCCGGCGATCGTGATGGTCTCCGCGATGAACGCGTCTGACATGGGAATCGTTGCTCCTCGGTGAGTGAAGTTCAGTTACGCGAGGCCTGCGGGAACCTGCGCGAGGACGGACTCGATCGCGGTGGCGAGCGCGCGCGCCGACTCGGCGGTGAGCTCAACCGCGACACGCGCCGACGGGCCTTGACCGGGCGCGAGGAAGTCAATGTTGAGCGTGTGCTCCTGCGGCGCGTGAACCGGGTGGTCGAAGTAGACGCTCCCGTCGGTCACCCGGAACCACCCGTCCGGCCCCTTGGCGCTGCCGCTGACCGCGACCGTTTCCGTGACGTACGTGCACATGGCCAGGATGTCCTCTCCAGTGGGTTATCCGCATCATCCCACCAAGCTCGTTAGCCCCGCGAACGAACCCGTGAGTTGGGCGGGCCGCGAGAGGAGGGCCGCCGCGGCTGGTGGCAGACTGACGATCATGACCTATATCGCCGCCGATGATCGGTACACCAAGCACCCGTACCGCCGCTGCGGGCGCAGCGGCCTCAAGCTCCCGGAGGTATCCCTCGGCCTGTGGCAGAACTTCGGCGACGGCAGTCCGCTGGAGACCCAGCGAGCGATCCTGCACCGGGCGTTCGACCTGGGCGTCACGCACTTCGATCTCGCGAACAACTACGGCCCTCCCTTTGGCAGCGCCGAGATCAACTTCGGCCGGATCTTCGCCGAGGACTTCCGCCCGTACCGCGATGAGCTGGTCATCTCCACCAAGGCCGGCTACGACATGTGGCCTGGCCCGTACGGCGAGTGGGGTTCCCGCAAGTACCTGCTGGCCAGTCTCGACCAGTCCCTGAAGCGAATGGGCCTGGAGTACGTCGATATCTTCTACAGCCACCGGTTCGACCCGGACACGCCGCTGGAGGAGACGATGGGAGCGCTGGACACCGCGGTGAAGTCGGGGAAGGCACTGTACGCGGGAATCTCCTCCTACTCGGCGGAACGGACCCGCGAGGCCGCCGCCATCCTGGCGTCCCTCGGGACTCCCCTGCTCATCCACCAGCCGTCGTACTCGATGCTGAACCGCTGGATCGAGGGCGGCCTGCTCGATGTCCTTGATGAGGAGGGCGTGGGCTGCATCGCGTTCTCGCCGCTGGCCCAGGGCGTGCTAACCGGCAAGTACCTCGGCGGGATCCCCGAAGGGTCACGGGCCACGAGGAACGGGTCCCTGTCCAGCGACCAGCTCAGCGAGAAGACCCTTGCCCACGTCAGGAACCTCAACGAGATCGCCGCCTCGCGCGGCCAGTCCATCACCCAGATGGCGATCTCGTGGGTGCTGCGTGACCAGCGGGTCACCTCGGCCCTGATCGGCGCGAGCAGCGTCGCGCAACTGGAGGAGAACCTCGCCGCCGCGGGCAAGACGGAGTTCACCCCGGAGGAGATCGCCGCCATCGACAAGGACGCGGTGGAGGCGGGCATCAACCTCTGGGCCACCTCCAGCAACCACTAGCCGCCCGCGCGCCCGCCCGTACACACGCGATGGCGCAGTTGCGTAGCGCTGGGGCACCGCAACTGCGCCATCGCGTCAACGCCAGGCACCGCGATGGCGCCATCGCGTGGCTACGTCGTGAGGCGGGCGGCCAGGCGGGGGTAGACGCGGCGCGCGTTTCCCTCGTAGACCTGCTGCCGCTCGGCGTCGGTCAGGCTGGCCGCCTCGATGTAGCGCTTGGTGTCGTCCCAGGACGCCCCGGTCTGCGGGTTGTTCCCGCGGACGGCACCGAGCATCTCGGAGGCGAACAGGATGTTGTCCACCGGGACCACGCTCGTCAGCAGGTCGATGCCGGGCTGGTGATAGACGCAGGTGTCGAAGAAGACGTTGCCGAGCACGTTCTCGTAGATGGACGGGAGCTTCTCCCGCACCGTCAGCCCGATGAACCGTCCCCAGTGGTACGGCACCGCGCCGCCGCCGTGCGGGATGACGAAGCGCAGCGACGGGAACCGCTGGAACAGCGAGCCGGACACCAGCTGCATGAACGCGGTCGTGTCCGCGTTCAGGTAGTGCGCGCCCAGGGTGTGCGCCGCCGGGTTGCACGACGTCGAGACGTGGATCATCGCCGGCACGTCGAGCTCGCACATCGCCTCGTACAGCGGGAACCAGTACTCATCGGTAAGCGGCGGTGAGCTCCAGAAGCCGCCCGCCGGGTCCGGGTTCAGGTTGCAGCCAAGGAAGCCCAGCTCAGTGACGCACCGGGCGAGCTCGGCGACGCAGGGAGCGAGCGACCCGCCGGGCACCTGCGGCAGCTGGCCGACCGGGGCGAAGCTCGCCGGGAACAGCGTGGTCACCCGGTGCACCAGGTCATTGGATGCCCGCGCCCAGGCGGAAGCGGTCGCCTGATCGGTGGCGTGATGCTCCATCCAGGACGCCCGCGGCGAGAAGATTGTCAGGTCGATGCCCCGCTCGCGCTGGATCCGGAGCTGATTGCCCTCGATGCTCTCGCGGATGTCGTCGTCGCTGACCGGCGGCAGCTCAGGCAGGTCGCCGGCGGCGCCAGTGGCGAGGCGGGCGTGCAGTGAATCGTGGTAAACGCCCAGCCCGGCCGGAGTCGTGGTGTAGTGCCCGTGGATGTCAACAATCACGACACCACAGCGTAGCGGGGGCGGCCATGGGACGCCGTCATCGGATGCAGCGTTTACGCAGTCGCGCCCGCTTGGCCCGGCAGGCCGGGCCGGCGATGCCCATGAGACCCGTGCGCTTCATGTTTCGAAGACTTTTCTGGTTGTGAAGACTTTTACACGTCATGGTGTGTAAAAGTCTTCATAATAATGCTGCTACCAGGCCGGTCATGTCTCCGGGCAGCACGTCCACGCCTGGCGGCCAGTCCGCCCGGTACCCCAGTGCATCCAGGTTCCAGAGTGACTGAAGGTACCCGTGTGACGGATGAGGTAAGCGGCATCGCGCCTGCCACGGGGCTGGGAGCTACACGGCCTGGGGGAACGTGAAGAGCTGGCCTGGGTCGTACTTCTTCTTCACGGCGGTGAGCCGGGTGTAGTTGGCCCCGTAGTACGCCTTCTTCCATGCGCCTGCCTTCGTGAGGTCTGGGTGCCAGAACGACCGCAACCAGGCGTGCTGGCTGGCGATCCCGGCCGGGCACAGCGCGTCGAACCGCGGGTCGTACAGCCTCTTGTCCACGTCGTAGCTCGCGTCACCCGGGCGGACCAGCGACCCGGACAGGTCACGGGCGAGAGCCGTCCAGTCCGCTGACGTCGCCCCGCCCCCGCGAGCCGCCGTCAGCGTGGCGGTCTGCACCGAGGCCTTCAGCCGGGCCGGCGGCGAAACGGCGGGACCCGGGCGGAGCGCGGAGTACGCGGCGGCCGCGAGGCCACCCGTCGCGACCGCGGTGGCCGCCCCCAGGAACTCGCGACGAGACCGGCTGATATCGCAGCCCCGGCCTTCCGCGTTGCGTGCCGCCGGCCCGGCCAGGGAGCCATCGAGGTGCTCCAGCGTTATAACAGCGCCCGGACGCCAGCGAGCACGCGGGCCAGCAGGCTCTGGTCGGTGACTCGTCCCTTGGGGGCGGAGACCCGCACGTCGATCAGGCCATCGTGGACGAGGTCGCCGAGCAGGACGCGGACCACGCCGAGCGGCAGCGCCAGCGCGGAGGCCAGGTCGGCCACGGTGATCTGGGCCTGGCACATGTCCAGGATCTGGCGGCTCTCGTGGCTGATGGTGACGGGATCGACTTGCTGCCCGGTCCAGGCGATGACGTCGATCAGGTCAAAGCGAAGTTCGACCCGCGGCCGGGTACGGCCGCCGGTCAGGGCGTAGGGACGTGAGACAGGCCCGGCGTCCCACTCAGTCCAGTCGTCCTCGCTCATGAGCCACCTTGCCCGTCAGACCGTGTCCCGAACAGGGAACCGTGGATCCGCGATCATATGCTGTCCGACGCGCTTGACCAAGACGGCCAGCTCGTAAGCGATCAGCCCGTGATCAGCGTTCGCGTCGGCCAGCAGGGCAACGCAGGTGCCGCGCCCGGCCGGCGTGATGAACAAGATGGTGGAGTCCATCTCGATCGTTGTCTGCACCACGTCGCCCGAGCCGAACTTCCGGCTGGTGCCATGGGCAAGGCTCTGCGCGCCGGCCGAGAGCGCGGCGAGGGTGTCCGCGTCCGTCGGGCTCAGCCCCGGCGAGCGGCCCAGCGGCAGGCCGTCGGGGGAAAGGATGACCGCGTTCTGCACCCCGTCGACCGAAGCCGTCAGGTTGTTCAGCAGCCAGTCCAGTTCGTACACAGAACCTCCGGTCATCTCACGCCTCGGCCATCGGTTCCATTCCCGGCCCCGTCGCCGTTCGTGGTCCCGTCTCCGGCGTCATCGCCGGCAGCGCCGCTTGCCGTCTCGGCCGCCTCGCGGCCGGTCTGCAGGCCTCGCTGGATGGAGGACAGCAGCGCCCGCGCCTGCTCAGGCGAGCGTCCGGGCAATGATCCCTGCGGCGCTTCCGGACGGCTATCGCGCAGTTGCGGCGCGAGGCTCGCCATCTTCTCCCGCCTGGGGAGGCCGCCGCCGGACACGCCGGTCGTCTGCCCGCCCCCGTCGCCCGCCGGGTGGAAGGGCGACCGCGCGGCCGGGCCGGACCCGGGAGAGGACGGCGAGGCGGCCGACGGCGATGGCGACGGCGCATCCTGGAATGGTGCCGGGTTGCCGAAGGACCCGCGCCCGGTGCTACGCGACGGCAGCGCCGCCCCGCTCCCGCTCCCGCTCCCGCCGAAGGCACCGCCGCCGAAGGATCGTCCGCCGCCTTCCGCGGGCGGCTGGCCATCGCCGGTCGCCTGGCCACGGGAAGGCAACGGGCCGCCCGCGGATGAGCCGCCGCCGAACGATGGCGGGCTGGAGTAGGAGCCGCTGCCGGCGTAGGACTGGCCGCCGAACGGCGGCCTGCCGCCGAACGGCTGCTCGCCCCGTGAATCCTGCGGCTCGTCCTGGGCGCCGGCCGGACGGTCAAGGCGCGGGGTGCGGCGCGTGGGGATGGTGCTTTCGCCCGCCTCTTCGGCTCCCCGGCTGCCGGTGGGGATAGCGCCCCGGCTACCTTGGGCCGCCAGGGCCGCGGCCTCCTGCTCCGACACGACGAGGGCCGACGGAAGCAGCACGATGGCGGTCGTGCCGCCGAAGCCGGACTCGCGCAGCGACACCCTGATCCCGTTGCGCACCGCGAGCCGGCTGACCACGAACAGCCCGAGCTGGTCGCTGTCGGCCAGGTCGAACTCGACCGGCTGGGCGAGCCGCTCGTTGAGCTTGTCCCGGACGGCGGGCGGTATGCCCAGGCCGCGGTCATCGACCTCGATCACGTAGCCGTTGGCCACCCGGCCACCGCGCACCTGGACGCGGGTGGCGGGCGGTGAGTAGACGACGGCGTTCTCGATCAACTCGGCCAGCAGGTGGGTGACGTCGGCGACCGCCGCGCCGGTGAGGAAGTCCGGCGACTCGGTGAGCAGGTCCACCCGGACGTAGTCCTCGATCTCGGAGATGGCGCCGCGCAGTACTTCCACGACCGAGACCGGCTGCCGCCACCGCCGGCCGGGCGCCGCGCCGGACAAGATGATGAGGCCCTCGGCCTGTCGCCGCATCCGGGTGGTCAGGTGGTCGAGGCGGAACAGCTGGGCGAGCGCGTCCGGGTCCTGGGTGCCGCGCTCCATCTCGTCCAGCATCCGCAGCTGGCGCTGGACCAGGGACTGGTTTCGGCGGGCCAGGCTGCGGAACACGTTGCTGACGCCCTTGCGCAGCTGAGCCTGCTCGACAGCGGCCTCGATGGCCGTGTGCTGCACGGCCGAGAACGCGTCCGCGGTGTCGCCGACCTCGCGGGTCCTGGTCTTCAGCTCCAGCGGCGGCGCCTCCGTCGCCACGTCCACGTCGTCGCCGGCCCGCAGCCGCCGCACGACGCTCGGCAGCCGCTCACCCGACAGCGTCCGGGCCGCGTTGCGCAGGCCGGTCAGCTCCCGGGTGATCCGCCGGCTGAACCGCAGCAGCAGGAAAGTCGACAGGAGAACAACGAGCAGTCCGACCCCGCCGACCACTCCGAGGCGCCACAAGATGACGTCGCCCTGGTGGTTGTCGTTCGCCGTGATGGCCGTCCGGCTCACGGTCTCGGCAACCCGAAGCGGGCTGGTCGGCGTGCCCATGGCCCCGCCAATCGCGTCCTGCAGCGCGGTCGAGGAGATCAAGAGCTTGACCGAGTGGGTGAGTGAGCCGGACTGGTTGACCGCTGCCTCGATGTTCAGCATGGCCTCGACCTGCGGAGTCTGCATCGCCGCGGGCTGGCCGTCCACGCTCGTGTCGTAGGGGTCCGGGCTGACCTGCCAGTACAGCGGGTTGTCGACTTCCTTGAAGTTCACCTGCTGCTCGAAGTAGAGGGACTGGAACTCCTGGAAGTCGGCCTTGGTCATGAGGCCGCCGCCACCCATGACGCCGCCGAGCAGGGTGGCCACGTCCGACATGTCCTCGGTGCCGGTGCCCGCCTCGATGAGGACCTGGGATTCCTCGTTCTCCGCGATCGACGCGTTGGGGTTAGCCAGGCCGGTGGAGAACTCGGTCACCTGATGCTGGATCCCGAGGTACTGCTGGAAGGTGCTCAGGCCACCGCCGGCGCCCATCCCGGCCAGGGTGGCGGCCTTCTGCCGGATCGCCGGGAGGGTGGCCAGGGCGGCGCGCAGCGCGGGATCCTCGGCCTTCGACTGGGGGGAAAGGACCCCTTGCGCGTTGTTGTCGCCGACCAGGAACGCGGAGACGGCCGTGTCGGTCGCCGTGTAGTACGCCTTCAGCTTGCTGGCCGGGAAGGCCCGGCCGTAGGACGCCTGCCAGATGTAGGACTGCGCCTGCTCAAGCTCGATCGCCTGGACCATTGACGAGAACGGCACGCCGATGTCGTTGTTGACCGCGGCCGAGTTCTGCTTGGCCTCAGCCGGGCCAATGGTGCCCGACAGCGCGTAGACGTATAGCCCGATCATCGTGACCACGGGCAGGATAAGCAGCACCGATATCGTGGAGCGGATGGAGCGCTGGCCGCGCCGTTGTACGGGCTGCACTCCCTTGATGCGGAACGATCCTGTCGGGATGTTGCGTGTCGGGCCCTGGCCCGATGTCCGCCTGGCCGAGGACCGGTGCTGGCCGGGACCGGTCGGGCGCGCCTGCTCACGTGGTTGCTCGACGTACTCGGCGTAGCCGTCGGGCTGGGGGACGAGGCGGGCGGATCCTCGACCCGGTTCCTGATCTAGTGCTCCCGATCTCATCAGGTTTCCCGTCGTAATCTAGCGGCGGCACCGGCGGAGGCTTGGCGGAAGCTCCGCGAATGTCACAATGACCGCATTTATGCGCAATGGTTGGGGACCACGCTAGCACCAACCGAGAGTGCGGGTAGACCCATATTGCCGCTATACGGTAAAGATCCTGCCGCCTGAGGAGAATGCCACTTACACCCGGTCGCCCGGAAGGCGCTCGCGCCCGCAATCCGCACGATAGTTCGCAGATCGCACTAACGGATCACGGGACCGCGGGCCGGGACCGCGGCTGGCAAAGCCGGGCACAGGGCGCGGGATTCCTCTATATCAGTGTTTCACGGGACAGAGGTAGCTGGCATCCGGTTCGCGAAACGGGCCGGCGAGTAGCACGCGGCTAACCCCCCGCTGGCCGGACCTACGGCGGCGGGCGATGGAAGCAAGTTCTAGCTTTTGTGAAACCAGGCTGTAGACAAAGCGAGAGTCACGTTCTACCGTCCTCGGTAAGTAAGTGCTTAACAGCCCGTTGACAGCGAGGTGACGGTGGACGAGGAAGCCTTCAGCCGGGTTCGTGTGGTCGAGCTGGCGCAGTGGGTGTTCGGGCCGGTGGCGGGGGCCCGATGATGACAGCGCTGCTTGAGGGCAAGAGCGCCGTCGTGACGGGCGCCGGATCAGGCGTCGGACGGGCGTCCGCGCTGCGCTTCGCGCAGGAGGGAGCGCGCGTCGTCGTCGCCGACATCAACCTGGAGCGGGCGCAGGAGACGGCCGAGCTGATCGGCAAGTCCGACGGGACCGCCGTCGCCTTCCGGGCCGACGTGTCGCGGGAGGACGATGTCGTCGCCATGCTGGCGGCGGCGGCCGGCCACTACGGACGACTAGACATCCTGTTCAACAACGTGGGCATCCCGACGCCCCGGCTCGGCTCGAAGCTGGAGGACCACACCGTCGAGGACTTCGACCGGCTCATCGCGGTCAACCTGCGCGGAGTGTTCCTCGGCTGCAAGCACGCGGTGCTGCGGTTCAAGGAGCAGGGCGGTGGCGGCGTCATCCTGAACACCGGCTCCGTCGCTGGCCTCGTCGGCTGGGGCGGCACGGTGTACGGCGCGACCAAGGGCGGCGTGCACCAGCTCACCCGGGCGGTGGCGATCGAGGCGGCGCCGTTCGGCATCCGCGTCAACGCGATCTGCCCGGCGGGCATGCCGTTCACGAACTTCATGTCGGCGGGCGGGTACACGGGCCCGACGGTGACCCCCGACAGCCCCGCCGCGCAGCAGCTCGGCGCGTCGCACCCGCTCGGGCGGCCAATCACCGCGCAGGACTGCGCCGAGGCGGCCGTCTACCTGGTTTCCGACCGGGCGGCCAACGTGACCGGCGTCCTGCTGCCGGTCGACGGCGGGTACGTGGCCCGGTGAGCGGGAGGAGGGGGCCGTGACCGGCGCTTCCGGCGCGGTCACGCTCGACCCGGAGCGCATCCGGGCCTTGTTCGACCTGCGCAGCAGCTTCAACGCCCACCTTGGCGGCCAGTTCACCGAAGACCCCTACCCCATCTGGCACCGGCTGCGCGAGCAGGCCGAGGTCCACGAGGGCATCGTTCACCAGCTCACCGGCAGGGCTGGCGACCTGTTCTTCCACGGCCTGCCGGAGCCCGGGCGCCCGCACTTCTCCGCGTTCAGCCACGCCGCGCTCGATGACGCCTACCGCCACCCCGAGGTGTTCGCCTCCTCCCCTGACCCCGTCGACATCAACGAGGGCCCTGCGTCGGCCACCAACAGCATGCTGTCCATGGGGGGCGAGGCGCACCGTCGGTACCGGGCACTGGTGCAGCCGTCATTCTCTCCCGCTAACGCGCGCTGGTGGATCACCAACTGGATCCGGGAGACCGTCCACGCCCTCATCGACAACGTCGCCGGAACCGGGCGCGCCGAGCTGAACACGGACCTGTGCGCCGCCATCCCCATCCTCACGATCACCGGCAGCTTCGGCATCCCGCCCGAGCAGGCACTAGACCTGCGCGAAGCGCTCTTGCGGCGCCCCGCCGAGGTCATCGCGTCCATCGCCCCGCTGGTGTCCGCCCGCCGCGATGAGCCGTGTGATGACCTGCTCAGCGTGCTGGTCCAGGCCGGCCTGAAAGACGAGGACGGCGTCACCCACCGGCTGACCGACGCTGAGATCAACTCCTTCGCCTTGCTGCTGCTGACCGCCGGGTCGGGCACGACATGGAAGCAGATGGGCATCACGCTGGCCACGCTGCTGCGGCGGCCCGAGCTGCTTGCCGCGATCCGCGCCGACCGGCGGCTGGTCAAGCCGGCGATCGACGAGGTGATGCGGTGGATGCCGACCGACCCGATGTTCTCCCGCTGGGTCACCCGCGACACCGACTTCCACGGCGTGCGCCTCCCCGCGGGCGCGGTGCTGCACCTGTGCCTGGGCGCGGCCAACCGTGACCCGGCGCGGTGGGAGCGCCCCGACGACTACGACATCTACCGCAAGGTGCGGCCCTCGTTCGGGTTCGGCGGCGGGGAGCACATCTGCATGGGCATGCACGTGGCCAAGGCCGAGATCACCACGGCGATCGGGGCGCTCCTGGACCGCCTTCCGGGCCTGCGGCTCGACCCCGACGCCGAGCCACCGCGCTACATCGGCATGTACGAGCGCGGCGTCACCGAGATCGCCGTCCTTTTCTGACGCAGGGCTCTTCGACTAACAGGAGGCACAGGACATGACCGAGGCCGAGCCCGGCTAC
>Ga0335072_10004497_pt1 | contig 20683 bp, 17 predicted proteins | sample Lox_Sample_21_FD_206725 | JGI IMG/M metagenome (GOLD analysis project Ga0335072, IMG submission 206725) | Soil microbial communities from Loxahatchee National Wildlife Refuge, Florida, United States - Lox_Sample_2.1 | ecosystem: Environmental > Terrestrial > Soil > Wetlands | place: USA...
CACGCAGGCGCCGGCGCACATAGCGCAAGGCTCGTGCGTCGAGTACAGGACGAAGTCCGTCAGATACCGGCCATAGCCGCTCGACACGTATTTGAGTGTTTCCAGTTCGACGTGCTTGATGCTTGATCCCGAGGTCTTCACGCGATTGCCGGCGCTGGCAATCACCACCTCGCGCCCGCCGTTCAGGCGCGTGATGACGGCGCCGATGGGATAGTCGCCCCGGTCCCCGGCGCGTTTCGCCTCCGAGATGGCCAGTTCCATGAACTTCTTTCGTGGCTTGTAGGACGCAGGAATCATGCGGAAGGATTATATCCGTTTTGTCGCAAGGGCTTCGCTACGTAGTCACACTTGCGCACGGTGCACACGCCGCCCGCGGCGGGCGTGCGACCTTCGAAAGGAAGTTCGACGCTATTGCTATTTCATCACTCGCGGGCTACTCGGCCCCAACCCAATCCCCTGCGCTTGACCCGGCTTCGGGCCGTTCGCATGGGTGGTACTTGGGCGAAAATTCCACTGGACAAGGGCTGGCTACCCTGGTAGTATGGGGCTGCGTTTGTTGCTCTTGTGAAAACCTTTGGATTCGTCTAAAGCGGCTGCGAGTTTAACAGACTTGCGGCCTTTTTTTTTGCGACAGAGGCACGAGGCACGCCCAGCCGTGACCCGGATGGGAAGAAGCACAAACAGCTCAATCGAAAGAAGGAAGTAAAAGTGAAAGAACAAGGAACAGTCAAGTGGTTCAATGCCAGCAAAGGCTTTGGGTTCATCCAAAGGGAGTCGGGCGAGGATGTATTCGTACATTACTCGGCCATTCAGTCTGATGGGTACCGATCGCTCAATGAAGGCCAGGCCGTCGAGTTCGAAGTGACTCGCGGGCCGAAGGGTCTGCAGGCAACGAACGTAACTAGCCTCTAGCTCTCGATGGCGGGCGGCGCAACGCGCTGCCCGCCGTTTTCTTCCGGCCCGGCCCTGGCAGTAACCGCCCTCCGGTTTTAGAGCGTTTTTGTCTCAGCGAATCTTAAAATTTTCAGAGGAGGCCTCATGAAAGGTCTTGCTGAAGGCCAGTATATCAAGCATTTTCAATACGGTTTGGGTGTCATCACGGAAACCGACAAAGACACCGACCGCACTAGCATCGATTTCGATCTCCACGGCATGAAGACGTTCGTCACCAGCATCATGGTGGTCGAGCCCGCCGAGGGGACGCCTCCCAAGCGCTCGAAGCGCCGCAAGAAGACGCCGCTCGCCGCCGCTCTCGCAAAGAAATCCGGGGACGCGAAGTGACCAATATTCTGGTCCAGTATGTAGGATTTGAAGCAAAGCCCAGCCAACGCGAATACACGTTCCGTGTGAAGGAGGCCGAGGAAGCTCGCGATTTTACGTTTACGATTGAAAATGACGCCTTTGTTTCCCACCGCGTCCGCTATCAGGACGCGCCCAGCATCTGCTCGCTCCGGTTGCATACCGAACTGGCCGCTTTTGCCAATCACCCCAGCGAGACCAGCTTTCGCATCACCGGCGCCGAACTCGACTCCTACCGCGAAACGCACTCGCCAAAGCCCGTTCGCGGCATGTACAAGCCCCGCACAGAAGAAGAATCCTACTAGGTAGCAAGAGCCTGCCGGTGCGCTTTGGCGCCAGCGTTCCAAACCCGAATTGGTTCCGTCCTTATCCATCCGGGGGACGGGTACACAGATGACGTCTACTCGCAACTGCTTTCGAGTAGAAACGCTCCTAAACTTATGAAAACAAAGGGTCACAGAATTTCTACTCGCAACAAAAGTCGTTTGTTCGCCTTCGCTTTATCTTCGCAAAATTGGAATTTTGTGCTGCTTGCGAGCTCCCGAAAGACGTGACATCTTGACGATCGTACCGAGCCATCAGGCGAGCTGAAGCGTTCCAGCCGCCCCCTAAGAAGGGCCCGTCTTGTGCAGGGATACCCACCAGCCCAATTTCTGTTATGCTGAAACATATTGGAAGTGGCGGTGTCTAAGCTCGTAGCAGGGGTCAGAGAAGCCGCAAGCGCGGTGCTGATCCTGAAGGGACACGGCCTGGAGGCGCGGGTAAGGCATGTCCGATTTCGCACACACCCTATCGTGGGGACGCGACGAAGGCGAGCTGGTAACCGAGCTGCAAGCCGGTTCCGAGGCAGCCTTCGACTGGCTCGTCACCTACTATCATTCCGGCGTATACAATTTGGTCTACGGCATATTGTCTGATCCGGCCGATGCCGCAGACGTCACGCAGGAAGTTTTTCTCCATGCATTTCGCGGGATTCGTGGATTCCGCCGGGGCAGTTCGCTGAAAACGTGGCTTTACCGCATTTCTGTTCGCCAGGCGCTCAACCATCGCCGCTGGTGCTGGCGTCATCACCGGCAGCAGGTCTCTATCGACGACGAAAATACAGTGGGAGGCGCGCTCAACCTTCGAGATGCCGAAGCCACACCGTTTGAACGCTTTGCCTCGCAGGAAGCTCAGGCCAAAGTCCGACAAGCACTGGCTGCAGTTCCAGCTTCTTTTCGCGGCGCCGTGATTCTCAGGGATCTGGAAGGCCTCTCCTACGAGGAGGTGGCTGAAGTGCTCGAGGTGTCGGTGGGAACCGTCAAGTCGCGGATCCTGCGCGGCCGGCGCATGCTCAAGGAGATTCTCGATCCCTTGCTTCACTCGTCGCAAACCGAGAGCCGAAGCGAGACGGAAGCTAGCAGCGTCGCGGTCGACGGTCGCTCGACGCGAGAGGGAGTACATCAGACGACACCTGCTTCCCACGTTCAAGATGGCGCGCGGTATTCTATTTTTGACGTCGCCAGCACGCACGGAGAGACTTCATGACCTGCGGCCAGGCGCAGCGCTTTTTGCCCGGCTATCTCGATGGGGCCATTCACTCGGCGGAACACCTCCTCTTGAGCGAGCACCTGGATTCCTGCGCGGATTGCCGCCAGGAACTGGAGGATTACCGCCACGTCGCCGTCTGCCTGGCGAGCGTGCGGCCTGTTGCCGTCCCCGCCGATCTCGCGACGCGCATCCGTGTGGAAGCCTCGCGAACGCGCACGGTGCGTGCCACGCTGAAGTATTCCTGGGAACGAGCGAAGCTCTTTTTTGAGAATATTCTCGAGCCGTTGGCCGTCCCTGCTACGGGCGGCATCCTGACTGCGCTGGTTGTGTTCGTCCTGCTCGTGCAAAACATCCTGGTGGGCGTTCAGACGGGGTTCGTCCCTGGAGACCTGCCTTTGAACCTTGTGCAGCCCGCGCAGGTGGAGAGCCTCGCGCCATTTGCTATTCCCGGCCTGGTGACCGGCGACCGCGACCCCGCAACGGGCGGCCTGATGATCGAAGCGACGTTGAACGCCGAAGGAGACGTGGTTTCTTACCGCATTCTTTCGGGACCCAGTGACGCGGCCATTCGCAACCAGATCGATCAGGTGCTCCTTTTCTCCCGCTTCCGCCCCCGTCTCGACTTCGGCCGGCCGACTAACGGCGGCCTGGTGATGATCGGGTTTAGCGAAGTTCGCGTCCGCGGCTAATCCCTTCGCCGTTCCGAAATAGGGTCAATTCCCGCTCAAGCCTCGGCGTATTTCCGCGACCAAATTCCGCCAATTCTCCCAGACCGTAAAACGCGGGGCAGTTTCCTGCAGTACCAGGGGCCGTTCCATGGACTGCCTCATCCCGGCCATCATTTCTCTTTCTCGGGCACGCGACGGATGGGTAAGACCGCTGTTTGAGCGCAGACTTAAAGCATGAAAAAAAGACGAAACAGCGACGACTTCGTTCACGTTCTCCTGTTCGAATGCGTTCAATGTGGCTGTCCCCTGCCGTCGGCGATCACCAGCGATGCGAAAAATATCGAAGACGTAGACGTTCGCAGACTGAAGCTGCAATGCGAGAACTGCAAGTGGTCTGGAAAGTCAGACGGCTTTGCGGCGAGGAGGCACTGGGTAGACGATTGGAACCGGACCGCGAATGAGCAAAAATCGAGCGCGCCGCAGCGGCAACGGCGGGAGTAACGGCTAATGCGAATACTGTATTGTGTATAATATTCGAGGCAAGTACACTGTTTGCTGGTCCTGAACTCACGCTCCCTCGATTCGCGAATGACACATAGAATCCTGCTGGTCGACGATCACGCCATGGTCCGCGAAGGCTTTAAACGTTTACTCGACGTGCCCGGCTTGAGTATCTGCGGAGAGGCCAGCGACGGTAAAGAAGCGCTTGAGAAAGTCGCCGCGTTGAAGCCGGACTTGGTTTTGATGGACCTCAGTATGCCCGTCATGGGCGGAATTGAGGCCACACGAGAGATACGCCGTCTCTCGCCGGCAATAAAAGTGGTCATTGTGTCGCTTCATGACTCGGTGCATGCGGCAACGCAGGCAAAGCAGGCCGGGGCAGATGCCTACGTGGTCAAGAGTCGCAGCGCGGGAGAATTGCTCGAGGCGATGTCCGTGGTTCTCGGAGAAGACCTTTCTACGGGAAAGGCGAGCCGCGGTCTTCAGGCGGTATCAGGACAAAGCAAACGAAGATAACGAGCCAGCGACCCGGTTTTCGGGCGCTTGGCCTTCACGACTGCAGCGCTTTCCTCTCTGCATGCGCGTCGCGCAGCCAACTGCTCGCTCCCACTCCGATCAAGAACGGTTCCGCAATTCGGGTTCCTTCGTTTTCTTGACTCGGCGAAGCCACGTCGTTAGAGTTTGTCGGGCCGGGTCGCCGGGCAATGCAACCCCCATGGCGCCAGGTTCATTCCAACTGGGGAGCAGAGGAGTCTTTCTATCCGACAGGAAGTGCAGAGCTTTTTCGCTTGGGCGTTAGCGTTCGCTGTGGTGGCCATCGTGGGCTTGAGCGCGGGCACGCGGGCTGTCCGCGCGCGCGGCCAGGAAGCGCCAACCAAGAACTACACCGGAATCAGCGTCGAATCCAGCCAGCAGGTTTTCGCCACCATGTGCGCGCTCGATGCGGCGGGTTTCGACGCCGATGAGAGCACGCTCGCTGAAATGCCTGACCGGCTGAAGTTGCGTGCCGACCTACTGAAGATGCAGGGGCCAGCAACGGCGGCGCTCAGGCAGTTCTATCGGCAGCACGCCTTCGCCAACCGCGCCGAGACGCTGTCGCGTTACATTACGTTCTCTCTTGTGGTTGGGCCGCCGCCCGATTTCAAATTTCTCTACGACCGCGATTTGTTGCCACCCGACGTTCTGACGATCGAGGACTTTCAGGGCATCCTCGCAAATTTCTATCACGAGGCGGGTCTGGCGGCGCGCTGGGGGGACGTCGAGCCGGAATACGAGCGCGCGCGGGCCCTCTACGATGCGCCCGTGCGGCACATCGTGACGATCAGCAACGCCTATCTGCGGGAAGTGGTGCAGACATCGCACGGCCGCACGTTCACGGTCGACGTCGAGCCGCTGGTAGGAAATCTGGAAAACTTCCGGATCTACGGCAACACCTACTCGGTTGTCGTGGGGACGCCTTCTCCCCTTCCCCTCGACGATATTCAGCACGCCTACTTGCATTTCCTGCTCGACCCGCTGCCCCTGCAATACCGCAACCAGATAGAGACCAAACGCGCGCTGCTCAGCATCGCCGCGCGCGCGCCACGCCTGCCGCTCGATTACCAGGACGACTTCGTCAACTTTACCGACGAATGCCTGATCCGTGCCGTCCAATTGCGAGTGGAGAAGCTCACGCCTGCTGAACTGGAAGCCGACCTCCGACAGCAGGACGAGTCGGGGTTCATCCTCGTGCGGCCGCTGGTGGAGCAACTGATGAAATTCGAGAAAGCGGCGCCGTCGATGCAGTACTATTTCCCCGACTTGATTGCTGGGATTGACGTCGCGACCGAGCAGAAACGTTTGCAGAACGTGAAGTTTGCGTCCGCGCAAGCGAGTCCGGCGCCCGAGCATGGCACCTTCGAGCCGGCCAGGGAACTCGATAATCCCCATCTGCTCGAGCAGGGCGAACGGGACATCGCGCTAAAGGAACCGGACGAGGCGAAAGCGGCGTTTCAAAAGGTACTCGCGAGAAGTCCAAACGACCCGCGCGCGCTCTACGGTATGGCGCTTACATCGGTTCTGGACCGCGATGCGGATACGGCAAAGAAGTTTTTTGAGAGGGTGATCGTGGCTTCTTCGTCGACGGAGTCCGCTCCGGCAGTGAACGCGAACGGCGTGGATCCGTCGCTCGTCGCATGGTCGCACGTTTATCTGGGGCGAATCTTCGATTTGGAGGACGATCGCGATTCCGCGATCACGGAATACCAGGCCGCTCTGGCTGTGGTGGGCGCCCCCGAATCGGCGCGCGTTGCGGCGCAACAAGGAGTAAAATCGGCTTATCAGCCTTCAGCCCCAGCAAGCCAAAAGCCGCAGTGATTTTCAGTCCGCCAGCATGCTGATCGAACGTTGCGGGCGGCCAATACAGAGAGGGATAACATGAGCTATCTGATCCGTAGCGCAGCGCTTGCCGCCGTGGGTGCGGCGTTGGCGCTTGTCGCGACGAGCAGCCAGGCCCAGCAGCAGAGCACGTCTCAGCAGCAACAGCAGACGACGAAGCCGACCCTGGGGGGACAAACGCAGTCACCAGCTACCGGACAGGCCGCCAACGGGCAGACCACGAATGGGCAGGCGCAAGCTCCCGCGGCTCCCAAGGTGGATCCGGCGGAAGAAGCGGCCTACAAGCAGTTCGCAGACGTCAAGCCGGACGATTATGACCAGCAAATCCAAGTGGGCGAGGATTTCGTCAAGAAGTATCCGCAGAGCCGGTACAACGTGATCGTTTACTCGCGGCTGACCACGGCCTATTACAGCAAGCAACAGATGGATAAGATGTACGCCGCGAGTGATAAGGCCCTGGCTCTTAACCCCAACAACGTCCAGGTTCTCACACTGGTGGGCTGGGTGATCCCCCACAACTTCGATCCGAACGATCCGGACGCTGATCGTCGGCTTCAAAAGGCGGAGGTATACGAAAAGCACGCGCTGGAAATCCTGGCCGCTTTGCCCAAGCCGCCCACGTTGACAGATGAGCAATTCGCGACAGCAAAGGCCCAGGACGCGGCGATGGCGCATAGCGGCCTCGGACTCACCTACTTCCGCGAGCAAAAGCCCCAGGATTCTCTGAACGAAATGCAGCAGGCGACCAGCGTAGGCCAGCCCGATCCCGTGGACCTGTTCATCGAGGGACTCGACCTCAACGGCCTCAAGCGTTACAACGATGCGGTGCAGGCGTTCGACAAGTGCGCGCAGATTGCCGGCGTGATGCAGGACCGCTGCAAGGAACAGGAAGCCAAGTCGAAGACGGAGGCGGGCCAATCGCCGAAGTAAATCAAACCTTCGGGCGGGGCTTGCCCCGGCGCGCCCATCAGAGTCAACCGTTCGCCCCGCGGAGCGCGAATGCGATCACGATACGCGGTCCGCACGGCGCTGCGGCGCGCGTGGCAGGCCACGCTCTATGAACCAGCAGGACCGGGAGGAACTCGAGGCGAGACTCGGCTATCGATTCCAGTCTCCCGAGCGCCTGGAGCGCGCGCTGACGCACCGCTCGCACCGGGGAATCTCCGGGCAAATCGATAACGAGCGGCTCGAATTCCTCGGTGACCGGGTTCTGGGGCTGGTGGCGAGCGAGCGGCTTTTCCGCTCCTTTCCGGAGTGGGATTCGGGCAAGCTGTCGAAGGGGCTCGCTCGAATCGTCAGCGAGTCTTCGATTCACACGGTGGCGTGCGCGCTCGATCTTGGCTCGTATCTGCGGATCGGGCCAGGCGAGGAGAAGACCGGCGGCCGCGAGAAGAAAAGACTTCTGGCAGACGCGTACGAGGCCATCGTAGGAGCCATCTATCTCGACGCGGGCCTGCGGGCAGCCTCCGAGTTCCTGGACCGCACGCTGCTCAATCCTGCCCTGGCGATGCACCTCGAGGGTCTCGAAAGTTCCGACTGCAAATCCTCGCTTCAGGAATGGCTTCAGCAACGCGGGATGGGAATCGCGGAGTATCGCGTTCAAAACGAGTCTGGGCCGGAGCACCGGAAAACATTCGAAGTCGAGGTGTGGCATGGCGGACGGCGGCTCGCCTCGGCGCACGGTAACAGCAAGAAGGAGGCCGAGCAATCCGCGGCGATGCAAGCGCTAAGGGAACTCGAATCGAGTAATGGAACCTCCTGAAATCGAAAACGCCGAACCGACATCCACCGCGCCCGCAACCCCGGAGCCTGCCACCACCGCTTCGGAGACTGCGCGGCCCAAGCCGCCAGCGCGCCAGGCCACCGTTGCCGAGTACATCGAATCCCTCTTGTTCACGATTCTGATCGCGCTATTCGGCACCACGTTCGTGGTGCAAGCGTTCAAGATCCCGTCGCAATCGATGGAGCCCACCCTGCTGGTGGGCGATCACCTGCTGGTGAACAAGTTCATCTTCGGCGGAGATGGCGCCTGGTACGACAAGCTTCTGCCTTATCGGGCGATTCGCCGCGGGGACGTCATCGTCTTCAAATTTCCCTTCGACGACCATCCGCACTATGTGAAGCGCGTCATCGGGCTTCCCGGCGATCGCATTCGCATCCGGGACGAGCACGTCTACGTCGACGACAAGCTTTTGTCCGAGCCCTACGTGATCCACGATCCCTCGGCCGAGGATCCATTCGATGAGAATTTTCCCCCTGCCGGCCCCGATTCCTACGAAGCCGGCTTGCGTCCCGAATGGGCTGCAACGATCGCCAGCTACGTCCGCAATGGCGAACTAGTGGTGCCTCCCGACCACTATTTTGTGATGGGCGACAACCGCGACCGAAGCTGGGACAGCCGCTATTGGGGCTTCGTCGACCGCGACGCGATCATGGGACGGCCCGTGGTGATCTACTGGTCGGTGGATGCCACGTCGCAGGATTACGACAATGAGGGCGTCGACGGTACGCTGCACGGGATGATTGAGGCCCTCCTGCATCTCCCCAGCAGCACACGGTGGCACCGCTTCCTGCGCGAAGTCCATTGAGCCGGCAGGGCCGGCTGCTCCGCCCTCCAACCGGCGAGCCACCCTCTCTTTTGTTGCAAGAGCGTGTAATCCCGCTTACGCTGATAGCCTCAGCCCTGTGCCCATGGCTAGCTGAAGTTCACTCACCGTGTCGAACGCCGTTTCGGAAACCATTGTCTCGGTGCCACCGCCGGGTAGCCCTTCGGAGCGGCGCGCCCGTCCGTGGCGATGGCTCAAATGGATTGTCCTGGCGACCGTGTGTCTGTGGCTTGCGGATGCGGGAGTTTCTCTTCTCCTCCAGCACACGACTATGAAGCGGCGCCTCACGGCGCACCTGGAAGCTGTCTTCGGCCGGCCGGTCGAAGTCGAGAGCTACGCGTTCAGCTTGTGGACCGGGCCTGAGCTCGAAGCGCGCGGGATCAGAGTTGCGGAAGACCCTCGTTTCGGGCAGGAGTACTTTCTGCGCGCCGACTCGCTCACTGTCCGCCTGCGCTGGTGGGGCTTGCTCTTCGGCCATCTCGAACTTGGGACGGTTTCACTTTCGCATCCTAGCCTCAACCTGGTCCGCACTGCGAACGGCGATTGGAACCTTGCCGAATGGCTGCCGCGGCCCGCGAATGACGTCACAGCCGCTGAAAGGTCGGAGACGCACTCCACGATGAAGCCGGCAGTGCATTTCCGCAAGATTGAAGTCGACGCTGGCCGAATCAATTTCAAGCGCGAGGACGAAAAGCTGCCCTTTGCCTTCGTCGATGTGGACGGCACGCTCGAGACCGAGAGCCCCGGCCGGTGGCGCCTCGATCTGGTCGCCGTTCCGGCACGCGCCGCTGTGATCGTTCAGGATCCCGGAGTGCTGCACCTCGTCGGACATCTGGGCGGAACTTCCTCCCGGCTGCGGCCCGCCTCCCTGGAGATCGACTGGAACGACGCGTCGATTCCCGACGTGCTGCGGCTGGCCGCCGACCGCGATTACGGACTTCGCGGCACTTTGGGCGTCTCCGTCACGGCCCGCACGCAGGGAGACTCCTGGCTCCTCAAAGGGAACGCCTCTCTCGGGCAAATGCACCGTTGGGATCTTCCGCTCCGCAGCGACAATCCATCTTTGAGCGTGGTCGCGGATGGGCGCCTCGACGCCAGCGGCTCCCGCCTCGAGCTCGCTTCCGCAAGAATCGAGACACCTCGGTCAAACGCTACCGTCACGGGCGCGCTGGACTGGACGCACCCGGGCCCGGCGCTAGCAGATTTGCTTTCGCTGGCGCTGAAAACCAAGAGCGGCCGCCGATCGCAGTCGCCAAAGACGATTCCACTCATTGGCACACGGTTGCGCGTAGTCTCGAAGGAGATTTCTCTCGCCGATCTGCTCGACTGGGCTCGAGCCTTTCATCCCGGGATTGTAGACGGAGTGACCCTTGATGGCTTGGCGGGTTTTGACGCGAGTCTCAACGGCTGGCCACCTCGCGTCGACGACGCGGCATTCGACCTTCCTCGCGGCTCGATGGCGGCGCGCGGAATGCCGGCGTCTGTTCGGCTCGCATCCGTTCTCGTTCGATACGACGCTAATCGAGGAATCACGCTCGCGCCCGCAACGATCACGATTGGCGCTCCGTCGAGTTCTTTCCGTCTCGAAGGTTCCGCGAAGCCCCGGGACAATGGGTTCTCTTTGCGCTTGCGCGGAGGCACTTCAGAGGTGCACGACGTGGTTGCCGCTGCGAGCGAGCTTGGCTGGAACCTCGCGCGGGGGTGGACGCTCGCCGGGCCCGCTCGCTGCGACCTGCGGTGGCAAGGCACGGCTGAGCCCTCGCACACCACTCTTTCGGGCTCCGTCGACTGGGGAACGGCTTCCGATGGCGTTTCGCTCGCCGCACCCTTCCTCAACCGGCCTGTCGAGCAGATTCGCGCCCGCGCTGAGCTGACCCCGAGCCTGACGCGCGTGACTTTGAGTTCCGCTCGGGCGCTCGGCGCTCGCTGGACGGGCACTCTGAATCACGATTTGTCCGACGGCTGGAAATTCTCGGTCTCCGGTGATTCGCTTTCGGCCGCCGATCTCGACCGCTGGCTCGACCCGCGATGGCGCGAGAGCTTTCTCGATCGCATGCTTCCGTTCCTGAATTCCGGGACGTCGGCCAGCGACGCTCTGGCATCCCTGCGCGCGAGCGGGCGAATCGCACTCGACGATTTCTCGCTTGCTCCCGTCGCCGTCCACCACTTTCAGGGAGATGTCGCCCTCGACGGCAATCACCTTGAAGTCGCGAACATCACCGGGCAGTTCTACAGGGGCGAACTCGCCGGCTCTCTGCAGGCAAGCCTCGATTCCACTCCGAAGTACGAAGCGGCCCTCGGATTTTCCGGCGTCGATCTTGCGACGCTTTCCGCCGAATTTCCGTCCCTTGCCGGCCGCTTTTCCGGATCGGCGTCCGCGAGGATCCGGTTGAGCATGCAGGGCGCAAGTCGCTCGGACCTGACGACTTCGCTCGAATGCCGTGGAACTGCCGTGGCGAAGGGGTTCTCGGCGCAAAAGATCAGCCTCGAGGAGACCACCTCTGATCAGACCTCTCCGCAGTCTGATCTTGGCGGCACCACCTCGGGTACCACCACGTTCCCCAACGCGTCGGCTGAATTTTCTTGCGCCTCCGGCAAACTCCAGCTGCAGGATCTTGTGCTATCCGAAGGAGTGGACGCGAGATGGGAGGGCGCAGGCTCGGTCGATTTCGGCCGCAACATCGACCTGCGGTTACGGCCGGCGAATGCGGAGCCTTCGCAGCCGCGCCCTGCCCGGCTCACCGGCGGTGCGAAGGTGGGAGATTATCCTGACGCGCCAGGAACGGGATACAGCATCACAGGCACGCTCGAATCCCCGCGCGTTTCGCGGGTCTCCAGTCCGGCGCGCGCTTCTCGAGAGAATCCCTGACGCATTTGCCTCGCTCTGTCCCGTGTGCTAGCTTCGCTTCTTGATGCGACGTTCGTCCCGCTTGTGTCTTCTTACGATTCTTTTTGCCGGCTTCTCTCCGCTCGCCTCGGCTCGGACTGAGCAGCGCACTCATCTCGCGCCGCAGTTCATCAAGGGTGGCGTGCTGCGCTACCGCATCGAGACACGCACATCCTCGAATGAGCACAACGTCACTCCGATCGTCAATCCAGAAGGGGCGTCGCAATATAAACAGTCCACCAGCCTGGTTTTGCGCTTCCAAGTCTTGGATGTTCAACCGGCCTCACAATCGTCGAAAGGAAGCGTCCGTTTTCGCGCTACCTTCGAGAAAGCCAATTCGGATTCCGACGCGAATGCCTACGCGCCCGAGACTAACTCGCTTGATGAGGCCATTGGCAAGCTCGAAGGGCAGTCATTCGAATTTTCCATCATCACGGGAACCAAACTGGCGGACGTGGAAGGCCTTAGTGGGATCGCTCCCAATCGCGACGTCGCTGCGCGCGTACTTTCCTGGGTGCAGGTACTCCTCGCCCCGGTTGCTCTCCCGGCGCACGGAGTCGCAATCGGACAGAAATGGACGAACGAGCGACAACTCGACGGAATGCCTCTTAGCGGCATCGTTTGGCGGAACGAATCCGCTTATCTGCGCGACGAGCCATGCGCTGATTCATCGGGCGTCGAAAGCGCCTCGCCGTCGATTGCGCGAGGTGGATGTGCCGTCCTGCTGACACGCTTCAGCATCTTCCGCCACGGCTCGGATCATTCCGATGCCACTCCTGAAGCCTACATTCACGAGGGTCTGCGCACTTCGGGTAGGTGGACCGGTTCCGGCGAAAGCCTCGACGCCATTTCTCTCGCGACCGGCCTTCTCGTCAGCTCCACGCAAACAGCCACTCAAGATATGGACTATGAAATCAAGAGCGCCATAAGCGGGTCTCGCATCCATCACACCGGGCACACCACCACGCAAACCGAAATCACCCTCCTCCCAGCCGTGTCGACAAAATCCTGATCTCCGTTCACTGATGGGCCCCGCTTAACTTGGCCTTCGGGCGCCTAGACTGACCAGCCGCAACATGGCCAGCCACGTTTCACGCGTGCGGTATAATGGTTCTCTTCGGCGGCCCGCAACTCTGTCTGTAGAGGCGCCCGACTCATGGACTTCAAACTAGCCAGCACTTACGAACCCCGCGGAGACCAGCCCCAAGCCCTGACTCAGCTCGTTCACGGCGTGAACGACGGCGAACGCCATCAGGTGCTTCTCGGCGTCACCGGCTCCGGCAAAACGTTCACGATGGCCAAGGTGATCGAGGAGATCAATCGTCCGACCATCGTCCTCGCGCACAACAAAACGCTGGCTGCGCAGCTCTATCACGAGTTTCGCGGATTTTTCCCCCAGAATGCGGTCGAGTACTTCGTCAGCTACTACGATTATTACCAGCCCGAGGCTTACGTCCCGTCGAGCGACACCTACATCGAAAAGGAAGCGACGATCAACGATGAGCTCGACAAGCTTCGCATGAGCGCCACTCGCTCGCTTTTCGAGCGCCGCGATGTGGTCGTGATCGCTTCCGTATCCTGCATTTACGGTTTGGGCTCGCCCGAGGCGTATTACGGCATGCTGCTGATGCTCGAAAAGGGCCAATCCGTGGCGCGCGAAGCCATCCTGCGCAAGCTCGTCGAAATTCAGTACAACCGCACCGAGGACCTTCGCCGCGGCACGTTCCGCGTCCGCGGCGACATGATCGAGATCTACCCTCCCTACGAGGAATTCGCCGTGCGCATCGAGCTGTGGGGCACGCAAGTGGAGACAATTCGCAAGATCGATCCGCTGACCGGCGAAATCCGCTCGCGCGACGGCGAGGTCCCGCGCATCACGATCTATCCGAAGACGCATTACGTGCTGCCCGCCGAGCAGCGCGAGCGCGCCATCCAGAGCATTTACGAGGAGCTCGACTGGTGGAAGCCCGAGCTCGAGCGCCAGGGAAAAATCGTCGAGGCGCAGCGCGTCAGCCAGCGCACGCTCTTCGACATCGAAATGATGCGCACGATCGGCTATTGCCACGGCATCGAGAATTATTCACGCCATCTTTCCGGACGCTTGCCCGGCGAAGCGCCGCCCACTCTCTTCGATTACATCCCGAATGATTTCCTGCTCTTCATCGACGAATCGCACCAGACTGTTCCGCAGCTTCACGCCATGTACCACGGCGACCGCTCGCGCAAAGAAACTCTGGTCGACTACGGCTTTCGCATGCCCTCGGCTCTCGACAATCGCCCGCTTACTTTCGAGGAGTTCGAGCATCGTACGAATCAAGTTATCTACGTTTCCGCCACGCCCGGCCCTTATGAACTGACCAAGACCGGAGGGATCGTCGTCGAGCAGGTGATTCGGCCGACCGGGCTGATCGATCCGCAGGTCGAAGTGCGGCCGGTAAAGGGCCAGGTGGACGATTTGCTGGAACAGATTCGCGTGCGCGCGGGGCGCAAGGAACGCGTCCTCGTCACCACGTTGACGAAGCGCATGGCTGAAGATCTCGCCGAGTATTTCGGCGAGGTCGGCGTGCGCTGCCGTTACCTGCATTCCGAAATCGACACGCTCGAACGGGTTCGCATTCTGCGCGATTTGCGGCGCGGCGAATTCGACGTCCTCATTGGCATCAATCTTTTGCGAGAAGGCCTCGATTTGCCCGAAGTTTCCCTCGTCGCCATTCTCGACGCGGACAAGGAAGGCTATCTGCGGAGTGCCACCTCGCTGATCCAAACGATGGGCCGGTGCGCACGCCATCTCGAAGGCAAAGCAATCCTGTACGCCGATAGAATCACCGACTCGATGCAGAAAGCCATGGCCGAGACGAGTCGCCGCCGCGCCAAGCAGGAAGCCTATAACGTCGAAAACAACATCACGCCGCAGTCGATTATCAAGCCTGTGGATATGGAGCTCGTGAAGATTATCGAAGCAGACTACGTCACCGTGCCCATCGAGGAACCCGCCGTCGAGATTTCCACCGAGGAACAGCTTGCCAAGACCATCTCGCAGCTCGAAGCGCAAATGCGTGAAGCTGCCAAGAAGTTCGCGTTCGAACGCGCCGCCGCCCTGCGCGACCGCATCCGCGATCTCAAGCAGCGCGACCTCGGACTCGTCGCCGCATCCGTAGCCGCCGTCGCCTCACCTGTCGAGTCTGCCTCTGCCGAGGAAAACTCCGTTTCAGCCGCCGTAACCGCGTCGCAGCCTGCGCCGTCCGAATCCGCCGCCTCTGCCGATTCAGCTTCGGCGGCCGCAGCTCCCGCGCGAGGCCCGCGCCGTCGCACCCGCAGATCCCGCTAGCCAAACGTGGCGCCGGCGTCTCGCCCGCGTTTTCGCTTTGTGTCCGCGACTCCTTGCTTCCCTGCTTCCTGCGTTATACTCTGCTTCCTCGGGAGAAATATGAGCAAAGAAACCGCTGACCCGCATCGCATGAATCGCACTGTCGAGGAAGTTGATCCGGAGCTTGCTGAGACCCTGCGCGACGAACTTCGCCGTCAGTCAACAAGCATCGAGCTGATTCCGTCCGAAAATTTCGTGTCAGAGGCCGTCCTCGAGACGGCCGGCTCCGTGCTGACGAACAAGTACGCGGAAGGCTACGGCACTAAGCGTTATTACGGCGGCTGCGAATTCGTGAATCACGCCGAGCAGCTCGCCATCGACCGCGCCAAGCAGCTTTTCGGCGCCGAGCATGCCAATGTGCAGCCGCACTCGGGCACGCAGGCCAACATCGCCGTCTACATGACCGCGCTTCAGCCCGGCGACACGGTTCTCGGCATGGCTCTCGCGCACGGCGGTCACTTGACCCACGGACACCCGCTGAATTTTTCAGGCAAGATGTACAAGTTCATCGAGTACGGCGTCACTCGCGAAACCGAAACCATCGATTACGACCAGCTCCAGAGCCTGGCGCACGAACACAAGCCGAAAATGGTTGTCGTCGGCGCCAGCGCCTACTCGCGCATCATCGACTTCGCTCGCATGGGCGAAATCGCGCGCTCGATTGGCGCGCTGCTCTTCGTCGACATGGCCCACATCGCGGGACTCGTCGCTGCAGGCGTTCATCCGAGTCCCGTGCCGCACGCCGATTTCGTGTCCACGACCACGCACAAAACGTTGCGCGGCCCGCGCGGTGGAATGGTTCTCTGCCGCGAAAAATACGCGAAGGATCTTGATCGCAATTTGTTCCCGGGGATTCAGGGCGGCCCGCTGATGCACATCATCGCCGCCAAAGCCGTGTGCCTGAAGGAAGCGATGGAGCCGGAGTTCCGCGAGTACGGCAGACAGGTCGTGGCCAACGCAAAGGCGCTCGCCGCCGGAGTCAGCAAGCGCGGCTATCGTGTGGTGAGCGGCGGCACCGACAATCACCTTTTCCTCGTCGATATCAACTCTCGCAGCCTGGTCGGAAGCGTGGCACAACCTGCGTTCGATCGCGCTGGAATCACCGTCAACAAGAACGCGATTCCCTTCGATCCCCTGCCGCCAATGAAAGCCGGAGGAATCCGCGTCGGCACGCCCGCCGTAACCACGCGCGGCATGCGTGAGCCCGAGATGGAACAGATCGCGGGTTGGATCGCGGAAGTGCTCGACCAGCTTGGCGATGAAGCGACCGAAAAGCGTATCCGCGGCGAGGTGGCCACGCTCGCTGCCAAGTTCCCGATCTACTCGAAGCGTGTCGCAGCTGCCGAGGCCGCGTCCGCGGTCCGTACTTACCGCGCGAATCCGTAGCACGCGATAATCTTGCCGGCGCCGGCCGGCGGCTTTTCCCGGGTGGCAGCCCGGGCAGCTACTTGTTCATGCCGTCGCCAAACGCCGCCGCGGGAAAATCGTTGGCCCCTGGCGTAACTTGTGCGATGTCCGGAGCAACGTTCGCATTCGCGTCACGCAGCGCCCAAGAAATCCCGCCAAGCAGAAGACTCTGGTACATCGCGGAATTCCACACATCCTCGCGGTGACCCAGCGCGGTGTAGAAGACGCGCCCTTTTCCGTGCAGGCGCGCCCACGTATTCGGAAAGGGCGGGCGCTGGTAATGCGGGCCCTGCATGCCTTTCGTTTCAAGAATCGTCAGGACGTGCAGGTCGGGCTGAAAATCGCGGAAGGGATACCATTCCTCGACGATCTCGACGCCGTCATCCAGCGCCGACATCCCCGGAAATTCGCTGTCAGCGACCGCGAGGCGCGCCTTCTGCTGTTGGTCGTGCATGAGAAATTCGGCACCCAGCATTTTGAGGTAGGGGTCGAGATCGGGCTGCGGCTTGGGATCGAAGCGGTTTCCGCGCGTATCGAAAGTGTCCGACGCGGAATGAGCGCCGATGAACGCTTTGCCGCTGTAGACGAGATCCAAAAAGCGCTGCTTGCCCTCCAGTGTCATCGGCGGATTCTTGTCGGTGCCGGCGATGGTGAGATCGCCGGTGGTGTAAAAGAAAAAACCGTCGTAGCGCGCCAGCGCAGGACTCGAAAACACGCGGCCGTCCTTCGTGGCGGTCACTTCGAAGCCATGGCGTTTGCCCAGATCTGTCACAATCTGCTCGGCAAGGCTGAGCTTTCCGTCCGTTCGCTTGATAACGGAGTGCTCGTATCCCGAAGATTTCGTGAACACGAGCAGGCGCTTTTGCCTCACGGCCGCTTGCGACGGGTAATCAAGGGAGAGTTTCTTGAGTCGGAGCCCCACCGCCGCTCCACCAAACACACGCAGCAATTCACGCCGATTCATGATCCACCCTCTGGAACGCACCGCAATTCTAAGCCACACGAGCGATGGCACAAATCGCTAACTAGTTCGCGAATTCGGGTCTGGTGGCGGGATCCCGGAGACAGTTGCAGCGTAGAAACTGATGGCGTTGGGCAGGGCGGCGGACTGGAGACCGCCCCTCGAAGATTGTCGCGGCTAAGCCTTCTGCGCTTGTCGGCGAAGGAACGTAGGAACGTCGAGATCGTCCGCCGGAACATCGCGAACGGATTCGTTGACGTTCCGCGAGACCTCTCCGACGTTTCGCGAGACTTGCTGCACGACGTTCGCCGGAGGAGGCGGAGCAACGGGCGTCGGCGCGGTCTGCTCGCGTCCCGACTTCCAGGTTTTCGGCAGATACGACGGACGAGATTGCGCCTTCTTGTTGGCCACTTCGCGGAATCCCGCTGCGATCACCGTGATTTTCACGGCTTCCTTCATCGCATCGTCCTGCACCGCACCGAAGATGATGTTTGCGTCCTCGTGTGCGGCCTTCTGAATGATGCTGGACGCTTCGTGCACTTCCTGAATTGAAAGCGACGACGAACCCGTCACGTTGATCAGGATCCCCTGCGCGCCCTGGATGCAGTTGTCTTCGAGCAGCGGGCTGTTGATCGCGCGATTGGCGGCATCCACGGCGCGGTTCGTTCCCGAAGCGACGGCCGTACCCATCACGGCGTAGCCCTGACCCGACATGATCGTCTTCACGTCGGCGAAGTCACGGTTGATGATGCCGGGAATGGTGATGATGTCGCTGATGCCCTGCACCGCCTGGCGAAGGATGTCGTCGGCGATGCGGAAGGCGTCGAAGAAGCTGGTGCCGTGCTCGACGCATTCCATCAGGCGCTCGTTCGGGATCACGATGACCGTATCGACGCAGCCGATCAGTTCGGTGAGCGACTGCTCCGCCTGCAGCATGCGCCGCTTGCCCTCGAAGGCGAACGGCTTCGTGACGACGGCAACGGTCAGCGCGCCGAGTTCGCTCGCGAGGTTCGCCACCACCGGAGCTGCGCCGCTGCCGGTGCCGCCGCCCAGCCCCGACGTGACGAACACCATGTCCGCGCCGTCGAGCGCTTCGAGAATTTTCTCCGTGTCCTCGAGCGCGGCTTTGCGCCCAACCTCAGGATTGGCTCCCGCGCCCAAGCCCTTCGTGAGCTTCGCGCCGAGCTGCAGCTTCACTGGCGCGGCCGAGAGCTTCAGCGCCTGCAGGTCGGTGTTCGCGGCGATAAACTCCACCCCTTCCACCTTCGCGCGGATCATGCGGTTGACGGCGTTCGAGCCCCCGCCTCCCACGCCGATCACTTTGATCCTCGCGCCGTTTTGTGTTTCTTCGTTGCTGAACGAAACCCGAATCCCCGATTCTTTTGGCGTCATCCTTCCTCCCCGAACTGCCCCTTTTGCGATTTCCTCAGGGCTTGCGAGCAAACCCTGAAACCCATTCGGCTGAGACTGGTCTACTGGCTGGCGAAAAGAGCCTTCAGCTTTCCCGTCCAGCCCGCAGGACGAGCGCCGGCCAACCGCTTCGTGCGCGCTCCGTAGAGCACCAGCCCGATAGCGGTGGCATACTCCGGCCGCTCCACCTCTTCGCTCATCTGCGAAAGCCCGCGCGGCACAGACACACGCACCGGCAAATTGAATGTCTTCTCCGCCAGTTCCACCAGGCCGCGCAAACAGGCTCCGCCGCCCGTCAGGACGATTCCCGCCGGAATCTGCGATTCGATCCCGCCGCGTCGCAGCTCGTCACGGACCAGCATGAGCAGCTCCTGCGCCCGCGGTTCGACAATTTCCGCGAGCATGCGCGCGTACACGGTTCGAGGCGGGCGGTCCCCGACGCTGGCAATCTCGATCGAGAAATCTTCCTTCTGCAGTTCACGAAACGCGCAGGCATGTTCCCGCTTGATCTTCTCCGCTTCCGGAACGGGTGTTCGCAAGCCCACGGCAAGATCGTTCGTGAAATGATCTCCGCCCACGGGGATGGCCGCCGTCTGGCGAACTACGCCCCCCACATAAGCGATCAGCTCAGTGGTGCCGCCGCCGATATCCAGCAGGCAGCACCCCAGTTCGCGCTCGTCCTGGGTGAGCGACGATTCGGCAGAGGCGAGTTGCTCGAGAACCGTGTCGTCAACGCGCACTCCCGCGCGGTTCACGGCGGTGACGATGTTCTGGGTAGCCGTGCCGGACGCGGTCACGATGTGAACATTCGCTTCGAGGCGTTGGCCCACCATGCCGATCGCGTCGCGAATATTGTCTTGTGCGTCGAGAGAGAATTCCTGCGGAAGAACGTGTAGTACTTCGCGATCTTCGGGCAGCGAGACTCCGCGGGCCGCTTCGATGGCGCGACGGACGTCGTCGCGTTGAATGTCCCGTGGCCGGGCGCCGAGCGTGATCCCGCCGCGGCTGTTCACGCCGCGCACGTGCCCCCCGGCGACGCCAATCAGCGCCGATTCCACAGGGACACCGACGATAGTTTCCGCTTCCTCCACCGCTCGGCGTATGGAACTCACCGCCAGATCGAGATTGACGATCTGGCCCTTCCGCCAACCTTTCGACTCCGCTGCACCCAGCGCCGCGAATTTCACCCCGGAATCGTCGTCCATCTCACCAATCAGCGCGCACGTTTTCGTGCTGCCGATGTCGAGCGCCACTACGTGCCGTTCTTTCTTCGTCAAATCTGCCGCTCCCGTCCGTTCTCAGAAAGCCCAAGGCTAAGCCCCATCGTTAGATGCCTCGCTCTTTCGCGGGCCTAAAGGCCCGCGCTTCCACCGCGGCCAAGAGATCAGCCCGAACGGCGGTGCGCTTTGTGCGGACGCCTGGCGCGCGCCGGCGCCACAGCAGCGCGATGAGCCCGCTCCACATGCTGCCGAAACACCGGCTGCGGCACAGGTTCCGGCGGCAACTGCGCCATAGTGGCCATCTCCGGGTTCACGACGGCTTCGCGGCTGAAGCGTAGGTCCACCGAATCAACCTCGCCTGCCGTAGCGCGCCACTGAGCAACGTTCTCGACTAGCGTTGTGAACTTGCCCCCAAAATCCGTATTCCCGAAATGGACCACCACCGGCAGAT
>Ga0335072_10004499_pt1 | contig 20675 bp, 13 predicted proteins | sample Lox_Sample_21_FD_206725 | JGI IMG/M metagenome (GOLD analysis project Ga0335072, IMG submission 206725) | Soil microbial communities from Loxahatchee National Wildlife Refuge, Florida, United States - Lox_Sample_2.1 | ecosystem: Environmental > Terrestrial > Soil > Wetlands | place: USA...
GCGGGGAACCCGGCGCGGCTGAACATCATCAGCACCGGAACCGGCCCTTTGGCGTTGGCCGGCGTCACCAGCGTCATGTGGATCTTCACGCTTATATATGGATACGCAGAGTTGTCCACCGTGCCCGTGAGATCCTTCGCAATCACGGGGGTGAACCCGATTCGCTCGTGATCCACCGCGTTCACTGTCCAGGTAACGTGCGGTATATTCTTCGGGACCCGGCCATAAACATACTCCGAGTACAAATCGACAATCTGCGGCCTGCGCTCGTCCCACCACTGTTTCGCTGTCACCACCTTCTGGCCGTTTTCCATGGTGAGTGGATCGGGAAGATTCGGATAGGGATTGGCCTTCGACTCGTCGTAGTTGGCGTGGTTCGCGGCCTTCTCATCGCCGCTCGGTCCGGGCCTTAACGCCTGGATGCCCAGTTGATCCATCATGTTCTGGTGGTCCTGATCGGCGGTGAGTGTCATCGGCGGCGCCGGGCTCTGGGCAAAGGCGCCGGCAAAACCGGCCAGCATCGCGGCCACGCATAAGAGACGAACAGACGACCCGGCACAAAAATTCACGCAAGACCTCCGCGAAGTGATAAGCTGGCTTTCGAAAAGCGATTTACTTCACGACCAATACTAATCCTTGGGCTATGCCTTTGACGCGAAATCTTTGCAGGATCTATCTGCTGACCTGCCTGCTGCCCGCCGCGGCCATAATCGGCGCTGCGCAAAATCCATCGAGCCCGGTATGGGTGGCCACGTGGGGCGCTTCCCAACAGATTCCTGAACCGCAGAACGCCTTGCCCGCCGGCGATCTGCGCGACGCCACGGTACGCGAGATCTTTCATCTGTCCATGGGAGGGTCCGTGTTGCGCGTGCACCTCTCCAACGCCTTCGGTACTGCGGCGCTTCACTTCACTTCAGTTCACATTGCCCGTTCCCTTGCGCCAGACTCCTCGTCGATCGATCCGGCTACCGACCGCGCTCTCACCTTCAACGGCGCCGCAGACGTGATCGTGCCGCCCGGAGCGGAGTACATCTCCGATCCCATTGCGTTTCCGGTAGCGCCGCTTTCTGACGTGGCCGTCAGCTTCCACCTGGACGAGCCGCCCGCGCCAGAGACAGGCCATCCCGGCTCGCGCGCCACTTCCTATTACGTGCACGGAGACGCGGTGGCGTTGGCGAATCTAACCGGCGCCGCCAAAGTGGACCACTGGTACCAGGTCAGCGGAATCGACGTGCAGGCCGCTCCCGGAGCCGCGTCCATTGTTGCGTTGGGCGACTCGATCACCGATGGCCACGCCGCAACCACCAACGGCAACGACCGCTGGACCGATGAGCTGGCGCGACGGCTGCAACAGTCGCCGGCTACGCGCAGCGTCGGCGTCTCCAACCAGGGCATCGGCGGCAATCATCTGCTTACAGACGGGCTCGGTCCCAATGTGCTGGCGCGTTTTGATCGCGACGTGCTGGCCACCGCCGGAGTGCGATGGCTCATTGTCTTTGAAGGGGTAAACGATCTCGGCGCGTTGTCGCGCAGTGGCGCAGCTCCGCCGGCTGAGCATGCTGCGCTGGTGCGGAGAATCATCGGAGCCTATCAACAGGTGATTGCCCGCGCCCACGCGCATGGCATTCAGGTGATTGGCGCCACCATTACGCCGTACGTCGGGTCGGACTATTATCATCCCGCTCCCGACAATGAGGCCGACCGCGAGGCGGTGAATGCGTGGATTCGAGCGCCGGGCCACTTCGATGCGGTCATCGACTTCGATCAGGTGATGCGCGATCCGGCGCAGCCCGACCGGCTGCTGCCTGCCTTCGACTGCGGCGATCACCTGCATCCTTCCCCCGTAGGCTACAAGGCGATGGGAGACGCAATTCCGCTCAGCCTCTTTGGGGATGAGACAGAAAAGCTTCGATAGAGATAGATTCTTCCAGTCTCAATCATCAGAATCAGCGCGAAAAGACCGGCACCGCACATTCACGACGCCACGCTGCGCGACAGCGCATCTGTTCACCCTGCACCGCGGCCTGTTGTGCATGCGCTTCGCCTTTCGCCAGGAGCCCACTGATCAACGGCGCTTCAACGGCGCTTCACGGGTTTTGCCAGCAGCGAGCGGCCTCGCTTCGGGCCATTGCGTACGGACTGCCCTGCAGCCAGATGATCGCGGAGCCTGCGCGCTCGCTCTTCCTGGTGATTGTCGAGAAGCAGATCCCGCGCATCCACCAGGTGATCCGTCATCAATCGCGAAGCGAGCGCGGCATCGCGCTTTTCAATCGCAACCATGATCGGCCGATGGAACTGCAGCGTGTGTTCCAGATCGACGAGCTGCGAAGTGACCGTGATCATGTTGAGCATGGCGCGATGAATGGTGTGAAAGAGTCTGCCCGCAAGGCGATTTCTCGATGCTTCGAAAATGGCCCGGTGAAAGTGCAGATCGGACGCAACCAGGCGAACGTGATCCCCGCCGCTGCTTTCAAAGTCTGCGATCGATTGCTTGAGCAGTGCAATATCCTGCGCGGTGGCCCGTTCAGCCGCCTTGGCAGCCAGCGCCGGCTCGATCATCAGACGCATCTCGGTAAGCTCCCGTGGAGAAATCTCGTCCAGCAGAAACAGAAACTCCATCGGCACGGCCAACACAGAAGACGCGTCCTTGTTGAGATAGCTGCCGTCTCCCACCTTTTGCGTAATCACGCCCATCAGTTCCAGCACCTTCAGAGCGGGGCGCAACGAAGAGCGTGCAACACCGAAGCTGGCTGCCAGCTCGCGCTCGGGGGGCAGCTTGGCGCCGGGAACAAGCAGTCCTTCGCTCAGCAACTGCTGAAAGCGCAGTATCAGCAGATGGGTCACATCGTCCCGCTCTGTGAGCGCGTGGCCCGCACTGACCAGCGGCGACCTCCGATAATTTTTCATGCTCGAATACTCGGCCAAGGAAGAGGGCAATGTCAATCCCGGTTCATCGATCATTGGACGCCTGAACCTCAACCAATGGTACTACCGCAATGGAAAAACCATAACCCGGCAGCCATAGGGCCGATCAAGGCTCAGCGCTCTGATCAGAACTGGAATCACAGTGCACCAACCCGCTGATAGTGGCAAGTTATCTTTATAAAATATTGAAAATAATATATTTAATATCAATAATAGATGTCGCGTCAAGCACTGCCGGAGCGAAGCCAGGTATTCTTGTCCCCACCCGCGCGGTCGCTCGGAAATAAAAATCTGCTTGACAGTGGTTTCTGATTGGTACTACCGTTTGGTTCGCTTACTGAGCGGCAGCTCTGCATCGGTCCCTAATGAGTAGGTCAGAATGTTATTTTCCCAAAGGACGCAGATGGGAGCTTTGAAGCGACAACCGCAGGTGAGTGGCCCGCAAGCACTCTCACCACGAAGATTGCAGACGGCGATTACGCCGCGGCGCAACAATAGGCAGAGTCATAGAAGGAATCGAAATCATATGGGTCAATGCATCGACAAGCCGCTGAGGAAGTGTGGAAGCGTCTTTGCTCTTGCCGTCTTTGCCGCCGTGTGCCAGGCGCAGACCGCAACGAGCATTCACGTGGACTTATCCAAACCTGTTGGTCCGTTTACACCCATCTACCGCTGGTTCGGTTACGACGAGTCGAACTACACCACAATGAAATATGGCCGGCAGCTGCTCGCCGAACTGCATGATCTGAGTCCGAACCCTGTCTATATTCGCGCTCATCACCTTCTCACCTCAGGCAATGGAGTGCCGGAGCTGAAGTGGAGTTCGTCCAATGTATTCAGCCTCGACGCGCATGGCAGGCCGGTTTACGACTTTACCATCACCGATCAGACATTTGATGCCTATAAGCAGGCAGGCGTGCGCCCCATGGTGGAGCTCGGCTTCATGCCCAAAGACCTGGCCTCATCGGTGCCGGGCATCACCCAGTATCAACTCCACTATCCAGAGCCAACCATGGGAGGAGCGTCCAATAATCCACCCAAAGATTACAGGATGTGGGGCGAACTGGTCCGCCATTACACTGAGCATCTCGTCCAGCGATACGGCAGGGAAGAGGTGTCCAAATGGTACTTCGAAGTGTGGAACGAGCCGGACATTCTCTACTGGCACGGCACGCCCGCCGAGTATTTCAAGCTGTATGACTTTGCTGTTGCGGGTGTGCGCGCCGCATTGCCCAATGCCATGGTTGGAGGCCCGGCAACCACCGGTCCGGCAAGCCCCAAGGCATCCGCCTTTCTCGACGCCTTTTTAAGGCACTGCCTGAATGATAAGAGCGCCGCAGACGGAAAGCCCGTGCCGCTCGACTTCATCTCTTTCCACGTCAAAGGCCGGCCGTCCGTGATCGATGGCCATGTCCAGATGGGGCTCGAAGAGGAGTTGAAGTCCGCTGAGATTGGATTTCAGCTTGTCGGCAAATATCCGCGCTTCGCTCATCTACCCATCATTCTGAGCGAAGCTGACCCGGAAGGGTGCGCCGGATGCTCGATGAAAGTGAATCCGGCGAACGCATATCGCAATGGTCCGCTCTACGCTTCTTACACCGCGGCCGCAATGAAAGAATTATTCGAGCTTGAGGATCAGACCAAAGTTAATCTGATCGCCATGCTCTCATGGTCCTTTGAGTTCGAGGGCAAGGACTATTTCGAGGGCTTTCGCACTCTGGCTACGAACGGAATCGATAAGCCGATTCTCAATTTCTTTCGCATGGCCGGGTTGATGTCGGGTGAGCGGGTATTGACCAGCAGCACCGGCCAGGTTCCGCTTGATCGCATCCTTGCAGGCGGCGTGCGCCAGACTCCGGATATCGATGCCCTGGCCACAAGAGCCGACCGTGAAGCGGCCGTCATGGTGTGGAACTATCACGATGAAGATGTGCCCGCCGATGCGGCTGAGGTAAATGTCACCATCACCGGGCTTCCCGCCGGCGTCAGTCGCGTGCTCCTGGAGCACTACCGCATTGACGATACGCACAGCAATGCCTACGCTGTGTGGAAGGCGATGGGATCTCCACAATCGCCCACGCCGCAGCAATACGCGCAGCTGAAAGCGGCCGGCCAGCTCCAGCTTTTCACCTCTCCAGTGTGGCTTGATGTGGATGACGGCCAGGTGGCGATAACCACCGGCCTCCCTCGCCAGGCCATATCGCTGTTCCATTTGAAGTGGTGACCGGGTGATAACGCTCTTGAGGGAAATCGACAGCACGGAACCGGCAAGCTCGATCAAAATCCGCTGGGGCTTCGTCGTCATGGTGACGGCGGCCGTCGCCATCGGCTACTTTGACCGGCAAACGCTGCCCGTCGCCATCTCTGCAATCGAACGCGCGATCCCGCTCAACGATCAGCAGTTCTCCTGGCTCCAGTTTGCCTTTCTCATTCCTTATGCCGTGCTGTACATTGCCGGCGGCCGGCTGCTGGATGCGATGGGTACCAGGCGGGGATTCCTGCTGATCATGCTCTGGTGGTCTGCAGCCTGCGCGCTGCATGGGTTGGCTTTCAGCTTCGGATTTTTATTGGTTGCGCGCTGCCTGCTCGGCATGGGCGAAGGCGGCGGATTTCCGGCTGCAACGCGCGTAGTGGCTGAGTGGGTCCCGCCGCATCGGCGATCCACGGCGATGGGCATCATCAATGCGGGCACGGCGGTTGGCTCCGTGCTGGCTCCGCCGCTGATCGGCATCGTTCTTCTTACCATAGGCTGGAGAGCCGTGTTCTTCGTCTCAGGAGCTGTCGGGTTGGCATGGGTGATGTGGTGGTATTTGGCTTACCGCGATCATCCTGACCAGCGCGTGCCGGCATCAAGCCCGCAAATCGATGCGCAAAAGTTCCCGCTGCTCACACTCATCTCCATGCGCAAGGTTCAGACGCTGGTCTTTGCAAAATTCATGAGTGACTCGGCATGGTACTTTTACCTGCTCTGGCTGCCAAAGTATCTCTATGACGCGCGCGGGTTCGACATTCGGCAGGTGAGTTACTACGCGTGGATTCCCTACGCGGCATCCGGCCTGGGCAGTTTTCTCGGCGGCTGGCTGTCCAGTCTGCTGTTGCAGCGCGGCCGCTCGCTCGACTTTTCGCGGAAGTTTGTGCTCGGCCTGAGCGCTTTGTTCATGCCGGTGGTCATGCTGGTGGCTCACGTTCCGGTGGCATGGGCGCTGGGGTTGTTCAGCATCGCCTTCTTCTGCCAGCAGTCGTGGTCGGGACTGATCATGACTCTTCCCGCCGATATCTTTCCGCTGAATGCCGTCGGCACGGTAGCCGGCATGGTTGGCTTTGGCGGAGCCATCGGAGGAGCGATCTTTGGAGTCATCGCAGGATTTCTTCTCAGTCACGGTTTTGGATATGGTTCGCTATTTTTAATTGTAGGAACATTTCATCTCATCGGCTTTTTCGCAATTTTGCTCTTTGAAGGCAAAGTTCAACCACTTGAGATTCACGACCTGTTACCGAGGGTGAGCCCGTTATGAAGATCACGGAAGTTCGCACGCGCGTCGTTCAGTGGGAAGGTGAAACCACACCGCTTCCGCCGCATTTTTGCACCAACCCGATGGACCTGGTTACCTTGGGCGAAGCCTCCATGGGGAACTTCGTTTTTCACGGCTGGGTCCTTGTCGAAATATTTACCAATGCCGGCCTTGTCGGACTCGGTAACGCAGCCCTGTCGCCGCTCGTTACCAAGTCCTGCATCGATAACTACCTCAAGCCGATCTTGCTGGGCGCGGACCCCTGGGATATCGAGTTCCTGTGGCAACAGATGTATCGCCGCACCATGGCCTTTGGCCGCAAAGGTGTGGGAATGGCGGCGATCAGCGCAGTCGACATCGCGTTGTGGGACCTGTTGGGCAAATCGGCTGGGCAGCCCGTGTATCGGTTGTTGGGCGGCCGGACCAAGAGACGTATCCCTGTCTACGCAAGCCGCCTCTACAGCATGCCGCTCGATCAGCTGCGGATTGAGGCAAAGCGGTATCTTGACCAGGGTTACAAAGCGATGAAGCTTCGCTTTGGCTGGGGCCCGGTCGACGGCGCAGCCGGCATGCAGAAAAATGTGGAGCTCGTCCGCACCGTCCGCGAAGTCATTGGCGACGGCATTGACCTGATGGCAGACGCCTACATGGGCTGGACACTCGATTACGCTAAACGCATGTTGCCGCTGCTCGAGCCATTCAATCTGCGCTGGCTTGAGGAGCCTGTAATCCCCGATGACACGCGAGGCTACAGAGAATTGAAGGCTGCCGGACGGATGCCAATTGCCGGTGGTGAGCATGAATTTACGGTCTTCGGGTTTCGTGAATTGCTCGAGGCCAATGCGCTCGACTACATCCAGTTCGATACCAATCGTGTTGGCGGCATCAGCCAGGCGCGCAAAATTTCGGCCATGGCAGAGGCGTTTCAGGTCCCTGTCATTCCACACGCCGGCCAGATGCATAACTTCCATGTCGTAATGGCCAGCCTCAACTCGCCAATGGCTGAGTTCTTTCCCAAGGTCGATGTCGAGGTGGGCAATGAGCTGTTCTGGTACATCTTTGACGGCGAGCCGGAACCGGTGGATGGCTACATCGATCTCGATGAGAATCTGCCCGGCCTCGGCCTCACCGTCAATGAAGAATCGATGAAGCGATTCCGTATCGTGGAGTAAACAGAGTGCCTGAACCACATCTGCATCTGGTCCAACTCGTTGAATCCGGCAAGCGCCGCCTGGCAATTGTGGAAGAGCCGGACCTGATTCTTGTTGACAAATTCGAAAGCGTGTTCGCGCTCGCCTGTCACGCCATCGAGAAGCAGCGGCCGATGTCTGATCTCGCACGCGAACACGCTTCAACCGCGCGCCTCAGCTATGACGACATCTACTTCCAGCGTTCCACCTGGAAGCTGCTTCCAGCCGCCGACGCGCCGGGCGCTCCGCAAAGCGCGCTCATCTCAGGCACAGGCCTTACTCATCTGGGAAGCGCGCGCGACCGCCAGGCCATGCATCTGTCAGCCACCGGCACAGATGAGCTGCCCATGACCGACAGCATGCGCATGTTTGAACTGGGCCGCCAGCACGGGCGCCCGCCAGAAGGACGAATCGGGATTGCGCCGGAATGGTTTTACAAGGGCGATGGCTCCGTGCTGCAGGGCATATCCACTCCGCTTGTCATCCCGGGTTATGCCGAGGATGGCGGAGAAGAAGCAGAGATCGCCGCCGTATACCTCGTCGGACCCGATCGCACGCCCTATCGCATCGGCATGACCAACGGAAATGAATTTTCCGATCATATCTTCGAGCGTCGCAATTATCTCAATCTCGCCGGTTCCAAGCTTCGCTGCTGCAGCATCGGCCCTGAGCTGGTTATCGATCCTGACTTCGACGATGTACCCGGCAACGTCCGCATCCTCCGCGATGGCAAAACGCTTTGGCAGAAGAACATTCGCACGGGCGAGCGCAATATGTGCCACAGTCTCGCCAATCTGGAGCATCATCACTTCAAGTTCGAAGGGCATCGGCAACCTGGAGTGCTGCATGTGCACTTCATGGGCGCCGACACTCTATCCTTCGGCGAGGGCATCCGGCTTCAACCCGGCGACGTGACCGAAGTTGAATTTCAAGGCTTTGGCCGGCCGCTTCGCAATACAATCGAAATCGAACCGCAACTCACGGAGCGCGTCCAGGCGCGTCCGATGCGATGAGCACAATGACAATCGACACTCACACTCGCGTGGCACTGCTCGGCCTGGGAACCATGGGCCGAGGCATGGCGCAGAACCTGCTGAAGGCAGGCTTTCCGCTCGCTGTTTATAACCGCACCCAGGCAAAAGCCGCGGCTCTTGGTCAGCTCGGCGCTCTAGTGGCAGCCACTCCGGCTCAAGCGGCAGTGGACGCTTCGGTCGTGATTTCCATGGTGGCCGATGACGATGCCTCTCGGGCCGCATGGCTTGGAGACAGCGGGGCATTGACCGCAATGAAGCCCGGCGCAATCGCTGTGGAGTGCAGCACTCTGAGCCCGGAGTGGATCGCGCAACTTGATGAACGCTGTTCGCACAAGCAAGTCAAGCTGATTGAAGCGCCGGTAACCGGAAGCCGCACGCAGGCCGAGCAGGGCCAGCTCACGTTTTTAGCCGCGGGCGAAAGAGAGATCGTTGATGCGCTGCAGCCTGTTCTTCAATGCATGAGCAAAGAGGTCCTGTATCTCGGGCCCATCGGATGCGGTGCGCAGCTCAAGCTGATCAACAACTTCTTGTGCGGCGTTCAAGCCGCATCGTTTGCTGAGGCCGTTGCGTGGATCGAGCGCACAGGCCTTGATCGTGCGGTAGCGCTCGACTTTCTGAAACGAGGCGCGGCCGGCAGCGGAATTTTCTCCGCCATGGCGGATCGAATGACCCGCCGTACCTACGAGGTGAACTTTCTGCTGCGGCTGATGGGCAAAGATCTGCGCTACGCGCAGGCCGCCGCTGCCCACGAGGGCGTTACGCTCACCACCGCACAGAGCGCTGAAAGACTGTTTGAGCTGGCCAAGGCAGAGGGCCATGGCGAGAAAGACATGGCCGCTGTCATTGAGGTGCTGCGAAAAACCTAGAACTGGTTGCATCAATCGTTTTGTAGCAGGGCACAACTTCAGTTGTGCCGCAAAGGCCGCATAAAACCTGAGGCTTTAGCCCCTGAGGGATGTCTCATAACCGGACGAGCCATTTATGCAACCAGTTCTAGCTCTCGCTTCGCCCGCGCATGAAAGACCCTCGTTCGCGTGGAAGAGCTCTTCCTGTCGCGCCTCACCAGACGCAGGCGGACTGCGGTTTTCCGCAAGGCAACGTTTTGCACAATGGCAGTCTCATCCAGGCGGCTCCCGTTCCGTTTAGGATGAACAAAGACTCCTATGACGGACAAGAAAATTCTCTCTCGCGCAATTCTCGAACACATCGCTCAAACCCTGAATCTTCCGCTTCGCAGCCTCAGTGCCGTCATCGAGCTGCTCGATGATGGCGGAACTGTGCCCTTTATTGCGCGTTACCGCAAGGAGGCTACAGGCAATCTGGACGAGGTGCAGATTCGTTCCATCGAAGAGAATCTGGGTTACTTTCGCGAGTTGCAGGAGCGGCGCGAGACCATCCTGGCTTCCATCAGCGAACAGGGCAAGCTGACCGACGCGCTCAAAGCGCGCATCGAATCCGTGCTCGACCGGAATGAGCTCGAAGACCTGTATCTGCCCTACAAGCCAAAGCGGCGGACCAAGGCCTCCATTGCGCGCGAGAAAGGGCTGGAGCCGCTCGCCGCCTATCTCTGGGCGCAACAGCCCGCAACGGAACCGCTCGCGGCCATGGCTGCAAGATTTGTGAATGCCGAGCTCGGCGTTGCCACTGCAGAGGAAGCCCTGGAAGGTGCGCGGCACATCGTGGCTGAGTGGATCAGCGAGGATGCGGATCTGCGCAAGCTTCTGCGCCAGCTCGTCTTCGATGAAGGCGTCGTGGTCAGCCGCAAAACGATGGATGCGGTGGACGAGCAGGAAAAATTCAAGATGTACTACGAGTACAAGGAGCCGGTGAAGACCATTCCATCGCACCGCATGCTGGCGATTCGCCGCGGCGAGAGCGAAAACGTCCTCTACTTTCTGATCGACGTTGAGCCGGAGCGCGCAATCGGTATTTTGAGGCGCCACCTGTTGCGCCAGACGGGCGACTGGACACCGCAACTCGAACTGGCCATGGAAGATGCGTGGAAGCGGTTGCTGAATGCGTCGATTCAGGGAGAGATCCGGCTTGAACTGAAGCGCCGCTCCGACACGGAGGCGATCCAGGTATTTCGCGACAATCTGTACCATCTACTGCTGGCCCCGCCGGCCGGGCCCATCTCGGTTCTCGGCATCGATCCCGGTTTACGCACCGGCTGCAAGATCGCCGTGGTAGACGAGACGGGCAAGCTGCTGGAGCACGATGTTCTCTACCTGCACACATCGAAGCAGAGCAATGCTGACGCCGCGCAGAAGCTGGACGCCCTGTTGCGCCGAAACAGCGTGCGCGCCATTGCCATCGGCAACGGCACAGCATCGCGCGAGACCGATGCGTTCATACGCGACTTTTTGCGCGACAAGGGAATCGCCGGCATCTTTTCAGTGACGGTGAGTGAAGCGGGCGCCAGCGTCTATTCGGCGTCGGATGTGGCGCGGCAGGAGTTTCCTGATCTTGACCTTACGGTACGCGGCGCTATCTCAATCGCCCGCCGCCTGCAGGACCCGCTCTCTGAACTGGTGAAGGTCGATCCAAAGTCCATCGGTGTAGGACAGTATCAGCACGATGTTGACCAGCGGCAGTTGGCGGAGTCGCTCGAAAGCGTGGTTGAGAGCTGCGTCAATCGTGTGGGCGTCGATCTGAATACTTCGTCGTGGACCCTGCTTCGGCACGTAGCAGGAATCACCGAGCGCACGGCGCTCAATATCGTCACCCACCGCAATCAGCATGGCCGCTTCCGTTCGCGTATGCAGGTTTTGGAAGTGGCCGGCGTCGGCCCCAAGACCTTTGAGCAGGCCGCCGGCTTCCTGCGCATTCGCGATGGCGATGATCCTCTTGACAGGACAGCGGTTCACCCTGAGTCCTACCCGGTGGTGGAGCGTATCGCCCAGTCGCTGCAAACCTCCGTGGCTGAAATCATCTCTCAGCCTCAGTTGCTGGAGAAGGTTGACCGCAGCCAGCTTTCCGCAGGCGCTTACACGCTGGACGATATTCTGGCGGAGCTGCGCAAGCCGGGCCGCGATCCGCGCGATCAGTTCGTTGCGCCCTCCTTTCATGACGAAGTGAGGACTATCAATGACGTACAGGCTGGCATGGTGCTTGAGGGCGTGGTGACCAACGTGACCAAGTTCGGAGCCTTCGTTGACGTCGGCGTGCATCAGGACGGTCTCATTCACATCAGCGAACTCTCCAATCGTTTCATCAAGGATCCATCTGAGGCGGTCAAGACCGGGCAGATCGTCAAGGTAAAAGTGTTGAGCGTTGACGCCAAGGCAAAGCGCATCGGGCTCTCCATCAAAGCGCTCTCCACACCTGCCGCACGGACCGCACCAAAAAAGCAAATGCCTCCGCCTCCAGCCAGCTTCGATGAAAAACTGGCTGCGCTGTCCAGCAAGTGGAGAACCCGCGCGTAGATCTTTCGCGCGACGTTTGCGGCCGGTAGCGGGTCCGATAACTGAACCTGCTCCCCGGCCGCGAGCGTTGGTAGTCAACGTACCGCGCCGCTACGGAAGTCTGCGGCGCAGGCCTATTTTGCGAGTCTGCGTGCTGCACGAAGCAGGAATGGCGAAGTTCGAAGGGTCGATTGGCTGCTGAAAATTCTCGTAGTAAAAGTAATCGGCGAGCGCCAGGCTTGTTCCCACGTTGACTCCTGACTGTGATTGCATAAACGTGATCGGCCGGCTCTCTGTTCCGGTCGCATTCTGCGGCGCGTACCACGTCCACAGATACGTCGCCTCCGGATAGTTGGGCGGCGCAGGCGGAAAGAGAACGGAGAAGATGGTGACGATGTTGTTCGGGCCAAGAACGGGATTGTTCGTAATCGTAGCCTGAATCGTTCCTTCAATTGCCGGGATTGTTACCCAGTCCGGCGGCTCCTGCGGAAACGGGAATTGGCTGCCGCCGATGCACTGGGACGAGCCCGACGTATCGAAAGTGATAAGGAATCCCGTGTCGCTGTTGGGTGGTGGAGTTACACCGTTGGGTGCAGGGCCCGTGAGCAGCGCCTGCTGTGCAGCCACCGTGCCGGGATTGTAGCTGAAGAGCATGAGCGTGTTCTGCGCGCGATCGGAATAGACGCTGTAGTTCTGATCGTCCTTCCACACATACAGCACGCGCGTTGGAAGCGGATTATAGTTCTCGTTAACCGGTGTCATGAACACAGTCATGCCGAAATTCGAGTTCCAGACAAACTTCTGAAAGCCGTTCGGATTTCCCACGGCAAAGCCGGGAATCGATGGCGCCGTAAATGCGGTTGGCTTGGCCGTTGCCTCACATGCGGCCTCATAGGATTGGAACACCGGAAAGTAGGAAAACGACCACATCTGAAAGAAAGCCAGTTGCGTCGGATCTCCCATGGTCGGAGCAGGCGGTCCGTAGCCGAACATCGCGCGCACGGGCGCGCCGCTTACTGAGTCAAACCAGTACCACGTGGCCGCTGGAGGCAGCTTCTGCAGAGGTACCGGAATCTTCCACCAGTCCACCGTCTGCGCATTCATCCAGTTGAGCGGTGAAGAACCGGCGCACGCCGCGTTTGAGCCCTGGGCTCCGTACCAGTCCGTTGGCAGCGACCAGCCGATGTTGATCGGCGTCCAGGTGTTGCCTCCATCGGTGGACAACAGCGTTCCGTTCGCAGTAAGAAAGTACCACCAGTTTCCGTACGAGCAGCCCGATACCTGCGCGGAAAAGTATTGCCCCTTCACGCACACAATATTGGCGACGCAAAGCTGGAAGAACGGATTATCAGGCGTCGGATCAGTCGACAGAGGCGGACTGAACGGGTGAAGCAGCACGGTCGCCGTCCATGCGGCGGGCATTGACGGCGCAGAAGTTGTGACGGGATTGAACGACGGGTATGCAGAGGGTGGCACGGGATCGGCAGCGTTACTCCACGGATTCATATTTCTAATTCCTCCTCATTGGTTGTGAAATGAAAGTGGGATGCCGCGGCAATGTCGAAGAGGGAATCGGCACATCGAATGAAGCGAAGGCCGTCCGGTTGGCGATGTCGAGCCTGTAGGTCGGCCCTTCCAGCAATCGCGCATGCGCTGGAACGGCCGCTTGCTCTCCGCGGCACACCACAAGCGCGCTCAGCATGAAAAGCGCGCCGCATCGCAGAAGCGCGCGCAATCGTTTGCGGCTCATGCTCCGGCTTCCCGCGCTGAAAGCGCTTGGCGCATGTCGACGAGAATGCCAAGGCTCGGCTGATTGGCCATCAGCACGAAGTTCTGCGCCAGGATCTCGTCGGGTTGAAAGATCTCCTGCAAAAAATTAGCGGTAACCAGCGCGAGATATTGGCTCATAAGCGGTGCGCTCTCATACATCTCCGGGCGCCCGTCAGCACCAGTCACCGGAATCCATCGGCCATCCACGCCCTGCGCAATGGCCATGAACCACCATTGAAGATATTCGAAAAAGATGCCGCCCGCGTAAGGGCTCTTCGCAAGCAGAACCGGGGCCAGTGCCTTTTCCACGCTGGGTCCATTCGTCTGCCCGGGTACAGCGGGCACCAGCATCCGGATGTAGACGTTGCAGGATGGTTCATCGGGATTGGTGATCTTCAGATCACGCATCGACGAATAAGGCCCCGGAGGTCCCCACGGCACATCGGGCAGCTCGACAGCAGCTCCGGTTGACCGGTAATGAATGCGATCGTAAAGCTTGAACCGCTCTGCCGGATTGTTCTTGCTGAAAAGGTGGAAACACTCATGCACCATGACGTTCTGCAGATAGGAAACATCGTTGGTCGGATGCAGAGGATCGCCAAAATTCGCCGAGGTCTCTACGCTCGCCACCATGTTGGCTGGCAACACGATGGTATCCTTGCGCCGGGTATAAGCCGCGTATCCTTCCTCCTGGCCGGTCGTCTTGACCAGGTAGATCGTCGCCGGAAGCCCGAGAGAGAGCGGCGCAAACAGCTTTGCTATTGACGAGACGATCGCCTGCAGGCTTTCGATCTCGATCTGCGTCCAGCTCATTACCTGGGAAGCGACATAATCCAGATAAATCGGCAGCGTGACCTCCACAACGTCACGCCTCAGGTTCAACCTTGCCTGACGATCGAACGGACTCTGCTCGCTCACATATTCATCCACGGTTTGAAGGAGCGCGCGTCCAGTCTCAATGGACGCCGCCACCACTTGCGTGGACTCCGAAAGCGTGCCGACGGCCGTGTCCGAAGTCAGTGCAGGGCGCTGCACCGCTCGCGTGCTCATGGCGGGTCTCCTTTGTTCCGGGTGATCGCAAAGTTTCGCGCGTCCTGGCAAATGATCGCTTTGGACTCGCAGACACTTCGCTTGATGGAATGGACGAGGGTGAAACTCTTACCGAATCGACTACGAAACTATCTGGGGCACGGCCCGGGGGCCAAAGATATATAGATCACAACCCTGCAAGGCAAAAAGACGCTCACCTGATTCCACGACCGGTCACGGAAACAGGCAGCGATATCACGTACGAAATGTGGAAGCTCGGTTGCGCAGAGAGAGGAAAAGTAGAGAAGAAGCGGCTGCTTTTAAATCGAGAACAGGTTTCAATCCGCGTTTAAGTTGTTGACTGCAGGAATGCGCTCTCCTGCGTGCATCCATACTGCCACAACCCTGGCCGGAAGTAAAATCACGATACGGCACGCGCCGTCGTTAGCCTGACCGGGCCCCAAATCGCAAGCGATAAATTCAACAGCATGCGGGCGTTATCAAGGTAAATTCGATTCGCATTGATGCCGTAATGCGTCGTAAGCCCGATCCGCCGCATCGTGCGCAGGAAACCGCTGCATGGGAAAGCCCTTGACATCGCCTCAGGACTTGTGACCTACTCGATCTGAATTATCCCCAGGCTTCACATGCCGGGCGAATCCGGTTTGTCCTCAGCGAACTTCAACGAGTAGATAGAGAACACAGCGCCTGCAGCTTTGACCGGTCCCGTGCCGGCGCAACTTTGTGCGTCTAAATTGCCGAATTAGACTCTGCCCCATGTTCATTCGGCGGAGTGGAGGTGTTATGCCTAAAACGCTCATCATCGGAATGGGAATTTCCGCAGTCGCCTTTTTACAATCCATGAACCTGACTCTGGACGATAAGGTCACCACCACAGGCGGCCCCGAGCTGTGGCGGCGAGTCGGTGGAGATCACCAAATGGGCCAGCCAGCTCCATTGCTCAGGGGCAATCTTCTGTCCGGTCCGCGCAACTTCGATGCTCCGCCCATCCCCGGCCAAAATTTCATGCTCGCCAAAGACTTTGCTCAACTACTGGAGAAGCACCTCCATGAGAAATCCCAGGTCGGTCTTCCCGGAGAGTGGGTTGAAAACATTGCGCCCACCGGGTCGGGAGGCTATTCGGTAACAATAAGACGGGGCAGCGTATCCTCGCACCCCGTGTTCGACAACGTGATCATCGCCGTTGGCCCGGGGCCCGCTCGTCCGCTCATGGCTGGCGACGATGGCAAACTTGCCGTAGACGTGCAAAGCATGGGAGGCCACGTTATTGGCGGCACAGAGTTCATGTCTCCTACCTGGACAATGCCCGGCAAAGGCGGGGCGGGGATTGTGGCAGTTTACGGAGGTTCAGCCACCGCTGCCTGGGCCGTTGAGCTTGCAATTCTCAGACGCATGCACGTTACCCTCTGGTTTACCCGGAGCGGTGAAGGTAAAGACGCATGGAATGTGGAAAAGCGCTTTAGCGAGGCTTTTCCGCCCGGCGAAAGAAATACCGGCGTCGAGAGGGAGACGAAGGACGTGCGGAAGGTTCTCAAGCTGAAAGATGTGCGGTTCCACAAGCTCAAAATAGCCTCTTCGTTCGTCATGCTGGAGCTGCTGGATGAGCGTGGTATGACGGTCTTGCACCCGGTGGACCTGCTCGTTTACGCACTCGGCTCGGCACATGCGGCCAACGCGGGTCTGCAACAGATGTTGGCCAAGGAGCTTCTAAGCAGCCTCGTGCCCTTCTATGACAGAAATTTTGCCATCAGTTCCAAGCCCGCTCTGCTGGGCGTTGGCACGACGGACCGTTCGTTGATGATCGTCGGCTCCGCGATGAGCAGTTCAGGCGGTTTCAATGTCGATAAGCTGTTCGACAAGCTTGGCGCGGAAGAAAAAGCTCTCATCGGGAAGCTCGCGCCGTACAAGGACATCAGCGAATCTCTGCCGCCGGCCGCGCGGCCTACCGAAGGAATCGCCATGGTCATGGCCGGCATTGAGGCGCTCAACACTTTCATGCCGGCCACGCCCGCGCCCAGTGGACGTGAGCGCAGCTATAACCCGCCCAAAAACATTACTGCAATGAAGACCGGTTCCTCGCCGTTAGAACGTGGAGCGCCGAATCCCGCACACGGTCAGATACAGACTCACGCCCTGGACTTTAAGTGGGACATCAACTTCAATACCAGCAATCGCACCCAGCTGGCCGCCTATCTGGCTCAGACCACCGATCTGACTCCGCTGGCGGCAAATCTCGCCGTCGCGCTCATTGTGCGTCTTCGCGCCCAGGCTCGGAATCCGCTTGGGCTAACCAATGACCAGGTTAACTTCATCATCCAGCGCGCAGACTGGTTTGCCGACGCACAGCAAAAGTACAACCAGAACCTCGATCAGAGACGAAAAGACTATGACCATCGCTGGGGCGCGGACTGGTATCTGAACGTGCTTGTCGATCTCATGACTCAGGATCCGGATCAGGCGAGTTATTGGCAAAAAGCAGGCATTCATTGCGATCCGCGCAGATCATAGCGGCCTGCAGTCTGCCCCGTCGCCTGCTCTCCATGTGAATCGTCAGTGCCGGCGACTGACTCCGAACCGCATGTCGCAGCTTCAAAACCATCCCCAAGAATTTGTGCCGGCTGCGATTCGCCGATTGCCCAGGAATCTCTCTTCGGCTCGTTATCTGAATCCCCCGCATCCAAATGTGGAGGAGCGCCATGGCCGCCAATCAACGCCCGTGCGGTTAAGATTCCTCATTACGGCTTCAACCAATCGTTCGAATGCTTCTCTATGGCGATTCTCACCAGTTGACTTCGCGTTCTCACTCCGGCCTTCTGGAAGAGTTCCTGAATGACAGCCTTGACTGAGCTTTCTGAAGTCTTCATCTTCCAGGCAATCTCCTTGTTGGCGAGGCCGTCGAGGATGCCGCGAAGCACTTCGCTCTGCCTGCCGGTGAGAGGCCGCGCACGTTCCATGATCTCGGTGCGGCTGCGCTTGCCGGCGAGAAGACATTGAACGGTCAGGTTGTCGAGCCAGGTCTCGCCGTTCGCCACTCGGCGAATTGCAGCGATTAGCTGATCCGCACTCTCCTCTTTGCGGAATACTCCCGAGGCGCCTGCTTCCATGATTTGTACAGTCACTTCGTCGGAGAGCCCCGCTGTGACCATGAGCACTCTGGCGTCGCTTTGTTGTTGCTTCAACTCGGTAATCAGGTTAAATCCCGATTCATTCCCAAGGTCATAGTCGAGCAGAACCACATCTGCTTTGCACTGGGACAGGGCGGCGAGGGCCTCTGATACGGTGGCGCACTGACCCACCACCCGCAGTTCAGGATCGGCATCCAGCAGACGGCTGAGACTTTCGCGGAACAGGCTGTGGTCATCGACCATAAGTAGATGAATTTCTCGCATCACGATTCTCACTCTGAAACATGAGCTGCATTCAGACTCACGATGAAGCAAGCCCCGCGAGGAGGCGCTAAGTGACGGATATCTCCGCCGAAAGAACGCAGGAAAGCGCGCGACAGGTAGAGACCGAGACCCGTTGACTCCGCCTCCTCCTGAAAAGGCCGGAAGAGCTGCTGCGGATGGGCAACGCCGCAGCCATTGTCGGCAAACTCGACCAACACACGGCTGCCTTCTGTAGACGCGCGTACAGAAAGAGACTTATCGCTCATCTCTGCCAGTGCACGGATGCTGTTGGTGGTCAGGTTGAGAAACACCTGCATCAGGATGGAACGGTCAGCCCATACCAGCGGCAATTCGGGTTCCGTGCTCCAGCGCGCTGCGATGTTCTCTTCGTCGAGCATGGGACCAACGACGATCCGCAACTCTTCGAGCACCGCAGCGAGATCTACCTCGGTCGACTGATTTGCGGATTGCCGCAGATTGACATTGGCAATGCGCTCCAGCGCGCCAATCAGATTTCCAAGAGCCTCAAAGTCTTTGCTCGACGCAAGCAGGTCTTCGCGCAACAGGTTCTGGTGAACTGCCGCAATTGCTCCGCATATATTGCGGATTTCATGAGAGACAGCTCCAATGGCAATCCTCGAACCGGCAAGCAGCTGGTGTAATCCGGCGACCTCATGCGTTCTCAGGTCTTCCGATGTGTCGAGCACCATGGCCGCCAGGCGCAGGCCGGCATCGGTGCGATAGGTTGAGAAGCAGATGTCGGCGAGAAAAGTCTCACCATCTTCGCGCTGACCGCGTGCCTGCATCACGGTGCGAAAGAACTGCTGCGCAACGTCGGGCCCCGCAACGTTTCTGAGCGAAGGCAGATAGCGATGAATGGCGCGCCCGGGAAGTTGTCCCGGCGGAATGGCCAGCATGCGGTGTGCCGCTTCGTTTGCCATCAGAACTGCTCCGCGGGCATCTGCCGTGAAGATGGCTGCCGGACTGCTCTCAATCAGGATTCGAAGCTGCTCCTCGGCTTCGCGGCGCGCTTCGCTCTGACGCCTGATCTCATCCAGGTGTTCAAGTGCAACCTTGCGATTGCGGCTCACCTCGCGGACGAATAAGCCCGCGCCAAAGAATGCGGCAAAGAAGAGCACATCGCGAGAGGTGCCGGTCCGCGGGTCCCATCGAAGGTCACTGAAGACTTCTGCGAGGAAAGTGCACAAGCCCGCAATCATGCTGATCTGCCAGGGGCTCAGCACTCCGCCAGCCATGGCCATGGGTGCCAGGTAGAGGAAGCCGAGCGGAATCTCGCCAACCACCCACCAGTCCAGAAGCGCGATGGCAGCAATCAAGGCTCCCACCCTGAGCAGAACCGACCGTCTGTCTCCACCCAAGAACGCTGCGAACATTCGTACCTGCATCACCTCACCGCTATATGCGGCGGAGTCACATCCATTGTAGATAGCACCGGTCATTGGCCGCGCGAAATGATTGAGCGGAGTGCGCCGATTGACTGAAAGATAGGTCACCCGATCAAAAGGTTGGCGCGCTGAGGCCGAAAGATAGAGTGGCATTGACCCTCCCTCATTCTATTCTGCCTTTACACACCGCGCGGGTTTCCATTTCGCCGGCCAGAACAAACCGGCGAAGCTCTTTTGGTCTTGACCGAGCCAGGACTTTTCAATGCAAATTGCGAAACCTTTATTCAGGGCGGCTTGTTGCCCGGCGATGCTGTGGATGCTGTTGGGTACCTCGCTGCGCATTGAGGCGCAGAGCCTCACCTGGGATCAGGTCAAGGCGCGATTTGAGACGGCAAACCCGACGCTCAAGGCCGACGAAAGCAACGTCGACGAGATGAAAGCCGAAGAGATCACCGCCGATCTGCGTCCGAACCCGCAGGTAGGCGTCTCGGTGGACGGGAATCAGATTGCTCCGCACGATGGCACATGGGCTCCTTTCAAAGGCACAGACTTTGTGCCGAGTGTGAGCTATCTGCATGAGCGCGAACATAAGCGGGAGCTGCGTCTCGAGAGCGCCCGGGAAGGGACGCAGATCAGCGCTTCAGAGCATGAGGATCTCGAGCGCAGTCTGCTCTTCAACCTCCGCACCGCATTCGTCCAAACTCTCGAAGCAAAGGCGATTGTCGCCTTGTCTCATCAAGAGCTTGAGTATTACGACCACATTATCGACATCAGCCGCGCCCGCTTCAAAGCTGGCGATCTGGCGCAGATTGATCTGGACAGAATAGAACTGCAGAGGGTGCAGTATGAAGCGGACCTGCAAACGGCTGAAGTGAATCTGCGCACGGCCAAAATCCAGCTTCTGCAGTTGCTCGACGACCGGACACCTGTGGATCAGTTCGACATTCAGGGACTCTTCGACTTCTCCGGACAGTTGCAGCCTCTGGATGCACTTC
>Ga0335072_10004500_pt1 | contig 20673 bp, 19 predicted proteins | sample Lox_Sample_21_FD_206725 | JGI IMG/M metagenome (GOLD analysis project Ga0335072, IMG submission 206725) | Soil microbial communities from Loxahatchee National Wildlife Refuge, Florida, United States - Lox_Sample_2.1 | ecosystem: Environmental > Terrestrial > Soil > Wetlands | place: USA...
ACCCGTCGATCGCTGCTGGTGTCACGTCGTTCCGATCTCTCGTGGCCGCTCGTGGAGGTGGATCGCGGAGGGGTGTGGTCCGCCGTGGTGGTAGGTGTCGGTGCCGACCTTCTGGCCATACCAGTGCGTCATCGGAGCGTCCGCGATCAGCGAATCCTGGTTTGAGATCTCGAGGCGGATCCTGTCTCCGGCTCGTGCCAGGAACGACATCGGCAGCAGTTCGATCCGCAGGCGGTACACCTCACCGGGCTCGACCGGCTCCTCTAGCTGGTGGGAGAGGAAAGGCCGCATGTCGGTTGTCAGGTCCGGATCTTCGGCGCGGTGCGACGCTCGCAGCCAGCCCTGGCTGACCTTGATCGCTGCCCCATCGTCACCCGGGACGAGCGAGAGCTTGGCGATCACGTCGAAGTCTCGCTGGTCGCTCGACGCGTAGAGCTCGAGCACGCCCTGCCCGGTGAACTCCCGGTCGGCTTCCATCGGCGCGGAGGTGAAGGTGTTCACGCGAGAGACATGGTCGAGGCGACCTCCGTGAGCGATGACCGTCACGCCGGCCACCCACCCGGGATCGGGATAGCTCCAAGAGGTCGACGAGGCCTCGACCGGGGCCGGGTTGGTCAGAGACCCGTCGTTCAGCGACGACACGACGCCGGAATGCTCCGGCGAGAGGTAGAACGTCGAGCGCGCGGCCTCGGGCGGAGGCCATGCCGCGCTCGAGTGGTACGTACCTTCGCGATTGACGTAGTAGCGCACCGCCGGCCGTTCCATCACGCCGTTCTGGACGTGCTTCAGATGGTGGTCGTACCACGGAAGCAGTTCGTTGCGGTGGAAGTCCTCGTCGTAGAAGTACATCAGCGCCGCGGCGAAGCTATTCGGGTGCGTGATCAGCAGCCGCTTCGGTCCCCCCACGAGTCGGAAACCCTCGAAGTTGCCGCGCAGATGCAAGGCGGCCTTTCCCCACACTCCGATCGAGAACACGGGGATGTCGACGCCGGAAAGCTCCCAGAATGGCGACCGGCGCCGCTGCCATTCATCGTCGAGGCGATGGGTGAGCATGTCGTACACGACCTGATCCTTCGCGCCGACGCGGAAGTCGATCCCCTCCGCCTGGTGCTGAAGGAGCGTCGAGCCGAATAGCCACGCGTTCAGGAACCCTTGGATCGGGATTCCGCCGTGATACATCCAGTCGCGGTACATGTCGGTCGCGCCGTCGTAGGCGACGATCGTCTTGAGGTGCGGCGGGCGGGTGCGGGCGGCGTTCCACTGGCTCCAGCAGTAGTACGACATCCCGATCATGCCGATCTCCCCGTCGCACCAGTCCTGGGCGGCGACGTGCTCGATCATGTCGTGGATCGCTTCCCCCTCCTCGCGCGACACCGGATCCCACGTCCCCTCGGACCGTCCGGTCCCCGGCACATCCATCGCGACGTACCCATACCCGTGGTCCAGGTACAGCTGGATCGGCCCGTACTCGTTGAACGGGAACTGCGGGTGGACGGGCAGGTGCCGGAGCGACTTCTGATACGGCGAGGCGCCGAGCACGACCGGGACCCGGCCCGGCTCCCCCTTCGGCAGGTACACGTCCGCTCGGACGAGGTCTCCGTGACGCGTCGTCGCTTCGATCTCGAACGGCTCGACGTTTACATCAGGCATCTTGAGGCACCTCGTCTCGAAGGGCGGATAGGTGGCAACGAACGTTCACGCGGCGGCCTGCCCGTCGGACAGGCGGCTCCGCGCGATATCGGCGATCGGGCGGGCCGGGTGGCCGGTGATCGTCCGCACGACGTCGTTGACCTCGGCCGAGCACAACTGGCAGATCGAGATGAGGTCGTCGACGAACCAGCCGGGGCGGCCGCTGAGCTCCTCCCGAGCCTGCTCGGGGTCGCGGTACTCGACCTCGACCGGGATTCCGAGCGCCGCCGCAACGGCGGCGGCCGCGTCCGCGGTTGTGATCGCCTCTGGTCCGGTCGGTACGACGATCTGGCCGTTCAGCTCTCCCCTGGTCAGCAGCGTGGCGGCGACGTCAGACACGTCGCCCGCGTGGACAGCGCCGACCGGGCGACCCGTGGGGATATACGTGGGCAGTCTCCCGGCACGGAAGCGGTCGACGGCCAGCAGCAGGTTTTCCTGGAAGTACTGGGGACGCAGGATCGCGTGCGGCAGACCCGACTGCAGCAGCGCGAGCTCGCCATCCCAGTGCCACCGTCCCATGTTCCAGCCGGAGTCGGGGGCAGCCTCGTAGGAGGAGAGTTTGATCACGCGGCTGACTCCGGCGCGGACCGCGGCGGCGACCTGGGTCCGTTGCCACTCGATCTGCCGTTCGTGGGGCGGGGACATGAGGAAGTAGGCCTTCGCCCCTCGGGCGGCGCGCTCGATCGCGGCCGGGTCGTCGAACGTCGCCTCGAATATCTCGAGCCCGTCTTCAGGCAGCCACGGGGGCGCCTCGCCGGGGGGGACGACCGCGCGGACGTCCTCGCCCAACTCCCGCAGCCGCGCGACGACGCCGCTACCGACATTGCCCGTCGCTCCGGTGACGGTGATCACGTTGGTGCTCCTCGCTTTGGTCGTGGTCCCATGGTCGATTACGCCATGAACTTTCCGCCGTCGACGTTGAGCGTCTGCCCGGTGATGAACCCCGCGTCGGGCGACGCCAGGAAGAACACGGGGCCAACCAGGTCCTCGGGTTCCTCGTCGCGCGGCAGCGCCCGGGCCTTCCGCTGAGCCTCGAGTAGCTCCCGCGGGAAATGGTCGCGGACCGCTCGTGTGACGGTCAGGCCCGGCGTTATCACGTTGACAGTGATGCCGTAGCCGCCAACCTCGCGTGCGAGCGACCGAGTGAGGCCGACGATCCCGGCCTTCGCGGCGACGTAATGAGTCTGGTTGCGCGTGCCGTCGAACACCGACCCGGACCCGAAGTTGATGATCCGGCCCCAGCCGCGCTCCTTCATCAGCGGCAGGAACGCGCGAGCCATCAGGAACGAGCCGGTGAGGTTGATATCGATCACCGACTGCCAGTCCTCGACGCTCAATTCCTCGAACGGCCGGATCGGGAAGAACCCGGCGCAGTTGATCAGCACCTCGACGGTGCCGCTCTGCTCGCGTGCGACCTCGGCGAGCGCCGAGATGTCGTCCGCCGAGGACACGTCGGCGCAGCGTGTGGTGAGCTTGGCGTGTCCGCCGATCCGGGTGCTGAGCTGGTCCAGGGCGTGGCGGTCGGTGTCGGTCGCCAGCACCACGTCGCCGTTGGCGAGGAAGCGCTCGACCAGTAGCGTCCCGATGCCGCCTGCTGCTCCGGTGATGACGACGTTTCGGTTGGTGTCCATGGGCCGTCTCCTCTCGTTCGCGTCTCTCACGCAAACACTGACGCTTCCCCCGGCTGGCTGTAGTAGCCGCTGGGCGGCTCGGCGATGCCGTAGAAACCGCGCCATGCCTCGAAATCCTCGGGCAGACTTCCGCGCCCGGTCGCTCCCGCCGGCCACTGCGTCTTGGGCTGGTCGAACGGTCGCTCGGGTAGCTCGATTCCGTACCAGAGAAGGTGGCGCCGTCTCGCGAACAGCCACACGCCGTCACACCGCTCGTACGAGTCCTGGTAGAGAATCGCCTGCTCGATCCAGGAGCCCCCGATGTCGAGCTTGGCCAGGCAATAGACGCTGCCGGCTGCGCGATCGTGGTCGGTCAGGTGGACGATGTGGTTTGCGACGAACAGCATCGTCGGTCCCGCAACCCGCCAGTACACCGGCAGCGTCGAGCGGACGTTCGCGAGATTGAAATCCGGGAACGCGAGCGGTTCATCCGCGTCGACGAAGATGCGCTCCATCTCCGACATGTCGCGGCTGTCGTGCGCCTGGGCGAATCGATAAGCCAGTTGTCGTATCTCGTGAGCGCTCCACAGCGTGTCGAGCTTGTGCGAGTCGCTCATCGATCCGGCGCTCCGGATACGGCAAACGCTCCTGCGGCATGCGCGAACACGGCGGCGTTGCCCTCGGTCCACGCCTGGTGCTGCTCGGTGCGCCGGATGCGCCAGCGATCCAGGCGCTCGAGGTGGTTGGTGTAGTAACCCACCTGGCGCTGAATCGGCTCGTCACCGGCGGCGGCCAGGAAATGGGCGGCGAGAAGACTCGACACGCACGTCGCCTGGTCACCGTCGATCGTGATCTGATGGTTGGCGCTGATGTGCAGCGTCGCGTCCAGACGGCTGAAGAAGCGCTTCGCGGTCGCGACGAGATCGTCTGCGGCGAAGACCGCGACGCCGACGCTGTCGGGGTAGTCGACTTCGACGGGATCGGCGAGGCAGTTACGCAGCAGCTCCCAGTCGCGGGTGTCGAGGGCAACGGCGAACGCGGTGACCACGTCGATGATGTCCGCGCGGTCGGCAAGCCGTTGCAAGGTCTGGTTGTCCATGTCTGTCCTTTGCTCTCGTGGTGAGGGCGGATCAGCGGAAGCCCGCGGTCACGCCTCCGTCGATCGAATAGTTCTGGCCGGTCACCCAGCTCGATTCATCCGAGGCCAGGTACACGGCGAGGTAGGCGATGTCGTCACCGAGACCCGGGCGGCGGATGAGATGCATGTTCATCTGGAAGCTGCGGAGCTCGTCTCCGACGAACGCATCGGTCGATGGCGTCTTGACCAGACCTGGCGAGATCGCGTTCGCGCGGATGCCGTCGGGCGCGCCCTCGGCCGCGAGCGTCTTCGTCAGCGCGATCACGCCCCCCTTGGCGGCGGCGTGGGCTGCCTGCCCGAGTGGTGAGATGCCGCGTATCCCGGACATCGACGCAGTGTTGATGATCGATGCGCCGCCGGAATGCTTGAGATGCCTCCAGGCAGGGCTCGTCGTGTGGAAGATCACGTCGAGCTCACCCTGGATCACGTCCCGCCACAGCTCGAGCGTCATGTCGGCGAACGGCGCGAAACGGGCTCTGGCGGCATTGTTGTAAAGCACGTCGATCCCGCCGAGAGTGGAGGCGCCGTCCTCAATCCATTGCTCGGCGGCTGCGGGATCGGTCAGGTCGACCGTCGTCCCCGACACGTCGAGGCCGTCCGCGCGCAACCGCTCGGCCGTTGCCTCGGCGGCGCCGTCCTTGACGTCGCATCCGACGACGCGAGCGCCCTCGCGTGCGAACAGCGCCTGGGCGGCCGCACCCTGACCGCCAACCGTCCCGGTCCCGGTGATCAATACTCGCTTGCCTGCCAGTCGCACCGCTTCTCCTTTGTCTCCTGGACCGCCGAACAGACCGAGCAGCCCGATGTGCGTTGAGTGGTCGGCCGCCGGTGTCCGATCACCGCGAGGGAGAGGCGGTGATCGGACGCGCGACGGCCGACGCTCGTCATCCGATCGCTTGCGCGGCGGAAAGGGGCTGGGTCGCCGGCGAGGTGCTGTTCCAGAGCTTGGCGATGACCGGCTTATAGAACGCGGTCATGCCGGTGGCCGAAGCGTCTCGGGCCTCGAGTTGGGCCACGTTCGCCTTGGTCACCGTGACCGTTCCCGGCTGGATCCAGCCCGCGGGCGGTGGGGTCCCGTTGCGAACGGAGTTGATCAGGAGACGAATCGCCGTGTATCCCTCGACGTACCAGTCCTGCGCCAGTGCTGCGGCGACCGTGCCGTTGGCGATGCCCTGTAGAACGAGCGGGTCCAGGTCAGTCGCGCCGATCGCGAACTTTCCGCCTGCGGCTTGTTTGGCCTTGATCATGGAGTCGCCGTCCTGGTCGCACGAGCCGAGCGCAAGCACCGCGGACGGATGGGCGCTGATCTCCTGCCGCCATGCGGTGAAGTTCGCCGATGGCGTGATCTGGGAGTTGAACGGTGGCTCGACGGTCGCCTTCGGGAGCAGCTTCTGCACGGTCTGAACCAATCCCTTGACTGTCACGGCCAGCGGCGAGGAGGTCGGGTTGCAGTTGCTGATGATGACCTGTCCCGTGGTCCCCGGACCGAGATGGGCCGCCTTGATCGTTGCCGCTGCGAGTACCTGCCCGAGCGCGAGGTCGTTGTTCCCGACATAGGTCTTGGCCGTCCCGGCAGCGGGCACGGCGTTGAAGGTCACGGTGTTGCCGTGCGTCTGGGACGAGGCGTTGGTGAGCGCTCGCGTCCATAGCGACGCCGGCTCGTCGGCGATCGCGACGCCGTTTGCGCCTTGCGAGATCGCGCTGCTGACCTGTGAGATCGCAGTCGCCGGATCGAAGGTCGTCGGGGCGCTGACGTTGAGCGTGGCGCCGAACTGTTTGGCGGCGGCCTCGGCCCCGGCCTGGGTTTCGGCCTCGAACGGCAGGCCGGTGACGATCAGCTCCATCGCCAGGTGGACGGGCTTGCCCGTGCCGGAGCTTGTCGAGGTCGTTGAGGCCGAAGCCGCGGCCAGTTGAGTGGCCGTGCTCGCCGAGGGGCTAGAGCTCGAGCTCGATCCGCAGGCGGCGAGGCCGGCGATCGTCCCTATGCAGACGGCACACAGGGCAGCGAGGCGCCGAGGAGCCGGCCGGTGATGCAGGTACATTCCGGGTCCCTTCATTCGTGAGTTACAGCGTCGCGACGACGCCGGTGTTGATGGCTTCCAGGAGCAGATGCGGGTCGAGGTCGCGCCGGATCTCTTCGACGACGCGTCCGTGAAAAAAGACGACGGCTCGGTCGGCGACCTCACACAACTCGTCGAGGTCACTGGAGGCGATCAGGACGATGGCGCCTTCGTCGGCGAGCCCGCGGATGACCTGGTGCATCTGCGCGCGGGTGTGGACATCGACGCCTCGCGTCGGATCGTCGAGCAGGTACACCGTCGGATCGGCCTCGAGCCATTTGGCGAACACCACCTTCTGCTGGTTGCCGCCAGACAGCGCGCGGACGGGGACATCGACTCGTGCGGGAACGACCTGGAGCTGGTCGACCCGCATCAGCGCCCGGTCGTTCAATTCCCGTTTGCGGACGAGCACACGGTCGGCCGCAAGCGCGAGCGCCCGCACGGCGCCGATGTTCTCCCGGACGCTCTGGTCGGCGAACAACCCCATAGCGCCGCGATCCGACGGAACGAACGCAACGCCGGCGCGTACGGCCGAGGCCATGTCGTGGGGGGCGGCGCGCCCGCCGGGCAGAACAATCGTCCCGGCGTCGGGACGCATCTGTCCGTAGATCACATTCAGCAGAGCGGTGGCGCCGGATCCTTCGAGGCCTGCCACCGCGACGATCTCGCCTCGGGAGACATCGAGGCTGACGTCGTCAAGCAGGCCCGCGACCGTCACGCCCCGTAGCTGCAAGCCGTCGGAGACAGCGCGGTCCGGCGCGGCGGTCCGCCGTCGCGGAGCGTGGCGCACCAGGCTTTGCGGAGCACGCTCGCCAAGCATTGCGTCGATCGCGGTTCGCGGGCTGAGCTGCCCCTGCAACGCGGCATCGACGACCACGCGCCCGTCACGTAGCACGGTGATCTTGTCCGCGAGCGCGAACACGTCCTCGAGGAAGTGCGACACGAGGATCACCGCGACGCCGGCGGCCCGCAGGTCCCGCACGACGTCGAACAGCCGCCGCGTCTCGGCGGCATCGAGCGCGGAGGTCGGCTCGTCCAGAATCAGCACCCGAGGCTCGCGCAGCAGCGCGCGGCAGATCTCAACCCGCTGGCGCTCGCCGAGGCGCAACAGACCGAGCGGTCCGGACAGCTCCTCGTCCAGTCCGACCATCCGCAGAAACGGTCGCGCACGCGCACGCATGTCGCGGCGACTGATCAACGGGCCGTGGCGCGGCTCCCGGGTGAGGAACAGGTTCTCGAGCACGTCGAGTTCGCCGAACACGGTCAACTCCTGCGCCACCCACGCAATGCCCCGATCGACAGCCGCCCGGGTGTCGTGAAACTCGACCGGCCGGCCCTCGAGGTACAACCCGCCCATCGATGGACGTTCGGCCCCGGCCAGGACTTTCATCAGGGTCGACTTACCTGCGCCGTTGGCGCCGAGCAGCGCATGAACCTCACCCGGATCGATCCGCATCGACACTCCTTCAAGTGCCGTGACCGCGCCGTAGCGCTTGGTGATGTCGCGTGCCTCGTACATTCGAGTCACGCTCCGGTTCGTGCCTGGCGGGCGGCACGACGACGGCGAAGCACCCCGTCGGCGCTCACAGCAATCACGACCGTGGCGCCGGTGACTACGCCGCTCCAGTTAGGGCCTATCGAGAAATAGACGAGGCCGCCGTTGATGGTGGCGATGATCAGCGCGCCGATCAGAGCGCCGGGGACGGTGCCCGCACCTCCGGTCACCGCGGTGCCGCCGATGATCGTCGCGGCGATCACCTGCAACTCGAGACCCTGACCGAGCGTTGGATCCGCGCCCTCCTGGTAGGCGAGGCTCAACACGGCTGCCAACCCGCAAAGCGCGCCGACGAGCATCAGAGCCTGCAGCCGCGTCCGGCCGACCCGGATCCCGGAGAACCGCGCTGCGGTGGCGTTGGAGCCGATCGCGCGGACCCGCGCGCCAAATGGCGTACGCCGGAACACGACCGTCAGAAGGACGCCGACGACGACGACGACCCAGACCGAGAACGGGACTCCGAGCACGTTGCCGCCGAGCACTTTGAAGAAGCTGCTGTTCAGTGGAAGCCCGGTCACGGCCTGCGAGTTCGTGATCACGGTGGCGAGACCCGCGTACAGCGTCAGCGTCCCGAGCGTCACGATGATGACGGGGATCCGGAACGTGTTCGCCACGAATCCGTTAGCCGCCTCGAGCGCGATGCCGGTGAGCGGACCCGTCAGCAACGCCAGCCACGGCGACATGCCGTGCGCCATCAACTCCGCGCTGACCAGCGCGCTGAAGCCGAAGATCGAGCCGACCGACAGATCGATCTCGGTCATCGCGATGAGGAACACCATGCCGTAGGCGATCAGGGCAACGATGCTGGCGGCAAGAGCCGTGCTGATCAGAGCCTCGCGCGAAAGAGAATTCGGGTGAAACACGCCGATCAGCAGCACCAGCGCTATGAGGACCGCGGCGATGCCGAACTCCTCGTGGTGGACGATGCGCCGCAGCGTGCGACGCGAGTGCGCAGGCGGCCTGCGCTCCGCCGCCGCCGTCGGTGCCGGGCTCAGAGGCTCGGTCGTGTCGTTCATAGGACCGGCCCCCCACATCGGATTGGGTCTCGTTTCGATTTGGCTCATGTCTCCCTCGTGCTTGCTGCGTGGCGTTCGCGTTCGTGAGCCTCTCTATGGAGTTCGCAGACTCCTAGCCGCAAGAAGCTCAGCCGTGCTCGTGGTGAGCTTAAGACATTCTCTATAGAGTTGTCAAGCCAAATCCCGCCGAGGGTAAGTTATCTCTGGCTCTAACGCTTGCAGTACAGAGTAAATCTCGATAGAGTTTTCTAGCCATGCCCAGCACATCGAGCCCGATTCGGAGTGATAATGTCGACAGAGTTCGCTAACGGAGCTTCGAACGGGGCCCGTCCCTTCAAGCTGGCCGCCGCCCAGGTGGACGGCGAGCCGGCGGTCGTTCTGTCGCTCGACTCGGGCGTCTATCGCCTGCGCGATCTGCTCCCCGGCGGCTCGCCGGTGCCGGCCCACCTCGACGCGTTGTTCGTCGACTGGGCGCGCTGGCACCCGGTCCTCGTGCGGTCAGTCGCCGAGCTTTCCGGGCGGGCTGCCGCGATAGAGCCCGAGCGCTGGCTGGTGCCGGTCCGCCCCTCGAAGCTGATCTGCGTGGGGGTCAACTATCACGACCACCTGCGCGAGATGGGCACCCCGCGAGCGCCCGACTTTCCGTATTCGTTCCTCAAGCCGGTGTCCACAGGACTGGTGCCGTCCGGAGGCGCGGTCAGCCTGCCGGTTGGCCCGAAGATGGTCGACTGGGAAGCCGAGCTGGCGGTGGTGATCGGTGCGCCGCTGCACCGTGGTCGTGGCCCCGCCGTGCTCGATGCCGTGGCCGGCTACACCGTCTACAACGACCTGTCCGCTCGGGACTGGATCGCCACGACCCGCGAGCCCGGGATCGACTGGGTGATGATGAAGGCATACGACGGCTTCTCGCCGATAGGGCCCCTCGTCACTCCCAAGGAGTTCGTCCGAAACCCACAGAACCTTCCAATCCGCTGCTGGGTGAACGGCGAGCTAAAGCAGAACTCGAATACCGCGGAGATGATCTTCGACGTGGCAGCGATCCTCGAGCACCTATCCGGGATCATGACGTTGGAGCCCGGGGACGTAATCGCCACGGGGACCCCGGCAGGCGTCGGCTTCGGCGCGGTCCCACAGCAGTTCCTGAAGGCCGGCGACACAGTGACCGTCGAGATCGCTGGTCTGGGTCGCCTCGAAACGCTGATCGCCAAGCCATCCCAAGGAGCCCCCGCATGATCAGTCCCGTGACCCGACTCTCACACGTCGCACTGCGCACCCCGGATGTCGAGCGACTCCGTTCCTATTACACGGAGGTGATCGGGCTCTCGCCATACGACGAGGATGCGGGCGTGGTGTTCCTCGCCAGCGGCGGCCACGGCCCGGCTTTGGAGCTCAGATCGGGCGCCAAGCCCGGACTCGATCACGTCGGCTTCGAGGTCTCGGCCCCGCACGAGGAGGAGCTGCTGGGGCGGCTGACGGAGCACGGCGTCGAGGTCTCCTCACACGATTCGCCACAGCCCGGGTTCAGCCGCGTGCACGAGATCCACGACGCCGAGGGCAACCTGCTGCAACTGTGCCTGGTCGATCAGAGCCGGGCCGGATCGCCGTTGGCCACGACCGGTGTGGTCCCGAACAAGATCGGTCATATCGCGTCCCGCACGCGTGACGCCGCCGCGCTGACGGAGTTCTACGAATCCGTGCTCGGCTTTCGCTGGTCGGACTGGATGGGCGACTTCTTCGTGTTCCTCCGCTGCAACACCGACCACCACGCCGTTAACTTCGTCAACGCGTCCCGGCCCGGCCAGTTGCACCACTTCGCGTTCGAGCTCACCGACGGCGCCGCTCTGCTGACGGCGTGTGACGCGCTCGCGGCGCGCGGTGTCCGGCTCGTCTGGGGCCCTGGACGTCATGGCATCGGGCACAACATGTTCATCTATCACGCTGACCCTGACGGGAACATCGTCGAGTTCTTCTGCGACCTCGACCGGATCGCGAGCGAGGAGCTCGGTTACTTCGAACCCCGGCCGTGGCACGAGGATCATCCGCAGCGGCCCAAGCGCTGGGTCCCGGACCCGGCCTCGGCCAACCAGTGGGGCCCGGGCTCGCCGGAGGACTTCCTGGCATGACATACCAAGACACAACCTCACCGTCGGGGAAGTCGCGCCGTCGCGTCGGTGCGAGCGATGCCAAGCTCTCGCGCACTAGCCTGTCGCACGTCGCCCTCCGCACCCCGGATGTCGAGGCGATGACGCGCTTCTACGTAACGACCATCGGTCTGATACCCGAGCCAAGCGGTGGTGACGAGCCAGGAGTCCGTCTCGGCTGGGGCCAGGGGCATCACGCGCTCGAGCTTCTCGAGGGACCGCCGGGCCTCGATCATTTCGGCCTCGAAATCGGTGACGCAGGTGGTCACCTGGAGGTCGCCGAACGTCTCCAGGTACGCGGTATCGAGCTTCAGGTGCTCGACGACGGCTCGACGGTTTGCGTTCACGATCCGGACGGAAACGCCGTCCACCTGCACGGTGGCGTGTCACGCGGCGGCGAGCACGCCGCCGACCCCGGGCGTCGCCCGGTGCGTATCCAGCACGCGACGCTTGCCACGAGCCGTATCGAGCCCATGATCGACTTCTATCTTGGACTCGGCTTCCGTCTCACGGATCGGATGGGCGGCGTGTTTGCCTGGCTGCGGTCCAACGTCGAGCACCACTCGGTCGCGATCGTGGACGCCGGCCGCGGCGCCGGCCTTGACCACTACTCGTTCGATCTCGATTCCTGGAGCGACTTCAAGGTCTGGGCCGATCGGGTCACCGACCTCGGCATCGTCGTGCAGTGGGGCCCCGGCCGGCACGGACCCGGCAACAACCTGTTCCTGTTCTTCGACGATCCAGACGGCAACCACATCGAGCTGTCCGCCGAGATGGAGCGCTTCTTCGACGACCGGGCCCAGTACGAGCCCCGGATCTGGAGCGCGGAGCCGAAGACGATCAACCTTTGGGGCGGCCAGCTACCGCTCTGGCGCGGCGTCGCGTAGAGGATCACGAGGACATGCGCTTCGCTTCCTGCTCGCACGCTGGTCGGAGTTTCGCCGCCGCGATCGACGGTGACCGGGCGATCCCGCTGACCGGAGTCGGCGAGCTCGGCGCCGTGACGCCGAGCTCGCTGCTTGCCGACCCCGCGCTCGACCACACCCAATCAGTCCCGCTCGCCGAGGTGACCCTGCGACCGGTCATACCTCGTCCAGGAAAGATCGTCTGTGTCGGGCTGAACTACCTCGATCACGTCGGCGAGACCGGGCGACAGCTCCCCGGGTACCCGGTCCTGTTCACGAAGTTCGTCGAAACGCTGACCGGCCCCCGCGATCCGATCGTGCTGCCGCCCGAGTCCGCACAGGTCGACTACGAAGGCGAGATGGCGGTTGTGATCGGCCGAGCCGGGCGCCGGATCGCGGCTGACGACGCGACACGCCACATCGCCGGATACACGATCGCCAACGACGTGACCATGCGCGACTACCAATACAAGACCCACCAATGGCTTCAAGGAAAGGTCTGGGAGGCCTCAACGCCACTGGGTCCGTGGCTCGTGACGCCCGACGAGGTGGGAGATGCTCACGCGCTCGACATCTCGCTGACGCTGAACGGTGAAGTTATGCAGCGGGCCAGCACCGAGCAGCTGATGTTCGACGTTCCCGCGCTGGTCAGCCGGGTCTCCGAACTGGTCACGTTGATGCCGGGTGACGTCATCCTCACCGGTACGCCCGGGGGTGTGGGCTACCGGCGCGACCCCCAGGTGTTCCTCTCGCCGGGCGACCAGGTCGTGGTCGAGATCAGCGGTCTTGGCCGCCTGGTCAACCCGGTCGTCGCCGAGCCGTGACCGCGACCTCTACTTGCCCGCGCCCTGAACCATCTGGAGCGCCGTGCGGACCGCGACCGGCTCCTTCTCCGGAGCGATCTTCGTGAGAACCGTCAGTGCCGAGCGCGCCAGATGACGCGCAAGCAGCGCCGCGGCGAGCTCGGCATCCCGCGCCTCGCAGGCAGCGACAATCGACTCATGCTCGTCATTCCCGATCTCCCAGGTACGGGACGGTGCGCCGAACATGCTGGTACGCCGGTAGCGCTCGCTGCGGTCGACGACCGGATCGATCACGCGCGCCAGCGCCGCGTCACAGCCACTGATCAGCCGGCGATGGAAAGCGCGGTGCACGGGCTCCCACGCTCGGATGTCTTGCTCGTCCCCGGCTGCAGCCATCGCCTCGAGGTCGCTCCGTAACTGAGCAAGGTCCTCCGCGGTCAGCCCGGGGACGGTGAGGCGAATCGCAAGCGCCTCGACCAGGATCCGGCTGCCGTACACCGCATCGATGTCTTCTGCGTCGAGCGGCGCGACGCGCGCTCGGCGGTTGTGCTCGGCGATCAGCAGCCCCTCGGCCTGCAGCAGGCGCATCGCCTCGCGCAGCGGCGTGGTGCTGACGCCCAGGTCACGCGCGAACTTCACCTGAGACAGAACCGTGCCAGGTGGAATCTCCCCGTTCAGGAGCATCTCCCGCAGACGCGTGTAGACGTCCTCCGTGTTGCTGATGCTGGCGTCGCGCGCGGGAACGTCCGGCGCAGAGCGGGCCTGTGTGTCGAGGCGAGTCATGGGCATTACTCTACAGAGTAACGGGGCAAATCGGAAGGCCTGTCTTTGAAAATCCTAGATGATCGTCCGCTGTGACTTGCAGATGCCAGAGAAACTCTATAGAGTCTTGTCTATGAGCGTTAGTCAACACATCCATCAACAGACGGATCCCCGATCGCGGCAATCCGCCGCGGGGCGCGTCATTCCTGGCCGCCACAATGGTCGTCTCGCGGTCATCAGCGGGGCGGCCCAAGGCATCGGCCGAGCGTACGCAGAGCGTCTCGCCGGCGAAGGGGCCCATGTCGTGATCGCGGATATTGCGCCGGCCAATGACGTTCGAACTCAGATCGAGGCGATGGGCGGCTCCGCTTCTGCATTCGAGTGCGACGTCTGCGACCCGACGAGTGTCGCCGAACTCGCCGGCGTGGTCGCCGGCCTCGGGGGAGCGGACATCCTGCTGCACAACGCGGGCATCTATCCGATGAGCCCGCACGACCAGATCACCTTCGAAGAGTGGCGGCGTGTCTTCGCTGTCAACCTCGACTCAATGTTCCTCCTCTCGCAGGCGTTCCTGCCCCATATGCGTGAACAGCGGTGGGGGCGCATCGTCGGGATCTCTTCCGCGATGTTCCACGCCGGCAGCCCGGGCAGCCTGCACTACGTCGCGAGTAAGGGCGGCATCATCGGCTTTATCCGCGCGCTCGCCGCAGAGGTCGGACCGCACGGCGTCACCGTAAATGCGATCGCGCCAGGGCTGATCCGGTCTGACGGAACGAGCAAGGGGATACACGACGAGCTCGGCCTGTTCGACATGGTCGTCGAGCACCAGGCCGTGAAGCGCACCGGGCTCCCGGAGGACCTCGCCGGCGCGATCTCATTCCTGCTTTCCGACGATGCCGAGTTCATCACCGGGCAAACGCTGGTGATCGACGGCGGGCTCACCCGCGCCTGACGCTCGGCGCGGGGCGCGGGGGCGGGGGCGGTCGGGCGGTCGGTGGGTCGGTCGGGGACCTTCTCGCGGTTCGAGAAGGTCCCTGCAGACCGTGGGGTCAGGCTCCAACGCCGCCCGCGCGCGCCGCGGCCAGCTCATCCGTTGGATCGGCGCCCGTGCGCACCGCCTCGCGTGTCATCTCGAGCAGCTGGTTGACGGCAAGGACGTAACCATCGGCGAACTTCTCCTGGTAGACGCGCTCCTCCGCGCCTCCGTGGTCGGCGCCGTCAATCGCGAGCGTGAACATGAACCGGACCGTGAGCTCGCCGTTCTCGTCCTCCTCGATCGCGTTGATGATCTGGCCCAAGACGCGTCCGTTCAAGCGCAGGAACGTCATTCGCTCCATCGGCTCGTAGAACACGCGCTCATGCAGGATCTCTGGCTCGGCGCCTGGGTCCTCGTGGACGATCTCGCGCAGAATCCCGTCGTCGAATGTCTCGAGCACGTGCGCCTGCTTTATCGGCTTTACGAACAGGGTCGGGTACTCGGCCTTCCACTCAAACGCCTGCCAGATCTGCTCACGCGAGAGACGAGTGTCCTCCCCGGGCGGGTTGGCGAGAATCTTCGGGGTCGAGTACTCGATCACGACGCCCTCCCTTCGGTGGACTGCGTTGCCTCGCCGGCGAACAAAGGTCCGAGGTCGACGTAGATGTGCTGGTCCGCGACGAGGCCGTCGCGGCGACGAACGACCGTCCCGGCCTTGATCACGACCGAGCTGCCGTCCAGGCGCGTGTAGGTGACGTCGGACTCGAGCAGCGTCTGGTCCCCGGCCTCGAACGCGTTGGTGAACTCGTGGCTCATCCCGCCGATCGTGCTCCAGAAGTGCAGCATCACCTCGCGCACGGCGTCCCTGCCCTCGACCGGGTCATGATTGGCGAACTGCACGCGAGTGTCGGGCGTGCACAGACGGTCAAGGACAGTGATGTCCTTGGCATCGAGAGCCGCGAAGAACTCCTCGTACCACGTCATCTTCTGGTCGGCGTCACCGACCAAGCCTGCCTCTGATGTCAGCGACATGCGCTTCTCCTCATTCGGTTTTGAACCACGGTCGAAGGCCAATCTCTATGTAGAATGTTGCGAATACCCCATGATTGACTTGACCGGGCAAGGTGCACCGTACTATAACTCGATAGAGTTTTCAATCGAGACGACCGAAACCGCTTTCGGCAAAAGCTGAGGAGCAGACTTGAAGGCCATCATTTTCAACAGGCACGGCGACAGCGGAGTGCTGGAGTACGCGGACGTGCCGATCCCCCGCCCGGCTCCCGGGGAGGCTCTCGTCGCGGTCCATGCGGTGTCGGTCAACCACGGACCCGACATCGAGACGCGCCGCCGCGGATTCTCGATGGGCCAGGTACCCATGCCGCACATCGGCGGGATCGATCCGGCCGGCGTGATCGCCGAGCTCGGCCCGGGCGTGGAGACATTCTCGATCGGCGATCGCGTTGCCGTGTACCCAGTCATCGCGTGTGGCGAGTGCGACTTCTGCGACGCCGGGGCCGGTGAGAACTACTGCCGCGACTCTCGGCTGTTCGGCGTACAAACGCTGGGCGGTCGCGCCGAGTACGTCGCCGTCCCGGTGACGCAGCTGGTCCGCCTGCCCGATCAGGTTTCGTTCCAGACCGCCGCCGCGCTCGGAGTCGCGTACACCACGACGTGGCATGGTCTTGTCGAACGCGCCGCGATCACTGCCGACGATACGGTGCTCGTGACCGGCGCCGGCGGGGACTGCGGCGTCGCCGCCATCCAGATCGCACGCAACTTCGGGGCGCGCGTGATCGCACTCACCGGCCAAGAATGGAAGCGGGAACACCTTGCAGCGCTGGGGGCGGACCTCGTGCTGGACTACAAGGACCCCGATTGGGGGCCTGCCGTAAGGGAGGCCACGGGCGGAACCGGCGCGTCGGTGGCGTTCGATAACGCGGGCTCGGCGACCCTGCCCACCACACTCGACTGCCTGGCGCGCGCAGGACGTCTGGTCTGTTCGGGCGGGACCTCCGGCTTCGAGGTAACGATCAACATCCGCTCGCTTTACCGCAACCACGCGAGCCTGCTCTTCTACGTTCAGGGCGCGAAAGCCGACATGGAGAGGCTCGTGGAGCTTGCCGCCGCAGACGCGCTCCATCCGGTGATCGGCCGCGAGTTTCGCCTCAGCGACGCGGCGCTCGCCGACGATCACCTCGATTCCCGCGCTCATCTGGGACGGGTCGTGCTCCGGGTCGATCCCGCGTCCGATCCGGACGCCAGCCGGCCCATGGCGGCGTCCGCCGCCAGCCGGTGACCGCGAATCCGGCCGAGTGGGCGTCACCTGTGCCCGACGCATTCCAATCGGTCGGTGCGATCCAGCACGCCACTCACGCACGCCGTCGAACCCAGATTCCGTGAAGCTGCTAAGGCGGCGCTAAGCGCGCTCAAAGTCCCACCTGGGACAACCCGCTCCTCGTTGACCCTAGATCGGACAGTTGATGTCCAGGAGGAGCACCATGTGGATTCACCCATTATCCCGCGGGGCGCGCTTGCGCCGGGGGACGCTGGCCGCGGTTGCGGCTGCGGCCGGCTTGGGCCTGGCGGCCACGCCGGCGGTGGCCGCCTACCGGGCACAGGTATCGGCGGGCACACTCGAGATCACAGGCAACGGCGCGAGCGACAAGCTCGCCCTTCAGCTCGATCCGGCCAACCCCGGCATGTTGCAGCTCGACGTCGGCGAGGACGGGACGGTCGATTTCGCCTTCGACCGCGCGACGTTCAGCGCGATTGACGTGCAGGCAGGCGGCGGTAACGACGAGGTCCGGGTCGCCAACGGACTCGGCGACGTGACGATCGACGGCGGACCCGGCAACGACACGCTGATCGGCGGCGATGGCAATGACGTCCTCATCGGCGGCGACGGCAGCGATGTCATCACCGGCGGGCGCGGCAACGACACCGCGCTGCTCGGAGCGGGCGACGACACGTTCGTATGGAACCCCGGTGATGGCAGCGACACCGTCGAGGGACAGACGGGCAAGGACGTGCTCGAGTTCAACGGCGCGAACATCGCCGAGCAGATCGGCGTGTTCGCCAACGGCTCGCGGGTACGGTTGACCCGGGACGTGGGCGCCGTGACGATGGACCTGAACGGCGTCGACGAGCTCGATCTGACGACGCGAGGCGGCGCGGACACGATCACCGTCGGCGACCTGACCGGGACGGACCTGACCCAGGCGAATGTCGACCTCGCGGGAATCCCCGGTAGCGGCACGGGCGACGGAGCGGCCGACAGCGTCACCGAGCTCGGCGGCGACGGCCCCGACCACGTCCAGGCGAGCGCCAAGAACGGGAACCTGCTCATCTCCGGCCTGAGCGTCGCGCTGCAGGTGACCGGCAGCGAGGCCAGCGACCGGGTCGGGGTGGATACGCTCGGCGGCGATGACACGGTCGCTACTGGGGTCGGCATCCCCGGACCCGCTTCGGTGGCGATCGATGGAGGTGACGGCGACGACGCGGTCACCTACTCGGGCACCGGATCAGACGACGCAATCGCGATCGGACCTGACGGCAGCGCCGGGGTTGCAACCAGCGACCTCAGCACCGGCGGCGCGCCGCAGCTGACCAGCAACGTCGAGAGCCTGACGGTAGCCAGCCGCGCTGGCAACGACACGATCGCGGCTGCCAACGGCCTGGCCGGGCGGACTCAGCTGACCATCGACGGAGGGGCCGGCGATGACACGCTGACCGGCGGTGACGGCGACGACACTCTGATCGGCGGCGCGGGCACCGATGTCGTCACCGGCGGGCGCGGCAGCGACACCGCCCAACTCGGGTCAGGCAACGACAGGTTCGTGTGGAACCCCGGCGACGGCAGCGACACCGTCGACGGCCAGGGCGGCGGCGACACGGTTCAGTTCAACGGCTCGAACGTGGCCGAGAAGCTGGATCTGTCAGCCAACGGCTCGAGCCTCCGGCTTACCCGCGACGTCGGCGCGGTGACCATGGACCTGAGCAGCATCAAGACGCTGGACCTGTTCACACGGGGCGGAGCCGACACGATTACGGTGAACGATCTGTCCGGCACCGGTCTGACCAAGGCGAACCTGGATCTGAGCGGCACAACCGGAACGGGAACCGGGGACGGCGCGCAAGACACGGTTGTCGTGAACGGCACCGACGGACCCGATCACGTCGAGCTCAGCAGCGTGGGCACGAACGTGCTCGTCGCCGGTCTTGCCCCGGCGCTCGAGATTGCCGGCAGCGAGCCGACCGACATCCTCGACGTCAACACGCTGGCCGGGAAGGACAAGGTCACGGTGGATCCCGGTGTGCAGCCACTGATCACGCCGGTCGTCGACCTCGGGACCGATCAGTAATCGCAAACGCGCGAGCGGGGCGCCCGCCGATCAGGCGAGCGCCCCGCTCTCAGAGCAGAGTGATCACGCCGTTCGGTAGAAGCTTTACAAACATCTCTCGATCGGAGATGGTACGCGCGTGGGCGACGTCAGCGTGACCCTCCTCGGGGGCTTTGCTGCGGATATCGGCGGTGCGCCGGTGGCGGAGTCCGGATGGCGGCTGAAGAAGGCGCGTGAGCTCGTCAAACTGCTCGCGCTTGCGCCCGGGCATCGCCTGCATCGCGAGCAGGCGATGGATCTGCTGTGGGGTGATCGGGAGCCGGCGGCGGCGGCAAACAACCTCAACCAGGCGGTATACGTGGCGCGGCGCGCACTCGACGCCGGGTCGATCGAGGCCCGGGATGAGGTCCTCGTGCTGGTGGCGGACGTCGATGTCGACCGGTTCGCGGTCGCGGCTGCCGCCGCCCGTCATTCCCGCACTCCCGCTGCGTACCGCGCTGCCTTGGCCCTCTACGGCGGCGAGCTGCTGCCAGAGAACCGCTACGACGATTGGGCGGCAGAGCGACGTGACGAGCTCGCGGAGCTGGCCGGAGAGCTTGCGCAGGAGCTCGCGGCGCTCGCTCCCGACGGCGTTGACCGGCTGCGGCCACTGCCGGCTGAGGTGAGCTCGTTTATCGGGCGCGAGCGCGAACTCGCCGAGCTGAAGGTGCTGCTCCGAAGCACACGTCTGCTCACGCTCACCGGAACCGGGGGCGCGGGCAAGACTCGGCTGGCACTCGAGTTGGGACGCGGCGCCGGGGGCGCATATCCCGACGGTGCGGCCTTCGTCGAGCTCGCCGACCTCGCCGACGCCGCGCTCGTCCCGGCTGCGGTCGCGGCTGCGCTCGACGTGCATGGTCTGTCAGGCCAGGACACGGTCGACGCCGTCGCCGAGTTTCTCTCGTCGCGCTCGTGCTTGCTCGTCGTGGACAACTGTGAGCACCTGCTCGCAGCCGCTGGCGCGCTTGCCGACTCGCTTCTTCGTTCAGCGCCGCGGCTAACGATCCTAGCCACGAGTCGCGAGCCGCTGCGCGTGCCGGGCGAGGTCGTGTTCCGGGTTCCGTCACTCGACATCCCCGATCCGGAGCGGCGGCTGGCGCCGGATGAGCTCGTGCGCTATGAGGCGGTGCGCCTGTTCGTCGAGCGGGCCGGTGCGGCCGCGCCCGGCTTCGCGCTCGACGAGCAGAACACGGTGGACGTCGCCCGCATCTGCTTCCGGCTCGACGGCCTCCCGCTGGCGCTCGAGCTCGCCGCCGGGCGGGTGGGAGCACTCGGTCCGGCTGCGATTGCAGAGCGGCTCGACGCGCGATTCCGAGTGCTCGGCAGCGCGACGCACGCAGCGCCGACGCGGCAGCAGACGCTCAGCGCCACCCTGCAGTGGAGTCACGAGCTGCTTGCGCCCGACGAGCGCATGCTATTTCGGCGCATCGCGGTGTTCGCTGGCGGCTTTGAGCTCGACGCGGTCGAATGCGTCTGCGCCGACGAGGAGCTGGACGGTCCGGATATCGCCGACGTGCTCGCACGGCTGGTCGAGAAATCGCTCGTCGCCGTGGAGGAAGGCGTCTCCCGTGACCGCCGCTATCGCCTGCTCGAGACCGTTCGCCTGTACGCGGGCGAGCACCTTGACCAGGCGGGCGAG
>Ga0335072_10004501_pt1 | contig 20667 bp, 16 predicted proteins | sample Lox_Sample_21_FD_206725 | JGI IMG/M metagenome (GOLD analysis project Ga0335072, IMG submission 206725) | Soil microbial communities from Loxahatchee National Wildlife Refuge, Florida, United States - Lox_Sample_2.1 | ecosystem: Environmental > Terrestrial > Soil > Wetlands | place: USA...
CACCTGACGGGTCTTGTCGGGCTGGCCCCAGTAGCCGTGCATCAGCCCGGGTCCGCGCACGTACAGCTCGCCCTCGTCACCGGGCTTGGACACCCGGCGGCCGTCACTGGTGACCGCGAACACCTCCGTGTTGGCGCAGGCCCGCCCGATCGGGATCGGGCTGATGGGGTCGCCCGCGCCGGGCGGAACCTCGTACCAGGTGCACACGTTGGTCTCGGTCGGCCCGTACCAGTTGAGGTAGCGCGCGCCCGGCAGCTCGGCCATCAGCCGGGTGAGGTGCTTGACCGGGAAGACCTCCCCGGCGAAGACGATGGCGCGCAGCGCCGAGAGATCGAACCCCCGCAGGTTGCCGTAGGTTGCCAGCATCGTCAGGATCGAGGGCACCGAGTACCAGACGGAGATCCGCTCCCGCTGCATCCACTCCGCCAGCCGCACCGGGAACGTGGTCATCTGCTCCGGGAGCACGACCATGCAGGCGCCGGCCAGGCAGCTGGCGAAGATGTCAAAGACCGACAGGTCGAAGTGGAGCGGGGCCGGACTGCAGACCCGGTCCTGTTCCCGGAGCCCGGCGCAGGCCGCCGCCCACGCGCAGAAGGTGAGCGAGGCGCGATGCGAGATCATCACGCCCTTCGGCGTGCCGGTCGACCCGGAGGTGTACAGGATGTAGGCGAGGTCGGTCTCGATCGCCTGGTCCCGGCCGAGCGGCCCGTCCGGTTCCGCCCGCACCGCGTCCCAGGGCAGGACGGTCAGAGCCGGCCGGACCGCGAGATCCGGCGGCCGGGTTCCCGGCGTCGAGCCGCCCTCGGGACCCCACTGCGGCCCCGTCATCACCAGGCCGCGCAGCCCGGGGACGGCGTCCGCCATCGCCGCCGCCCGCGGCGCCGTCGCCTCGTCGGCGAGGACCACGGCGACGCCGCTGGCGCGCATGATGGCGGCCAGCCGCTCGGCGGGCGACCTCGGGTCGAGCGGGACATAGCAGGCCCCGGCCTTCAGCACGCCGAACACGGCCACCACCGAGGCGGCCGACTTGGGGGCGAGGATCCCCACCCGGTCGCCCGGCGCCACGCCCTGCGCGAACAGCGCGCGGGCGACCTGGTTGCTCAGCCGGTCCAGCTCTTCGTAGCTGAGTGACCGTTCCCCGGCGGCCACGGCCGGGAGGCCGGGTGCCAGCGCCGCTCGCTCTGTCAGCAGGTGCGGTAGCAGATACGCCATTTCCCTTGCCTTCCTCAGAGCCCCAGCATCCGGGCCAGGATGACCCGCTGGATCTCGGATGTGCCGGAGTAGATGGTGCTGGCGACGGCGTCCCGCAGATCGCGTTCGATGCCGCTTTCCTTCATGTAGCCGAAGGCCCCGTGGACCTGGATGGCGTCCAGGCTCGAGGCGACCCACGCCTCGCTGGCGAACAGCTTGGCCGCCGCCGCCTCGGCCAGGGCCGGCTTGCCCTGCTGGCCGAGCCACGCGGCCTGGTAGATCAGCAGCCGGGCGGCCTCAAGCCGCAGGTACATGTCGGCCACCTTGCCCGCGACCGCCTGGAACTTCCCGATGGGCTGGCCGAACTGCGTGCGCGCCCGCCCGTACGCCACGCACTCCTCGAGCTGGCGCTGCATGACGCCCACGGCGCTGGCCAGGATGCAGCTTCGCTCCCAGGTCATCGACGAGTTGAAGATGGCCATCCCCGCGCCCTCCGGTCCCAGCCGGCTGTCGGCCGGGACCCGGCAGTCCGTGAGCACGACCTCGCCCATCGGCGAGGTCCGCAGGCCCATCTTCTCCAGGCTGCGGGTCACCGTGAACCCGGGCGTCCCCTTCTCGACCAGGAACGCGGAGATGCCGGTGAGCTTGGGCTGGCCGGGGTCCAAGGCGAACACCAGCACCACGTCGGAGACCGGGGCGTTGGTGATGTACAGCTTGGTGCCGTTGAGTACGTAGTCATCGCCCTGGCGCTCGGCCCTGGTCCGCATGGCGAACGCGTCCGACCCGGAATCGGGCTCGGTCATCGCGTGCACGCCGATGAGGTCCCCCGACATCAGCCCGGGGAGGTACGCCCGCTGCTGGGCCGGGGTGCCGAACTTCAGCAGCGGCAGCTGCAGGCTCCACATCTGCGCGTTGAGCGAGAAGATGAGGCCGTTGTCGTGGCAGCCGTAGCCGAGGGCCTCCATGACCAGGACCGTCGTCAGGATGTCGGCGCCGCCGCCGCCCAGCTCGGCCGGGATCGGCAGGCCCTGGATCCCGAACTTCGCGCACGCCCGCCACGCTTCCGGTGAGAACTCTCCCGCGTCCTCGCGTCGCGCGAGGTCCTGGTCGAGTTCCCGGCGGGCGAACGCGATCGCCGCCTCCTTGAGCTCGCGCTGCTCAGCGCTCAGCGAGAAGTCCATGCCATCCCCGCGTCCGCCCCGCGATCGTCGCCGGCCGCCCAGTCGAATGCCGCCGGGCGCTGCGATCCCGCCCGCCACCAGCGGGGGAGGGCCGCCGTCGCCGCCCGCCGTTTGCCGACCGGGCGGCACGCCAGCCTGAGCGCGGCGGTGTGCGCCTCGGCCTCGGTCTGGTCCTCGAGCGCCTCGAGGACGTCCGGCGCTCCCGCGTCCTGGTAGCGGTGCAGGAGCGCCCTGGAGATCAGGTGATCTGTCAGCCAGGGGTTCTTCGGCAGCACCGGCCCGTGCAGGTAGGTGGCGTACACCTCGCGGTAACGGGCCCCTTCGGTACCGTCCTCGCCGTTGTTGCCGGATCCGGCGATGACCCGCCCGAGCGGGCCGGCGCCCGGGCCGAGGTAGGTGCGGCCGCTGTGATTCTCGAAGCCGACCAGGGTGCGCTGCCTTCCCTGGCCGAGATCGCAGCCCACGGCGATGTGGCTCATGAAGCGGGTGCCGCCGCCCTCGGTGACCGCGTCGAGCACCCCGATGCCGGTGATCGGCTCACCGTCGACGGGGGCGTAGTACTTGCCGAGGAGCTGGTAGCCGGCGCACACCGCCAGGACCACCGCGCCGCCCTCGATCGCCTCGCGCAGGGATCCGGCTTTCGCCGCGAGGTCGTGGGCCGCCACCCGCATCTCGCAGTCCTGGCCGCCGTGCAGCAGGATCAGGTCGAACTCGCTGAAGTCGGGGGTCACCCCGACGTCGGCGTCGGTGACGCTGGTCCCGATCCCGCGCCAGGCGCAGCGCCTGGTGAGGGCGAGCAGGTTTCCCCGGTCCCCGGCCACGCTCAGCAGGCTCGGGTACAGGTGGCAGAGGCGGATCGTCATCGGTCCGGCATGCTCCATGTCATTCCTCCCAGAACGGCGGCACCCAGCCGCGTCGTTGCATGATCCGACGGAACTCGCGCATCGGCGTGTAGCCGGCGAGGATGTACAGCGGCTCGTCCGGCGGTATCCGGGCCAGGGCGGTGTCCAGGGCGCTCTGGCGGCCGGGGATCACCCGGATGTCGGTCAGGTTGGCCCCGGCGTACTTCATCCGCAGCGCCACTTCCTCAGCCCTGGTCCCGCTGACGACCAGGCTCGCGAGGTCGGGCACGAGGGACTCCAGGTCCACGTCCCAGAGCCAGGCGAAGTCCTCGCCGTCGACCACCGTGTTGCTGTGCGCGGCCAGCACGTGCTTGCGCCCGGGACGCTGCAGGATCAGCCGGAGAGTGGCGTTGTACGAGGTGGGGTTCTTGACGAAGGACAGGACCGCTTGGCGGCCGCCCGCCTTGATCTCCTCAAGACGGCCGAACGCCGGGCGCAGGGCCTCCAGCGCGGACCGCGCGCTGCCCGGGTCGAGCATCCCCAGCGCGAACGCCCCGGCGATCGCGGCGGCGGCGTTGTACACGTTGTGCAGTCCCGGCAGCGGCACGTGCACCTGCAGGGTCCCGGCCGGGGTCTCGGCGGTCACGTCGTTCCCCCCGTCCGGCGACGGGTGGATCGCGGTGACCGCGATATCCAGGTCCGGCCGCTTGATTCCGCAGCCGCGGCACTCGTAGTCCCCGAGGTGCGACAGGTAGGCCCGGCGGAACGTCAGCGGGTGCTGGCAGTGCACGCAGCGGATCGTGTCGGCCGAGTGCTCGGGGACCTCCGAGCCCACGCCCTCGACGCGGAGCCCGAAGTACAGGCGGCGCGCCTGGGCGCGCGGGGCGAGGCTCGCCACCAGCGCGTCGTCTCCGTTCAGCACCGCGCTGCCGTGCCTCGGCAGCGCCTCGACCGCGGCCTCAAGCATTCGCGCCATCGAGTACAGCTCGCCGAAGCGGTCCAGCTGGTCGCGGAAGATGTTGGTGACGAGGACCATGTCCGGCGTCACCTCCGGCATCACCCGCCGCATCGTCGCCTCGTCGACTTCCAGCAGCAGCAGCTGCGCTCGCATCCTCCCCCGCAGGTCGGCGCCGCGGACGGCCACCGAGGTCACGCCCTGGAGCAGGTTCGACCCGGACCGGTTGTGGGCAATGCTGATGCCGCTCGCCTCCGCCAGCGCGGCCAGCATCCGGCAGGTCGTCGTCTTGCCGTTGCTCCCGGTGATCGCGGCCTTGCGGGCCTTGCTCGCCGCGGCGACCTTCTGCAGCACGAGCGGGTCCACCCGCCGGGCGATGGCACCGGGAAAGCTCGTTCCGCCGCTGACGTTCAGGAACCTGCCCGCGGCGCCCGACCCCTTGCCGGCCGCGAGCGCGAGCGCGAGCCGCGCCCGTCCGGCCGCGACCGCCGTTGCGCGGGCGCTCATGACACTCCGCCGCGGGCGCGCAGGGCCCCGGCATCTCGCACGGCGGCGACGATGGACTCCACATGACCCTCGTTCAGGTCATAGTGCAGGGCGCAGGAACGCAGCGCGAAGCGGCCGCGGATGTCGGTTCCGGCCAGGAACGCCCGGCCCCCGATCTGGACGTCCTCCATGATCGCCTGGTTCAGCAGATCCAGGCGCTGGTCGTTCCCCCGCCAGTCGGCCGGCGCGTACCGGAAGCAGACGGCGGTCAGCGGACCGCTGGCCAGCAGCTCCATGTCCGGGCTGGCCTCGATGACCTGCTCCAGGTAGCGCGCGAGGTCGACATGCCGGCTGACGTGGCTGACCAGGCCGGCCCGGCCCGCCTGCTGGATGTTCCAGATGGTCTTGAGCGCCCGCCCCGAGTCCCTGGTCTGCTCGGCGCTGCGGTGGGAGTACCAGACGTGCCCGGCAAACCCCTTCCCCGGCGTCAGGCTGAGGTAGGAGGGGACCAGCTTGTAGGTGTCTTGCAGCAGCTCGCCGTGCCGCACCAGGGCGGCGCTGCAGCCGATGGCGACCGCCATCCACTTGTGCGGGTCGATGGCGACGGAGTCGACGCGCCGCAGGCCCGCGAAGTCCCGCCCGAGCCGGGGATCGAGGGCTCCGAACCCGCCGTAGGCCCCGTCGGCGTGCAGCCACAGGCCTTCCCGGTGGCAGAAGTCGGCGAGGTCGTCAAGCGGGTCGATGGCGCCGGTCTTCACGCTCCCGGCGTTCGCCGCGACGAGGAACGGACGGTGGCCGGCCCGGCGGTCAGCCGCGACCTTCGCGCGCAGGTCGCCCAGGTCCATCCGGAAGTCGGCGTCGACGGCCACCTTGCGGGGGCTGCCGAGCCCGAGCGTGAAGGCCGCCTTTTCCAGGCAGGAATGCCCCTCGTCGGACATGTACATGGTGAGCCGCGGGTGCCCCTGGAGCCCCTCGTCCCTGATGTCCCAGCCGTTGACCCGGGCGCCCCAGTGCCGCGCGACTTCCAGGCAGTGCCGGTTCGCGTCGGATCCGCCGCCGAGGAGAACGCCGTCGCTCCCGTCATGCGGGAAGCCGAGCAGCTCCATGAGCCACCGGACGGCCAGCCGCTCCAGGTAGATGGCCGCGTACTCGCCGCCGGCGCCGCTGGTGTTGGTCACCGCCGACACGAAGGCCGCGAGCATGCTCAGCTTGGACGCGGCCGGGTCGACGAAGGCGGCGAAGCAGGGGTGATTCTGGCCCCGCCCGTACGGCAGCACGCACTCGTCGAAGAATTCCAGGATCTCCTTGGGCGAGATTCCCTCGGCCGGAAGCTCCATGTCCTCGATTTCCCGCCGCACCTCAGCTGGCAGCGGCTGGTACACCGGATTCTCCGGCAGTGCCTCGAGGTAGGCCCCCATGGTGTCCACGAGTCGGTGACCCAGATCCCGGAAGGCCTCGTCGTCCATCGCGAACGGCGACGGAATGTCGCTGTAACCCACAGAGCGACGCATGGACAGATCGTGCGTCATCCGCGGAACCCCCTTCGCTGTAGTAGAGACATAAATCTCTGGTTGACCGGATAGGGCCGCCGCGCGGCGGCCGGAAAGCCGCGCTAGTTCGCGGCCGCGCTCGCCCAGCCGGGACGGGACGCGAGGTTCTCCTCGATCATCTGCCGCGGCACCGTCGCGTCGTCGAACCACCGGCCGCCGAACGGACGCCTCATCGGGATGATCTGGTCGCTCGAGTAAGCGAGGATCTTGCGGTTGTAGGAACGTATCTGGTCCCGCAAGTCGACCGGCAGCTTCCCGTCGAGCAGCAGGGCTTTTTCCATTTCCCCGAGTAGCTGCCGTGTCTCGTCGATCGTCTTGAGTATGGCCTGGCAGAACTCGGCCGGCAGCACGCCGTGCTCGCCCTTGATCTCCACCAGCCGGGCGATCGCCTCGTAGGAGACATCCTGGAGCTGGCGCCGGCTAAGCCAGCGGGTCTCGTAGTTGAGCCGCCGGTGCCACAACGGTTCGACCATCGCCTGGCGGTGTTCCTCCAGAGTTCGGTGGAAGATGCGGTAACCGTGCTGCTCGGGCTGCTCGAAGAACCGGCATCCGGGGTCGAGGAATGGCACCATCGGGCAGATCAGCGGCAGTGCCTTCCAGCCGCCGAACTTGCGTATCAGCCGCTCGGAATACGCGACGGTGTCCATGACCGACTGTCGGTCCTGGTACGGCATGCCGATGAAGAACCAGACCATAACGCCCTTCACCCCGGCGTCGAGGGCGCGCGGAATCCACTCCTCCATCTGCTCCATGGTGTAAGTTCCGCGCCCGGCCGCCGCGCTTATCCTCGGGTCGTGCGACTCCGGGGAGAGCATGATGTAAGCATCGGTGGACTCGCCCATTTTCTTGAGGGTGTCGGCCGGCGTCAGGTTGAACTGCTCGAAGGACACGCTGCTGTAGCCGGCCTCCTTCACCGCGTCGAGGTAGGCGTGCATCCGCCCCTTGCCCTCCGAATAGCACTGGAGCGCGTAGATCGAGGTGCGCTTCGCCGCCTCGCCCATCGTGCGGAGCTCCTCGACGACGAGGTCGTGGTCCTTCTGGATCAGGGTCTTCCTGACCTCCATGATGTTGCGGTAGGCGAACTTCGACCCGCCGCACCAGCCGCAGTCATGCGCGCACCCGGTATTGGGCAGGGTCATGATCAGCTTTGACGTCAGCGGGCTCGGGCTCGGCGCGTCCCGGTAATACGTCCAGTCGTTGCGCTCGTTGTTGTAGTTCGCGGTCGGCTTGTGGGTGAAGCCGCTGGACCGGACCTCGCCGTCCGCCTTGTAGAGCAGGTTGGGGATGGAGCCGAAGTCCCGGCTGCCGCCGCGGACGACCCGGGCGACCAGCTCGGTGACCGGGTCGAGGGTGTCGTAGCCCTGCACGACGACGTCGACGCTGGGGTAGGTGATCAGCTGCTTGGCGTAGTAGGTGGCCGAGATCCCGCCGAATATGGTGAGCGCGTCGGGGTGCTCCTGCTTCAGGACGGCCGCGAGCTCGATGGCGCCGTTGCATTGCGTCATCCAGTGCAGGTCGAACCCGAATATCGGCGCTTCCAGCCCGCGCAGCAGCCGTCGGACGTCCAGTTCCGGGTACTGGAGCATGAGCGAGGCGACGTTCACGATCTTGGTATCGAATCCGTGGTCGGCCAGCCGCTGCTTGATCGAGAACCAGCCGATCGGGTACATCTCGTAGATCGACGTGACGTTGACGCTGTCGCTGTCGCTCAGGTACGCGAACAGCATGTCGTCGCGGTCGCGGAAGTCGTAGACGCTGGGAGCGTGCAGCAGGAACAGGTCAGCCTCGAGCCGCGACGTTATCTGCGGGTCCATCGTGCGCGAATTCCCTATCTGCTAGAAGGGTCGGCGCGGCGGTCGGCTCGACCGTCGGCGCCAGGGTCGGCTCTGCGGCTGGTGACCGGTCCGCATCCGGCGTGAGAACCCCGACCCGGGCCAGGTCGCCGCTGCTGGCCCAGTAGGTCCAGTGCGCGGGGCTGCGCCGGATGGCGGCGGTCATCTCGTCGGCGCAGCGGGCGAAGGCGGTCGGGGTGTCGCCGGCCATCGGCACCGGCGCCGAGATCTCCAGCACCTGGTGGCGGTAGTCGGCCGTCCGGTACATGAACACCATGAGCAGCGGCGCGCCGGTTACCTGGGCGAGCGTCACCGCCCCGGGCAGCAGGCCGGCCCGGCGGCCGAGGAAGGGCACGTCCACCGTGCGGCCCAGATCGTCGTCAAGCGGCGGCGCGTCGATCGCGACCGTCACCACCTCGTTGGCGCGCAGGATGGTCGCCGCCTGCGCCGCGACCCCCACCCGGCCGGCCCACGGCTCGATGTTCGGCCGGTGCCGGTGGCGCCGCAGCCGGCGGGCGTAGACCAGGTCCCAGAACCGCCGTTCAGCCGATGAGAGGCCGGCCGTGTAGTTGTGCTGCCAGCGCCCGATGGTGGTGACGGGGAAACCGCTGGCGCCAAGCAGCGAGAAGGCGGAATCGAAGGAGCCGAAGTGAGCGGAGCAGACAACGGCGCCGCGGCCGCCGGCCAGGGCGGTCTCCAGGTGCTCCCGGCCGCGGATCTCGACCAGCCGCAGCAGCGGCCGTGCCCGGTAGCGCAGTCGCATCACGTCGATCACCGCGCAGGAGGCGAACCGGAACCAGTCCCGGGTCAGCCGCTCCGCGTCGTCCGCGCCGACGTCATCCCCGAGCAGCTGCCGCAGGTTGCCCGCGACCTCGGCGCGCTTCCCGTGCCGGTAGCGGAAGTCCCAGTCGCCGCGCCAGCAGGCGATGCGATAACCCAGGGCGGCCGGAAGGCAGGCGACGGCCGGCGCCACCGCCGCCCAGTAGGCCACCCCCTCCACGCTCCGCAGCAGCCTTTCCGCGCGACTCTCACCCACGGGCGGCCTCTTGCCTTCCCGGCTCCCGTGCCCGGAGGTAGGCGCAGATAGCGTTCACGCTGTCGAAATTCTCCGGGAGCAGATCCGTCTCGTCGACCGTGAGCTGGAACCGGTCCTGCAGGAAAACCACCAGCCTGAGCAGGCTCAGCGAATCGAGGATGCCCCCCTTCAGCAGTGACGTGTCATTCGAGAGCGGCAGCACGGTCGGATCCTGGACGATTTCGCGGCTGATGTAGTCGTTGATAACGCTTTCCATGTGAGCACCTTTCATCCACGCCGTCGGCCTGCGCCACCGGCCTTCTCAGGCCGGAGGCAAGGCTCAGGGACTGGCGGCGAGTTGGTCCGTCAGCAACAATTCCTATTCTTTGAAACTGCGTCGTGCTTCCGCCTGCCAGGGGGTAAGCTCCGTCTTGCGGAAACTCCTTCAGCCCTGCGGCGAGGTGTCCGCGAGCCGATGTCCTCCCTTGTCAGCGTCTCCGGTCGCGACCATGCCCGTGCTTGCCAGCCAATAAACCGTGGCGTTCGGATATCTTCTCCGAACATGGGTATGAAGCCGCCCGGGTAGCCGATATCTCCGCGTTAGCCCCGGTGATTGGCGAAACAACGGAGTTATTTCACTCGGCAGGTGAATTATTCGCATTCGGCCATCAAGCCAGCTGTGTGGAGCAATTGACGTGGTTATCCGCCGCTGCCGCACAGAGGAGGGAATGTCCCAGTGAAGGTGCAGATCGACCCGAGGTCCTGCCAGGGGCACGGTCGCTGCTACGACCTCGCGCCCGGCCTGTTCGGTGAGGACGATGAGGGCTACGGGGAGGTCCTGGGCGACGGCGCCGTGCCGCCGGGCCAGGAGCACGACGCCCGGCTGGCCGGGCTGAACTGCCCGGAGCAGGCGATCGAGCTCGACGAGGGGCGCTGACATGGCCAGCGACGACCGCTTCGCCGAGGGCAGCTGGCGCAGGCGCGACCTCGGCTCGGCCGGCACCCGCAGCGAGATCGTCACCGGCCCGGTCTCGGACTGGGCGTCGGACTTCTCCCACCTCGATCCCGCCTGGACCGCCGACCCCTACCCGATCCAGGACGACCTGCGCCAGCGCTGCCCGATCGCGCGCACGGAGCGGTTCGGCGGCGCCTGGCTGCCGACGCGCTACGAGGACATCGCCGCGATCGCCTACGACACCGATCGCTTCTCCTCGCGAGCGATCATCCTCAGCAACGTCCGGCCGTCACCGGACCTCGCCCCGGCCGGCGGCTCGCCGCCGATCACCTCCGACCCCCCGTTCCACCGGGAGGCGCGCAGGCTGCTGCTCCCGGCGTTCACGAAGGCCGCGGTCGGCAAGCAGGAGCCGGCCACGATGGAGCTGTGCCACACGCTCATCGACTCGTTCCGTGGCCGGGACGTCGTCGACGCCGCCCGCGATTACGCGCAGCACATCCCGATGCGGGTGATCGCCGCCATCCTCGGGTTCCCCCCGCAGGACGCGGCGCAGTTCCGCGCGTTCGTGGAAAGCACCCTGCAAGGCATCAACCTGCCGCCCGAGCAGCGTCTCACCCGGATGTCGGCGCTGTTCCGCTACCTGCTCGCCCAGGTCCAGGACCACCTCGCAAACCCGCGCGACGACCTCACGACCTACCTGATCAACGCGGAACTCGAGGGTCGGGAGCTGGACCCGTCGCACATCGTCGGCACGATGGCCCTGCTCCTCATCGCCGGCATCGACACCACCTGGAGCGCGATCGGCGCCTCCCTGTGGCATCTGGCGAAGACCCCCGGCGACCGCCGCCGGCTCGTCGCCGACCCCGGCCTGCTGCCGGCCGCGATCGAGGAGTTCCTCCGGGCCTACGCCCCGGTCACCATGGCCCGGCTGGTCAAGCAGGACATGAACTGGCGCGGAGCCGACATGAAGGCCGACGACTGGATCCTGCTGTCGTACCCGGCCGCCAGCCGGGACCCGGCCGAGTTTGACCGCGCGGACGAGATCATCATCGACCGCGAGGTCAACCGGCACGCCGCGTTCGGCCTCGGCGTCCACCGCTGCCTGGGATCGCACCTGGCCCGGATGGAGCTCCGGGTCGCGCTCGAAGCCTGGCTCGAGCGCCTGCCCGAGTTCGCCCTCGCTGACCCGGACGCGGTGACCTGGGCGGCAGGACAGGTCCGGGGCCCGCGCACGCTCCCGCTCCGCATCGCGGGCTGGCCGGGTTAGCCGCCGGCCGCCAGCCGCCAGCAGTCGCCGCCGGCCGCCTTGGCCCGGTACATCGCGCGGTCCGCATCGGCGATCAGCTGGTCGGCCTCGGTGCCGGGCGCGGACAGCGCCACCCCGATCGACGTGGTGGGGGAGACCTGCGACCCGCCAAGCTCGAGCGGCCGCTGCACGGCGCCCATGAGCCGGGCGGCGATGCAGGCCGCCTCGGCCGCCGACGGCACCGGGTAGGCGACCACCACGAACTCGTCGCCGCCGAGCCTGCCGACGGTGTCCTGCTCCCTGGCCGTCAGCTCGAGGCGCCGGGCGACCTCGGCCAGCAGCTGGTCGCCGGCCGCGTGCCCCAGGGTGTCGTTGACCGGCTTGAAATGATCCAGGTCGCAGTAGAACACCGCCACCCGGTCCCGGCCGCGCTCCGCTTCCGTCAGCGCCGCCGCCAGCCGGTCGAGCACCAGCGCCCGGTTCGCCAGGCCGGTCAGCCGGTCGTGGGTGGCCGCGTAGGCGAAGCGCGCCTGGATGGTCCGCAGGATCGTGATGTCCTCGATCTGGGTGAGCAGCACGCACGGTTCCGCCCCGCCCTCGGCGGACAGCAGGGTCGAGCTGACCCGGCCCCAGACCTCGCTGCCGTCCGGCCGGGTGAAGTGGATCTCATACGGGCCGCAGGAACTCGCGGCGCCGTCGGCGGCTCGCCGCGCGGGGACCGGGTCGGGCCGGGTCAGCTCGGCCGCGACCGTGCCGATGAGCTCGGCCGAGTTCCTCCCGAGGAGCTTCTCGAACGCGACGTTGACCCGGCTGATGCGCTGGTCCTCGGCCAGCAGCGCGATCGCGATCGGCGACCGGTCGAACATGGCCCGGAACAGCCGCTCCGAGTCGGCCACGAAGGTGTGCACGCGCGCGTGCTCGATCGCCAGCGCCGCGTGGACCGCGAATTGCTCGAGCAGCCGGCAGCTGGCCGCGTCCGGCAGCAGGCCGCCAGGCGGCCCGTCGACGCTGAGCACGCCGATGAGCGTCCCGTCGGGCGCGTACAGCGGGGCGAACAGCGAGTCGTCCGGATGCCAGGCGCCGGGCTCGTCGACCGGGGCGGTCGGCGGCGTCCAGCTCGGGATCGGACCGGCCGAGCTCTGGTCGCTGGCGTGATCGAGGAAGCGCAGCTCGCCCCAGGCCTCGCACGCGGCCAGCAGCTCGTACCAGGCCTCCATCGGCGCGAGGGTGCCCATCAGCGCCTCGGTCGCCTCATCGGACCCCGCCACCGCGACGACCTCGCAGACGTCGCCCGGCCGGGCCATGTTCACCAGCGCGGCGTCGAACCCAAGCTGGTCGACGACCGACTGCACCACCATCTGCAGGGTCTCCTGCAGATCCAGGCTGGAGGCGATCCGGCGCGCGAGCCCGGCCAGCAGCCGGGCCGACTGCGCCTCATCGGCCACAGCGGCTTCCTTCACACGAGGTCCTCACTCCGGTGACCACTGAAAGCAATGATCATATGCGCATAGTAATCAACCGTGAGTCCGTTATCTCCCAGCCGGGGTCGAATCAACCCGATCCGGGGACGAAGATCAAATTCAACATCCGTCCATCGAACGGTCCCTGGCTTCGCGTGGCTGCTGACCGCTCACGTCACGACGATGCGACTCGCGGCCGGTTCTCGGATCTGGTCCAGGATCGCGTCCGCGCCCCGGTCCCGCAGCGTCGCCGCGAGCGAGGCCCCCACCGCCTCCGGGTCGGCCCCGGTGGCGCTGCCATCCGCCCTCGAGCGCCCGTCCAGCGACGTGACCTGCGCGTAAAGCGACAACAGGCCGTCTCGCGTGGTCGCCAGCGCCCCCACCGGGACCGAGCATCCGCCGTGCAGTTCCGCCAGCAGCGCCCGCTCCGCGCGCACCGCCGCGTCCGCGTCGGGGTCGCCGAACGAGTTCAGCATCTCCAGCAGCTCCCGGTCCCCGGACCGGACCTGAACCGCGAGCGCCCCCTGCCCGGGCGACGGCGCGAACAGCACCGGGTCAAGCAGCTCCGTCACGGCGTCGTCCAGGCCCAGCCGCCGCAGCCCGCACGCGGCCAGGATCACCGCGTCCAGACCCGACTTGCCCCGGGCGAGCCTGGCCGGGACGTTGCCGCGAATCGGCACGACCTCCACGTCCGGCCGCACCGCCTTCAGCTGCGCGATCCGCCGCGCCGACCCGGTCCCCACCCGCGCCCCGGCCCGCAGCCCGGCCAGCGTCGACCCGCACAGCGCGTCCAGCGGCTCGGCCCGGGGCGGGGTCACCGCCAGCGCCAGCCCGGCCGGCGGCGCCGTCGGCAGGTCCTTCAGCGAGTGCACCGCGATGTCAACCCGCCCCGCAAGCAGCTCCTCCTCCAGCTGGGTGGTGAATACGCCGCCCGCGCCGTCGCCGAGATCCCGCACCAGCGACTTGCGGTCCCGGTCCCCGTCGGTCATCACCGACCGAGCCTTGAACTCCACCACCGGGCACCCGCCCAGGTGCTCGATCAGCTCCCTGACCATGATCTGCGCGAGCCGGCTGCCCCGCGCCCCGACGATGACGGTTTCCACCCACCCGACGCTACCGGACGCAGCCCCCGGCCACCGTCATGTCCCGATCCCGGCCGGAAATCCGGGCCGGCGTCTTGACTCTCGGCCTACCGCGCCAAGATAACAGCAAGAAGCGAACCTAGGGCGTGCGGGCCACGATCCCGTAGACGGGGACGGGGACGGGGGCGGCCGGGTCGAAGCGCGCATCGGCCGCGGGGCGCCACTCGGTGACGGGGACCAGGCCGGGCGGGACCGGGACGAGGCCGTCCACCAGGTCGGCGACCTCGGCCTTGGAGCGGAGGGTGATGGACTGGGTCGGCATCATCTTGTTCCACATCCTGGCCGCCTCCTCCATCGCCGGGTCCAGGTCGCCGGCCAGGTGGTAGATCGCGACATAGCTTCCGGACGGCACCGACGCCGCCAGCGCCGACACCACCTCGGCGGCCTCGGTTCCGTCGGTGACGTAGGCGAGCGTGAACAGCAGCATGATCGCGACCGGCTGCTCGAAGTCCAGGGTGTCCTTGGCGCTGGCCACGATCGCGCTCGGCTCGCGGACGTCAGCGTCGACGTAGCCGACGACGCCGCCGGGCGCGGACTTCATCAGCGCCCGGGCGTGCGACAGCACCATCGGGTCGTTGTCCACGTAGGCGATGCGGCACTCGGGCACCAGGGACTGCGTCACATCGTGGGTGCTGCCCACCAGCGGGAGGTCGGTCCCGATGTCGAGGAACTGCCTGATCCCGGCCTCGACGACCAGGTAGCGCAGCACCCGCTGCTGGAACCCGCGGACGGCGGGCGCGATCGCGCCCACCACCGGCGCCGCCGCGGCCAGTGACCGTGCGGCCTTGCGGTCGGCCTCGAAGTTGTTCTGGCCGCCGTACATGTAGTCTGCGACGCGTTTCGCGTTGGGCACCAGGGTGCTGATGAGCGCGGCCTTGGCCCGGCGCGTCGCGTCCTCCCCCCAGTCCTCTTCCACGGCTACAAGTATGCGACAACGCAAGGGTTCCGGCACTGCTAGCCGCGCCGATTCAGGACACTGTCCCGCCGGCGAGGCTCAGCCGGCGATGCCGTGCGCGACGAAGTCCCAGATCTCGTCGGCCGACACCGGCCGGACGTTGCCGTGGGCGGCGGCGGGGCTGCCGGGGTCGGGCGCGCCGTTGGCGTGCGCGGTGAACATGACCGTCGCCATGGCGAGCGCCGCGACCCGCCGGGGCTCGGCCCCCGAGCGCAGCCGCCCGGCCTGGGCGGCCCCTGCCGTCAGCGCCGTCAGCAGGTCGAGCAGCGGCGCGTGGGCCCGCCGGACCTCGGCCGGGTGACTGAGCACCAGTCGCGGCGCGAACTCGGTGAACAGCGCCCGGTGCGCGTCGGGGTCGGGCCGGGACAGCTCGAACAGCAGCTGGACGGCCGTCCGCAGCGCGTCGACCGGGTCGGGCCGGGCGTCGGCGGCGGCCGCGATCTGGATCGTCGCCCGCCGCAGCGCGTCCTCGAACAGCGCCAGCAGGAGCTCGTGCTTGCCGTCGAAGTGCTGGTAGAAGCTGCGCAGCGACTGACCGGAGACGTCCACGACCTCCTGCACGGTGAAATCGGTGGTGCCCTTGCCGGTGATGACGGACTGCGCGGCGTCGAGGAACCGCTGGACCCGCTGCTCGGCCCGGAGCTTGGCCGCCCGGGTGGACCGTTCGACCGCCCGTTCCTTCCAGGTCGGCTCGTCACCGCCCGCCGTCACCTCGTCAATGTTCACCATCGCGCGCGACCCCCGGTGAATGAGAATAATATTCTCCAGACCGAGTACCAGATTTCCACAACGAGGCAGCGCTCGTCAACCGTCGTAACGTGAACCACTCGCACCGGATAACAGCAAGAAGCGGCGCGGCCGACGTCAGCGCCCGCCCGCCGCCCGCGCGAACGTCGCGCCCCCGTCGACGGGGATCACGGTCCCGGTGACGTACCGCCCCGCCCGCGAGGACAGGTAGATCACGGTCCCGGCCACGTCGTCGGGCTCGCCGATGCGGCCGAGCGGGATACGGTGCGCGACCTCGGCCCTGGTGGCCGGGTCGTCGAGGACGAACGCCATCATCTTGCTGTCGAAGGGTCCCGGAGCGATCGCGTTCACCGTGATCGGGTCCCCGGCCAGCTGGCTCGCGAGGTGCCGGGTGAGCATGTGCACCCCGGCCTTGCTCGCGCTGTAGGCGTAGTTCTCGGTCGCGGGGATCGTCAGCCCGTCGATCGACCCGATGTTGACGACGCGGCCGGGGTCGGCCACGCTGGCCGCCGCCCGCAGCAGCGGCAGGCACCGGACGGTGAGCTCGAACAGCGCCTTGACGTTGACGTTCCAGAGCTTGTCGAACGCGTCGAGCGGGTACTCCTCGAGCGGCGCCCCCCAGGTCGCCCCGGCGTTGTTGACCAGGATGTGCAGCCGGTCCTCGCGGGCGCCGACGACCTCGAGCAGCCGGTCGATGCCGCCGGGCCCGGCGAGGTTCGCGGGCACCGAGACGCACTCGCCGAACGCCGACAACTCGGCCGCCTTGGCGTCGCACTCGGCCGCCTTGCGCGCGGTGATGTACACCCGGCACCCGGCCTGCACCAGCCCCGACGCGATCATCGCGCCGATGCCTCTCGAACCGCCGGTGACCACGGCCACCTTGCCGCTCACCGAGAACAGCGATGAAATGCCGTCGCCGCCGGAAGTCTGCTCGCTCGCGCTCATCAAAGCCCCTTCGCCACCGATGTCTGACAAAGGATCATAGGCTCGCCCGGCCCGTCAGAAGCACCCCCCGCTCACCCCCGCGCTGGCGTGGCCGACAGACGATCCTCAGGCGCGGACGGCGGCCAGGTCGGCGAGCTGCCGCACCGACTGTCCGATGATCTGACGCTGTGTATCGAGACGGTGGGCCTCGTGGTCGGGGATCTCGACGTGCACTGAGATCTCGGTGCCGCTGCCGAAGGGCCGCAGGCGCCAGTCAAAGCAGAGATCGGAGACCAGGCACGAGATCTTGACGGCACCGTTCTCCCGGCTGGTCGTCAGGGCCTGCGGCATCGGGAAATCGGGATACCCGGCTGGGTACATGACGTAGTCGCCGACGTCACCGGCCGTGTCCACCGACCCCGTCCCCGCCCACCACAGCGGGAACTGGGCCGGATCGTAGAGCAGTTTCCATACCTCTTCCGGGGGCGCGGTGCTGACCGCGCTCTGGTCGAACGTCTGCATCGGTTACTCCTGTCTTCCACTGTCGCGGAGCGCGGACAGCTCGGCGCTGACGATGGCAAGTTCACGCGCGGGCTCCACCAGCGAGCTCACCGGCGGGCGGCCGAGATCGATCAGCGCGGCCACATAGCCGGCGCCGGTCTGCGCGCTGTCCACCGTCCCCGCGACCCGCTGCCATCCGGCCACCGATTCCGTCAGCCGCCTCTCGGCCAGCGCCGTATCCCCGCGGGCGGACGCGATGAGGGCTTGCACCCGGCTCATCTGCGGGACAAGGGCAAGCGGGAAGTCGCTCGGGGCCACCGGCTCGAGCGCGGCCTCTCTCAGCTCCGCCTCCGCCAGTTCGGACTGCCCGGATCGGGCGAGGGCCTCGGCCCGTCGAAGTCGGGTAGCGGTTCTGCTCACCGGAGCGCGCAGGTCAAGCGCCGTGGCCAGCGAGGCCGCGGCGGCAGCGGGATCCGCGTCGGCCAGCGCCAGCAGGCCGCGTTCGTGGCCGACCAGACCGTCCAGCTCGGGCAGGCCTGCCCGGTCGCTCAGTCCGGCTGCCGCGTCGCACGCCTGGCGTGCCTCGGTCAGCCGGCCCAGCCTGCGCAAGATGGCCGATCGCGCCGTCTGCGCGTAGACACCGAGACGAAGCAGCCCGTTCGGGGTGACCAGCGGAAGGCAGCGGTCGGCGAAGTCAAGCGCCCGGCCGAACTCGCCCGCGCACGCGGCCGCGCTCGCCGCATTGCTGAGGCAGCTGTAGGACATGTCCGGCCGCCCGGCCCGGCCCGCAGCGGCGCTCGCGGCGATCAACGGGCCGAAGCTGTCGGTGAAACGGCCTGCCCTGATCAGCGCGTGCCCGCGCGCCACCCCGATGTCGTGCGCCAGCAGGTCGCCCGGCCTGCCGCCGCCGAGGATCCGGTCGGCTTCGGCTAGCAGCTCGTCGACCTGAGCCGGATCGCCGGCTACCGCCTCCGCCCAGGCCAGGCCGGCCAGCGCCTCGGCCCGAGCGGGAAGGTCGGACGCGGGATCTCGATCGAGCACATCCAGCGCGCTCTGATAAGAGCGGCGCGACTCCCTGGGGTGGCAGATGCCGCCGCGCAGCCACCGTCCCCGTCTGAGCCACGCGCTGATCAGGGCTCCGGCATCGTGCGGCGATATCCGCTCAAGCGCGCCGGCAAATGCCCGATCGGAGAACTCGAGCCGACCGCGGAAGGCCTCCACCTCGGCCAGCTCGACCAGCAGGTCAGGGTCATGGGGCTCGATCGCGGTGGCCTCGGCCAGGAAGCCGGCCGCTTCGGCCATCGCCGCCACGCTCCGTGCGTCTTGCGCCGCCACGATCAGGTGGCCGACGGCCTGCTCATCCTGGCCGGCCAGGATGAGGTGCCGCGCGATCTCGGCCGCGCGCGGACCGCGGCGAGAGCCTCGGGCAGGCTGCGCACGGGAGCCTGGCTGCTGGCCTCGCTTGCGCAGCAACTGGGCGAGCTCACCATGCAGGCGTGTCCTGATGGGATCGGGGATCTCCAGGTAGACCGCATCGCGCAGCAGGGTGTGCCGGAACCCTATCGCCCCGCCGTCGGCTCTCAGCAAGCCTGACCCGAGGGCTTCGGCGGCGGTGAGGGCGGGACTTCGCAGCGGGAGCGAGGCGATCTCGTGGCGATCGAGGTCGCGGCCGGCCGCGGCGAGGAGCTCTACGCACACGCGGGCCTGGCCCGATAGGCGGCCGACGGCCAGCCGCACCGCGCCGCTGAGACCAGCGGCGAGGTTCGCGTCGTCCCGAGCGGCGGCGCGGGCGGTCTCGACAGCGAGCAAGGGACTCCCTCCCGCCATCGTCACGATCTGCGCGACCGTAGTGGGCGGCAGGTCAGCTGAGGCCTCGATGAGAGCTTGCGCGGCCTCGTCGGTGAGCGGTCGTACGTCGATCTCGGCGACGAGCGCGCCCCGTGAGCGCAGCGCGCCGAACACGCCGTCGAGGTCTAGGCGCGACGGCAGCGTGCGGCGGGTCAGGACGAGAAGAACAGGCAGCCGGGCGAGCCGCCGCCCGGCGTAGGCGATGAGCTCGAGGCTGGCCAGGTCGGACTGATGCAGGTCCTCGAGAGCCAGCAGCAGGGGAGCCTGGCCTGACGCCCAGGCCACGAACTGCACCACGGCCTCGCACAGCTGGACGCGCTCGAGTTGGGGATCGGGGCCCGGCCCCGTCGCCGGCCCGGTGCCTGCCGCTACCGGAGTCAGGGCCGGGACGATCCTGGCCAGGTTCGCGGTCCATGGCAGCGCGGCCGGCGGCCGGCCAGTCAAGCTGACGAGATCGCTGAGCGCGTCGGTCCAGATGGCGAACGGCGCGTCCCGGCCCGGCCCGGCGGCCGTGGTCCCGGCGATCAAGGTGGCATCCGGGGATGCCCGCCGCGCCGCGCCCTGCAGTTCCTCGACGAGCCTGGTCTTGCCGATGCCGCCTTCGCCTTGCAGCAGCACGGCGCCGCCGCAGCCGGCCCGCGCGGCCTGCCAGGCCTTGACGAGCTGGGCGAAGTTCTGCTCCCGTCCGAGGAGGCCGGCGACTGGCTCAACGACCCGGTCAGCCGCCGGTGAGCCGCGCCGGACGTCTGGGCCAACGTCCTGCGCCCCGGCCGCCGAGCGCTGAAACTGGCTGACGAGCGCCGTCGTCGCGGCGGAAAGGCCGATTCCGAGCTCACTGTCGAGCCGCTCCCGCAGCTTGGCCAGCGCTGCCAGCGCGGCCGGCGCATCGCCCGCCTGGATCAGAGCCCGGATCAGGTCAGCTCCGGCGGACTCGTCCAGCGGGCAGAGCGCCGCCCGGCGCCGGGCCAACCCGGCCGCGACCGCCGAGTCGCCTGCGGCCGCGGCCTCGTGCATGAGGTCTCGGAGGGCGCCGGCCAGATCGCGGTCGAGTTCCTCGCGGGCCTCGACCACCCAGTCATCGTCAAGTTCCTGCAGCAGTTCTCCGCGGCAGAGATCGACCGCGGCCCCGGGCTGACCGTGCGCGATGAGCCGCCGGACCTCGCGCAGGTCCACCCAGAGGCCGTCGGTGGCGAGCGTGACGGTGTCGCGGTCGGTGGCCAGGTAGGAGCCGAATTCGGGTCCGAGCGCCGAGCGCAGAGCCCAGACCGCGCTGCGGAGGCTAGCCCTCGCGCTGGCCTCAAGCACGTCCGGCCAGAACTGGCCGGCCAGCCGTGATCGGGGATGGCGGCCGGGGTGGATCGCGAGCCAGCCAAGCAGCCCCCTGACCCGTCTGCTGGCCGGGAGCGCTGCCTTCGTGCCGGCCAGCCGTACCTCAAGCTCGCCGATCACCCGGATCTCAAGCATTGCCCTCGTCATTTTAGCGGCGGAATTCCCGCCGGGCCGTGCCGCCGCGCCCGCGTTGCCGAGGACGCGCCAGCCTGGGCTTTGACGATCCGTTGACGGTGCCGGGCGATCGTCGTGCCTGCAGTTCGAATCCCGCACGACCAGGGAGAGACCAGGGAGAAACGAGGAGACACACGATGAGCACCAGGGAGACCACCACGACCAGGCAGTCGTTCGACGCCGAGGCACTCCGCCGCGGCATCGAGGAGCGTGACGCCGCGACGCTGCTCGGCCTGTACGCCGAGGACGCCGAGCTGCACGTCGTCGACCGGAGCGATCAGCCCAGCCACCCGAAGGTCATTCGCGGCCGCGCGGCGATCGGCGAGTACTTCGC
>Ga0335072_10004502_pt1 | contig 20662 bp, 20 predicted proteins | sample Lox_Sample_21_FD_206725 | JGI IMG/M metagenome (GOLD analysis project Ga0335072, IMG submission 206725) | Soil microbial communities from Loxahatchee National Wildlife Refuge, Florida, United States - Lox_Sample_2.1 | ecosystem: Environmental > Terrestrial > Soil > Wetlands | place: USA...
GATATTCTTCGCCGTTCCTCCATGAATCGTTCCGATATTGATCGTGGTGAAGCCGGGATCGAAGAAGCGGTGGCGTTCTTTCGTCAGATCGTTGCCGAGCTCTTCCACTGCGGAGACAAGCCGGGCGGCTGCAAAGATCGCTGAGGCTCCGCTATCGGGATGCGCGCTGTGCGCTTCTTTTCCTGAGACGATGACTTTCGCTAAACAATAACCTTTGCCTGCTCGGGCAACATGAAGAGATGTCGGTTCGCCAACCACGACGCGTTTGGCTCTCAGCGCATCCTCCGCGATGAGATGGGCAGCGCCGATACAGCCAATTTCCTCGTCTGCGGTGAGCACGATCCGCAAGCCATCCAAAAAATGCTCTGAATCGACTTGATCGACAGCGGCAAGGAGACAGGCAAGAAAACCTTTGACATCGCAAGCGCCACAACCGCGCAGTTTCCCGTCCTCAATAAATGGATCGAGCGCTCCTGCCCAGTCAGCGGAAAACGGGACAGTGTCGGTGTGGCAGAAAAATGCCAGATCGACGTCTCTGGTGAAAATGTCTTGATTCGGAGGCGCTGCAATCAGATTTATCTTCTCTTCGCCGGAAGAGTCCCGGTATGCAAGTCTTCGCATGACCCACTGCTTCGCATGCAGAAACCTCTCCGCATATTCGATGACGGGCCGGTTCGAAAGAGATGAAACGGAAGAAAGGCGTATCAACTCCAGCAGATGATCAACGGCGGTTATCAAGAACGCCTCCGCAGCTGTGGAGCATCGCTCCAGACCTTGGCGTACACGTCCTTGTACCGCGAAATAATCTCTTCCTCCAGCTCATGCTTCCTATCGCGGATGATCAACTTACCGTTTACCGCCACATCGCGGATCGCCGGCCGTGCTGATCCAAACACAACCATCGGTAGCAGATCTTCGGGCGAGTTCCCGGCAATCGAAGGGTGATCGAGATCGATCGTGAAAAAGTCGGCATATGCGGCGCTAACCAGTTCGCCGGCCGCAACACCCAGCGAATGCGCGCCGTTGATCGTCGCGCATTCGAGGAGACGCGAAGCAATCGGCTGTTCCTCTATTTGATCGAGCACGGCCCTCTCCTGATGACTGAGCCGTAGGTGATAATCCAGTTCACGGGCATCTTCCAGCAAATCGATCTGTGCCTGGCTATCGCTTCCCAAAGCGATTGGAACACCTGCTCGCATGACCGCGTCAGCAGAAAGAACTCCATCTCCCAGGTTCCGCTCTGTCGTAGGACAGGCGCAGATTGCTGCTCCGGCATCTGCCATCATGTGGATCTCATCGTCTGTAATGTGAATCGCGTGCACTGCTGTCAGATTGCCGGTCAGCAACCCCTCTCTGGCCAGGAGCGTAACCGGAGTGGCGCCGTATTCGGCCTGGCAAGCGGCATTTTCTGCCACCTGTTCGGAAACATGCATGTGCACAGGAAGATTCTTCGCTTTGGCCCACGCCGTCACCTCTCGAAGGTCTTCCAGCGGCACGGCGCGAATACTATGCGGCGCAACGCCAATCTGCACTTGGCTGGATTGGTCCCGATACGCGGCGATGAGCGCTTCCGTATTTGCCAGGAAATCATTCCGGCTCTCAAAAAAACGCACTTGGCCGGAATCCGCAGCCAGCCGATATCCGGAACGGAAATATGCCGTTCGCAGCAGCACGATCCTTATCCCAACCGACCGGGCCGCAGCGATCACTTTCTCGCTTAGCAAATTCGGGTCGTCATAGGGTCGACCAGCAGGATCATTCTGCAGGTAATGGAATTCGCCTACTGTAGTGATCCCCGCGAGTGCCATCTCCAGGAATGTCATCCGTGCTACATCGTAGACGTCTTGCGGAGTGAGTTGCGCGGCGGCATGGTACATGGTCCCCCGCCACGACCAGAAATCCTTTCCGCTTGCCCTGCGCGATTCTGACTTGCCGCGGATGAGACGTTGAAACGAATGGGAGTGAACATTGACAAGTCCTGGCAATACCGCACGGCGAGGAAAAGCCACTGTGCGCGCTTGTGACGCATCCCCTGGCGTAGTTGTTATCCTGCCCGTATCGTCAACCCAAAAACCGGTGTTGGTAGCAAATCCATTTTTAAGGTAGAGGGCTTCCGCCTGATAGTAGGTGTCCACACTGTCTCCGCAGAACTGAATGCCGTATTAGCATACAAAATCTGCAGGCGCTGTGTTCTGGGACGGGCGAATGGCAACGGCATGCCTTCATGCTATAGCGGATATGGGGCAGCGTAGAGCTCGGTATTGGATTTATCTCACGACCAACGACAAGGCGACGGTGAAAACCAGTGCCGTTACTGAGATGATCGTTTCGCAAACCGACCAGGTTTTGATCGTCTGGCCGATGCTCATATTGAAGTACTCCTTGACCAGCCAGAAGCCACCGTCGTTGACGTGCGAAAAGATCAGCGAACCGGCGCCGGTAGCAATGGCCAGCAGTTCAGGACGAACTCCTGTGCTGTGCAACGCAATCGGCGCCACGATTCCCGCGGCGGTGGTCATAGCCACAGTCGCCGAACCGGTCGCAAGACGCATGAGCGCTGCCAGCAGCCAGGCAAGGAACAGCAAGGGAATATGGCTGTGCATCGCAACCGCGATGATCGCGTCCGAGACGCCGCTGTCCTGCAGAATCCGTCCAAAGCCGCCACCCGCGCCCACCAGAAGCGTGATCGTCGCCGTTGGCGCCAGGCATTCATTGCTGAAACGCAGGATCGTTTCTCGCGTAAAGCCCCGCATCTTTCCCAGAGTAAAAAAGCTGAAAAAAACGCCAATCAGCAAAGCGATGCTATCGTTGCCGATCAGGCGCAGCCACTCGTTTAGGGCGCTCTTCGGAGTGGAAAGCGCGTCTGCCCAACTCCCCAGCAGCATCAGAAGGACCGGCAGCAGGATCGTAAGTAAGGTGATCCCAAACCCCGGCAGGCTCTGCTCCGCGCCGTGATCGACAAACTCCGCGGCCATAGGGTTCTCTGCCAAGAGGTTTACGTGCGGAGCAATCAGCTTCGCATAAACAGGCCCGGCAATGATCGCTGTGGGAAGACCGACCAGCAAGGCGTAAAAAATCGTGCGGCCAACATCCGCCTTATAAATCGTCACCGCCAGCAGAGCCGCCGGATGCGGTGGAACTAAGCCGTGAACTACGGAAAGCCCCGCCACCATCGGCAGTCCCACCAATATCAGCGATGTCTTCGTGCGCCGCGCCACCGTAAACGCGATTGGAATCAGGAGCACGAAGCCAACTTCAAAGAATGCCGGCAACCCGACAATGAGCCCGATGACCACCATGGCCCAATGAATGTTTTTTTCGCCAAAGATACGGATCAGCGTATGAGCGATCTGCGCTGCGCCGCCTGACTCCGCCATCATTTTGCCGAGCATCGTCCCCAGCGCCACAACGATCGCAATATGTCCCAGCGTCCCGCCAACTCCTGCTTCGAAGGAATGAACGATGGCATGAAGCGGCATCCCCGCGACCACTGCCAGCGACAGCGAGGCAAGAAACAGACTGATGAAGGGATTCAGCTTGAAAACGGCGATTAGCAGAATCAGGCCGACGACCGCAACCAGAGCCGAAACAAGCAGAAAAAGACTGTGATGATCGATCATAGGCGAACAATCATAGGGCCGCTACGTACCTGGGTTAGGAGTCAAGCGCTCGGAGCCTTATAGGCGACGCAATCAATCTCGACTTTACAATCAATAACCATACTCGATACGACACACGCGCGAGCTGGTGGGTGTTCGCCGAAATGCTTCTTGAAAACCGAATTGAATGAAGAGAAGTCACGCGGATCTTCGAGCCAGACGCCGCAGCGCACCACATGCTCCGGCCCATAACCAGCTTCATTAAGGATCGACAGCAGATTGCGAATGGCCTGCTCGGATTGCGCAACGATATTGCCCGGGACCACCTCTCCTTTGATCATCGGCACCTGGCCCGAAACATAAAGCCAGCCGTCGGCCTCAACTGCCCGCGCAAACGGAAGATGCTGACCACCCGTACCTTCGCCGCCCTCCGTACCATACCGCTTGATACTCATCCTGCGCTCCTTGCATCTTTGAATTACTGAATCCACGTCGTCTTGCCGCGAGGCAGAAAGCGTCCGCCGCGTTTTCCTGTGGCTCCATCGGCAGTGTAGGAAAGAACTCCATTTACCCATACGCCTGCGATTCCTTCGGCTGGGCACACGGGATCGGAGAATGTAGCCTTGTCGATGATCTTTTCAGGATCGAAGAGCACCAGGTCAGCGTAAAAGCCTTCACGAATGAGCCCGCGCTTCCCAAGCCCAAACCGTTGAGCAGGCATCCCAGTCATCTTGTGGACCGCTTCCGCTAGCGAAAACAGCTTCTCCTCGCGGCTGTAACGGCCCAGCACACGCGGGAATGTCCCCCACAGACGGGGATGCGGCAGCGGATCGTTGGGCAAGCCATCGGAGCCGATCATCGTCGCCGGATGCCGCAGAATCCGGCGCATGTCTTCTTCCGAGATGCTGTGATAGATGGCTCCAGCTGGCTGCAGTTGCCACGCCGCCTCAAGCTGCGTCATATTCCAGCTTGCAGCAATTTGCGCGAGCGTCTGTCCCGCAATTTCAGGATGCGGTGTGCTCCAGGTAATCGTAATCGTGACGCGCTCGTCCACCTGCCGCAGATCGAGCGTGCTCGAACCAGCCGCATAAGGATAGCAATCGCAACCGACATGTTGCGACATGCGCGCCGTCTCCAGAGTGTGCAGCACTTCGCCGCTGCGTCCCCAGTTGGCAATGCCTGCACACTTCAGATGAGAAATAATGACGGGGACATGGCGCCGGCGGCCGATCTCGAACGCCTCGTTCATCGCGTCGAGGATCGCCTCCGTCTCGCTGCGCATATGTGAGGTGTACACCGCGCCCGCAGCCGCCAGCGGCTCTGCCAGGGCCAGCACCTCCTCAGTGGAAGCAGCGTTCGCCGAGAGATAGGCAAGGCCGGTACTCAGTCCCAGCGCTCCACCATCGAGAGCCTCCTTCAACTGCCCGCGCATCGCGTCAATCTCGACATCGGTTGCGGTGCGATCGAGCCGATCCATGTGATTGTTACGCAGAGCTGTATGGCCAACCAGTGCGCCCACATTGACCGCTGGACGTGCGTCCTCGATTGCAGCAACATACTCGGCAAATGTCGGATAGCGGAACACATCCGCGTCTCCAAGCAGATTCATCGGGTCAGGCAGCTCTCCGCGCAACTGCACTGGAGCAGCGCTGATGCCGCAATTACCCACAATGACAGTCGTAACCCCTTGCGAAAGCTTCGGCAGCATTTCAGGGGTGCGGATCACGCTGGTGTCATCGTGCGTATGAACATCGATAAAGCCAGGAGCGAGCACAAGGCCCTCCGCGTCAACCGATTCGGACGCGACGCACTCCACGGACGAACCGATTTCGCAGATTTGGCCGGCTCTCATCGCGACATCCATGAGGACAGCGGCAGCACCGCTGCCGTCTATAACTCCAGCGTTTCGGATAAGAGTGTCGCAGCTCAGCATTGGGCTCTCTTAGAATATATCTATCTTGCGTTCTCGAACCGAACGCCTGCTTGTCTCAGGAGTCTATGGAATCTCATCAATTAAGCGATACAAAGCCGGCACTCACCACAATCACGAAGCTGAACAAAGGCCTGGGCTTTATCAAGGAAACACTTGAGCAGGGAGAGATCGCATCCCTCGGCTGGAACCTGCTGCGCGAAGACCTCAGCCTGCCGTCAGCTGTTCTGTATGAAGACAAGCTACTGCACAACCTCGATTGGATGCAGCAATTCATCAATGCATACGGGGTTCAGCTGGCTCCTCACGGCAAAACCACCATGGCTCCGAAATTATTCCAGATGCAATTGCAACACGGCGCATGGGGGATCACGCTCGCGACTGCACATCAGACGCTGGTCGCGCACCAGCATGGAGTGCGCCGCGTACTCATGGCAAACCAGCTCATCGGTAAAGAGAATATGGCCATCATCTCGCGCCTGCTGCAGGACTCAGCCTTTGAATACTACTGCCTCGTCGATTCGGCGGCGCAGATTGATCAGCTCGGCGCGTTCTATGGGGAGCGCGGCCAGCGTCTCAATGTGCTTCTTGAATTGGGAGTAATGGGCGGACGCACTGGTGTACGCTCTCAAGAGCAATTACAGTCTGTGGTGATTGCGTTATCCCGCTGGAGTGATGTTCTCGCGGTGAGTGGCATTGAGATCTACGAAGGCGTCCTCGACGACGAAGCATCCATCCGTGCTTTCCTGCAAAGGGCGGTTGATGTAACCCGAAAACTCGCCGAAGAAAAACGCTGCAAGCAAGCGCCCATTCTGCTCTCAGGCGCTGGCTCCGCGTGGTACGACGTTGTTGCCGAAGAGTTTTCTTCCGCCGGGTTCGGAGATTCCGTCGAAATCATTCTGCGACCAGGCTGTTACCTCACACATGACATCGGCGTATATCGCGAGGCGCAAACAAAGATACTGCAGCGCAATCCAATTGCCCGCCGAATGCACTCCGGTCTTCTGCCCGCACTGCAGGTCTGGGCGTATGTTCAGTCGGTGCCCGAGACAGAGAGGGCGATCATCGCGATGGGCAAGCGCGATGCCGCCTTCGATGCCGGCCTTCCGGTCCCGGCGCTGCACTTCAGGCCAGGAGATGAAGCACCGAAAGCAGCTTCAGAGCACTGGGCGCTCACCAAAATGATGGATCAGCATGCGTACCTGAAGATTGCCGTGAACGATGATCTACGAGTGGGCGACATGATCGGCTTTGACATCTCGCACCCATGTTTGACCTTCGACAAGTGGCGCACCGTGCCTGTGCTGAACACTCAGTATCGAGTGATTGATGTGATTCAGACATTCTTCTGAACGCGCCTCGCAACAGCTGGATGCATTTGGTGTGAAGATCGGATTATCCATGGCGATTATTTGTCGTAAGCCATTTCCATTTGCCGCTACTTGCTGGGCAGCTCTTAGACCGGCGTCTTCTGCGTGAGTTCAGCGAGACGAGCCGTGAGAAATTGCAGATACTCCTGCAGCCCGGCACCGGTTTTTGCTGAAACGGCGAAATGGCGCATTCCCGGCCGTACGGCCTGGATGTTCGCCTTCATGGATTCCTCGTCGAATTCAACCGCCGCAGCAAGATCCATCTTCGTGATCACGGCTACGTCAGCGCTGTTAAAGATGGTGGGATATTTGAGCGGCTTATCCTCGCCCTCGGTGACGGAAAGCAAAACGAGGCGAAGATTTTCTCCGAGGTCATAGGATGAAGGGCAAACCAGATTGCCCACATTCTCGATGAAAAGAAAATCGAGTTCGCCGATGTCCCATCCAGCAAGTGCATGGTCGACCATCGCAGCTTCGAGGTGACAGAGGGTACCGGTGGTGATCTGTTTTACCGGCGCCCGGCTGCGCGCCAGCCGCATTGCATCGTTCTCTGTGGCAAGGTCTCCAACCAAGGCCGCTACACGATAGTACGGATGCAGGAGTGTAAGAGTCTTTTCGAGAAAAGCCGTTTTACCGGCGCCTGGGCTTGAGACGAGGCTTACAACGAAGGTCCCTTGCGCGCGGAAGCGCTCGCGCAGCATCCGGGCGATCACATCGTTTTGCTTCAGGACGTTCTTACGCACTTCCAAGAGGCGCGGTTCGGCACTCATCTCGTACCTCCAGAGCAGTAACTGTCAGTTCTTTTCCGTGGATGATGTCTGAGGTTGGCGTGCCACACTCAGGACAGCAGAACCATTGCATCGAGCTTAGGATTTTCTGCGCTTTACAGGCCTGGCAGAACACTTCAATGGGGATCTCCTTGATCACGAGCCGGGAGCCTTCGAGCGGCGTGCCGCTGCAGGCGATCTCATAGGAAAACAGCAATGCATCGGCGACGACTCCGGACAGCGGCCCAAGCTCAAGATAAACAGCATCGATCGTGACATCTCGGCGCTCCGCCTCTTCCTGCGCGATGTCCACAATGCTCATTGCAATGGAAAGCTCATGCATAGGGCGCTCCGCTCGTGACATCCTGCGTAAATGCTGCGAGCGCGGCCTGGCCAAGGCTGATTCCGCCATCGTTTGGCGGTACCAGATGATTCGTCCATACCTGAAGCTTGTCGGTCTCGAGAAGCGGCTTCAGGTCTGCCAGCAATAACTCATTCTGGAATACTCCTCCGGATAGAACGACGGTGTGCGTACCTCGTTCTTCGCAGATCGTTCGAACAGCCGCGTGCAGCCCCGTAGCAATTCCTCGTTGAAATGCGCGAGCGATCTCGTGAGTCGAGCGTCCGCGTATCCGGTCGTAGATTACATGCTCTAACAACGGACCGAAGTCAAGCTCGGAGCCGGCAAATGGAAATGGGTAAGCATCGACGATGGACGCGCTTCCAGCCAGTTGCTCCAACCAGATGGCTGCCTGACCCTCGAAAGTGATTTCCCGCACAAAACCAAGAAGGGCTGCGGCGGCGTCAAAGAGTCTGCCCATCGAAGTGGTAGAAAATGTGCAAACTCTTCGACGGATGAGTTGCATAGCATCCTGATAACGCGCGCCGAAGTTGAAGGGCGCGGTGGTCAGGTCTGGCAGATCGTCGAGTCGCGAGAGAAATCCGGCCGCTGCCTGCAGGGGAAATTGCGCGGCTGCATCGCCTCCGGGGAGCGCTGCCTGACGCAGATGAGCCACACGCTCGAAGCCTTGCTGCACGCTTCCGGCAAAAATCTCGCCGCCCCAGATGGTGCCGTCGTCTCCATATCCGGTGCCGTCAAGACTGACGCCAACGATGGTCTCTTCCCACTCGCCACGCTCAGCGAGGACGGACGCCAGATGTGCGCGATGATGTTGCACGGCAAACTTGTTCTGGGAGGGTAATGCCAGAGCGTGCATGGTAGACGCGTACTGCGGGTGACAGTCGTGCGCAATCAAAAGGTCTTCCCAGCGCACGTCGTACATCGCAATCAAGTCTCGTGCCGTCTCTTCAAAGGCACGGAAGGATTGATAGTGATCCAGGTCTCCGATGTGCTGGCTGACAAACGCCTGACCATCGACAACAAGAGTGATGGTGTTCTTAAGGTCTGCGCCCAGGGCCAGCAAGGGACGTTTCGTTGGCAGGGTCGCAACGGCTCCGGGAGCATATCCACGGGCGCGTCGCAGAATCATCGGGCCTGAAATTCCGGCGCGCGCGACTGAATCATCGATGCGGCGCGCGATGGGCCGCTCCCCAATCAGAAATGCGTCGGCGATTCCGGCAAGCCGCTCAAGCGCATCGCCGTCCTCGTATGCGATTGGTTCGCTGGAACGATTCGCGCTGGTCATCACCAGGACATCTGGCGCACCTGCGGCGAAGAGCAGATGGTGCAAAGGCGTGTACGGCAGCATCACTCCAAGTTCATTGTTCTCGGGAGCGACACCAGCCAGTTCCTGTCTCTTTGGCGCAAGGACAATGGGCCGGGCAGTTGAGGTTAGAAGGGCTTCGGCATCGGTAGAGAGATGAATGAGATCGCGGGCTGTTGCAAGGTCTTTCGCCATGAGCGCAAACGGCTTTTCTTTTCTGAATTTCCGTTCGCGCAAGGCTTTGTTCAATTCTGGATTTCGCGCATCGCAGGCCAGGTGGTAGCCACCCAATCCTTTCATCGCAACAATTTTGCCGTCGCAAAGCAGTTGCGCGGCCCGGTTGATAGCTTCTCCGTCGTCAGAGATCGGCGTAGCGCCGTCGCAGAAGAAATATTTCGGACCGCAATCCGCACAAGCAACAGGCTGAGCATGAAAGCGGCGATTGGCGGGATCGTGATACTCATGACTGCAATAGCGATCCATCGGCCACGCACGCATCGTTGTGTTAGGCCTGTCGTAAGGCAATGCGAGAATGACGCTATAGCGTGGACCGCAATTTGTGCAGTTAATGTAGGGATAGCCGTATCGTTGATCTGATGGATCAAAGAGCTCGGCGAGACACTCGTCGCAAATCGGCAGATCAGGAGAGATGCAGACCGTCGGTCGGTCAAGCCGCTCGCTTTCACGAATCGTAAAATCGCTTAAGCCCTCGCACGGCGCGGGCTCGACTTCAATCGCAGCGATATTGGCCGCAGCAGGAGACCTCATCCTCATGTCTTGAACGAATGCGGCCAGATCTTCGTCGGTACCTTCAAGATGAATCTCAACTCCCTGGTCGCCGTTGAGCACCCAACCTGAAAGCATATTTTCCTGCGCCAACCGGTATACGAATGGACGAAAGCCAACGCCCTGCACCACTCCGCGCACGCGGATAGAGCAGGCAGTCGCCATTAAAACCCCGCGCCTACGACGCAGCCGTGGCCGCGCCAGCCGACCTGGATCACTTTTCCGTCTTCTACCAGTACAGGAACGGTACGCACGCTGCCGTCGATTGCGTGCATGCGCTTTCGGGCCTCTGGATCAGCCTCGATGTCATACTCCAGAAATTCGCGCCGGGTCCACTCCAGCCATTCACGCAGTTCCTGCGTATAAGGGCAGTTCGCGGTGCCGTAAAGCTCAAGCCTCGCCATGGTTGAGCACCTCCAGCATTTCGCGGATGACATGATAAGCGGATGCCTGCACCTCCTGAATACGCGGGATGTAATCACTGCGGACGATGATGGGGAAGTCGGCAAGATGGCGGCGGTGGATTTCTCCGCCGTCATAACCGAGAAGAGCGACGGTTAACAAACCGCGCTTCCGGGCTTCTTCAAGGGCCATCACAACGTTGCGCGATCCTCCGCTGGTGGAGATTCCGATTGCGACATCCTGCGGTTGCGCCTGGGCAATCAGCTGGCGCAGGAAGATGACCTCCGTGCCAACGTCGTTGGCGAGCGCGGTGATGTTGGCTGGCTCCATCGAAAGCGATATCGCGGGAATGGAGCGATAACCGGAGGGAGGCAGTATGCAATCCATCGCCCAGTCGTTGGCGTCGGTCGCAGAGCCGCCATTTCCGAAGATGATCAGCTTTCCGCCGTGCAAAAGGCTCTGATGGATGGCAAGAGCCGCGTTGCCGATCTGTTCCGATTGTTCCTCTGCCAGCTTTGTCCGTAGCAAGGTGTCGTCATGGACTTTCATCTTGATCGACGCGGCCACATCTTCGACGATGTCTTTCGTTTCCTGCTTTTTCTGTCCGAGGAATGGGTAGAGGAATTCCGACTGCCCGACGTCCTGTCCAAGCTCGCGATGCTCAAAAAACACGTGCACGGTCTCCCAGAGCGTGTGGTAGAAAATCTCGATCACTTCCTGATGGATGAATGGATTCTGCGTGACGGCTTCGAGCGCGTAGGCGGCAGGTGAGCCCGGCAGCGCAAACGTCATTGCACTTCGGGAACGAGCCAATGCTAACGCGGCAAGCACCTCGGGATCGCCTTCGGGAGGGCCAAACCCCATCACAATATCTTCAGGCCGGAGGATCGCGTCCAGCCACGGTTGGAAGGCCATGGAGAGATCGAGCGCCGGCAGAGCGCGTTTTCCTACGATGACGGGATGCACAAACTCGACCGAGACATGTTGTGCATCCGTAGCGTATGGGCCGCGTCCCAAGGCGAGCAAGCGCCCTCCACGGAGGAAGCGCTCGGACATTTCGCGACAAGCTTCCGCCATACGCGGTGCTTCGCGAGAGAAGAAGCATTCCATGATCTCATTGCGCATGAGCAAACGTTCTTCAATCTCAGCAGCCGGCTTGCACACCATTTCCATCGCGCTTTTCCTAGCAGATTCTCGGCAGAGGATCGCCGACGAGCATGTCCACAATCCGGCTGCCGCCATAGCGAGTTGTCACGAGCACGGCGCAGGCAGGTTCGGCCCGCACCTCGCCGATGACGACCGCGTCTTCACAACCATCTGTTTTGTGCAGCGCGTTCAAAGCCGCGTCTGCATATTCAGGCGCGACTACGGCAAGGAACTGACCTTCATTCGCAATATGCAACGGGTCGAGTCCAAGCAATTCGCATGCGCCGCGAACCTCATTGCGCATGGGTATTTCTTCTTCTGACAAAACGATGCTCAGGCCGCAGTCGCGGGCGAGTTCATTCAGAGAGGTAGCAACGCCGCCGCGAGTGGGATCGCGCATCCAGCGAATTCCCGGAGCTGCTTCTTCGACCATCGCTTCCACCAGCGGCAGCACACAGCGTGTGTCCGAAGACAAATCCGCTTCAAGATCAAGCTCGCCACGTGCCAGCAGAATGGTGATGCCGTGATCGCCGATCGGTCCAGACAGAAGGACCTTGTCGCCGGGCTGGACCGATTGCGCGTCGATGCGAACCTGCGGCATCGGACGGCCAATTCCGGTGGTTGTAATGTACATGCCGTCAGCCTTGCCGCGCTCGACTACTTTTGTATCTCCGCCGACCATGACAACACCTGCGCGCCGAAGCGCGGCTGCCATGGCGCGGACTTCGGCTTCGAGAACTGGCGTGGGCAAACCCTCTTCGAGAACAAATGTGACGACCATGGCCTGACCCCTCGCTCCGGAAACCGCGAGGTCATTCAGGGTTCCGTTCACGGCGAGCTCGCCAATCGAGCCGCCAGGGAACTTCAGCGGCTTCACGACAAAGCTGTCGGTGGTAATTGCAATGGAAGAGCCGTCGGTAGAGATGCGCGCTGCATCGCCCAGTGGTGCTGTTGCGTTTGCAAACAGCAGCGGAGCAAACAGGCCTTCTACAAGTCTGCGGCTCGCCTTGCCGCCGGCGCCGTGCGCCATTTCGATCCGCGGGTCGCGAAAGCGAACCACGGAAGCAGCGGCTTCTGCCGCAGCTTTTCCGTTCAGGCCACCGAGCTGATGCTGGTCACCAATGCCGCCTTGCGATGTTCGTAGTTGTAATATGCTGCGCATGAACCCTCTGAGGAAACCATAAGCGCGCCGATGGGGTGTTCCGGCGTGCATTCGTTGCCGAACAGCTTGCACTGTGCCGGCTTCAACACACCTTTGAGCACTTCGCCGCACTGCGCTGCTTTCGGATCGGTAACACGAGTGCCGGGAATCGGGAAACGCTGCTCCGCATCCCATTCGGCATATTCGTCGCGAATCTTCAAGGCGGATTGAGAGATGAACCCGAGCCCGCGCCACTCAAAGTAAGGCCGCAGTTGAAAGACTTCCGCCATCGCCTTCAGCGCGGCGCGATTGCCTTCCCACGGCACAACTCGCTTGTACTGATTCTCAACCCGCGCTTCACCCGCCTTAAGCTGTCGAAGCAGCATGACGATAGATTGCAGCAGATCGAGGGGCTCGAATCCTGACGTGACAACGGGCTTGCCTTCATTCCTCGCGATCCACTCATAGGGACGGCAGCCAATCACCGTCGAAACGTGTCCCGGCCCGATGAACGCGTCGAGGCGCATATCAGGCGAGTCGAGAATCGCGCGAATTGCCGGGACAATCGTGACGTGATTGCAGAAGATGGAAAAGTTGCGGATGCCTTCCATCTTCGCGCGCATCAGTGTCAGCGCAGTGGACGGAGCCGTCGTCTCAAATCCGATTGCGAAGAACATCACATGTCTGTCGGGATTCTTCCTCGCAAGCTGGAGCGCGTCCGCGGGCGAGTAGACGATGCGCACATCCGTTCCACGCGCCTTGTGTTCAAAGGGACTGCCGTGCGTTCCGGGAACGCGCATCATGTCGCCAAAAGCGGCGAAAATCACATCCGCATTTTTCGCAACTGCGAGGCCGTCGTCGATTCTCCCCATCGGCAGAACGCAGACGGGGCATCCCGGACCGTGAATCAACTCAATGTTGGCAGGCAGTACATCTTTGAGGCCAAAGCGATAGATAGCGTGCGTGTGGCCGCCGCAGACTTCCATGATGCGATAGTGTCTGCCTGTGTCAGCGAGACGGTAAATCTCTTCGGAAGCTTTCGTGATGAGCTCCGGATCTCGAAATTCGTCCACATAGCGCATGTGAAATCTCCACGCGATTCAGAAAGACATGCTAACTTGTCCCGCTGCTCATGCTCCTGAAGCTCCCGCTGTCATCAAGACCATAGCCGCGAACTTCTTCGATAGCCTGTTCCGTTTCGCCCAACATCTGGAGAAGATGCATCTGCTCCGCCGCATCCCGCTCGCTGATTTTGGTCATGGCAAAGCCGACGTGAATCAGAACCCAGTCGCCCGGCACCGGCATGTCGTCCACCAGTAAGCCCAAATCTACTTTGCGGCGCACGCCAGCCACCTCTACGGTTCCCAGGTGCGCCTGGTTTGGAACAAGTTCGATAATCTTGCCTGGAATCGCTAAACACATGTGTTTATTCCTGTCTGCGCGCCACAATCTCGAAGGAGAATTTGAGTTCGTCTTTCAATTTGAGCGCTCCCCCGGCAACCGATACCAACTTAATTCCGTAGTCCGTTTGGTCCAGCGTGAAATCACCCGACGCCCGTAGCATACTCCCTAAAAGCGCCACACGCGCTGTGACTGGCTGACTGCGCGTGACGCGATGCAGTGTTAGCTCCCCGTTGAGCGTGGCCGAATACAGCATGTCCGACATCTTTGTAACTGAGATGCGGGGAGCCTCATAGAGAATCTCCGGAAACTTTGCCGTTTCCAGAGTTTCCTGATTCATGAGGCGTTCGATTTCTCGGCGGTCTTTATCGCTTATGTCATCCTGCACTCCCAGCGAAGACGCTTTGATAACGAGCCGGAACGAGCCTGCTTCGAGCGCGTCAGGATTGAACCTCATCTCGCCGATAAAGTCGCGAATGCCGATCGTTGGGTTGTGACCCATCGCTGACAGCAGTCCCTTAGCAAAAGCGCGCACTGTAAATCGGCTCGACCGGCCGTCGATTACGTAGCGGTTGGTTGCTGTCTCAGCTGCTTCGACGGCGGCGCTTGAACTCTCGCTCATGGAGTCATCTCCTGATCGTTTACATCGCTCGCAGCTTTAAGTAGCGCTCGATGTCCGGCATCGCGGCTTGGGTAAGATTGCCAATGCCAAGCTGGGACATGTAACGGCGGACAAAGGGATTGGAAAGAATCAATCCCGCTCCAAAGACCATCAGCGCGACGCCTCCGAGCATGTAGAGCGTATCCTTGTCGCTTCCGTTTCCATTCGCTGTACTATCGATCAGTTCCATAGCCACGGTATATCTCCTTTCGTTTTGCAAACTCAATTCAACGGGCTTTCCTTCAGAATTTTGTCTACGAGCCTTTCGACTACCTTTACTGCCTCATGCACAGCACCTTCGACGGCAATGCTTAAGCCCATCTTCCCGTCCTCACCGCCGAAAGTGGCCGGCTCGCATCCTATCAGCAGAACGCGCTTCAGCTGGCCATGCATGGCAGTTGCCATGCGCAGCACGTTCATGGGGTTCATCGCGTGAGGCTCTACGAAGTTTGCGTGCGCGAGCGATGCGTCAGGATCGTTCAGGTCCGGCTCAATGACGCTGACTGTGCCCGGCTGCTGGCCATGAGGAAAAGCGTCGATCAGAATCGTAGTTTCGTATCCATCCTGCAATGCGTAGGCGAGATCGAAGCCTCTTATCCCGAAGTCTGCCACGCGCACGGAGGACGGGAAGGTGCATTTCGTCAGCTGCTGTGCTACTTCGACTCCGAAGCCGTCGTCACCGAGAAAAATGTTGCCAATACCTGCGATGAGGATGCGTGGTTTCACCGCTACATCTTTCCGGCGCTGCTCATCTGCGGGCAACGGTTGAATTTCTGAAGGGTCGAAGAAAAAGCGGTGCCCCGGCTGCCGCAGCAATCCAAGGTCGCGTCCCGGATCGTCATCGAGCACGACGCACACGTGCGATTTTCCTTCGTAATCCTGCTCGATGCTCTCAATCGTGGCAATCTGGCCGTGCAGAGCGATATCGAAAATGTCGCCGCCTTTGTGAGGAAAGAGGCGCACGCGGTCACCTGTCCGCACTTCCGTGCCTGCAATCACAATGTGATCGACCACGGTCTTGTCTTCGAGCAGTTGCCATTCCCACTCGCTCATCGCGCCTCTCCGATCACAGGATGCAGGCCCCGCAACACGCCGTGGAGCTTCATGAACTGTTCCGGCGGCATGCTCTCCGTGCGCTCCAGTATCTGGCGGGCGCGCTCGTCCGATCGCCGCATCTCGTGCTTCTCTTCGTCGGTCATGGTGAGAATGCGCAGCGATAGAATCTCGTCGATCTCCGTCCCGTCAAACAAGCTGCCTGGGCTCTCAGGAGCAATCTGCGGGTAATCGTAGAGAATGATCGGCGACGAGAGGATGATGTCGCGCTCGCCTTCTTCGCCTACCAAAACCGGCCACGTTCCAACGTTGCGGCACTCTGCGGCAACGCTCTTCAGACTCTCCGGGGGATCAATCAACGACACAAACGCGCCGCCTTCAATATGCAGGATGGTATGCGTGGAGATGAGCGAATACAGCAGAGCATCGGCGCGGCTTTGAACCGGTTCTACTGAAGTAGAATTCTTGATGCTTACCGTGATTTTGATCACGCTGTTCTGGGATGGCTCGGCATCGACTTTGACGGCACCCGACAAACTTTCCCATTCACGAATGACTACGCCGACGATCAGATCGTCTTCGTTGCGCAACAGTTCGAACTCCTTTCCGGAAGGGAATTGGAACGGCTCATTGTGCGAAAGGGCCGCGGGATGCAGAGACGGCAGAGTTACCTCGCGCTCCGCTGCTTCCTGCCACGGCGTGAATGTTTGCCTACTGGTGTCCAGATGATCAACAATTTTGAGCTCGGGTTCGCGGCCTGCTGGAAGTTCACGCAGCGGAACGGAGAGTTCACCGATCGTCCGATTGACGATTTCCAAGCAACGAACCTTCACGTTGAGCCGCGCGGATGAGCCAGCTTCAAGGAGGCACTGTGTTTGCATCATCCAGGCATCGGAACCGTTTTGCTGCTCGCTGTAAGACCGCGGGCAAAGCACTCCAAAGTTCCAGCGCTGCTGGTTTTTTACCGCTGAGGCGCGGTAGGGATAGAGCATGTAACCTTCGTAGAGCACAGCCTCGGCAATCTTCTGCACGCGATCAAGATCTGATGCTGCGTTCATTTGCCCACCACTTCTTCGACCGGCAGCACGCTCTCCAATGCCTGCTCCCAGGTTGGTATCCCATGCTCTGTTTTGTATTGATACAGGCGATCAAATACATCGCGTCGCAGATTGAGCCAGACGCTGTTGGGATAGTAGGCGTCCATCATCTCGCGCCACACTTTGACAGGAAGCCGGAACCTGGCTTCCTGCTCCCAGGAAATTGGCGCGACCTGCAAAACATCTTCCGAATCTGCATAGAAGACAGTTCCGCTGAACATCAGGTGGAGCGGTATTTCGCCATCCACGAGTCCTTCGAAATATTTCGTTGCAGCCACGTTGAAATCGAAGGTGCAATGAATGGGAAGGTCGGTAAGTGTGCTGCCCTGGAAGCTCGGCACGACAACGCTGATGTGGGTCCAAAGCATGCTGCGAAGCGTCTGGCTCCAGCGCTCGGGCTCGCCGAAGAGATCGCGTATCTTCGCTTGCTCCTCTGATGTGTAGCGGCGGCGGCTGACTTCGAGTTGAATCTGGCACCGCAAGGCGACGGTGTGAATCGCTTGAATTGTATCTGCATTGGTGATGCGGAGCTTTAAGGCGAGCGTGGGCGCAGCCGCATATCGGACGACGGTCGCGTTTTCGACCTTGAAGCTCAGATCAGGCATTCACCTCTCCGTTCACAACATCGGCTTGCGCTCTCAACCCTGAGAAGAATCGCGCGATCTCCTGCCAGACCTCGGTGCCTCCAGAGAGCCCTTTCCAGTTTGCTCGGATCAGGCCTACAAGCCGGTAGCACTCGTCAATCGGAGCGATATAGTACTCAGCCTGTGACGATTCATGCGCACGACTTATCCGGGTGACGAGCAGTGCTTCGATATCCGGCTGCAGCTGGTTCAACGCGGGATTCTCTTCGACGATTTCGCTCCAGGCATCGAGCGGAAGAAGCGACTCGACAGCTCCGGCAGGACTTGGGTATAGGGCGACGATTCTCTCTTCAAGACTCGATCTGAAGAAGAAGGCCATGTTGATGGGAATGAGCAGGTTCTCCCACTGCGCGTCGGTCATCTGGAAGTTCGCAAGGAGCTGCGCGCGCCGGGATACACGCCGGTACTCACCTCCCGTCATGCCGTCAAAGAGAGTTGCGCAGGCGTCGCAGGCGCAGACAATCTGTCTCGATATGAGCTGCACCAGATGCGGATGCTCATGCGCCAGGGCGGCGCTGCACAATTCGCACCGTTCGAGTGGGCGTGGCACGCGTGCAAACTGGCGCAGCATCGCAAGCGTCGAGGATGTCGCGACAGGCATCATCAGCCTCTTTCCTCTGTCGTGTGACGCAATCTCAATCAGCACCGTCCAACTCAGCACCCTGAGCGGCCAAGGCGGGCGCAGTGAAGGAATGCTTCAGCAGATTTTCGAGAGGGACGAAGCCGGAAGCATTCTCGTCTTCCGATCCTAGAATCACCAGCGAAGTCAGGTCAGGCGCGGCCTCGTAGATACTTTCCTCCACGATGGATCGCAGATTCTTCGCTGTAGAGCCGCAAGCATGCCCGGAAGTCAAAATGCGGAGATGGACAGCGCCATCCCGCATGCTGACCAACTCCACATCGCCGTTGCATTTGCGCAGACGAGGCTTCACATCATCGAGTGCGCGCAGCACACGGGTTTCCACGTCATCAGGATGCAACGAGTACAGCAATAGCAAATTCCGGACAACCGGATCGTGCCCGAGCTTGTTGATGATTGCTTCGCCATGTTCCCCTGATTCAAAGACAAGCTCCATGATGCGCTCCAACCCAGCGCCATGTACTTCCATGAGAAGCTGGACCATCTCACGCGCTGCGATCTTCGAGCTGCCATCTGGAGTCTCGTTGAGTTCGCCGACCAGAGTGCCGAGCTGCCGGATTTTCTCTTGAAATTCTTTTTCGCTAGCCACGCCACTCCTTCACCGAGCGCCATTAAAACGAGAGCGCGGCCCCAAATGAAGCAACTCGTAATCAGGCCCAGCACTTCTCATTCATTCCGAACTGCTCTTCTTGTTGTGATCGTTGCAACCGAATCAAGGTTGCAGCCCGAACATCGGAGAATGGTGCATCTCCAGCACCTTGCCATTCCCCAGGTACATGTGCACGCCGCACGGCAGGCAGGGATCAAAGCTTCTGACCGCGCGCATGATATCGATACCCTTGAAATTCTCCGGGCCGTTCTCTTCGAAGATCGGCGTATTCTGCACGGCATCTTCATACGGACCCGGCGTGCCGAAGCTGTCGCGCGGGTTCGCGTTCCACGGAGTGGGCGGATACGGATGGTAGTTCGCAATCTTATGATTGCGAATCACTACATGATGCGACAGCACGCCCCGTACTGCTTCATGGAAGCCGCATCCAATCGCTTCTTCCGGAACCTTGAAGTCGTTCCACGTCTTCGTTCTGCCTGCGTGCAATTCGGCCAGCGCCTGCTCAGCAAAATGCAGAGCCGCAGCCGCCGCATACGCCTGGAAATACGTGCGTGCGCGGTCGCGCTCAATCGCGTTGCTCCACTTCGGAATCTTCCACTCAAACTCGACTTCAGGGAGCGACATGGTCTTCGGCAGGTAAATCTTTACGCTGTGCCCTGTAGCCTTGAGGTAGCCGATATCGACAATGCCTGCCAGTGCTGTCGCCCAGAAGCGTGCAATCGGTCCGCCTCCGGTATCGAGCGCGAGATAGTCGCCTGTCCGCTTGTCGTACCATCGAGGAGACATCACCCACGTATACTTGTCCCCAAAGTTGCGCTTCTGCGGCTTGGGGAAGGTGCTTTGGTTCCACGGATGCCGCTGATCGACAGGATTTCCCAGCGGATCTTTCTTCACAAAGGTTTCTGCGTTCTGCCAGTCGTCGTAGTACGAGCTGCCCAGCAGAATGCGGATGTTCAGATTGATATCCACTAAGTCAGTCGTGACGAGTTCTCCATCCACCACTACGCCCGGAGTTACGAACATGGCGCGGCCCCAGTCCGTCATCTTCTCGTAGGTGTAGTCGCACATATCGGGATTGTTGAATGAGCCCCAGCAGCCAAGAAGAATGCGCCGCCGCCCGACCTCTTCGTAACCCGGGAGGGCTTCGTAGAAGAAATCGAAGAGGTCGTCATGCAGAGGTACAACCTTTTTCATGAACTCGACGTACTTCATCAGGCGAACAATGTAATCGGTGAAGAGCTGAATCGTAGGCACCGTGCCCACGCCGCCGGGATACAGCGTTGACGGATGCACGTGGCGGCCTTCCATCAGGCAGAACATCTCCCGCGTCATACGGCTCATCTGTAAAGCCTCGCGATAAAAGGCTCCGGTGAACGGATTCAGAGCGCGCATGATATCGGCGATGGTGCGATAGCCATGTAAGTTTGCGTGCGGCGATTCTGTCTTCTCTGCCTTCTCGAGGACGCCGGGGTTGGTCTCCTTCACCATCTGCTCGCAGAAGTCCACGCCCACCAGGTTGTCCTGAAAGATGTTGTGGTCGAACATGTACTCCGCCGCTTCGCCCAGATTGACGATCCATTCGGCAATCGCCGGCGGTCTCACGCCAAACGCCATGTTCTGTGCGTACGTCGCGCAGGTGGCGTGGTTGTCGCCGCAGATACCGCAAATGCGGCTGGTGATGAAGTGAGAATCACGCGGATCTTTGCCCTTCATAAAAATGCTGTAGCCGCGGAAGATCGAAGATGTGCTGT
>Ga0335072_10004503_pt1 | contig 20660 bp, 20 predicted proteins | sample Lox_Sample_21_FD_206725 | JGI IMG/M metagenome (GOLD analysis project Ga0335072, IMG submission 206725) | Soil microbial communities from Loxahatchee National Wildlife Refuge, Florida, United States - Lox_Sample_2.1 | ecosystem: Environmental > Terrestrial > Soil > Wetlands | place: USA...
TGCGTCGCGACCGAAGCACTCCGAACCGGATACCGATAGGGATCCGCGGCCTTGAACGCTGGCAGCGTTTTCCCGCGGTGGTCAGCACCGCCGCCGTCGCCGAAACCCTCTCGCCGCCAGACCTTCTCGACAGCGCTGACGATCTGCCCGACTTGGCGGCAGCGGTGGCGTTGCGCCGGGCAGCCGAGGTGTTCGCACCGACGAGGCTGAGGTGGGGTCCCGGCGGCAGTGTCGGATTCACGCTGGCGAGCGGTGTCTGCGTGATCACCCCTGAGAGCGATTTGGACCTGGTGCTGACCGCGCATCGGGTGCCGCCGTGGCCGCTGCTGGCCGAAGTGCGCGAGATGCTACGGGCGCTGCCCGCGCGGGTCGATGTGCAGCTGAGCCTGCCGATGGGAGGAATCGCGGTTGACGAACTGCTCAGTGGGACAGACCGGGTGCTGGTGCGCACCTCGGATGGCCCGGTGCTCACCGACCTCGCCGCGCTGACGCGATGAGTTCTGAGGAAGTTGTATTCCTTTACCCCGGGCAGGGTTCCCAGGAGCCCGGCATGCTGCGTGCGCTGCCCGACACCCCCCCGGCACAACAGGCCATCGAGGAAGCCACCGGCACGCTGGGCGGCATCGACGAGCTCGATACCGCAACCGCGCTGGAAGAGACAACGAATTCCCAACTGGCACTGCTGATCTGCGGGGTTGCCGCAACGTGGACGTTTGCTGACGACTATCACCTCAGCCCCGGATTTGTTGCGGGCCACTCGGTGGGCGCATTCGGGGCCGCCGTGGCCGCCGGCGTACTCACCTTCCGCGAGGCGCTGACGGCGGTGCGACTGCGCGGAGAGCTGATGATCCGGGCGTGCGCGTCCGGGCAGTGGGGCATGGCGGCCGTTACCGGCGTGCAGCCTCAGGCCGTACGCCAGCTGGTCGCCGCCGTCGATGCGGACCGTGATCATCTCTGGGTCGCTAATCTCAACAGCGACGACCAGGTAGTGCTCGGCGGTACCACCGTCGCCCTGGACAAGGCGCGGCAGGCGGCCCAGCGGACCGGGGCGCGAGACTTCCAAGCCCTCGACGTCCATGTCGCCTCCCACGGCCCCGTGCAATCCGGTACCGCGCGCGCCCTGGCCGCGCACCTGGCCGGCATCCCCACACGCAGACAGACCGCGGCGTACTTCTCCAACATCGGTGCCCGACGGATCCGCGACGACGCCCGCGCGGTCCGCGATGATCTCGCCGAGTCGGTCGCACATCCGGTGCGCTGGTACGACATTGCCCGGGCACTGCCGGAATATGGTGCCTCCACCGCGGTGCAGATGCCGCCTGGGCACGTGCTGACCCGTCTGATGAGCGACGCAGCGCCGGGCATTCGCGCGTTCAGCACCGCCGAGGATGGATTCCGGACAATCGCGGCCCGAATAGGGTGCCGGTGAATAGGCAAGCCGGTGGTCGTGGCTCACCCGCTCCCGGTTGCCCTGACTCGACGAGGGCGATGTCCCGGATTATGGGTGGCCCGGGATGCTATCCAGATTTCCCTGGATACCTTGCAGATCCCCTTCGATGCCTTTCAGTTTTCCTTCGATGGCCTGCAGATCAGAGAGACTGTTCTGATAGGCCGGCTGCAGCTCGTCGGCGGGCGACGGTTGAGACTGAGGGCAATAGGAAACGATAGCGCCCGCGGTGACGTCGGCGCTTTGATCGGCGTCCCATATCGACGAGCGCTGCACGAATCCGACCGCATCTGCGAAATTGGGTTGGTGCGCCAGGAAGTCGCAGACGGCGTGCCCTTGGGTCACCACGTACTCCTGGCTGGGAACCGGTACGCCTCGATGCTTCAGTGCTGCGATCAACGCCGAGTCGACAATGTCAACACGCGGAGTAGGTGCTTTCGGCGCAACCGGTGCGGGCGGCGCGGCCGGTTCGGGCGGCGCGGCCGACGGCGGGCTTTCCGTCGGCTGCGCCGATGAATCCGGGTGATGCATCGCGAACATCACCACCACTGCAGCGGCGATGGCTATCAGAGACAGCGGCAACGCCGCGAAAAGGCCCAAGCGGGGCAGCACCTTCTTAGGTCGGCGAGGCGTGTTGCCGGTTTTGCTGCCCCGCGGCAAGGTGTCCGCGACAACCTCGGTTTCACGCGCGTTCACCGCGTTGGGGAGGGACCTCCCCGTGCTGTGGGCCAGCAGCTCGTCGAGCAATTCGTCGGCCTCTCGGGACAACGGCTGACGGCCCTGCTCGCGGATCGATCGGCGCAGAGAGGCGATGCGTCGCAATTCTGAGTCGATCGTCTCGCGGTCGCGCATATCAGCAGTCTGAGGGTGTCGCGGCGTTGTCACAAGTCCTGATAACGCTCGGCCGATTCCAGCGGGTATCGGCGCCTGCACACGCAGTGTCGTGTCCATTAAGTGGACAGGTTGTGGACGCCATCACGCGCGGGTTCCTACCGTCAGAAATCGCTGGCAGCAACGAAGGTGACAGCTCTGACACTCCAGCACAGGGAAGAGACGACATGAACGAGTTGACGGACAGTGACGTGGCCATCGCCGACTACGTGGTGGTCGGCACCGGCTCGGCAGGCTCGGTGGTCGCCGAGCGGCTCAGCGCCGACCCCAGGAACCAGGTCGTGGTGCTCGAGGCGGGAGGAAAAGACACCGACCGCCGCATCAGAATGCCTGTGACGTGGACGCAGCTATTCCGTAGCCCGATTGACTGGGACTATCTCACCGAGCCCCAGCCAGAGCTGAATGCGCGGCGGATCTATTGGCCTCGGGGCAAAACGCTGGGCGGATCGTCGTCCATGAACGCCATGTTGTGGATCCGCGGATTCGCCGCCGACTACGACGAGTGGGCCGAACACGCCGGCGAACAGTGGTCGTTCAACCGAATCGTCAAGTACTTCAAGCAAATCGAAAACGTTGAAGGGGCACGCGAACCCGACGAGGGAGACGCCGGGCCGCTGCACGTCTCGCACCAGCGCAGCCCCCACCCGTTGACCGCGGCCTGGCTGCAGGCGGTCCAACAAACCGGCCACACGATCGAACGGCCGAATCTGCCGCAGCCCGACGGATTCAACCACACGATGGTGACCCAGCGTCGCGGAAGCCGGTGGAGCGCCGCGGACGCCTGGCTGCGCCCGGCGCTGCGCCGCAAAAACCTCACCCTCATCACTAACGCCACCGTGACGCGAGTGATCTTCAATGGCATGCAAGCGGTGGGGGTGGAGTTCCAGAACGATCGCGGACGCCAGTTCGTCCGCGCCCGCCGCGAGGTGCTGCTGTGTGCCGGAGCCGTGAACTCACCGCAGCTGCTGATGCTTTCGGGCATCGGCGACCGGGAGCACCTGCGACGCCATGGCATCGAGGTCGTCCATCACCTGCCCCACGTCGGGCACAACCTGCAGGATCATCTCGTCGCGGTGCTCGGCTTCGATGTCGAGGCAAACACGCTCATCGGGGCCGGCAAGCCGTGGCAGATCGCCAACTACCTGATCCGGCGTCGCGGCATGCTGACCTCACCTCAGGGCGAGGCCTACGGATTCGTCCGCAGCCGTCCTGAGCTGGCCCTTCCCGACCTCGAGCTGTTCTTCGGGCCCGGCCCATTCTTCGACCAGGGGCTCGGTGAGCCGTACGGCCACGCAGTCAGCTTCGGGCCGATCCTGCAAAAACCCCACAGCAGCGGACGAATCTCGCTGCACTCGGCAGACCCGACAGACAAGCCGATCATCGACCCGCGCTACCTGTCCGATCCGGGCGGGCTCGATCGCGCCGCGATGCTCGAGGGTCTCCGGATGTGCGTCAAAATCGCCGATGCACCGCCCTTGTCCGGTGTGCTGAGGAGGATAGCCCGCCCGATCGGTGCCACCGATACCAGCGAAACCACGCTGCAAAAAGCGCTCTATAACGAGGCGCACAGCATTTGGCATCCCGTGGGCACCTGCCGCATGGGCACTGATCGCGCCAGCGTGGTCACCCCGGAGTTGGAGGTGCGCGGAGTACGCGGGCTTCGCGTCGTCGACGCCTCGGTAATGCCGACCATCATCCGCGGGCACACCCACGCACCCAGCCTGCTGATCGCCGCAAAAGCAGCCGACCTCATCGCCGCGGCCAACCGCCGATGAGCGGCCACGCTATCGAGAGCTCGATGAGCGTCATCATCGCGAGCATGCCCGCCAGGCCGGGCCGAGGGTGGTGATCCGGTTGTCGTTCAACGCAAACCAGGCGATGCGCGCAGTGGCCGGGGGAACCGTCTAGTGTGCTGGCCCGCAGGTAATCGCTTAGCGCGTTGGCCGTCGCCGCCACTAGGCGAGCGAAATCCTGTTCCCCCCACTCCTAGGATCAATGCGACCTCCCTTCCGGCCTTCGCTCGGCGGTTCCATAGTGGATATAGCCGCGACACCCGGCGGGCATTTCGCCCCCCACCTGGACCGGTTCTCCGAGTCAAGCAGCGCTGCGTGTGACTGGTTTCGTCGAGCACTTGATCTGACCCGCGAATACCCTTTCCCGGAAAAGGAAATACATACGGTGATGACCAACCTGCACCACGACGGGTTGTTGGATCATGTAGCCAGTGCCCGCGTGGCGACCCGCGGACGGTAGTCCGATCGTGTCCTCGCCACAGCGCGCCCGCGAAGTAATCGCGGACTCGTGGCGGCGTTCGCGGCTGAGCGGACTGTCGCCGTCGAGCACTGTCGATGCCCTGAAGGCGGATGAATACGACACGGCCAGCCGGCTGCTGCGCGCCGCCGACCCTGTCCTCAACAAGATGGCCGCAGCACTCGATGGCTGGGACTACTGCGTGATGTTGGCCGATCGCGACGCTCGCATCGTGGCGACGCGCTGGGGCTGCGCGCGCATGCGAAGAACGTTCGAGGTGTTGGGGGAGGCGTTGCACGGTACTCTCTTTCGTGAGGAGACCACCGGCACCAACTCGATCGCCACCAGCTACGAACTTCGTCGGGCGGTCGCAGTTCACGGCGACGAGCATTTCATCGGGCAGCTGCACGGCTTGAGCTGCTACGGCCAGCCGATCATCGATCCGTACACTCGCCGGCTCGAGGGTGTCCTCGACATCACCTGCCTGACGAGCGAGCGAAATCCATTGCTCGCCCCCTACGTCCGCAGCGCGGCGGGTGAGGTCGAGCAGCTGCTTCTCGAAGGTCGCAGCCAGAACGAACGAGCATTGCTCGCCGCATTGCGGCGCGAGCTCGGCGGGGGGCGTGATCGGCCGACCGTTGCGATCGGTCGCGACATTTTTCTGGCCAACACGGCTGCCGTCGAACTCCTCGACGCCGCCGATCATGCGCTCATCCGCGACATCGCCGCGTCGTGCGCCGATGAGACGACCACAGCCGCGCCCGTGATACTGAGCGGAAACCGCGAGGCTGAGATCACGTGTCGCTTGTTGAGGCCAACTGGTGGAGCGGTGCTGACCATCGGCAACGTGAAAACTCATACCCCGAAGGCGCTCTTACCGCCGCTGCCCGATGCCGCTCGCGGAATCCTGATCTGTGGCGAACCCGGCGCTGGGCACACGACCACCATCCAGAGGGTGGCTGCCGGCAGATCATTGCGGATTCACGATGCCGCGCTCTGCACCGCAGAGACTGTGACCGAGTGGTTGAGCGACGTAAAGCAGGGCGCCTCGGAAAGCGACTCAGAAAATTCCGTTGTGGCGGTCGAGTCGATCCATCTGCTGTCAGCGCACGCGGCGCGGTCACTGGCCGGAATTCTGGACGGGTTCGCGGGAACGGTCATCATGTCGACGATCGTGGCTCCCAAGGAGCTGACACTGCAGACTCGCCAGCTGATCTCGCGATGCACCGAGCGGGTTGACCTGACCCCGCTGCGGCAGCAGCCCGACATCGTTCCCGAACTCGTCGGGTCCATGCTGCGGAACCTGGGCGTGCATAACACTGTCCGCTTCACCCCTGCGGCGCTACAGGCGCTTGCGGCCAGCGAGTGGGAAGGTAACGTCCGCCAACTTCATACGGTCGTCATGCAGGCGGTGAGTCGCCGACGCGTCGGCGACATCACCCGCGCGGATCTTCCCGAGGCGTACCGGCAGCGGTCAACTAGGCACCGGTTGACGCCCATGGAGCAGGCCAAACGCGCCACGATCATTGACGCGCTCAGGCGTGCGGGCGGCGACAAAAAGCGTGCGGCGGCCCAACTCGGGATCAGTCGCACGACTTTGTATGCCGCCCTGCGTACCTACGACATCGTTACGACGCCCGTGTCCAGATCTTGAACGTTGTGGCCCTCCTTCCGTTGACAGACTCGAAACGTCAACGACAGGAAGGAACTTCGATGAGCATCGACATCGACACCATCTACATCGGCGGGCAGTGGGTTGCGCCGTCGTCCAACCACAAAATTGCCATCCAGTCGCCGGCCACCGGCGAGCGGGTGGGCTCCGCCATTGCCGCCGGCGAAGGAGACGTCGACCACGCAGTCGCCGCGGCCCGCGCCGCATTCGACGATCCAAGTGGCTGGTCGAATTGGGAACCGGCCGACCGCGCCGCCGTGCTCAATGAATTCGCTGGGCAGTACCAACTGGCCGCACAGGACATGGTGCACACCGTGTGCCGACAGAACGGCATGCCCATCAGCCACGCCGCGCTGCTGGAAGGCGCGGTGCCGGGCATGCTGCTCACCTATTACGCCGGTCTCATCGAGCAGCTTCCGGGCAGCGAGACCAGACAGACCCCGCTCGGTACCCGAACCCTCGTTTCACACGTCCCGGTCGGTGTCGTCGCAGCGATCACCCCGTGGAATGTTCCGCAGACACAGTCGGCGTTCAAGTACGTGCCGGCTCTGGCCGCCGGCTGCACCGTGGTGCTCAAACCGTCCCCCGAGACACCGCTGGACGCCCTGCTGCTGGCTGAACTCGCCGAGAAAGCCGGGCTGCCGGCGGGCGTCCTCAACGTGCTACCCGGTGGCGCCGACGTCGGCCGCGCGCTGGTGGCCAGCGCGGGTGTCGACAAGGTGTCGTTCACCGGCTCGACATCGGCCGGCCGAGAGGTCGCGAGCACCTGCGGGCGGCTGCTACGACCGGCGACGCTCGAGTTGGGTGGGAAATCGGCGGCGGTCATCCTCGACGACCCCGGCCTGGACCTCAGCGAGTTCGCCGACCAATTGTGTGCAGCGACGCTGTTCAACACCGGTCAGATGTGTTTCGCCAGCACGCGGATCCTGGCTCCGCGCAGGCGCTATGACGAGGTGGTCGACTTCTGCACGGCCATGGCGCAATCGCTGGTCATCGGCGACCCGCTCGACCCCAGCACGCAGATCGGACCACTCGTCAACGCAGCGCAACGACAAAAGGTCGAACGCTACATTGCGCAAGGTCTCGCCGACGGTGGCACGGTGACCACCGGCGGTAAGCGCCCCCCGCACCTGCCACACGGTTACTTCATCGAGCCCACCATCTTCGCCGGACTGGACAACAGCAGCGTGGTGGCCCGCGAGGAGATCTTCGGTCCGGTGCTGACGGTCATCGCCTACGACGATGAGGACGACGCGATCAGGATCGCCAATGATTCCGAATACGGTCTGGGCGGCACCATATGGTCACCCGACCACGACCATGCCGTAGCGGTGGCCGCCCGCATCCACTCGGGCACCGTGGGGATCAACCACTATCTGCCCGACATCACCGCACCGTATGGCGGAATCAAGAACTCGGGCATCGGACGGGAACTGGGTCCCGAGGGATTTCGGGGATTCCAGCACATCAAGTCGATTTTCCTGTCCTGACAAGACTTTTGCGGCCCTATCAACGGAGAGCGAACCGGTCGCAGCAGCCAGGCACGGAATGGCCGGAGTTCGCGTTGCAGCCTGCGTCCGAACGAGGAAGGGATTCCACTATGACCAACCCACCACGCGTCGCCATCATCACCGGCGCCTCTCAAGGCATCGGCGAGGGCTTGGTTTCGGCCTACCGCAAGCTCGGCTACGCGGTGATCGCCAACTCCCGCAGGATCGCCGCCAGCGATGATCCGATGGTGCTGGCGGTGCCAGGTGACGTCGCGCAGCCGGGTGTCGGCCAGCGCATCTTCGACGCGGCCATGGAGCGGTTCGGCCGGGTCGACACCGTGGTCAACAACGCGGGAATCTTCATCCCGAAGAATTTCACCGATTACACCGACGAGGACTACGACGTCGTCACCGGCGTGAACCTTCGCGGTTTCTTCGAGGTCTCGCGCGCCGCGGTGGCCGCGATGCTGTCCCGGAATGGCGGCGGCCACGTGGTGAACATCTCGACCAGCTTGGTCGACCAGGCCAACTCCCAGGTACCCTCCGCGTTGACGTCGCTGACGAAGGGGGGCTCAACGCGGTAACCAAAGCGCTCGCGGTCGAGTACGCGTCCCGCGGGATTCGCTCCAACGCTGTCGCGCTCGGCATCATCCGCACACCGATGCACGATCCGTCCTCGTACGACACGCTGGCCCTGCTGCACCCGGTGGGCCGCCTTGGCGAGATCGACGAAGCCGTCGACGCGGTCGTTTACCTGGAGAACGCCTCGTTCGTCACCGGCGAGATCCTGCATGTGGATGGTGGTCAAAGTGCGGGCCACTGAAATTCTCCGCGGGGATGCCACGATTAAGCATCGTGGCCGTGCTACTACCACTATCGGTGGGGCAAGCTTGCCGGCTCATATGCGGGAATTCCGAACAGCTGCCGGGCGTCCTTAGCACCACTTGGATCAGCGAGGAGGGCGACGAGCATGACCGACACCGACCAGTTGTTCTTGATCACCGGCGCCACCGGCAACACCGGCGCGCACACCGTGAGGTTGTTGCGTGAACGCGGCCTTCGCGTCCGCGCCTTGGTACACAGCGTCGATGAGCGGGCGGACCGGTTGCGGGAACTGGGCGCCGAAGTCGTGCAGGGCGATCTGCTGGACTTTCCCTCGGTCAGCGCCGTGACGGCCGGGGTGACTGCGGCCTACTTCAACTACCCCGTCGCCCCAGGTTTGGTGGAGGCCACCGCGAATTTCGTGCAGGCGGGCAGCGAGGCCGGCGTGCGTGCGGTGGTCAATATGTCGCAGATCTCGGCGCGTCGGGAAGCCAAAAGCAATGCCGCACGCCACCATTGGCTCGCCGAGCGGCTGCTGGACCGCAGCGCGCTGATCACCACCCATCTTCGGCCCACCTTCTTCACGTTCTTTCTGAACATGTTCTGGATCCGCAACAACGGCGAAGGGCTTTATCGGCTGCCCTTCGCCGATGCTCGCCATGCCGCCATCGATGCCGCGGATCTTGCCCATGTCATCGCTGCCATCATGGAGAATCCCGAACCGCACGACCGCCAGATCTACCCGCTGTTCGGCGCCGAGGAACTCGACTGGCATGAAACTGCCGCGAAAGTCCAACACACCCTGGGCATCCCGGTGCGCTACGAGCCCATCGACATTCCCACCTTTGCCGCCGATCTGGCCGCCGGCGGTGCTTCCGAGCACTTCGTGCAGCACATCAGCAATGTGGCGCAGGACTACCGCGACGGCATTTTCGCGGGGATGAACAACCTCGTCGAGGAGATCGGCAGAGTCAAGCCCATCACCGTCGAGGAGTACGTCGAGTCCACCCGCTCCCGGTTCGACACCAGCGGGCGCCCTCGCCGGTGAGCCCGAAGCCACGGGTTACGCTCACTCCCGTGAGCAGCCAGCAATTGCCCGGTGGGGTCGTGCACAAACTGCCCGCAGACTTGCGCCAGGCGCTGATCGCCAACTCCACAGCACTCGCTGCCTGGAAGGACATCACGCCGTTGGCGCGCAACGAGTTCATCTGCTGGGTCGAGGATGCCAAGCAAGAGACGACCCGAAAGCGCCGAATCCGCCGAACTCAGGAGGAGTTAGAAGAAGGCCAGCGCCGCCCCTGCTGCTGGCCGGGGTGCAAGCATCGCGAGCGCACCGGCAAGTAAGCGCCCCGCACACCGTTTTCGCCGGCGATCAATCTGCCTCTATGACTCCACGACTAACGAGGATCTCCTGGATTTCCGAAAACCTCGTTTGAATTTCGTGGTATTCATAGCCCTTGACAACGGCGACCCAGTCATCGCCTTGGTTGATCGCAAACTCGGCGGCCGCGGCGAGTGCTTCGTAGAACGCCGCTGCAACATCATCGGACCAATCGATCCATACCCCGGTTGAGGTTTCGGCCAGCGCTCCGACTGACGCGAAGAAGGTGTCAACCGTGCCGCTCTGCCGATCCGGATTCAAAAAGTACAACAGATGTGGGAACTCCGAATACAAACTTTGCAAGCACGCAGCAACCGCCGGATTCACGTACGGATGACTCTCCGGTACCTCCGCAAAGCTCAAGACGACCGATCCCTGAGACGCACGGGCCACTTCTGGATCAGCGCCAAGATTGGTCAGAACCTTGCGCACTTCAGTGAGATCTTGACGGCTCCACTGACTCGCCGGAATATCCAGCTGCCGGAGGGTCACCGTGCCGCCCACGAGTCGATACGACAGAGTCCGAGTTCGGCTGTATGCATGTAGCCCCCAACCTCCGCAACTAGATGGCCCCGAATAGACGGCATCTTCCCATGTTGCCAGCGCCGTCGTCACTAGTCCGAAGAGAGAATCCCGCTAGCGGTGTGGTGGGGCCGTCAGCCGGTCATAACGAGGGTCGCAACGACCGCGGTGCGATTGCCAGTAGGAGGCGAGGTCGTCGCCCGGAATGGTCGAATCGGGAACCACGCGTCGGTACACGAGCTTCCAGGCGTCATGGATCCGCTGAAAGTAGTCTACGTATCGACCGAATCCGCTCGCGGTCTGCCCGTCGAACACCGCGTGCATGACGAAGAAGGTCTCCCCCCAAGCTTCGTCGCCTTCGATGTCGAACACCGATTGGCCGAGTAGGTGGTGCATTGTCATCTGTCGGCCGAGAGGCGCTGGTGCACAGATCATCTCGGCGAATTCTCGACCAGATCCTTTGAATGCCCCGTGGTCGTCGTAGGAGTCGGCCGCATAGCAGTCGATGATCGTGTCTCGATCGCCGCGATCCACGGCGGCCGAAAGAATCGACACCAGCTCGGTCAGCGCCAGCTTATCGAGCCAGGTTTGCAATTGATCCCGATCGATCATTCCGCGACGCTAACATCCGCGCCGCCGCAGGTTAAGATAGCCGGCCATGGCACGGGTCGACGGCAAGGTAGTGGTGATCAGCGGCGGTGCGCGCGGCATCGGTGCCGCCCACGCTGAGGCGCTGGTGTCGGAGGGCGCGCGGGTGGTCATCGGTGACATCCTCGACGACGAAGGCCGCGAAGTCGCCGAGAAGCTCGGTAATGCAGCGTGTTTCGTCCACCTGGACGTCGCCGATCCGGATCAATGGGATGCTGCCGTGGATGCGACACTGAACCGTTTCGGCAGGCTCGATGCGCTGGTGAACAACGCCGGCATCGTCAAGATCGGTCCATTGCGCGGTTCCTCGCTGACCGACTGGCAGCACGTCATCGACGTCAATCTCACTGGCGCATACCTCGGCATGCGGGCAGTCGTCGAATCCATGATCGCCGATGGCGGAGGCTCGATCGTCAACATCTCATCGGTCGAAGGACTCGCGGGCAGCGCTCATCTGCACGCCTACGTGGCAGCCAAGTTCGGCCTGCGTGGCCTCACCAAGTCGGCGGCGGTCGAGCTGGCACCGCACGGCATCCGGGTGAACTCCATCCATCCGGGCCTGGTGCACACACCAATGAGCCAAGGCGTCACCGACGAGTTCATGGCGCCGATCCCGATGGGCCGGGGCGCGGCGCCCGGCGAGATCTCTACCTTCGTGGTGTTTTTGGTCAGCGACGAGTCGGCGTACGCCACCGGAGCGGAATTCGTCGTCGACGGTGGCCTGACCAGTTACGTGCCCGTCAAGATCTGAGCGGGCGCTGCGCTACTCCTTGTCGCTGTGGCGGGAGAGGAATTGCTGCATGTGGTGTTGCGGCTCTCCGGTCAAGAAGGCCAGACCGAACTGCTCGATGCTGTCCTCGATCGCCCCGTGAACCGTCATATCGAACCATTTGTTGAGCAGGTGCTTTTGTTGCCGGACCGTGTGTGGGCCGAATCCGCTGAGTTTCGCCGCGAGTTGGGCGATGCGGTTGTCGAGGTCGCCGGGGGCGGTGACTTCATGGATCAGACCCCACGTAGCGGCCGTGTTGGCGTCGATTGTTTCGCCTGTCAGCAGAAGCCAGGCTGCATGAGAAGCCCCGATCAGGGCCGGCAGCAAAGCCGAATGGATCACTGACGGGATCCCGACTGCCACTTCGGGCATTCCGAATTTGGCCCCTGACTCCGCTATTCGTAGATCACAGGAGACCGCCACCTCCAGGCCACCGCCGAGGCACCAGCCCGCCAGCCGGGCGATGACGGGGACGGGGCATTCGCGGATCGCTTCACACATGCCCGCGAGCCGTCGGATGAACACCTCGGCGCCGGCCCGGTCGAGGGTGACCATCTCGTTGATGTCGGCACCGCCGATGAATGCCTTATCACCCGTCCCGCGCAAAATGACAACCCGCACGTCGCTGTCCTGGCTGATGGCGCGGAAGGACCCTGTCAGTTCCTCGATCGCCCCGCTACCCACGATGTTCAGCGGTTTCGAGTTGATCAACTCGATGGTGACGGCGGCGCCGTCACGAGCGATCTTGACGAATCGTGTTTCCGTTGCGCTCATGTGGATCCGCTGACAGGGGGCACCCGCTGAGAGTGCCCCCTGTCAGGAATGCCGATTGTCGTTAGTACAGCGGGATCCAAACACCGAAGAACCAGTAACCCCAACCGCCGTACTGCCAGTTGAAGACCGGGATGACGGTAAAGGTGTTGTAGGCGAATGGTCCGAAATCACGCTGCGCGTAGACCACGTCGCGCGGCGGCCCGGCCCATGGGCGGTTCCAGCCGCCAGGAGGCGGGGGTCCGTCCCAGCCACCCGGAGGTGGCGGGCCGTACCAATTTGGCGGCGGGTGGCCGGGAGGCGGGCCGTCATTCCAGCCGTGCCCTCGCGGTGGCGGCGCCGGCGGCGCCCCACGGCCCGGCACGCTGAAGCCAACGGTTATGTCAACGGGACCGCCTATTTCCGCAGTGCCCCGGGCGACGTCTCCGCGTGGAGGGATATACGGCGGGTGCGGAGGCTGCGTGCTCGGCGGATTCAGGGCTGGGCGCTCCCTTGGCCCGGACGGCTCGCTGCTGTGTGCCCCCGGCGCCGTGGTTTGCGCACTCGGCGGCGTGGTCTGTGCGCTCGGCGCCGTGGTTTGCGCACTTGGCGCCGTGGTTTCTGTCCGCGACGGCTCGCGGCCCCGTGAAGGCTCCGTGCTTTGGGTAGCCGGCGGCGCGGTGCTCTGGGTGGGCGGCGCGGTGCTCTGGGTGGCCGGCGGCGCGGTGCTCTGAGTGCCCGGCGGCGGGGTGCTGTGGGTGGCCGGCGGTTCAGTAGTTGCCGGAGTTTCCGGTGCCCGCGGGTTCTCCGACCCGCCACCTGCCGGACCGCCGGGGCTGCCGGGGTTGCCCCCGCCACCACCGCCGCCACCACCGTGGCAGTTCGGACACGGCGGCGGCGGGTCCATTGGAGCGGAGTTGGCGAACCCCGGATTCAGCGTCAGCGCGGAGATGCCGAGGCCCGCCGCGACCGCCGCCGCGCTGACGACACGTTTCGTAGACATAGCTGCGTCCCCTCTGGGGCTTCGGCCCCGACTTCGAGATAGATGTCTCATTGCCCCCGCTATGGGCAGGTCACATCTATCTCGAATGATTTGGTCACCTGCTGCGGCTGCTGCGGGTTGCTCGTATCGACACCTGAGGCGGTGCCCTTGATTGCATAGGACTTGCCGCTCACTGCGGCTCCGGCATTGGCACCTTGGTTATTTGGTGCGGCGTCAGAGAAACCGAGCATGACGTTGTTGACACTGCCCAGTCCGACCGAATGGACAATGGGCGGATTGTCGTTACTGACCACCGCGCCCACGCCGGCTGTCGGATCCCCAATGCCGATAGTGGTGTTGCCGCCGGCCTGGTTGCAAGTGACCTGACCGGTGACGTTCTGATTCTGGCCGTCGACGATTACCTGCGGGCCGGCCGCCGCCGGCGCTGAACTCGACGACGCACCCGTATTTGACTTGTTGCTCGAACAGCCGGCGCAAGCAGCGACCACCATGGCCACGCCGGCTACGCCGACTACGATCCCACGCTTTAGCACTGCTCTCCTTCGTATCGCTGGTCTCAGACCTCATCGTGACCTCGTCAACAAAGGCAGACCCTACCGGGCCCCTCGGACGAGGCTCACAATGCCGCTTCGGCGAATACCCGATGCCCGAGATTGCAAACCCCCAGGCCGCGCAGTGCCGCTGCGGTCGGGTCAGGGAAGGATGTGCAAGCCCCACTTGGCAAGCAGCGGATACACGAGTGTGAAATACGTCGTGTAGTCGTCGCCGTCTGGCGAAGACATCAAGATCCCGACCGCGCTCACGGTGCCGTCCGAGTTTTTCACAAAACCGGGGCTACCGCTGTCGCCATTAAGGCTGTACACGCTCGCTTCGATCACATCGCCGTTCTTGCCCTTGACGGTGCCGCACGTCTCACCGGTGACCGCACCAATTTTGCAGAACGGCATACCTACCTGAATCTGGGAGAGGCTCAGCACATCCCGCACCGGATACCGGTCACCGATATCGCCTGTTGGCGCTCCGACGCTGGGGTCAAGGCGGATGATCGCGGCGTCCTGCGTGTCGCCCACTTTCTCGCTGGCGGTGATCATCCCGAGCGGAAGGTCCTCCCCGTAAGTCCAAACCGAACCGTCGTGCGGGTCGCAGTGCCCACTAGTGAGCAGGTAGTAGTCGCCGTCGTTGCCCTGGGCCGCGAAAGCCGCTGTGCACCCGCCGTTTCCATCGACCACGTGTATGCCCGGCGTAGGGCGCGATACCAAATCCGGGTCGGCCAGTGCTGTACTAGCGAACACCATCGCGGCCATGACCATGGCTCCGACCAGCCCCAACACCCGCAACCACGGTATGGTCACGCCGCCCTCCTCCGCTTGTGTAGGGCAGCATCGTAGCAGCGCGCAAAACCGGCTGCTTGGCAAGAGAAGCCGGAACGTGGTGCGCCGAAGCCACAATGTTGGCGTCCGTCGGCTCGAATACGCCGATGTGATACGAACTGCCGGGGTACTCTTTGGCACCCACCGCTTGTGACAATGGCGTCTGAACCGACTCCCCGCGTGTGACTCTGGCGGCGATCGCGTTCAAGTCGAACCGCGGGCTCCACCCAAGGTCGCGTCGAGCCCGCGCGTTGACGTACACCCGGTCCAGGCGATCGGGAAACCGCCACCCGCGCTCGTTCCACACCGCCGCGGCAAACGGCGCCCGGCGCGCGAATACCGTTGCTGCGTCAGTTCGCAGCAACGCCATGTCGGCGCGAGTGAAGGGGGTGGTGGCCGATACGACGTAGCGGCCAAACCCGAGATGGGGTGCTCGCTCGGCGGCGCTCAAGTGTGCATCGACGGCGTCTTCGAGCGCGACCCTGCGAAAAGCGTATTCGTTAGCTTTGACGTTCTCGTCGCTGCGCCCGTCGTACTGGCCCGGCATGTCATCGCCCTCAGCGAAGAATCGGGATGTGCGCAGTACGACGCACGCCAGACCGTCATTGCGATACGCCAACTGGCAGAGGTCCTCAGCACCGGATTTGGTTACGCCATACAGGTTCTTGGGCACCGGCGCGACGGACTCGTCGATCCACGCCGCGGGCATGTCCGACGGCGGTACCAGCGAGTCCCCGAAAACGGTAGTCGAGGAGGTCATTACGAATGCGCGCACGTGCGCACCGACCGCCGCATCCAGCACAGTGTGGGTACCGCCGATATTGGTGTCCACGAATGCCTTACCCGGCAAAAAGGCAAGCTGCGGCTTGTGCAGGGCAGCCATGTGGAACACTACCTCGACGCCGGTCATCAACTCCCGCAGCAAGTCTGGATCATTGACGGAACCAACAACATTCGTGAACGGCGAAGGCCGAGCGTCGAGGCCGACCACGTCGGCGCCACGCGCACGCAGGGTGCGCACCAGCGCCTCGCCAAGGTGACCGGAGCTTCCGGTCACCAGCGCGCGCACCCCACTTCCGGCAACAGGGGCCACCGGAGGATTGTCAACGCGCCAGAGACGCGGCCCGGGTCGCCCCCCAGCGTGGGTTCTCCTGGCAGCCAAGTGGTCTTGGGTGTCGCTGACGCCGACAATTGCGCCTGGGATGGAAGTGGTGAGCATCTGTGTCCCCTTTTGTCGAACCCGTTGGTGTCGGGTAAAGGGTTCGCGGAAGCACTCTCTAGATCCTTGACGAATCCTTGGAGCACGACTTCTCCCGATCGCCGCAACCATTCCAAGGATCTGTCAAGAATCCGGCAAGGGCGCCGGCAGACCCTTTCCTCGACCGCAGCGAGCCTGCATGTTCGAGGAGGGGCACCATGTTCGTGACCAACGTCAACGACGCAGAACCATTTGTGGCCACGGACTTATCCGAGATCCGGCTGCTGGTGGACCGGGCCAACACATCCATCTCGTCGGTCAGTCTGGCCCATGCCACCGTGGCGGCCGGCGCGGAAACCGTCTGGCATCGATTGCAGGGCACCGATGAGATCTACTTCATTCTGTCGGGCCACGGACTCGTCTGGGTTGGAACGGAATCCCGCGAGGTAGGGCCCGGCGATACCGTCTGGATACCGGCCGGCGTAGCCCAGAAGATCCGGACTCTCAGTCCGACTCCGTTGACATTTTTGTGTGCTTGCGGACCGGCCTACCTGCCGGAATGCGATCAGCGAACCCACACAGCGTTGGTGGGGGTCCGGTCATGACTGCCATGCCGACGGTCGGAGATCATCTCGTCGACAGGATGCGTGAGGTGGGCATATCCATCGTTTGCGGACTCCCGACTTCCAGGCTCGATTCGTTACTGGTGCGTGTTTCCCGGGACCCTGGTTTCGAAATCGTGCTGGCACGGCACGAGGGCGGCGCCGGCTACCTTGCCGACGGCTTCGCGCGGGCATCAGGCCGACCCGCGGCGGTCTTCGCCGCGGGGCCCGGGGCGACCAATGTCGTTACCGCCGTGGCGAATGCATCGGTGAATCACGTCCCGATGCTTGTCCTGACCGGGGAGGTGTCCGTGCCCGAATTCGGCCTTCATTCGCAGCAGGACACCAGCTCCGACGGGCTCGACCTGGGTGCGACTTTCCGCCGCCTCTGCCGTGCGTCGGTATCAATCGAATCCGTCGCCAATGCACGGAGCAAGATCGATCTGGCGTTCCGGGTCCTGCAGAGCACCCCGAGAGGACCCGTGCACATCGCCCTGCCACGCGACCTGGTCGATGAGGTGCTGCCGATCCATCAGCTCGGGAACGCGGCGACCGGACGGGCTGCCACGAAAACCCTTGCACCGCAAGGTCTTGACATCGCTGAAGAGGTGATCGGCAGTCTGAACCGAGCCGCTGCTCCCATGCTCCTGCTGGGCAATGGATGCCGGCTGGACGGCATCCACGACGAGATCATCGCGTTTTGCGAAAAGGCGGGACTTCCTTTCGCGACAACCCCGAATGGACGGGGCATCGTCGCAGAAACGCATCCGCTGTCGCGTGGCGTGCTTGGCTTGTTTGGCGACGGCAGGGCCGAAGAGTATCTGTTCGAGACACCGTGTGATCTGTTGATCGCGGTCGGTGTCTCATTCGACGGCCTGGTCACCCGCTCGTTTTCACCTCGTTGGACCGGATTGAGAGCCGACGTCATCCACGTCGATCCCGATCCGTCGGCTTTCGGTCGATTCGTTGCCACATCGCTCGGGATCACCACGACCGGCCGCGCGTTCGTGGAATCGCTGAACCGCGCGCCGCTGCCGCAACCTTCTCGCACACCCGCCGTGTCGGCCGCAACACCGCCCACGGTTCGGCAAACCGAAGGTGAAACCATCCATCCCCTCGAGGTCATGCGCGAACTGGATGCGTTGCTTCCGTCGAATGCCACGCTCTGCACGGACTCGGGGACCTGCATATTTTGGGCTTTCCAAGGGGTACCGGTGCGGCGGCCCGGCGCGTTTTTTGCCACCGTCGATTTCGCCCCCATGGGCTGCGGCATCGCCGGGGCCATTGGCGTCGCGCTGGCTCGGCCCCACGATCGGGTCATCTGCATCGCGGGTGACGGGGCCTTTTTGATGCACGGCACCGAGGTCTCCACCGCGGTCGCCCAAGGCATCCCGGTGACGTGGGTCATTCTCAACGACGGACAGCTGACCGCGACCACCGGTCCGATCCGCGGGCGGATGGATCCGTCGTCAGTCGCCAGGATCGGCGCGACCGACCTGGCGGCGATGGCGTGCGCCCTTGGCGCAGCAGGGATCAGGGTGGATAACCGCTCTGATCTGCAGGCCGGCCTGGAAAAGGCATTGAGTGCGACGGGCCCGTGCGTGCTGGATATCGCGATCGATCCCGAACTCAACACACCCGACATCGGCGTGGGCAAGTGAATCGATGGCCGCGTCGGCGGGCGTTCCAAGAACTCCGCAAGGATTCCGCAAGCGCGAGGGCAGAACCTTTACCCAGTCACCAACGGATCCCACGAACGGAGATACAGATGCGCACCATTCGGAGCACCAGAGAGCCGGTCATCCTCGACACGACCATCCGCGACGGCAGCTACGCGGTGAACTTCCAATACACCAACGATGATCTCCGCACGATCATCTGGGACCTCGACGAAGCGGGCATCCCGTACGTCGAAATCGGGCATGGCGTCACAATCGGCGCCACCGTCGCGCAAGGTCGCGCGGCTGAAACGGACGAAGAGTATTTCCGCGCGGCTCGTTTCGTGGTGCGCAAAGCGAAACTCGGCGCCGTGATCGTCCCCGCCGTGGCGCCGATCGAAAAGGTGGATCTGGCCGCGGACTATCTCGACTTCCTCCGGATGTGTGTGATCGCCACCGAGCTCGAGACCGTGGCGCCGTTTGTCGAGCGTGCGCAATCAAAGGGTCTCGAGGTATCGATACAGCTGGTCAAGTCCCACCTGTTCGAGCCCGAGGCGCTGGCCCGTGCCGCCAAGCGAGCCAGCGAGATGGGCGTCCGGATCGTCTACGTGGTGGACACGACCGGAACCTTTCTGCCCGAGGACGTGAGGCGCTACGTCGGGGCAATCCGCGCCGCCAGCGATGTCACGATCGGCTTCCACGGACACAACAATCTTGGCATGGCCGTCGCGAACACCCTCGAGGCGTTCGAAGCCGGGGCAGATTTTCTGGACGGAACCCTGATGGGGTTCGGTCGCGGGGCTGGGAATTGCCAGACCGAGTCCCTCGTCGCCGCCCTGCAGCGGCGCGGGCATCTGCCGGGGGTCGATCTGGATTGGATCTTGGACGCGGCGCGGGCGAACATGCTCGGTCGGGTCGACGAGAGCTACGGCATCGATCCCTGGGAGATCGCTTTCGGATTCCACGGCCTCGATTCACAGCAACTCGAGCACATTCAGACCTCGGCAGAAAGGTCGCGTCTTTCCGTGACCCGCGTTATCCGGGAGATCGCGAAAAACGTCGAGGGGCCTTGGCTGTCACCGAAAGACATCAATCGCGTGGTTGCCGGAATGCAGCCATGACAGCACCCCCGACGATGGAACCAGCCCCCGGCGGGGACTACCCCGCCAGGCTCGGTTCCAGACTCTGGATGATCACGGTCGCGTGCACACTGCTCCCGGTGATGGTCACCCTGGACGCCACGGTCGTCAATGTGGTACAGCGGACATTGATCGATCGATTCGCCTCGACGCAGGCCGTTGTCGCTTGGACCGTAACGGGTTACACCTTGGCGTTGGCGGCGGTGATCCCAGTCACCGGCTGGGCCGCCGGCCGGGTGGGCACCAAGACGCTGGTCCTGGGTTCGGTGATGGTGTTTTCCTGGGCATCGTTGCTATGCGCACAGGCCCCGAATATCGCTCTGCTGGTGGCATTTCGGGCATTCCAGGGTCTTGGCGGCGGAATGCTCATGCCACTGCAGCTGATTATCCTGGCTCGCGCCGCCGGTCCGGAACGATTAGCCCGGGTCCTGACCATCAGCATGGTTCCCATCTTGATGGCCCCGATTTGTGGACCCATTCTCGGCGGCTGGTTGATCGGCTCGTTCGGCTGGAAGTCGATCTTTTTGATCAACATCCCAATCGGAGTGCTCACTTTGGCGTTCGCGGGATTTGTTCTCCCCGAACATGTTCCGTCACCGACAAAATCATTGGACGTCGTCGGCATATTTCTGCTGTCCCCGGGTCTGGTGCTGCTTCTTTACGGGATGTCGCGACTGCCCCAGCCCAGTGCGATGGCCGACCCATATGTATGGTTATGCGCGGCCGCCGGCGTGGTTCTGATCGGCACCTTCGTGATCCACGCCCTGCGCCGAGCCGATAGTGCGCTGATCGACTTGCGATTATTGAAGAATCGGGAGGTCGCCGCGGCCAACGCGATCCGATTCCTGTTCGCCATCACCTTTTTCGGCTCTTGCCTGTTGTTTCCGGCGTACTTCCAGCAGGTGCTCGGAAAGACACCTCTGCAATCTGGACTGCTGCTGATTCCACAAACCTTGGCCGCTGCCGCGGTAATGCCGATCGTCGGAAGGCTGATGCAAAAGCGGGGACCCCGCGGCGTCGTGCTGACCGGTACGACATTGATCGTGGT
>Ga0335072_10004504_pt1 | contig 20657 bp, 13 predicted proteins | sample Lox_Sample_21_FD_206725 | JGI IMG/M metagenome (GOLD analysis project Ga0335072, IMG submission 206725) | Soil microbial communities from Loxahatchee National Wildlife Refuge, Florida, United States - Lox_Sample_2.1 | ecosystem: Environmental > Terrestrial > Soil > Wetlands | place: USA...
ACTGGCGAAGAACAAGGTGGTGGACCTGGACCCGGAGCGGCGCGCGGCGATGGTGAGCAATCTGCTGGTGGTATTGTGCGGGGAGCGAAGCCCGCAGCCAGTGGTGAACGCCGGGACGCTGTATTCGGGCTAGGCGAGAATGATGGCGCAGCGAAAGCCATTTCTGCTGCGGCTCGACGCGGGAACGTACGCGGCGCTCGAAAAGTGGGCCGCGAACGAACTGCGCAGCTTGAACGCACAGATCGAATACCTACTGAGAGAGGATTTGAAAAGGGCCGGGAGGCTGCCGCGCCCGGCCGAATCTTCTGATAGCGAGCCAAAACTTGATCCCTCATGAGGACCGGTAGAAGGAATCAAATCAAGCGGCGCGTCTGAAGATTTACGGTGATGGTTTTTCCGTCGCGCGAGAGCAAGATTTTGTATTTTTCGTCAAGCTGGCGGAAGAGATCCTGCACTTGATCGAGCGTCAGATCCGCCGCGGGTTCTCCGTCGACGGCTTCGATGATATCTCCCTCACGTACGCCGGCCTGCGCGCCGGGCGACCCGGGAACGACAAACGCCACTTCAAACGTTTTGTGATTCGAACCTTGCGCAAGGATCGTGAGACCGCTCATGCCGATGTCGTCGCGGTCGATGTATTCGATATTCGGAACGAAAATGATTTGCTGGTGCGGGAGGTCGAAAATCAGGATAAAGCGGCGCAGATAGGCACCGCCGATGATCCCGGCCGAGGAAGAATCGGATTCATTTTCGATTGCGCCGTGCGGAAGCGTGGCGATGAGGTTCGGCAATTGGAGCTTTTCGAGGCCGAAAGAATTCAGACGGCCGACTGCCGCGGGGATTTCCCCGCTTTCTCCCGCGTACATTCCGGGTATCGTCTTGAAATGCCCGAAGTCGTGCTCGTGCGCAGAGACGTATCGGTCGCGAAACACGATGCCTGCCGCCTGCGCTGAATTGAGAAGAAACTGCGCCGTCGAGTCGTGCTCCCCCTTCACACTGAATTTGCAGGAAACGTAAGGAAGTCCGCTGGTCCATTTGATGGGCTGAATGGGCGGCTTCTTTTCAGGCGGTGTGTAGGAATGCGGGTCATAAATCTGGACGGTGTGGCGCGCGTAATCGATTTGGACGACGACGCGGCTCAGGAAGTCGAGACCGAGTGTGCCTTGATAGGGTTTTCCCACCTGGGGGCCAAGGGCGTCCCGAGAGACGAGATTGAGCGCTGGCGGCTGCCATGCGATTCCAGGCATGGTAAGAACCACGCCATGAATCGGGCCGGACGCGGGGGCGTCAACGAGCCCGAGAGCGGCGGCGCGCTTGGGATCGATAGAGGAAGTGGCGGCAGTCGAGTCGAGAAGAAACAGGGAAGGCTCACCCTGATTGATGGTGACCGGCAGCAAAACAAGATTGGAGACAAATTGGGCGGGGATTTGCGCGACGTCGCCGCCGTAGGCAAAGCGAACCGGAGACGCGTCTTCCGAATTCACTTGCGTCGAGGGCGCGGCAGGAACCTCGGGCGGAGGAAGATTGCTCTGCGCGAAAGCAGACGAAGCGGCGAGAACGAACGCAACCAGGGCGATGAAAAATTGTTGCTTCACGGATCCTCCGAATTGTGTCCGGCGCGCAGCTTAAAAGGGACGTTGTTTGGATGCAAGAGAAACGTCGGATGCAGCGTCCGCAAGCGGCTGATTCATGGCGAAGGAGCCAAATATCCTGAGCGTGCGTAAACTGTGAAGGCCGGAGGCGCATGCTTACCTTTTTGACTCGCGCCGGCGTCTTCTTGGCGAAGCTGGACCGAAATGGTGTGGAACTTGCCGTCGTGAACCGGCGCGATGCCGAGAAGATATTGATGGCGCAGGGCGGAGGCGATTTCGCGGTAGTCGGGAACGAAGTCGGAGGCGGACGCGGGGAAATATGCGCGGCCTCCCGTGGCGGAAGCGATGTTCTGGAGCGCGGTGTTGGCCTTGGCGAAGCTGAGAGGACTGTCGGGGGAAGAATTGGCAGCGTCGCCTGAATCCTGCGGCGGAGATTTTTTCTTGCGTGATTTTTTCTTTCCTTTGTAGCTGCGGAACGAGCCACCGAGAGCCACGGGATAAATCACGACGTCGGAGGCGCGCATTTTTTGCGCGAGCGTATCCCACAGGGAGGGCTGCGAGGAATCGAGGCCTGTGGTGAGCAGCACAGCGGCTTTCTTGCCTTCAACGGCAGAGAGCCAGTCCAGAACCTGCGTGAGCGAGGCATAGAAGTTCAATTGTCCTGAACCAAGCACGTACTGGATGCTCGCAAGCGCCTGGGCGAGAGCCGCTTTGTTGTCGGTGAAGGAGAGAACGCCGTGCGCAGCGGAATCGTAGGTGAAGAGAGCGACTTCATCCTGCGGAGAAAGGCCGTCGAGAAGCGCGTAGGCAGCGGCGAGGTGCTGATTTTCAATCAGGTAGACAGCGGGACTGGTCTCGACAAGGACCAGAATGCGCGCGGGCTCCTCGGCAGGAGTGAAAAAGACGATGGGAGATTCCGCGCCGTCGACGAGCACGCGAAAATCCTTCTGCTGAAGACCACCGACATAGTTGCCGCGTGAATCAGAAACGCTCGTATTGATTTTTACGAGTTCGGAAGAGACGCGAAGACGGGCTTGCGCCTGCGCGTCCGGCTGCGAGTTCTGAAGTTGCCGGGAAGAGGAGGAAGCAGCCGGTTGGCGTGAAGCCAACATCGCTGGGGCGAGCGGAAGAGACAGCGCGACGAAAAGCGAAATCAGCCAAAAGCTCATCCCGGTTACGGAAGGTTTTCGTTGCCGGAGCGGAGTGCCGGGCGAGAACGCCAAAAACGGTCTCGCCCGTCCGGTCAATTGCTGGGTGCCGAAGCGGCAGGAGCTGCGGCGGAAGGCGAAGGAGCGGGCGAAGACGCTTCCTTCGGGGTGCTGAGGTAGCCCTTGGCGCTATCCTTGCCAACGTCAAAGACCACGATTTCGTAAGGAGCGCGGGCGCCGCGAACGTAGAACTGCACGGGCTCGCCGACGGTCTTGTCCTTCTTTTCGATGGTGCGATCGTCGGCGACGACGTTCATGGTGTAGCGGTAGTGCTTGGTGTCGACCTTGCGGAGCTGCACAAGGATCGGGCCGAGGCGTTGGGGCTTCTTCTGCTTCGTGAGCGAGAATTCGTAGATGTCGCGCTCGCCGAGGCGCTTCAATTCCTCGACTTCCTCGTGGTTGTGCGCGATCAAGCCGCTCTGGACGCCGAGGTCGCCGATGGTGCTTTGCAATTGGTTTTTGGTGGCTGCGAGATCTGCCTTGGTGGCGGCAACATCGCTCTTTGTCCCGCTCAAATCGGAAGCGATCTGCCCGAATTTCTGCGTGGTATCGGTCTGCACGGCGCCGATTTGCTGACGCAGTTGCTCGTCGCTCTTTTGCTGCGAGGCCTTGATTTGCTGCGCCAGGCTGCGGGCGTGCGCGAGCTCGTCCTCGGTCAATCCAAGCTTTTGCGAGGTAACGTCGAGCTGGCCTTTCAGATCCGCGATACGCGAATTGGTTTTGTCGAGCTCCATGCCGAGCGCCTGCTCGCGCTTCGCGCCGTCGTCGAGGCTCTTGCGAAACGCCTGGCGGTCGGAATAGTTGGCGTAGAGAAGGTACGCGACGAGAGCGAACGCTATAACAAAGAGAAGAACGACCCAGCGAGGCGTGGATGCAATTTCCGGAGACTCCGGATCCGCTGACAGATTGGGTGTTGAGCTCATGAACCCTCCTTGGAAGCATGACAGCGGCTTCGGCTGGACAAAATTATGGCCGAGGCGCGGAAGGAAGTCTAGGCGTGAGGACGAAAAGTGTCCATGGGGCAAAAAAAGGAGCCAGGTGGCGGACCGGCAACTCCGCCGGGGGCAACACTGGATAGGCGTGAAGCCGCCAGCACAGGATTGTAAGCAGGAGATTTCGGAAAATTGCCGGGCGGGTTAAACTTCATATATTGTTCGGTGGCTATTTCCGCAAGGTGGGCTGACAGAATGATCTGTCCGCAGTGCCGAAGCAACGATTGCTATCGTTCGCACCGGCGGGGCGTTTTCGATTTTTTGTTTGGTGCGACAGGAATGCTTCCCTGGCGCTGCCGGACCTGCGACAAGCGCTTCTACGCGCGGCGGGTGGCGCTGCCATTTCTCCGCTACGCGCACTGCCCCAAATGCGGGAATTTCGACCTGGAACGGATTTCACGAGAGCGCGTGGAAGACGGCGCGTTGGTGGGATTGTGGCGAAGGCTGGGGCTTCACGCCTATCGCTGCGACCCGTGCCGGGTGCGCTTCTTTGCCGTGCGACGGCACCGCAGGATCCTTCCTTCCATGACCTACGTTTCAAAAGACGAAAGAGTGGCGGACTGAGCGATTTTCCGGGGGCGCGGCGCTATTTCGCCGAATCCGGAGCAGCTGTTTCCTTTGTGGCGTGAACGTTCGCGCACGCCGCGAAGAGCTTTTGCATGGCGGGCGCAACCATCAAGAGCAAATCTGCCTGAGGCTTCTGTGCCTGCGCGGCGAGCGAAGTCCATTGCTGGAGCTGCGCGGCAGGAATGGGAACGTCGTGGTCCACGGCGTCAAGCGCTGCGAGACCTGCTGAGCCAAGTTGAGCAAGCTCCGTTGCAAGCGGCGAGAGTTCCTTCAACAAAAACGAACTTGCAAGCAGCGGCTGGAGGCGGAAGTCATTGTCCTGCCAGATTTGCAGCAGCGCGCGAACGCGCAATTCGGCCTCCGCGTCCTTGAATTTGGAGGCGATAATCGCGTCGACATCTACCGAGAATTTTCTGGCAGTTTCGCTTTCCGGCGGGACGGCATCGACGAGCCGATTCAGAGGATCGAAGCTCGTCTGGTTGATGCCTGCCTTTGCCGCCATTTCCTCGCGCGTGTAACCCTTCACAGGTTCGACGACATTGGCGAGCGTTTGGAGCGTGGCTGAACCGTCCGGTCCCGCCAGGCGATTGAGCATCAGGCGGTTTTCAGAACGCTGCTCGATGCCGAAGAGCGCCAGCCTCCAATTTTCAACGTTCAGGCGCTCGTACATCGAAGAAACGTCCTGGACGGATTGAGGCGACCACAAACGCTCGGCGATCGCTGCCGTACGCGGCCAGATGCGTGAATCGACATTTTCGGGGGAGACGAATTCGGTCCAAAGGCAGGCTTCGCCGCCCAGAATTCGCGCAGATTCCTCCGGCGAAAGATTTGCGGCGCCGTCTGCGAGAGGATCGACGGCATAGTGCTGCGCCGCGGACCACATCAGATCGAGGTAATAGCCGTACGAAAGAACGCCGCGATAGCCCTGGCGGGCGGCGTCGGCAAGCGAAGCTTGTCCGCGCCAGGATTGAATGACCGTGTTCTTCGAGAGGCCCGGCGCGAGAATTTCGTCCCAACCGACCGTGATCTTGTGATTTTTCTCGACGATTTTTTCGACGCGCGAATTGAAATAGTGCTGAATGTCGAGCGTGTCCTTCATTCCATGCGCCTTCATGAAGGATTGAACTTCAGGATTCGCCGCCCACTGCTTGCCGTTCACTTCGTCGCCACCGATGTGAAAATAGGGATCGGGAAACAGGCGCGCCATTTCGGCGATGAATTTTGCGAGGAATTTGTAGGTGGATTCGCGCGTGGGGTCCATCGCCGGATCGAAGATGCCCCACTGGCGCTCGATGGAATATGGGCCGGGAGCGCTGGCGAGATCTGGATAGCCGACGAACCAGGCAGTGGCGTGGCCGGGCATGTCGAATTCCGGGACGACGCGAATGCCGCGGTCGCGCGCGTAGGCGATCACTTCGCGCGCCTGATCCTGCGTGTAGTAAAGACCGTCGGAGCCGAGCTCCTGAAGCTTTGGAAACGTCTTGCTCTCGATGCGGAAGCCTTGATTATCGGAGAGGTGCCAGTGAAAGACGTTGAGCTTCAGCGCCTCCATCGCGTCGAGATTGCGCTCGATGGCGCCGAGAGGGATGAAGTGGCGGGAAGAATCGATCATCAGGCCGCGCCACGGGAAACGCGGGCGGTCTTCGATGTGCACGGCGGGAACGGAATAACCATCAGGCGTCGTTTGCACGAGCTGAAGAAATGTTTGCAGGCCGTGAAGAATCCCAAGCGGAGTGGGGGCGGTTAAGCGCGCCTGCGAAGCATCGACGTCGAGCACATAGGATTCGTCTTCGCCAAGCTCAGGATAAGGCTTGCTGGCCAGGTGAGCTTCCACGACGAAAGTGGCTTTCGACGAATCGGACACTGAGGCGGGCAGAGGCATTCCCGTGAGTTGCGAGAGATGATGAAGGAAGCGCTGCGCGGCGCGGTCGAGGAGCGGATCGCGAGGGCCTGCGACGGCAACCGTGAAATTTTGTGTCACGGGCAGACGTCCGGAATCGAGCTTCATGCTGGCGGGAACGGGCATCAGGCCCATATCGGGCGCCGTCGGCTCAGGCGCAGCAGCGTTTTGCGCGTGCGGAGAAGCGAAGGGTGCTGCCAGGAGAAGAGCAGCAAGAACCATTGAGATCGGCAAAGCAACGGAGAAGCGCGAGCGAAAGAAGAAAGCATTTCGGCAACTGCGAATTGGGCGAGGGGATTTGATTTCCAAGCGTCCTGCCTTCCAAGATACCGATAGATATCTTTGGCGGAAGAAGCTGATATCTGCTATATAGCTGTACCACATCGACAGACGAATGAAAACACGTCACATCGAGACCTTCCGCTTCCCGCTTCCAAGACCATGAGAACACAGCCGAGCGCGTACAACCGTCTTCTATTGTTGGTGGCCGGGCTGGGCGGGCTGCTCTACGGCGTGGACGTGGGGATTATCGCCGGAGCGCTGCCATATCTCGAAGCAACGTCGGGACTGAACGCTGGGCAACTTTCGATTGTCGTGGCAGCCGTGCTGATGGGGACAGTGATCTCGACGCTCTTTGCCGGAGTGCTGGCGGATCGTCTGGGCCGAAAGCCGGTGATGATTTTGAGCGGGCTGCTGTTTGCCGCGAGCATTCCGATCATCGCGCTGTCGCACGGGTACGGGCCGCTGATTATGGGCCGGCTGTGCCAGGGAATCAGCGCGGGATTGATCGGGGTGGTGGTGCCGCTGTATCTGGCGGAATGCCTGACGCCCGAACAGCGCGGGCAGGGCACGGCGATGTTTCAATGGCTGCTGACGATTGGAATTGTCGCCGCCGCAGGCGTGGGCATGTATTTCAGCCTGCGCGTGGATGAAGTAGCGAAGGCCGGAAACGATCAGCTCCTGTTTGCGTTCAAGGATCATGCGTGGCGAGGAATTTTCTGGGTGTCGTTGCCGCCGGGAGTGCTGTTTGTCATCGGCAGCTTCTGGGTGGCGGAGTCGCCGCGGTGGCTCTTCCGGAGAAACCAGAAGGAGGCGGCGCTTGAAGCATTGTTGCGCTCGCGGCTGGCGGAACAGGCGCGCGTTGAACTCGAGGAGATGGAACGCAACCGCGGGGCGGAAACGAGCGGAGCGCGCGGGCTGCAGGCGGCGGAATCGCTGCTGAAGCGAAAATACGTGATTCCTTTTCTGCTGGCCTGCCTGATTCTGGCGCTCAATCAAACAACGGGAATCAATTCGATCATCGGATACAACACGGCGATTCTCCTTCAGAGCGGGCTGACGGACGTGCAGGCGCACTGGGGATATATCCTGTTCACACTGGTGAATGCGCTGGCGACGGTGATCGGCGTGCTGCTGGTGGACCGGAAAGGAAGGAAATTTTTGCTGTCGCTCGGGACGGCAGGAGTGGTGGCCGCGCTGGTGCTGACGGCCGTGCTGTTTGGGCGGAGCGAGAAGCGACGGGTGGACGTAGCGCAGGCCGTGCAGGCGATGGCGAACGGGCAAGCGAGCCTGCAATTCGATTTCACGCCGGAGCAAGAACGGCAGTGGGCGATCGGCGCAGGGCGGGACGACCTGGCGCGAGAACCCGCAGCGCTGAGCGTCATTTATTCCTACGGCGATTTCAGCGCGTCGACGCCGGTGGTGCGTTCGAATCAGGAGCCGTCAGGCGCGATCAAGCTCGACCGATCAAACTGCGTGCCGGCGAACCGCGTGCTGGCGTTTTTCTCGAATCCCTTCGGAAATTTGGAAAGCGCGCGTAGCGCGCCGCTGCAGATCCAGCACGCGCTGATCACGCCGTTGCCGAGCGAGCAAAACGGGTGGATGGTGGCCGCGTGCCTGTTCTTGTTCGCGGCGTTTTATGCGTTGGGGCCAGGGATCTGCGTGTGGCTGGCGCTGTCGGAGCTGATGCCGACGCGGATCCGGTCGAACGGGATGAGCATCGCGCTGCTGATCAACGAAGCGATTGCGAGTTTCATCGCGGCAGTTTTCCTGCCGACGGTGGGCCGCTACGGGTACGCCATGATGTTTTTTGTGTTCGCGGCCTGCACGGTGATCTATTTCATCACAGTCGCATTCTTCCTGCCGGAGACAAAAGGCAAAACGCTCGAAGAGATTGAAAGCTATTTTTCCGGCTCGGGTAGCAAGGCCTGAAGCGGAACGCCGGCCTCCTTCGCATTACTTCGCAAAAAACTTCACGATTTTGAGCGGCTTTAAGGGCAGAATCCGTAGGCACCGAAAACGCATGACAACCGGCAAAAAGCGGATCGCGCTGGCGATCGACATCGGAGGGACAAAAGCTGCGGCGGGCTACGTGGATTCGCAGGGACGCATCCTTGCGGAGAATCGCGCGCCGATGGTGGTGAACGGCCGAGCGCAAGACGGGATGCAATCCGTATTCGAGGCGATCGAGGGCTTGCAGAAAAAGATGCCCAGCGTCAGGCCCGAACGCGCCGGCATCGGAGTGGCAGGCTGGGTGGATCCCGCGCGCGGCATGCTGATCGGCGCCGCGAACATTCCTTGCTGGAAGAATTTTCCGCTGGTGCGTGCTGTGGAGAAGCGCTACGGCGTCTCTGTGTTGCTTGCGAACGATGCGAATGCCGCTGCCTTGGCAGAAGCGACATGGGGCGCAGGGAAGGGCTATCGAAATATTTTTTATGTGACGCTCGGGACGGGAGTGGGCACGGGAATCGTGCTGGATGGGAAGATTCTCGCCGGCACAACCGGAGGGGCGGGCGAAGGCGGGCACGTGACGATCAATTTTGACGGACCGCGATGCACGTGCGGCAAGCGGGGCTGCATCGAGGCCTATTCGTCCGGGACAGGCATCGCGCGGAGCGCGCGCGAGCATCTGCAATCCGAGGCAGAGAGAGATTCGCTATTGCGCAGGCTGTCGGACGGACGTGTGAAACGCGTAAGCGCCGAGATGGTTGCCGAGGCTGCCAGAAAAAAAGATCGCCTTGCCAGAGAAGTGCTCGATGAAGCGGCGGATCATCTCGCCATCTGGATGGGAACTGTGGTGGACATGTTTGAGCCCGAGATTTTCATCTTTGGCGGCGGCGTGGGGCATTTGATGATGAAATATCGGGCGAGGATTCGTAAGCAGTTAGAGAGATGGGCGATCGCACCGCAGAAGGAAAAGATTGCGATTGTCGAGGCACGGTTCGGCGCAGAGGCAGGACTGGCGGGCGCGGCGGCCTTATGTTTTGCAGTGGAAGCGCCAGCGAGGAAGAAGTGAAGCCGATAAAGCGGGGCGTGCTTCGTTTCTGCGGGAAGCGCATGGCGCGCGCACAACATTCCGGCAGCACGACGGAAAAATTCTAGCGGAACCTGCGAATCATCAAGGTGTGACGCCCGGAGCGGTACAGCCCGACAACATAAATCACCGCCTTACCCTTCGTTGAAAAAATAAGCTGGCGGATGCGCAGGAGCGGAGAGCCTCGCGGGACGGCGAGATGCTCCGCCATTCTGATGTCGGCGGCGATCGAGTCGATTTCCTCATCCGCATAGGCGAGCTCGATGCCGTATTCGTTTTCCAGGGTAGAAAAGAGAGATGCGCGCTCCAGAACTCCCGCCGTCAAGTCTGGGAACTCATCTTCCGACAGGTAGCACGTCTCCAGCGCGAACGGTTCATCGTTTGCGAGCCGCACCCGCACGATTTCGAAGAGTTGCGCCGATCCCGGAAGAGAAAGGCGTGCAGCAATCTCGGATTCGTCTGTGACGATTCCGCTCATGATCACCTTGGATTTTGCGGACAGGCCGCGGCTGGCCATCTGTTCGGTATAGCTCATCAATTTGTTGAAATGGATTTTTGGAGGTGCGACGAAAGTGCCGGCGCCGTGGCGTCGCTCGACCAGCCCTTCGCGCGCGAGATCGGCGAGGGCATGGCGGGCGGTCATCAGGCTGACTTTGTGGAGGCGGGCGAGCTCGCGTTCCGATTCCACGATGTCGCCGGGTTTCAGCTCGGTCGATTCAATGCGCTGCCGGATGGCGGTCTGGATGCGGCGGTAAGCGGGCTCGCCATTGCGGCTATTGCGGTGATTCGCTTTCATTTAAGCTCCCCAGCCAATCGTTCTGCCGAGAATTAGACGCACGGAGAAAGGATACGAGTCAATCCCTGGCAATGTTCCACAGGCGCCCAAATGCTCCCGTGCTATAGAGCGGCCGATTCAAAAAATCTCTTGAACATATAAGCCTAAATTTTTTCGCTTGACAAGAGGAAGTTTGAGCTATATAGCTCTTCACCGTGCTATATAGCTGTACGGACCACTCAGGGGTGGGTGCCGGCAGCTTTTTCCTTTGGTCCAATCAGGAGGTTCTTGTGAACGCGAAGCGATGTGGTTTTTCCATGGGGGTCGTTCTCGCACTTTGCTTGGGCGCGGCTTTCTTGCTGGCGGGCGTATCCGCCTGGGGGCAAGAAACGACAGCGTCCATCACCGGGACGGTAACCGATCCGAGCGGCGCAGCCGTGGCGAATGCGACCATAACGGCGACGGATCAGGATCGGGGAACGGTCTTTACGGCGCACACAAACAGCGCCGGGCTGTATTCCATCCCGCGAATTCCGGTGGGGAACTATGCGCTCAAAATTGAAGCGCCCGGTTTTCAGACGGTGGCATATCCTCCGTTCACGCTCGTGCTGAACCAAGTGGCGCGGTTGGACGCATCGCTGAAGGTTGGCACGGTGAGCCAAGTGGTGGAGGTGACGGCCGCTGCGCCTGTGCTGCAAACACAGACGACGGAGGTGAGCACCATCGTCGATGCGGCTACCAATGACAATCTGCCGCTTGCGACGCGCAACCCCACGCAACTGACGCTCCTCGCGCCAGGTGCTGTCTCCGTGGACGTGGCGAGCATGAACCTTGGTTCCAACACGGCGGAGAGCGGCGGCAGGCCATACATTAACGGAAACCGTGAACAGGCCAACAATTTCCTGCTGGACGGCGTCGACAACAATCAAGTGTCGGAGAACAACCTGGGATTGACCCCTTCGCCCGACGCCATCCAGGAATTCAACCTAATCACACAGAACGCCCCGGCGGAATTCGGGAATTTCGAGGGCGGGATCGTAAACGCGACAATCAAATCGGGCACAAACCAGTTCCACGGCGATGCGTTCGAGTTTTTCAGAAACAACGTACTGAACGCGAACCAGTGGGTAAACGGCTTGACTGGATTCTCTACCCCGGCGATGCGCTGGAACATGTTTGGCGGCACGATCGGTGGGCCCGTCCTGAAGGACAAGCTATTTTTCTTTGTCGACTATCAGGGCGGACGTTTCGATTTTCCCTCTACGACGGGCAACATTACGGTGTTAAGCAACGATGAGCGGCAAGGGAATTTTGGCCAACTACTTACCTTGGCGCAGCCGGTGCAGCTCTATAACCCCTGCCAGGCAGGGACGGGAGTAACCGGCAGCCCATGCGTATTGGCGCCGCAAGGCTCGCGCCAGCCGTTTGCGGGCAACGTAATTCCGACGAACATGCTGAACCCGATATTCACGAGTCTGGTATCTTCGGGCCTCTATCCGGCTGCGACGGGGCCTTCCGGCAACGGTTTTGCGTTTGCCACCAACGTAACAGGTCAGCAATACAATACCGACCAGGGCGATGCAAAGTTGGACTGGGTGCTCGGTCAGAAGGACCGGATTTCGTTCCGCTATTCTCAAGGCTACCAGTATGACCCAGCCTCGAATTCCGTGGCGTTGTTGGGGAGCACGGTGAACCTGGCTCACCTCTACAATTACACGGGCCAATGGACGCATTCACTCACTCCCTCCCTGCTGAACGAATTTCGGTTCGGTGTCAACCGAATCACCTTTGCCAACGGAGCTACGACCTTCCCGAGTTCGGTAGGCGATTTGGGAACGAAGCTCGGAATCAACGATGCAAATCCGAACGGTGTAGCTGGCCTTATGGAACTCGCGTTTGCCGGCGGGACGATAACAAACATCAACCAAAGCACCCCGACGGCGCTGGGCAGCGCGCTCGTGAATGAGCAATTCGGATCTACTGTCGTGCAGTTTGACGACGGCCTCGTGATCAATCACGGCGCGCATACGTTTAAGGTTGGATTCCAGCTCAACCGCTACCGGATCGACGCCTTCTACAGCGGCAACGGCGGCGAGCTGGGAGCCATCATTTACAGCGGGGCCTACACGGCCGGACCGATGCCTGCGACGCCGGATCAAGGCGGCAACGGCTCTGCCGATTTCGCCCTGGGCCTTCCCGGATACGTGGGCCGCGGCGTAAGTTCCGGGTCAGGTTGGCACCAGAGAGACTGGCTGATCGCCGGGTATGTCCAGGACGACTGGAGAGCTACGAGCAATCTGACCTTCAACCTCGGCGTTCGCTACGAGGCGAGAACACCTTGGATTGAAACGAACAATCACCAAGCCAACGTGAATATATTGACTGGCGCAGTTGAACTCGCGGGAGTTGACGGGAACAGCCGAGGGCTTTACAACTCCGATTACGGATGGCCGGATATTCAGCCGAGGCTCGGATTCGCGTGGACGCCGAAGGCGCTCGGAGAAAACACAGTCATTCGCGGGGCTTATACGGTTTCCTCCTATCTGGAAGGAACTGGCACGAACCTCCGACTAACTCAGAATCCGCCGTTTACACCGCCACAAAGCGAGGGACCAAACACGTTCGCGGCGGGCGATACGCCGTTCACGACTGCCGCGGGATCGATTGCCGCGTCCTCGCCTGCCACTGGTAATCCCTATCAGGACGCGACGATGCTGGCATGGTTTGGAACGGTGCAACCGGCGATCGCGCAGCAGTGGAACCTGTCCATTCAGAGACAACTGGCAAACAATATGACCCTTCAGGTCGGATACGTCGGGCAGAAGGGCACACATCAGATGGTCCCCGAATGGTTGTCGCAGGGAATTCTGCAGCCAGACGGAACGGTCCTCCCGACGCCTTATCTGGGCGGGCAGTTTGCGGCGGGAGCAAACCCGAATTGCCCGACGGATACCAACACCACGTACGGGCCAAATTGCTTCGGAGCCGTCAAGGACACAGTCTCGGATGGAAAGATGAATTACAACGCTTTGCAAGCAGTACTTCAGAAGCGGTACGGCCAGGGGCTTGAGGGACAGGTGGCCTACACCTACTCGAAGTGCATGACCAACAGCAGCGGGTACTACGGAACGTGGAGCGACACGACACAGACCACACCGGCGTCGCCGTACTGGCAGAACCTCTACAATCCGAACGCCGAATGGTCGCAGTGCTACTACGACGTGAAGCATATGATCAGCGCTTACGCAGTATACGAACTGCCGTACGGGCATGGGAGAAAATACGGGAATGATGCGCCGGCCATATTGAATCAGGCGATCGGCGGATGGTCGGTGAACCCCATCGTTTCCTGGCACACCGGAATGCCTTTTGCGCTGTATTCACCGAGCGACACCTCCGGAACGGGTTCGCAGGGTGCACGGCCAAACTGCAATGGTTATCCGGTCTACGAGAGGACGATTAACGCAGCAAGCCAGGGATTGCAGTGGGTGAGCCCGGCTACGTTCTCTGTTCCGGCCGCCGGAACGTTCGGTAATTGCCCCGCCCAAGGGCCAGTAATCGGCCCAGGATATGCAGACTGGGACATCAGCCTTCAGAAGAACTTCAACTTTGGGGAGACTCGAAGGCTCCAGTTCCGGGCGGATTTCCTGAACGCGTTCAACCATCCAAACTTCTCGAAGATGGACAACACGGTGACCGACACGAACTTTGGATTGATATCGGACACGCAATCGCCGAGAAACATCCAGTTCGCGTTGAAGTTCTACTTCTAATTCTCCCACCCACGGTAAAATGGGGCAGGCAGCAGGATCGCCTGCCCCATTTTTATATGCAGAGAATCCACATTTCGGTGATTGCATTTCTGTTGCTGGCATTTCTCTTGCTCCCTCCCGGCGGGCTTGCGCAACAAGCCAAGACAGGCGCTTCAACGACTTCAGCAGATGATTTGCAGCGGGGCATTGCGCTAGCGGAAAAAGGGAATTGCGCGCAAGCGCTGCCGCTGTTGAAAAGGGGGGGGCATCCCACGGACAAGGACGTGGAACGCAAAGCGGGCCTGGCCACGGTTCGCTGTGCAATCATGCTCAACCAGTCAGAAACTGCGGTAAATGCACTGCTGGCTCTCAACCGCGAGTTCCCCCGCGACCCGGAAGTTCTCTACGTTACGACGCATGCGTATTCGGACCTTTCCACGCGCGCGTCGCTTCAGCTTGCCAATGAGGCTCCCAACAGCTATCAGGCGCTTGAATTGAACGCTGAGGCGCTGGAGCTGCAGGGAAAATGGGACCAGGCTGAGGACGAGTACAAGAAGGTTCTCGAAAAGAATCCGAATCTGCCGGGGATTCATTTTCGGCTGGCGCGGCTGATCCTTTCGCGGCCTCCGACGCCCACAACGCCCGAGGACGCCCGTAAGGAGCTGGAAGCGGAGCTGAAGATCGATCCGAACAACGCGGATGCCGAATACGTCCTTGGAGAGCTGGCGCGAGAGCAGCAGCAGTTCGACCAGGCGATCGTGCATTTTGAACGGGCCACGAAATTAATGCCGAATTTTCCGGACGCCCTGCGCGGCCTGGGAATGTCGCTCAATGCCTCGGGGAAGTTCGCGGAAGCGGTCGCGCCGCTTGCGCGATACGTAAAGATGGAACCGGGGGATCCGGCAGGGCATTACCAACTGGCAATTGCCTACGCGCGCTCGGGCCACAGGGAAGAGGCCGAGCACGAAATGGAGCTGCAGCGAGAGGCCGACGAAGCGGTACGAAAGGCGCAAGGGCAAGCCGGAGAACCGAATCAGGCGCCGCCTGCAACGAACCAATAGCCACCGCGCTCAGTTGCGCTGGATATTGGCAGGCATCGCCTGGAATTGCGGATAGACCTTGATCCAGTGGTTTCTCACATGGGCGCTGACGTGGCGGCCGTTGTCGTCAGACACGATCACATGTGAGTCCTGGACGGGCATGTGGCAATCGACGCAGTCGGACGCGATAGCCCGCCCGAGTTTCGCGAAGAGTCCGCAGTTTTCGGGCTTGTGGCAGGTGAGGCAACGCTGGGAGTAGGAGGCCGCCGGGCGTTCCTGCGCGTGTTCATCGTGGCAGGTCCAGCAGGTGAGGGAGCCCGAGGCCTGGAGACACTTGCTGCGCTCGAGAAGCGCGATTTGATTGCCGTGGACGTCGACATTTTCCTGCGGGCCCGGCTGCTGCAATTCGATGAATTTATCGAGCGGTTCCCCCGGCCGGTAACTGAAAGCCGGAGCGAGCGGCCTGCCCAAGCCGCCGTGGCACTGGCCGCAGACGCCCAGGCCGAGATCGCGCGAGAGCTTTGCGAGATTCACGATTCGAGTGTCTGTGATGCTTGCGGGCGGAGACTGAAACAGGGCCACGTGCGCACGTCCTGGGCCGTGGCAGCGTTCGCAGGAAATTCCGAGCACGGCGCTGGATTTATCGAATTCGTTGCCGCTGAGCGATGCCGAGACCGAATGGATGTACGTAGCATGGCATTCCAGGCAGCGGGGATCCACCGGCCGATCAAAATCCGCAACCCCGTCGAGGTAGCCGGGGCTATTGACCCACCGGCCGAGTTCGGTCCAATAGGAAACGGGCAGTTCGAAGAGGCGATCTCCTCGCCAGTATAGGTAGGTCTGGCCTTTGCCGCCGGAGCCAATGACGAAATCGATGCGCTCGCGATGGTAGGAGACGTGAGGCGGCTCGCCCGTCACAGCCACCTGATTGAAACTTCCGTCTTTTTCCTCCATGCGGAAGGAGAGAAGGGGATTGAACGTTGTGAGGACGTTCGCGCCGGACGTGAATTTTCCGGCGATGGTCTGCGCGTTAGGAAAGCGCGACGTCAGATGATGTGCGGTACGCTCGAAGGTGTCGAATTCGCTGGCATGGCAGGAGCGGCAGGATTCGTCGCCTGCGTACTCGCTTCGCGGGACGGGCTGAGGAGACGGCGCGCCCTGCTGCGAATGGACGGCGCGGGGAATTGCGGCAATCGTCAGGACGAAAAGAGCCGCGCAGAACCACACGAAAAAGGGATGGCGCATCGGAGACATACAGTCAGTGAACCATGCGAAACGACGTAGCATGGTTGCAGAATTGAAATTGGTTCGCAATGAAAACACGCCGAAAATACGGACTTGAAGGAGCGAAAGAGTGAGCCGGAGGCGCGGCCGAGGAATGCCGGGGGAATCAGGGAGCGTTTCGCGCCGGCGGCTGCTGCAAATCCTGGGCGCGGCGGGACTGGCGATTCCGTCGATGGGCGCTTCAGCTGCAGAGGCGGCTCTTGCATCCGGCGGCTTGCCTGCCTTCGAAGAAATTCCTCCATCGGCAAACGGCATTCACTGGCGGCATTACAACGGCCGGTCCGCGCAGATGTATTTGCCGGAGACGGTGGGAGCGGGCTGCGCGTTTTTGGATTACGACAACGACGGTTGGATGGACATTTATCTGGTGAACAGCGGGCCGTGCGATTTCTACACGCCCGACCGGCCGATGCGCAACGCGCTCTATCGCAATAATCGCGACGGCACATTTACCGACGTCACGGAAAAGGCTGGAGTGCCCGGCAACGCGTACGGAATGGGCGCGGCGGCGGGAGACTACGACGGCGACGGATTTCCGGACCTCTATGTCACGCAATACGCGCGCAGCATTCTCTATCATAACAACGGCGACGGAACGTTTACCGATGTGACCGCAAAGGCAGGAGTCGAAGCGCCGGGCTGGGGAACGAGCGCCGTGTGGTTCGATTACGACGGCGACGGGAAGCTCGATCTGTTCGTTTGCCGCTTTGTCGATTTCGACAAATCGAAGAACAAATTTTGCGGAAATCTGCAGACCGGCGAGAGGTGGTATTGCATTCCGAGCGTGTATGAACCGATGCCGTGCTGGCTCTTCCGCAATAACGGCGACGGAACATTTACCGACGTGAGCAAAGAGTCGGGAATCGCGAGCTCGCTCGCCAAAGGCTGGGGCGTGGTGGCGACGGACGTGAACAACGACGGTCGCATGGATCTGTTCGTCGGCAACGATACTGTGCCGAATTTTCTGTTCGTCAACCAGGGCAACGGGAAATTTGAAGAAAATGGACTGCTCGCAGGCGTCGGTTACAGCGCCTTTGGGCGGTCGCGCTCGGGGATGGGAGTGGATTCGGCGGATTACGACCAGGACGGATGGATGGATTTGTTCGTCGCCAACGTGGACCATGAGATGTATTCGCTCTACCACAACAACAAGGACGGGTCGTTCACCGATATGGCGCAGGCGACGGGCATCGCATCGACGACGCGGCTGATGAGCGGGTGGGGCCTGAAATTTTTCGACTACGACAACGATGGCGATATCGATCTGATGCTCTGCGATGGCCATCCCGACGACCGGATCGAAGGCCGCATTTTTGGCGTGAAATATCTTGAGCCGATGCTGCTGTTTCGCAATACGGGCAAGGGGTTTGCAAACGTGAGCGCGCAGAGCGGTCCGATTTTTTCGCGGCCGATTGCGGGGCGTGGGCTGGCGTTGGGCGATTTCGATAACGACGGCTCGGTGGACGTGCTGGTGTCGGTGAACGACGACGCGCCAATCCTGCTGCGCAACAACGCCGGGAGAGAAAACCACTGGCTCGGCATCAAGTTGGTGGGCAAGAAAGCGAATCGCGACGCGGTGGGCGCGAGGATTGCATATCAGTCCGGCGACCTGAAGCGCGAACGGATGAAGGTCGGCGGAGGAAGCTATCTGGCTTCGCACGATCCGAGGATGGTTCTGGGCCTCGGCCAACGCACGAAGGTGGACTGGATCGAGATTCATTGGCCCGAGCCGAGCACCCGCGTCGAACGAATCGAGAACCCAGCCATCGATCGCTACGTCACGGTTGTTGAAGGCGAAGGTATAGCCAAAGCCTGATTCGATTCCGCAGTAATCCCTCTTCTCACCGGACGCTAAGGTGAATCCTTCGTAGATTGCGTAGCCGGCCTACTGAAGGACGTCTTCGTTGACAATTTTTTGACATTTTCAAGACATATCCGTGGCATGTCCTTCTTCACTTGGTTGTTACTGTCAATGTGCTGGGTGGAAAGCTGGCCTTGCCCCCTTGCCCGGGCATTCTCCAGCGGATTTCCCAGCGATCCAGTGGCAGGCTCGCTTGCCGGCAGAACAAGCGAGCCGCCGCTGGCAGAAATTGCGAGCTCCGATCTCAGGGAGCAAGTGGGCTTCAGCGGATAGTCCGGGTCACGGCCATCTGACAGCGCTCTAAGCATATAAAGGACCTACACACATATAAGGACCCGCAGAGGGTCTGCACCTAGAGCAAGATTGGCATTGTTGAGATCCTCGGGAAACACCTACTGCGAGGTGTCCGCCGTTCCGGCGCCGAGATTCCTTGTCGCCGCAAAGACGCTCGATTTTCGCGCAGTCCAGGGATGTAGGCGCGAAAATCGGGCCGCTCCTCCTCGGAATGACAATCGCGGGGGCCGCGGAAGACGAGGGATGTCAACAGAGCCAGCAAGATTCGAAACAAGAGGGCAAAAATCTGTAATTCAATCCAGCCGATCCGGCCACCTTTCCCTGTCAATGGCACACGTCGCGGCATCCAATGCACCAAGACGCGTGGCACTGTGGAGGGAAGAAGCGATGGACTCTCGGACGAAGTCTACTCTTCGGCTGGCAGCGGGCTTTCTATGTGCTTTTCTGGCTTGTAGGTCCCCGGTCTTTGCTCAAGCCTCTGGGACTGCGTCGGGAGCGGCGCCGGGAGCAGGAGCGGGGAATCACGGCGACTTGGATGCCAAGATCGAAAAGCTTACGCAGTCGCTCGACCAAACGAGAGCCGAGCTCGACGTGTCGAGAACGGAAATACGGGAGCTGCGGTCGATGCTCGAACAGATCTTGAAGAAAGAAGAGGCGGCCAGCGGACCCAATGCGCCGGGAGCTGCTGCTCCCTCGACGGCAGCGACGAGCTCCACGGCGCGAAGCTCGGCGAATGGAGCGGTTGCAGCAGCTAGCGAGCCGAGTGCGAAGCCGGCGCAGATATCCGAAGACGACTGGCAGATTCTGAACGCGCGCGTCGCTGAGATTCAGCAGGACAAAGTCGAGAGCGCGTCGAAATACCGCCTGAAGCTTTCGGGCATGGTCCTGGCGACTGCGTTTGCAAATTCCGGGCAAGTCGACAATCTCGACGTTCCGACAGTTGCCGTACCGAGTGGGCCGGGCGAATCTTCCGGCAGCGCCGGCGGTTCCTTGCGGCAATCGATCATCGGACTGACGGCCATCGGTCCGCACCTGCTCGGAGCGAGCACAGAGGCCGATCTGCAGATGGATTTCTTCGGCGGATTGCCGAGCGGGTATGGCGGAATCAGTTCGGGCGTCGCCCGGCTGCGGATTGCGCGCGTCGGCTTTGCCTGGGAAAACACGTCCCTCATCGCCGGGCTGGACACGCCGTTTTTTTCGCCGAACATGCCGAGCACGTATCTTTCAGTGGCGGTTCCGGCCTTTGCCGCGGCAGGAAACCTATGGACCTGGACGCCGCAGATTCGCGTCGAGCGCCGGATCGCGACGGACACTTCGGTGTGGAAGGTGGAAGCAGGATTGATGGATGCGCCATCTTACGGCGATGCCGCGGCCACTTCGCGCAATGCGACGCCCGGAGAAAGCTCGCGCCAGCCTCTCTACGCGGTGCGGCTCTCGACGAATGGAAAAGGAACCGAGCAGCCGCGCTCCCTTGGCGTTTCCGGCATCTATTTCCCGCAGCGGTATCGGGGAGGGTACAAGGTGGCGGGTTGGGGCGCCGTGGGAGACTGGAAAGTGCCATTTCTTTCGCGGTTGGAATGGAGCGGCGAAATGTTCGTAGGCAAGGGTCTCGATGTGTTCGGCGGAGTCCCGCAGGCCACATTGCAAGCGCAGAACTCATCATTTAGTTATGCGGCGGGGCCGGAGCTTGCGGAGCTGACGATGTTCGGCGGGTGGACACAATTGAAATTCCGGTTCGGCGAACGCAGCGAAATCAACGCCGCGGTTGGCTCCGGCGGGCGCGTGGCGGGAGGCGTGCGCGAGGTCGCAGCGCTCGACCCGGACATCACCGGACTCTCGCCGCGCAACGACATGTTCCTGGTGAACTACATTTTTCACGCGCGCTCGGACATAGTGATCGCGCCGGAGTTTCGCCGCTACCGGACGTACCAGGTTACGGGCTCTTCGGCGCTGGCGGATCAGGTGGGGATTGCGCTGGGGTACCTCTTTTAATGGCCATGAGGAGGACGCCAGTCATCACCGGTCTTCTTGTCGCGTGCCTACTCGCATGTTTTGCAGGACTGCGGGCCGATGATTCTC
>Ga0335072_10004505_pt1 | contig 20656 bp, 16 predicted proteins | sample Lox_Sample_21_FD_206725 | JGI IMG/M metagenome (GOLD analysis project Ga0335072, IMG submission 206725) | Soil microbial communities from Loxahatchee National Wildlife Refuge, Florida, United States - Lox_Sample_2.1 | ecosystem: Environmental > Terrestrial > Soil > Wetlands | place: USA...
TTCGAGAAATGCAGGCGGATGAAAGCGCTCTCCTCTCGCACTTGAATCGCGACAATGCGCGTCCACGTTTCCGCGTTCGCGGCTCCCGGTCGGCTGCCAGGAACGGCGCAGCGCAGTTGCTCGCCAACCTTGCACGTCTCAATTTCCACGGTGCCGCGCTCTTTCGTGAGCACCAGCATTCCCGCGCGCAGGCAACTTCCGCTGCCGCCGCCCGAACCACCTCCCGCTCCGCTGGTTGTGGTGGCGGCGAGCATCGCTCCCTGCGAAAGCGGAATGCGGCCCTGCAGCGACTGCTGCTGCGCCGCGGCGTTGGTCTTTGCGGCGAGCGCGTTGCCAGGCGTGCCGCTGCCTCCGGCAACCCAGACGAGCGCGCCGGCGGTTTCGTCCCAGTAAGGATAAAAATAAAACGACGTGCCGGCAGCGAGGCCGCTCCACGACCATGTGATTGTCGTGGTATTGGAAACGTAGGTGAACGTGCCGGAGAAAGTCGGAGGCACGGAGCCGTGCATCAGCACGCCGGACTCCGAGGGATCAACGTTGTTCGACGTGAGGGCACTCGAAGAGACGCGCGCGTAGTCCGCGCCATCGGTGATCTGGTCATCAAGGCTCCAGCCCTGGTTGGGGCCGAGCGAGGCTTCGGCGAGGCGACGGAGGGATTCGTAGAGCTGCGGATTGGTGCGCCGCAGCGATTCGATTTGTGGGACGTGCAGGGGCATGTTTGAGCTTTCGCCTGGGAACTACGACCGAGCAGTTCTGAAAAACAGGTAAGGGAGAGACCACGCGGTTAGCATCCGCATACCAGCGAAGATACGGCGAAGCTAAGCTCACAAATCCAAGCAAAACTGAAAAAATGTTGACGACGGGCCTCCAGTTAACGAGACTCTCCATTGCCCGCCCCACTTCCACCCGCTCCCCCTCTCGCGGGTCTTCAGGAGGCCCCATGCCTATTTCCGAACGCCGGTCCGGGCCGCGATACATCATGCGGATTCCGATTTTGTTCCGTCTGGCCAAGTCGCAGATGTCCGCGGAAATGAACGCCGAAACCATGAACATTTCCCGCTGCGGCATTTATTTCTCAACGGACCAAGTTCTGGAAAAAAATGCGACCATTAAAATCCTGATGAAGCTGCCGCGAGAAATCACGCTGGGCTACACGAAGAAGTGCCTGGTCACGGGCCGCGTGGCCCATGTGCAAACACGCGGGGCTCCCGGAGGAAAATCCGGCGTGGGCATACATTTTCTGTATTACGAACTCGCCGAATCGCCCGCTGCGCCGGAGCGCAGCCTCGAATGGCAAGCGAGAATGCGCGCTTCCGCGTAGCAAACCCCCGCGCGACTTGGCTCATTCCGGGAACATGGGACGACACAGGTCGTGGTGACGCTCTTTGCTCAGTTGCGGTTAACCGCGCAGTCATATGCTCCATACTTCGTTGATTTAGTATTTGGTAAAAAGTTCTACTGGACTAGCGGGAAGACTTGAGATTTAATCCCGCCCATGCAAACGCTCGGTATTTCTAATTCCACACCCGCAACCGAGAACCGCCTGAAAAGCCTTTTCTGGCCTTCCATCCAAACAGGCAGCGACGTTGACTATCTGGGGACGCAGGGTTACTGGGTGTGCGCGATCATCGCTGCTTTTACTCTCGTCGCAGTTCTAATCAAGGGTCAAGTGATCATGGGCCCGCTTTTCTTTCTGTTTTATTACTTGGGTGGCGTGGGTGTGCGAGAGCACAGCCGCTACGCGGCCGCGGTCGTGCTAATCATGTATGTTGTCGACACCGTGCTCGCGCCAGCAGCGCTGAAGGTGTTTCTGGATGCTGTCCTGCTTTCCAATATGCGGGCCACATGGATTGCGGCCTCCTGGAAGCCCGAATCTACCGAAGCCGCCATGCCGATTCGCTTGAGTGAGACTTGGGGAGACAAATTTGCCGACAAGTTGCCCACGTGGCTCTGGCCCAAAGTTCGAGTCCTCTACTACATCTACTCCGCGACGCTCTTGGTCTTCGCATTTGTCGGTGTTGTGATCATCTTAAAGCACCGAGCTCATTAAACACGTTATGGACAAACCTGAAAATTAGTTCGTGCCGCGGACCAGCGCGTAGGGATCCGGCTTGGCCCAGGGCACGAGCTTGGTGAGAGAAAACCAGGAGCCCGCAGAGTTCGTGCCAACCTGATACGAAATGCGCTCGGCGAGCAGGTTGGTGAACAGCTCGTGATCCTGCGGTGCGGGTGAAGCGAGCGTCCAGGCTCCGAGCGAAGTCAGCGTCGCATCGCCGGGCGAATACGCCGAAACGGCGAGCGAGCCGGCGCCCCGTGCGTACGCCGTCAGGTAGCCGAACAGGTTCCTTCCGCTCAATCCCGTGGCCGCGAGAAACGCGGTCGTGTAATACGAATTGATCGCTGTGCCGTCGTCTGAAAGCTGCCCCTTGAGAAGCGCATAGATTTTCCCTGAAGAATTATTCGCGCCGAAAAACACCTGCGCAACTCCGGTGGGCCGCTCGATCAATCCGCAGGAATTCGCGGCGAGATTCCACGGGGCCCATTTGCGCGAGCGTTCGGGTGTCGAAATCGCGGCCACGAGCGGGTCCTGCATTCCCTGTGTGTAATCGAGCATCAGCACTTGATTGGGCTGCGTCGCCGCGCCCATCGGCACGCCGACGAAAATCTGCTTGTGCTGCGTATCCACCTGCACCCAAATCGTCTGCGCGTACTGCCAATTGATCGCATCCCAGGTGGGCTGAATTTCCTGCGACAGTTTGATGGGCTCGCTGCCATCGAAGAAATACAGTCCCGACCGCCCGGCAATCACCACCCACTCTTCGCCCACTCCCACCGCGTGCGGCGACGTCGCGCCAATTTGGTTCGACACTTCCTCGACGGGCCAGAGCGCCGGCTCGTTGACGCCGTCGGTGGCCGTGACGTACAGCCCGCGGTCTTTCACAAAATAAAGATTGTTGCGCAGCACGAAAGCCGAACGAATCACCTGGCCGTTGTTCACGGCCACTTCCACCAGGCCCGTGACGCCGTCGTAGGCTTCCGGCTCGGAAGTCCCCGAAGCGCGAACGAGCAAAGAATTCTGCGGCGCGTTTGTCGGGAAAATCTCGATCTCGTCGACGATGAACCCTTCGCCCGAAGGCGTAGGCGTTCCGTCGGCGTAAACGCGAAGCAGCAGATCCGAAGGAAGCGACGTCTGCGGAGGAAACAGCTCTGCGGTGAATTCCTGATAGATGGTTCCGGCTTGTACGGCGGTGACGGCCAATCCCGAGCCGAGCTGCCCGACCGTGGGGCTATAGGCGGCGATGCGGAACGTTCCGCCCGTGAGCCCGCTGGTGCGCATCAGGCGGACGCGCGCGGAATAATCGACGTTGGCCTGCAAGCGCGGATTTCCAGATAGGTCCGTGATGGCGCACTGGTAGATCATGCCGCGCGCGGCCGTGACGCCGTCGGCGGTGATGCGATAGGCGTCGCCAAACACGACGAGAGAAGTTTCGCGGCCGCCGCCGGGGCCAAACGTCGAGTAGCGCAGCCAGCCGAGCGGACGCCCGTCGCCGGAGGCGTCCCACCCGCCGTCGAAGGAAAGATTCTGCCAGTTCGGCAGCTTCGCGCGCTCGCCCCACCAGAAGAGCCGCTCGACGTAGCTGATCACTCCCATCTGGCACGGCAATTCGACTTGGCCGAACAGATCATCCATGCTCGTGCCAGCGAGCAGAATCGTGTCCGAAAAATCCACTTCAAGCGACGTGGTGGTGTTGTCGCTGATGGTCATCGTCGCGGGCACGTGATAGAAGCTGGCGCCGCCGGATGCGGTGAATGCGAGCAGGCGCTGCACGACGTTGGCGGGGCCGGTGGGAATGTTCGTGACGTTGACTTTTTTTCCGCCGGCCGCGTTCCGCTGCACCGGAGGCGATGGCACGGTCCAGTAGCCCTGGCGCGTGACAAACACTACAGCGCACTGGTGAATCCCCGCGACGATGGTGCCCACGTCCGTGGCGTCCGCGACCGATGGCCCTTCGCCGGGGCCGACCTGGCTGACGCGATCGAAATAGGTGTCGTCAAACTGGCGAGGAATGTCTTGCCCGACTGTGCCGTCGGAAAATCCCATGTATTCACGCCCGAAATGCGTGGTGGAGGCGAGGTACAGATTGGGCTGGATGAGCGAGTTGACGACCGTGAGCGAGCCGGGCGTGCTCTCCTTGTAGACGTTGCCGAGGGAATCGAGTACCAACAGCCGCTGCGTCAGGTTCGGAGTGATGTACGTTTTCAGACCATTCACCTGTGCCCCGCCCGCGAGTGGCGTGAATTGCGAGGCAAGGCCCGGGCGCGTCTGCACGCCGCCCGGAAAAAACGCAATGTCGGCGCACGAGGGAGACATTCCCGGTGGCACGTCGGAAGGATCGAGCAGCGTGATCCATGTGCCGAAGATGTTCAGCGGCAAAGGCGAAAAAGTTTCGACAGACATTTTCTAGAGGCTCGATTCTGGAGGCTGGAGGCTGGAGTGACCGCGACTTAAAATTGGCGATTCATCTGAAAGCGAATGTGTATGGGCACGGCATGCCGCGCCCGTGCGACTGGAATACTTGTAGCAGGGAGCCAAGACGCGAATCACGAGTCACGATTCACAAGTCACGTCTTTCGCCTTACTGCAGCTTCTTGAAGATTGCGTAGAGCGTAATCGTGTCGCCGGTGATGGCCGCGGGATAGGCTCCGGCCGCGAGTTCGGGAAACGCGCCCGCGGAAGTCCCCTGCCCGAAGATTTTCACTTTGTTCGCGTTCAGCGCCGGGCCGGGCGAGAAAACGTAATCGTATCCGGCGAGGCCGTCCATCCAGACTGTGCCCTGGATGGGCGCCTGCGACGATGCGACGATTGGATATTGCGAAAGGTCGAGCGTGTCGCCGCCCGTGGTGTAGCTGCCGGATGCGGCGACGGTGCCGCTGACGTGGATGCGCTTGCCGTCATCCCACGTGTCAATCAATGTAAATGCGAGTGCCATGGTTCCTCCGTGAAAAGCTGTGATTCGTGACTGGTGACTTGTGAAAGCTAGGCCGCTCGTGAAGCCGGCCCGGACGCGAATAGATCACGCCGACGCTTGAGACAAGACGACTCGTGCGGTGGCACCGAAAACAGCGGGAGTCCAGCAGACGAGTGACGCGGATGGGATGAAGCCGGATTTTGAGAACGCTAGCGGTCGGGATCGAAGGTGACTTTAATCTCTTCGGTCGTTGTTTTTGGCCCGGGTGCAAATTTCCACTGCTTTACGGCCGCTGCCGCGGCGGTGGCCAGGCCGTCGTTGCCGCCCTGCATATTCACGCTTTCCACGGTCCCGTCGGGGCGAATCGTGACCTTCAGCCGGACAGTCCCCTTGATTTCGAGCTCCCGCATCATTTCCGGGTATTTTGGCTCGACGTGTTTGATGACTTTGCGCTCGGCATCCTGCGCCAGGCAAGGCCCTGGCAACGCAACGAGCAGAACGCCGCAGAAGAGCGCGCGGACCCACGAATCGAATGAAGGAACGCTCATCTCGGCAACCTGCTGCCTCACGTGCAAGGCGGTGATTACAACCGCGGGGCAAAATCGTCCCTACCCCGTCCTGGAATCAGGTGCAAGGCCCATGCCAAGGGGAATCGGCGCGTCTCACCCCGTTTCCCCAATGAAATCGGGAAACTCAGAAGAGCTCCAACCGATTTTGGTGCAATAAGTTAAGCGTCGCTTTAGCAGGGCCATTCCGTCCGGACCGCTGCTCCGCACGGGCCGCGAAACTTGCCGAATTTCTCAGGATTTCATCTCAGCCTGAGATGTTTCGCAGCGTCCAGCGCCAACAGTGAGACTTCCCGCCTTGGTGCGTGACCGGGCAGGGCAGCAGCGCCTTCGCCGACTGCTGTGCTAGGCGGCATGAAACGCCGTGGGGCCGTGCTATCATTGAAAATTTGTGACGCAACCCGCGAGGGCGCGGGAGAATCCTATCTCGGCGAAACCCGGACATCGGGGCCCGGGATGGGGAGCCGGAGCGCGAAGCCAACGAAGCGCGCACCCGGCCAAAACATCTCAAAATCACGGGGAGAGGGACTTGGGGCATAGGGCGAAAATTGCAGCGATGGCGGTGGCCGTACTCACGTTGCTCGAGGCAGGAATCGGCGTCGCCACGGAAGCTCAATCCTCAAGCGGCACAAATTCGAACGCGCCAGCAAACTCCAGCACACCGTCGGTCAGCGCCACCGCGGCTTCCGGTGTAATGCTTGCCGAAGCAAACGGCGCGCAGGCCACCGCCCGCGCTGTGGTGAAAGGCGTGGCGGCGCGAGCGCTCGCCGCAAACGCATTTTTGCGCCAGCCGGACACGGCCTCAGCGGCGGTGTCCACCAACAAGCCGGAATCCCCTTCCCTGCTGCTAACGGCCCCAACAGAGGCGAATCGCGTGCAACAAATAGTCGAGGGGCTTTCCGCCTCAGAGGGCGGCTATGCGACGTTTGCCGGAACAGGCGCGGATGGATCGCTTGGTGATGGCGGCGCGGCCACCGCCGCGCAATTTAGCCTGAAAACCGATTCACCGCTTGAACGCAGCGGCGTCGCGATCGCCGCCGACGGAACGGTCTTCATCGCCGACACGGGCAACAGCACGATACGCCGAATTTCTTCGAGCGCATCGAGCGAGCCGGGTATTGTGCGCAGCGTAGCCGGACGGTTTGCGGCGGCACAAAATGCGGAGCTATCTGAACCCCTCGGGCTCGCCATTGACCGGCTGGGAAATCTCTACATCGCGGATCGTGGTGAAAACGCCGTGCTGGTGCTTCACAACGCCACCGCCGAAACGCGGGGAGAGCTGGAAATTGTGGCGCACGTTGCCGCGCCTTCCAGCGTTGCCGTGACCCAGGACGGCAGCAAGGTATTCGTTTCCACCACCACGACCGGCGCGATCTTCACAATCGATCCCGCAAAGCGCACTGTCGCCGCGCAAGCTGGATTTTCCGGGCGCGCGAACGCATGCGCCGTGGAGGGCGCACCCGCAGGGACTTCGGTAAATGTGCCAGTAGCCGTTTGCCCTGCTGCGCTGGCTGTCGATCCGCGCGGAAATCTTTATGTCAGCGACGCCGCAACCGGCCGGCTGCTGCGCGTGAATGCAGCCGACGGAAAAATTGTCACGATTGCATCGAATTTCAACGCTCCTGGCGCCATCGCCTCGGACGCGAATGGAAATCTGTATGTGGCCGATCAGGGCCGGGCGCAAATCGTTTTCGTTGCGGCCGATCCGACGCAATCGTGCATCGCCGGGACGAGCGGCGTGCTGCAGCTTTGTCCCGCCTCGAATAATTTTGGGAGCGTCGTGCAGGGCGGCACAACGGCTCCGGTTCCCTTCGTGCTCACGAACACGACGGCGAACAGTCTCAGCGGGTTGACTTACGCACCGGCGCTGCCGAGCACGAGTCCTCCCGTGCAGCCGCCCACCAGCCCTTATATCGTGCAGAACACTTCCTGCCTCACTTCGCTCCTCGCGAACGCTTCGTGCACGTTGAACGTCACGTTCAGCCCCAATGCGACGGGAGCGGTTGCGGGAACGCTCAGCGTGAGCGACTCGAATCCGCAGGACACGGTGAATTCCTCGCTCAGCGGCACGGGCACGAATTATCAACTGCAGTTAGCGTCAGGCCAGTCTCAATCCTTAACGGTGGTCGCGGGAGAAACGGCGACGTACAACTTCACGCTCGTGCCGGACGCGAACAACCCTTACACGGGAGCGGTGGCGATCGCCTGCCCGGCGAATCTTCCGGTGCTTGCGTATTGCGTGCCGCCGTCGAGCCCCGTGATGATCGCAGCGGGACAAAACACCAATTTTGCCGTGTCGTTTGAGACCACTTCGCGCGCTGGAGTCACTAGTACCGCACATCTACTCCCCGCCTGGTGGCCGGGAGACAGGCCCGCATGGCCGGGAAACGGCGAAGTGGCCGGTCTTTCAGGAGCCTCGCGCGCAGCGGCCATTGCGCATTTCGGTGCGCTCGTGATCGCGCCTATTCTGCTGGCCCTTCTGGCGATGTTCTGTGGCGTTTTGTTTGCAAGGCAGCGCGGCTTGCGGACCGCATTTGCCGCTTTGGCCTTGATTGCTCTCGGCGCGGCGATTGCTGGATGCGGCGGAAAGAAAGGTCCGGTCGTCGACGGCACACCAGCGGGAACAACAAACCTGCTGATTCAAGCTTCCGCGCAAGGCACGGGTCGAGGCTTCACCGTACAGCTCATCGTGCAGTAGCCTCGGTCCGCAATGCTGGACACGAATTTCCAGCCCGCTGCGATCGCCACCTTGCTTCCAAACCGCCGACAATTCGATGCGGCGCGCCTGAATCTGCTCGGGGCGGATGTAACGCTCGATCAATTTTTCGACGGCTGTTTGCGCTGTGCCGAGCAGATCAGCGGCGAGCGCTCGCGCGCCGCGGGATCGCGCCGCCAGTGCCGCCGTGGCAAAGGCGAGCGGATCCGTCGACGAACGGATCAGCACGAGATCCGCGCCGGACGTAAGAATGGGCAAAACTTTTTCGTAGCGCACGCCCACGGTGATCGATTGTGTCGCGCCGATCAGATTGATTTGGTCCTCGCGCCACTCCCACATCCGCAGATACGTCGAGGGCTGCAAATTCAGCATCGACCCGCCGCTCGTAAATTTCTCCATCGGAATGAACACGTCGGTGGTGTTGGCCGTGGCGCGCTCCCACAGCATTTGCGGCATCAGACAGTCGGTGGGAAGCTGCGGCGACGACGCGTCGCTCAGCACAGTCGGCGTGATGCCGGTCGTCGGGTCCTGGTCGAGCTCGATGTCCTGCTGCTCGGCAAGCACGCTCACGCCCGCTTCGGCCAGCTCGCGCTGCAAGCCGCGATAGGCGGAGTTCAGGAGCGGCAGCAACATCGTGTCGGTGAAGACCGCGCCGGAATTGTCGTTGAGCAGCGCGCGCGCCAGCGTGAGCGCGTCTTCAGCCTGCGAATAGGCGGTTGTCGGAACGACGGGCATGGATGCCTCCGGGAGATTTTGTTGCTGTTCGAGAGGTCTTCGCTGCGATCAAATGCGATCTAGGCGTTGAAAGTAATTCGTGAATCGTGACTTGTGATTCGTGGAAGAAAGACCGCGTTTCCCGGTCAGCCCCTTCCTCAGGAATGTAAGCCGCCGGCCAATAGGCGGCTTTTTACGAGCCACGAATCACGGATTACGAGTCACTGCTCATGGGCGGCACTTCCTTCTGCAGAAACGGCACCTTCGCCGCGGCCCAGTCGACCATGCTGTCGCCGGACAGGCCGAACAATGCAGCTGTGGCGTGGCCAGGCTCGAGTGTGAGATTCACAGGAATGCCGAAGCTCGCAATAGCGTGCGTGGCGACGGCTGGATGCGCGAGCCAGTAGGAAAACGCCGCGGCATTGATGAACAGTCGCGTGGCAACGTTGAGCGCGTTCGTGCGCAGCCAATCAAGCCGAGAACGCGTGCCGGAAAGGCGCGACTTCGCCGAAAGGCTCGCGCGCTTCAGCACATGCAGCCCGTGCCCGGCGAAAAACAGCGCCCAAAGATGCATGGATTCGGGTATGTGCATGGTATAGCCACCGGCTCTTATATGCGCCTAGAGGGACTTTGAGTTGTCTTTCGCGCCAGACCTTTGTTGTCATCCCGACCAGAGCAGGCGGGCGCAGGTTTTTGCGCCGATGGCGCACCCGCCTGCGTAGTGGAGGGATCTCTCTTCGTGTGGAAGCACCGCCGCGCCGTCATTCAATGCGTGATCCCTCGGTCGCGATGCTCCCTCGGGATGAGCATCCTGGACGGATGCTCAATTTGGATTGCCGATGCAGATCCAGTTGATAGTGTCGGTGCCGCTGGACTGTGTCAGTACCAGCTGCGTCGCCGATGGCTGCACGCGCACCGTGGCGATAGCCGACTGATCGTTCGCAACGCAAACAGGCGTGGAATTGAACGGCGTTGGGAATGTGACCGTCGCAGTCCCGCTCGACAGCGCCACCGTTCCCGCAAATGTCCCCGCCGCGCCCTGATTCACATGCTGCGACACGGCGAGCGAGCCATACACATTCGATCCCCCGGAATCGCGCACCTCTCCCGCGCGCGTCAGATCGGGGCTCGCCGCTCCTTGCGACAGCACCACATCGTCGAAGTAGACGTAGTTCCCCGCCGCGGCGGTGTTTTCGAGCAAGAACACGCGCATCGAATGCGAAATCGTCGAAGGGCTGCCATACGCGTTGGGAATCCGGAACGTAATCGCGTAATTGCGCGTTGGCGTCCACAAATTCGCCGTGGCGACTTGCCAATCGGCGCCGGTGACGTTGCAGTTGCAGGTGATGCCGTTGTTGTAGGTCAGCGATGCGTTGGCCGATTGCCAGTTCGCTCCCGTGCCGACCAGCGACGACTGTCCCGCATAATTTGCCGGCTTCAGAACACGCGCGTTCGAAGAAGCCGTGGTGATGCGATCGGCTTCCGTGCAATTCGCGTCGGAATAGAAGCGGAAGCCGGGGCGGAAATTATCGGAGGTGGAAGCGGAGGCGACGCGAAACATCAGCGTGTACTCCATCGTCGCGTCCACCTGAATACATCCGGAATTCACGCCAAGCCCTGCCGTCGCCCCATCGCCGACACGCACATTATAAGAGCCCTGCGTGTAGGAATCGGCCACAGGATTCGCGCCCGCGCTCGTCTCCTGCGCGTAAATCCCGCTCCCTGCCTGATTGATGTTCGTGCCGCTGACGCCGCCCCAGTAATAGAGCGTGGTCGAGTTTTGCCAGCCTTCGAATCCGGAATTGCCGACCAAATTAGGACCCGATAAATCGTTCTGCCCGAAATGCATCGAGGGGAGCCAGTTGTGGCCGTTGTTGTCGATGGCGGTCATCGCCGCGGCGGGCTCGTTGGGCTTCACCACGCTGTTAGACGAAATCGAAATGTAGGGATCAAGCAGGTGCAGACCCACGGCGCTGCCATCGGCGGGAAATTGAAAACAGTTGTAAACATTCTCACAGCGATTGTTGGGGCCGATCACGATGCTCTGCGCGCCGACAATATTGAAACAAATCTGGTTGAACGAGGGTGACGCGCCCCCGCCTTCGCAATCATTTCCGTAAAATTCGTCGTTGTCCGGATAATTGCCGTTCGAATCCTTCGCCAGCGCGAATCCCACGGTGCCTGTGTTTTCCGCCGGCAGATAGCAGGAATTCTGCTCCATCACGATGGAATTGAAAACGCCGGCCAGAGATAGGCAGGTGTCGTTCGAGCTTTCTGGATCGAATTCGTTGTGCTTGATGAGCGAATTCGTGGAGTCGAGATCACCCGTCGACGTGTTGCCATAAATCCCGTAAGACCCGCCGCCCGTTCCGAGCACGAACCGGTTGTTTTCAAGATCCGCGTGCCCCACGCTCGTGAGATTCAACACCGTGGAATTCGCGCCGTTGGCCTGCAGATACATTCCCTGAATGTGAATCCAGTCGATATTGCGCGTCGCATAATTGGGATTTTTCACCGTCGTGCATCCCGCGATCCCGCACGAGATAAAGCCGGAAACATCGGGCCGAGGCACAGTGCCGAGTCCGCTTTCCTGATAGCCGACGAGCGCAGAGCCGTCGCCGGTGAATTCAACGGCGTCGTTGGTGGTCGAGTCGTTGACGGTGAGCTGCCCGAGGCCCCATAAGAGCGTCGTATTCGCAGGAATCGTGATGTGATGCGTGGCCGTAAGCGTGCCCGTAAGCCCGCGCGCGTCGCACACGCCTGAGGAACTGGCTGCAGCCGTCAGGCACGCGTTGATTTGCACGCCGGCGTCCGCGCCCGTGAAACGCTCTGCTTTCTGCACCTGATTGAGCGAATTCACAGCCGCACTGCCGTTCACGTCGAGATTGAACTGCGGTGACAATGTATCGATGCCGAGCGAAGTGGGTGTGAAGCGGTGAACCGATTGCATCTGGTTCACCGGCGCCCAGTTGTAAACGCCGCCCGTAAATCCAGTGTCGGTGTACGACGTGGTCGACGCGCCCGAAACGAAATGGCTCGAAAACGAATATCCCGCGGGAACTGTGTTCGAACTGGAGCGCGCGACGCAATAGCCCGCAACGGCGGTGGTCCCTGCGGCAGGCAGCGTCCAAGAAACCGTCGCGGCGTTGTTCGATCCGCTGATCGTTACCGCGCTCGTCGGCTGCGAAAATCCAGACGTCGTCGTCGGCGTGCAACTCGCAGACGTGCTCGAGCTGACGAAGTAATAGTAGGTCCCGGCAGCCAGCGTCCCGCCAGTAGTCGGCGTCGCCGTCACGCCAGTGGGCGGCAGGGTCTGCGCGAACCCGACGTCGATCGATTCCTTCGCCGTTTGGGACATGCTGGCATTGAAGCCATAGCTTTGGCCGTCCGCAAACAGCAAGCCGCCGATGGGATCGAGCCCCAGCGATGCAAACAAGCTTCCAGAAGAAGTGGCGCGCAGCGGCGGGCCATTGATGTCGTTGTACGGAAAAATGTCCGTCCGGAGGCGGTCGCCTCCGTCGGCGGTGTTCACCACGTAGTCGAAGCCATTGTTCGTCTGCACGGTCGCCCCACCGACCGGCACATTGATGCCATCGACCACGCCGTTGGTGCAAACCGCCGTGAAATCCCCGCAGCCGGTGACAAACACATTGTTGATCGCGCCTGCCGTCACCCGCACCGCATAGCCGTTCATCGCTTCGCCCGCGTAGGAATGATTCACCCAAACGCCGCTCACCGTCGTGCCCGAGGAATTCAGATTGAGCAATGCCAGGCTCGCCCCTGCCTGATCCGATCCACTGACATGATCAAACGTGAAGCTCGAAATTCGGGGCAGTGCCGACCCGCCGGAAAGGCCAGACGTATTGGTGATTGTCATCGTGTCGGTTGAAGAATCCTCCAGGACTATATTGCGAAACACGAAATTGCCGACGGTTCCCGAAGCGCCGACGCGCTGGATATATTGCACGCCACCGCCAGCCGCAAGCACGTCGGAAATGTAAATCAAGCCGTCAAGAGATGGATCGCCTGAAAGAGGTGTCTCACCCGTCATTTCGATAATCGGCGTGCTCGTCGAACCGTTCGCGATCAAGCATCCTCCGGTGAAAAAATCTTCGAACGTGTTCGTAAGTTTCAGAGGTGTGTTGTCAGCAAGTCCGGTGGTGCCATTGTTCCCGAGGCAAGCATTTTTGAAATGGATCGACGTCGCCCCGTAGACCGCGACGGCTTCGTTGTACCCATTGATTGAGAGATTTTCGAACGTCGTATTGATACCGCCCTGCATCGCGGTTCCCTGCCCTCCCTCCAAAAGAAACACAGGAGCGGCGTTTGGCTGCGTTCCCGCCGAGACGTTGATCACGGACATCGGCGCGCTGCCAAGCTGCTGCCATTGGAAGCGGTTCGAGACGTCGCCGCCGTAAAAATAGAGGCCACCGCACGTGGTCGGAATATTGAATACAGGCGCGGTCGACGGAGTCTGCGGTTGCGAGACGCGATAGGATCCCGGCGGAAAGAATATGCCCCCGCCGCCCGCGGGCCATGCCTGGCAAGCTGCATTGATCGCAGCCTGAATGGCAACCGTGTCGTCGGTTACGTTATCGCCTTTTGCACCGTAAGCGGTCACGTCGATTCGTGGGCGCGGGCCGGTGACGGTCTCATTGCCGCCCACAGAAAGCGATGACGGCGCGAGAGTGCCGGGATTGAAACTCGAGCTGGTAAGCGTCCCGCTGATTGTCGCGTTTCCGGCAACCGTCAGATTGCCGCCGAGGGTGAGGCCGAACGCGGAAATATTGTTGCCTGACCCCGTCGAAGAAACATCCGGCGGAAGAATGACGTCGGGGTAGGTCTGCGTCCCGTTAATCTGCGGCGCTGAGACCTGCACCATATACCGCCCCGCCGGCGCGTAGAAGTGGTAGTTGCCGAGACCGTCGGTTTTAAAAGGATTCGCCGAAGGGACCGTCAGCGTGACATCGGTATAAATTGTCGCGAGCGGCGAGCAGGGCGTTCCGGCGGCGGTGGCTTGGCAGACCGTAACCGTCGCCCCGGGGACAGGATGCCCCTCCGGTCCAAAGACGACATCGTCGTGCCGGGAGCCTTGCGCCAGCGCCGCCGGCGGCACAACCCCCGCACCTAGCAGGAGGAACGCAATCACCCAGCCGAACAGGCGGCGGCATTTCGGAACTTTGGAACTCCGCAGGCGGTATCGAATTGAGTTCATTGCCCTTACCTTTCCAGGATAAAATGAGGGGAAACGAGGGCAATCAACGCCCTCCTGGATGTGAATTTTAATTCCAAAAACCTGCGCACTTTAGAAGTAAGTTTCCCATTATCAGTGGTCCCAGTACCAACTTCCACTGAAAATAAAGAAGTTACGAATTGGCATATCTCTTGCAAGATGAGACGGCGGGGCGGACCAATCCGGCTGGCCAAAGGCCACTGGGCAAGGGACCTAGACGGGGGAGGACCAATGAAATTTTTTTCGAGCGAGCGAGGGAGAAGTTCCGCCCGCGCTGGCTGGGCTCTGACTTTCGGGCTTCTGGCGGCCATCGCGCTTCTGTTGCCGTCTTCTGCAAAGGCGGATTCAACAGAGACGTACGACTTTTCCGGCACCTTTGACAATGGGATCACCATCGATACCGGCAGCAGCTTCGCGCTCATTTGGAACGGCGGCAACCTAAATGTCGACGGCGCGAACATCATAACTTCCGTTGGCGACTTCTATTGCGAGCCCAACGCTCCAATGACGAACCTTTGCACGATGAATTTGTGGAACGGAAATTATCTGTTCAATCTCACCGAGGGCACATATTACATCTCGATCGAATTTCCATCGGTCGACATTCCCACTGGCACTTTTCCTCAATCGATTCCGCTTGCCGGCCACACTTACATCGAGGATCTCTCGACCCAGACCTACTCGTACCTGACCGCAGTCGCGACCACTCCCCCAGCAGTTTCGACCCCGGAGCCAGGCTCGCTGCTGCTGATGCTTTCCGGGCTCGGAGGTTTGCTCCTCTTCGGCCTGAAACGCGCGTACGCCTAACTGAGCCTTACTCGCTTTTCGAGACGGCAGAAATCCAGGGGTGCTTGCAAACGCAAGCACCCTTTTTCATTTATTGCGAGCTGCTCGTCGCGTGCCTTCGTCAACTCGCGGTTCGCATCTTCTCAGGGGGCACATTCCGCGACGCCGTGGACGAAGATGCAGCAGGAACCGTTGAGGCCGACGCCGGACTTGCCGGCGATGCCGCCCCCACGGCCCCCAAGCCGTGCTTTGCCGCCTTCTCCGCATCTAGAATCGCGCGGCAATGTCTGCACACCGCTACGTTGGGCTTTACCTTTTCACCGCACGCGGGACATTCCACCATGCGCGCCGGCACGTAGGCCCACTCGCGCTCAATCCCCAGCGCGATCGCTGCGCGGCGGTGCAGATCGGAAATCTCCCGGAACGAATGACCGCGCGCCCACATCGTATCGCCATCGGCCACCAACTGGTGATAGAACGCGTCGCGGCGATCCCGCGCCACCGACAGCTCTTCGGCCGAGGGTCTTGCTCCGGCGCATACGAAGACTCCGTGGTCGCGCAGATCCTGCAACAGATCCTCCGCGATCTCCCGCGCGCTGATCATGAACGGAAAGCGGCGATTGTCGCCCAAATCGATGGCGTCGCTCCGCGCGCGAATCAGCAGGACTGCGTACGCCTCGCCTTTCGCGCATGCCGGAATGTGATATACGCCGTGTGTGCGAGAAATATACCAGTCCTGATCTGAGATTGACGCAACCGTCGCGGTCGACGCAGTATCCAGTTCCCCGGCACTCGCGGGAAGAATGTCGCGCCGCGAGGAGGTCGAGAGCGGCTGTCGCGGAGCGGGCGGCGGTGGCTCCGTGCGAGCGGCCATACTTACAGAAAAAGGAGTATCCAAGGGTCCATCCTTTCGATTTTATAACTTGCCGTTATAACGGCAATATTTTATAATTGCACTTATAACAGCATTATGTATTTATTGCCGTTTGGAGTGCATTGCATGCAGACTCGAAATGCTGTACTCCTGGCCGATGTGATCGCCTCAGGCCGGCAGAGACGCCTGCGAGAAATCCTCGGCGGCAAATTGCGCCTGGCCAGCCAGGTCCACTTGAAGAAGCGCTGGATCCGCGTTCCCTATGCGGTGACGGCCGGCGATGAATTTCAAACGGTCGCGGCGCACGCCGCAGCGCTGCCAGAAATCATTCTCGATTTGCGGCGTCGCATGCACCCCCTACACCTTCGCATCGCCATTGGCACCGGAGCGATCAATGGGCCGCTGCGCGCGCCGGTCAATCGCCTTCAGGGCGAGGCCTTCGTCCGGGCGCGGCGGGCGATGGACGACTTGAAGAGCGGCCGCCTGCACAAATATCCGGCGTTGACCGCATTCCACACGGGAAATCCCTGCCTGGACCAGATCGCCAATCTCGTATATGGATTGAATGATACACTCCTGCGCGCCGTGACTCCCAAGCAATGGCAGGCCATTAATGCCTATTTCGCGAAGCAGCGAGTCTGGCTTGCCGCGCGCGCGTTGCGTCTCGATGAGTCCACCGTATCGCGTCGGTTGAGCCGCGGCCATTACTGGCAATTTGCTGAAACGATCCAAACAATGAAAGCCTTGCTCGAAACCGATTTCCGCAACTTGCCGTTTGAACAGCAATCTTGAGGAATTGCCGTCAAGGATGCAAATGACGTCTTGCTTCCTGATTTTTCTGTTTGGCCATCTCGCTGGCGATTTTCTGCTGCAAACCCACGCGCTCGTGCAGCGCAAACGCGCCGGCTCCTTCACCGCCTACATCCACCACGGCCTGGCGCACGTTCTCGCCACCCTCGCCGCGGCCGCTCTGTTTGCGCCCGCGTTTCTTCTCGGCTTCCGCTTCCACGTTTTCCTGCTCGCCCTTATCGCCGTGCATCTCTCGATCGACTGGGCGAAGCTTCACTTCACGGCCAGCGGCGCTTTCCCCGACAATTTGACCACGTTTCTCGCCGACCAAGGGCTGCATGCCCTCGCGCTGCTCGCGGTTGCTTTTCTTTACACGCGCGGAAGCTTCGCCGAAATCCGCCGTGAATTGTTCGCCGTGCAATCCCATCGCATCGACGTTCTCGCCGTTCTCGTTGTGTACATGAGCGTCGTTCTCGCCGGCGGCTACGCCATCCGCTACCTCACGCGCCCAATGTTGCGCAGCCTGCCGCAGCTTCCCGACGAGTCGCGCGAGGAGTTGCGCAACGCGGGCATGTATATCGGCTGGCTGGAAAGAATCCTCGTCCTCACCGCGGTACTTCTTCGCTCCCCCGCGACTGTCGGCCTCGTGCTCACGGCAAAATCAATCGTGCGCTACCCGGAAATCAAGAGTGGCCGCTTTGCCGAATATTTCCTGATCGGCACGCTGCTGAGCATTCTGCTCGCGCTTATGGGCGGCGTGCTGCTGCTAAAAATTCTCTACGGCCAAGCCCACTTCGCTCCCTGATTCAGCGGCGACTCACACAGAAACGAACGCCTGCGAGTGAAAGGCGGGGACGGCATCGTCCAGGATATTGTCAGCCGTATTTTCCCATGCCCTCTCACGCCGCGCTTCCCTGCTGAGCAATGCGGCATGCGTTTCCTGGCGCGATAGCCGTCGCATCCACTCAACCGCGCAAACAATCCATTCGCATGCCGCAGTCGTCAGCGGCAAAAATTCTCCACTCGGCCCTGCCAGCGTAAAGCAGTGCTCATACTCGCCTCGCCTCGGAAACGGTCCCAGCGCTGGGATGCGAATCCCATCTTCGGATTCGACCGTCTGCGCGTACCACGATTCCGGCGAACCGTAGGCCTCCGGCGGCATCCACCGCTCGATGTGCCAGCGTTCGAGTGGCAGATATTTCGGCACGCGCCGCAATTCGATCGCTTCGCGAATCACGTTGCCACTCGTATCGCGATCGGTCCAGCGCCCGCCAATCCACCCGAGCCTTGAGCCGCCCCACACGACGCGGAAATTCGGTCCGCCAAATCGGTTGAGCCCGCCCGTGCGCTCGACGCGCTGCTGAATTTCGCGCGGCGCTTCGTGCGTTTCTCGCAGGACACGGATCACAATTCAGGTCTCGCAGCGCACCGGTCGGCGGTGGCTGTATTAGTTCTTTAAGTACTTACCTGCAGAAGAATTAAGTCCGAATACCAAAGCAGGGGACAATAAGAGCAGTGAACCACTCCGGAGGCGCATACGCCATGACGCTCAGCCGTGCAGTGAAACGAAACCTTGCCCATCTGGCGGTCTTGACGATTCTGTCGGCTGCGACTGCTCCGTGCTTTTCTGCGCCCGTGGCAGTGGATAACACACCCTACCAATACGGCTATCTGCGCTTAGAAATAAATGGCGCCCGCATCACCAATTTCGCTGAAGACGAGCAGTATCAGGGCTGGCTGGAGATCAGAATGGTCGAAGCAAAGGGTATTGTTCCTTCGCGTGTGTCCGGAGCCCTTTCCCAATCAAGTAATTCAGCAAAACCCGCACAGTTCGCCCCCAACCACTGGACAATCGTCAGTGCGATCCTTCATTCCGGCCGCAGCGGGCCGGGAAAGCTACGATTCATAGCGGGCGATAGCGGCGGTCTCGAACCGCTATTCGACGTACAGAAAAAGAGTGCGATCATTCCGGACGCACAGTTCGACTTGTATGACGGCGCCACGGACAAATTGATCGGCAAATTCAAAATTACGGGAATTCGAATCTTGTCGCTCGAAGATGTCCCAGCTTCGGCTTGCGGGGCGTATGAAATCACCGTCAGCTTTCGCACGCTCGCGCAGATGTAGCGCGCGAGCGTGCGGCGCGCCAGGTTTGCACGCGCCGCACCTCACGGGGTGACTGCATTAGTACCCGGACGGAATGGCCAGGTTGTTGATGTAAGCGCCACTGCGCGGCGAATCGTTCCAGACCTGAAAGCCTGTCACGAAATAAAAAATGTACGCCGCAGCGATGCCACCGCTGGTGCCGTAAATTGGAAACAGCGTTTGCCCGCCGACGTCGTAAAAATCAATGTCCTGCATCACGGCGCGTCCCCAGTGTGTGAGGTCGAGAAAATCCACGCGCGTTTGGTTAGCGTTGATGCTGGACTTGATCGGCACGCCGGCCATCGATTTCTCGCCGGTGAAGAGCAGGTCGAGATCGCTCGCGCGTCCGCCCGCACCTTCCTTGATGATTTGCGAGATGGTGACGCCGAGCTGCTCCCACTGATGCTCCTGCTCGAGCGATGTGTAAGCGATGAGCTTCGACACTTGATTCGAGCCCAGCGATTTCCGCACCTTGTTGATGGCCAGCCGCACCGCGCCGGGCGTGATGGCGGAATTGTTGCCGTTCACCGCCGGCGTCGCGAGTTCCACCGGATACGTTGCGCGGTTCAGGTTCAGCCACGTGCCCGTCGTTGCGTTCGTCTGGTGATACAAAATGCCGAACAGCGACGTGGGCTGCGCACCCGTCAAGCCGTCGTGGACGATCACGTCGTTGACGCTCGTGCTGCTCGGCAGCGAGTCCACCTGGATAAGCGAATTGAACGGATCGACCAGCAGGACGTTGGCTGAGCCGCGGTTCGTGGTCAGCGTCGGATCGTAGACCTGCACGGTCTGGTTGTAATAGAAGAGCTGCGCGCCGGGCGGCTTGGCCATGCCGAATTGCGCGGCCACGCCGCTGGGCAAACCGGACGTGGTGATGGAGCCGATCGTTCCCAGGACGCCGTTGCCGTTTGTCTGCATCACTTTGTCGAGAAACGACCGGAACTGCGCCATCGCGTTTTTCACTTCACGCTTGGCTGCGTTCTCCACCGCTTTCTCGGGAGAGTTCGATGCGTACTCAACGAGTTTCGTGATTTCCACGGCGTGGCGGAAGAAAACGGGAGTGACTTGTGCGACATCGTAAATCGTACCCGACCCGCGCCCCAGGTCGCCGCCGTCCATGTTGGCGAGTCCGGCTTTGCCTCCCGGACGAATCTGCAGCGGAAGCCGCATGTTTCGCGAGCTGACGCGTTCCACGTCACCGCGCTGCTGGATCATGGTCAGCAGGATGTCGTCCCGCTCGTACAGCAGCGGAAGTTTGTCCCGAACCTTTTCCAGTTGCAGCGCAACCGATTGTGCGTTCTGCATTTGTGCCATAGCGTTTGAATCCCCTTTGGATTGGAATTTGAAGTGACGCCCGGCTAGCCGGGCGCGGCGATGCGTCTCCGCAGGAAACGCATCACGGTGCGGAAGCCTTCCACCAGCGCGTAGAGCGGTCAGGCCTGTGGAGAGGCGAGTGCGTGGTGTCCGTTACGGACGAATGCGAGGAAATTGTGGTCGCGCCGAATCGCTGCGCAAAGATGACGAACGTAGGGGCGCGCTTGCCTGCCGGTAGGCAAGGAATGCCGTGCCCGCCTGCAATTCTTGACTGCGCGTGAATCGTTCAGCGGACTGTCAGCGTCGTAAAAACCGATCGGAAACGCGGGGCGGTCCATCACCAAGCATTAGGGCGAATCCGGCCGTGCCGGCCTCTACGACGCCTGATGCTAAGCTGGGTTGTGATTACAGCGACGTTCGCGCGGTGGCCGTCTTGTAGGTGAAAATGGCCTTCGCCGTGGCTTCGAGAAAAGCCGTCACTTCGGCGGACGTCATTCCGCTCGGGATTTTGATCAGGCCCGAGCTTATAAAACTTGATACGGCGTTTGC
>Ga0335072_10004506_pt1 | contig 20656 bp, 8 predicted proteins | sample Lox_Sample_21_FD_206725 | JGI IMG/M metagenome (GOLD analysis project Ga0335072, IMG submission 206725) | Soil microbial communities from Loxahatchee National Wildlife Refuge, Florida, United States - Lox_Sample_2.1 | ecosystem: Environmental > Terrestrial > Soil > Wetlands | place: USA: Florida...
GAAGAGTGACGGGGGAGCGGAATTCGGGCTGCGCGGGAGCGTTGCCTGTATACTGGCGACAACCCGGGCTGGAGAGATGGCCGAGAGGCTGAAGGCGGCGGTTTGCTAAACCGTTATAGGGTTGAAAAGCTCTATCGAGGGTTCGAATCCCTCTCTCTCCGCCATATCGCTCTCTTTTCCCACCGCTCGACGCAGCAGGACACCACACCAACTCCGTCATCCTGAGCGAGCCTCCCGCGCTATTCTGGTCGTCATGCGCTGCGGTGCGGTTCTGTTCCTGATCTCAGCGGCTCTGGTGTATGGACAGTCGCCAGACCCGGAGAGCCTGTTCAACCGGGCTGTGCAGGAACAGCAGAGCGGAAACTATTCGGCCGCGATCCGCGATTACCGATCGGTTCTCAGGGTGCTTCCTGCCAAGATGGAGGTACGCGCGAACCTCGGCGTTGCGCTCGCGCATGAAGGTCGCTACAAGGAAGCGATCGCCGAGTATCGGCGCGTACTGACCGTCGCACCGCACGATCCCGGGCTGCTCACCGATCTGGGGCTCGCTTACTACAAGAGCGGCGACTGCAGGGACGCGGCGCCGGAGTTCCGCGAAGTGGCCCGGCTGCAGGCGCCCGATGGAAAGCTTGCGACTCTGATCGCAGATTGCGACGTCCGGATGGGCGAGGCGGAAGCTGCCGTCGCGATGCTGTTGCCCCTGGAGGCTGCGAACTCAGCCAATCCGGACTTCGAGGTCGTGCTGGGCACAGCGATGATCCAGGCCGGGCATCGGCTGGATGGGGTGCATCGTCTGGAAACAGTCGGCGCTTCGGCTAACAACGCGAACGCTTACATGCAGGCGGGTTCAACGCTGATCGATCTGAATCGATTTGCGGCGGCGCTCGCCGATTTGCGGGCAGCAGAGAAGCTCAACGCGAATCTGCCGGGGCTGGATACGCTGCTGGGCATGGCGGAGGATATGAACGGGGATGCGAACGGCGGAGAGCCGGAACTGCGCGAGGCGCTGCGCCGCAATCCCGATGACTTCAACGCAAATCTGTACCTTGGATCGATCCTGTATAAGCGGCGCGAGATGGATGAGTCAAAGGTCCATCTGGATCGCGCGCTGAAAGCCAATCCCTCCTCGCCGACGGCGCAGTACGAAATGGCGATGTGGAAGAGCACGTCCGGGGATTACGCCGGCGCGGCGCTTGACCTGGAGAAGCTGGAGAAGGCCAGTCCCGATTGGCTGCAGCCGCATGTAGAACTGGCGGCAGTGTATTACCGGTTGCACCGTTCCGCGGATGGAATGCGCGAACGGGAGATTGTCGCCAGGCTCAAAGCGCAGCAGCAGCAGGCGGGGCCGGCATCGCCGTAAGCAAACTCAGAAGGGATACGGTTCGTTCGGCCTGGTCACGCGGATATCGTGATCGGTAAATACGAAATGGCCGCCGCCACCGGGGAGAGACGTTTTCGGCATATGACAGGAGGTGCAACTCGAGGCAGCAACGGGGCAAACCTTCGCATGCGGCGGGGCATGGGACGCGGCGCGCGAATGACAGGCAAGGCACTTGCTGTCATAGAAGACGGTGTCCCGCACCACCTTCTGGTGGGGATCATGACAGGCGATGCAACTGATGCGCGGGTCGGCGCCGTCGAAGCACTTGCTCAGCGCGAGACGATAAGGCTGGAAGCGAACGTTGGAAGGCCCGCGCCAGCCGGCCCGTACCACCAGTTCGAAGGTGCGGTGGCACCGGCCACAGAAATCCGAAATGCTTTCGCTGGACATCTCTCCGAGGCTGGGCGGCGTGACGCTGGTGTCACCGGCCAGGATGGCCTGAGCATGCGCTGACGCCCCGGTGTGACAGTGTTCGCATGTGACGCCTGCGGTGAGAGTTTGCAGTGTGAGCTGATCGTCGGCGACCGCATGCGTAGAATGGCAGCCAAAGCACGTCGTCACGCCCTCGCTTACCAGCGGACGCCCGATGGCTTCTTCAAGCGTCGTGGGAAGGAGACGATCGTCGCCGATAGTAAGATCGAGCGCCTGGATTTTGGGATAGTAGCTCACCATGCTTTCGTAGAACCGGCCGTTGTATTCGAGGAGCCAGGTCTGCGCTTCCGCCCCCATCGACCATCGGATGGGAATCGAGAGAGTTCGCTTGCCATCGCTTACGCTGTACGCGGTCTGGCCGTCCTGCGTTTCCACCGTGTAGATATAAGGATCGCGGTGGAGCGTGAGCTTCGGATGCGCGGCGAGGCTCGGGTTGTCACCCGGCAACTGCATGGCCCGCCCCATCTGCGTCATCGGCTGCGTGCTGACCACGCGCTGATGACAATCCCCGCACGAGCCTGCCGGACGGGCGGCATTCGCCTGCGCGAGAACAGAACTGCAGCCGAGCAGAAGCACCAGCAGCGCGTTACATGTTCGCATCGGGTGCAGCCCGTTTCTCCGCAAGCGCGAGGCACTGCAATCGTTCGCGGCGAGCATCGTTCTTCCGCCCCAGTTCCGACCAGGCTTTGGCCAAAGCCAGATGAACCTCGAGATTTTGCGGCTCGATTCCCAGCGCTGTTTCAAGATGAGCAAGACTGCCCTTCACGTCGCCGGTCTCAAGCTGATCTCTGCCCAGCACGAGCTGCGCCAGCCCCAGCGTCGGATTCTCTTCGACCGACTTCTGCGCATCGGGCAGAGCGGCCGCGTAGTCTCCCTGCATTCCCAGTCCCCACGCCAGCATGGCATGGACGATGGCATTCGCGGGAGCGATCCTGAGTTCCTCCTGGAACTGCGCGATCGCCTCCCTGGGATGGGTCTCGAAGAGAAGATACCCATAGAAATAGTGGAGCCATGCCATTGCAGGAAAGCGTTGAAACACCTGTTCAAATTGCTGCCGTCCCCCGCTGAAGTCTCCACTGAGCACCGTGGCTGCGGCCTGACCGGTCGCCGCCACCAGCTCTTGCTGGCCGGCCTGGATGTCGCGCGGCAGAGTCGCCATGTGCAGACCGGCAAGCCCAAGACCGTTCACAACCTCGTTGCTGCGCACTCCGTGGCGGATCAGAACCGTGTACTGGGCAATGGATTCCTCGAAGCGGCCGAGTTTGGTGAGATCCCGCGCGATGCCAAAGTAGAGAATCCCCGCGTTGCGCGCCTCATTGGCGGCGCCCAGTGCGATCGACTGTTCGAGATCACGCAGGGACTCGGCGTATTGTCCCAATTCCAGTTCGCACTGGCCCCGCAGCGCAAGCGCCGGAGCAGCTTTTGGCGTCAGCGCGAGATAGTGCGTCAGGGCATCGGTTGCTGCGCCGTACGCATCATTGCCGTACTGCAACGTTCCCAGATACCACCACCCCAGAGCCCATTGCGGATTCAGTTGCACTGCCTTTTCGTAGAGTTGAACGGCACGCGCCACGTCGCCCGCCTCTCGGGCGGAATCGGCACTCGCCGACAAGTCAGCAAAAGTCCCATCGCTCGTCGTCTGGGCAACGAGGGAGCGAGGCGCCGTCAGCAGGATGCAGCCGGCGACCAGCACGCAGGCATACTGGCTAAAACGATTAATAAAGGTACTCGAGCCACGCCGGGGCGTGTCGCGGACTCTGATCATAAACCAGGCAGGGGCGACTGCACAAAATGTGAAAGGTTCAGCGACCACTCAACTGCGCACCCGTCGCCCGGTGTTTTCGGACTTCGGTCTGCTCGGGAGTTCGCCCGTTGCGAAAACTATAGTCGAGAATTCTGCGACCTCGCCGGAGCGTAAATTACCCAACGCTAACTGATTGAAACCAGGGATACTCCAGATCGACAGTAGATGGTTACCGTAGCGAACCTTGTCAGGCGTCCCTGCAAAAGCGTCTCGTCCTCCTGCAGTTCGAGACAATCGGAGTTGTGCGTCTGTTTCGCGCCCGCGAGGTTGTCTTCGGCCTGAACATAAAAAGAAAACTGCGGACGTTCCCACGAGTGCCGCACCCCGTTTCAACGCTGTTCTTTCCACGGAGGTCAGTTATGAGTCGTACCGCTTGTTCTCTCCCGGGGGAGAGAACTGGATCGCTGTACCTGGTGGCTGTTTGCCTTCTGGCCATTCTCCAGCTCATCCCTCTCCCGGCAGGTCACGCCCAGCAACTGACCGGTACCCTGACCGGAACGGTCTTTGACACCTCGGGAGGCGTGGTCGCCGGGGCAAAGATCAGCCTGATTAACGCAGCCAGCGGCGACACCCGCACCGCAGTCGCCGATGCGGCCGGCCGCTTTGTGATCACGGCTGTCCAGCCGGCGACCTATTCCCTCAAGGTGGAAGCGCCGCAATATACCAGCTTCGAGGAAGACGGGATCGTCATGAGCACGGGCGATCACCGCGATATCCCGAACATCCGGATGACGGTGGGTAAGGTGTCGAGCACCGTGACCGTGATCGGCGGGGGAGCCAGCACCATTCCGACGGACACGCCCGAGATCAGCACCACGTTCAACCAGCAGATGATCAACAGCTTCCCGCTCACGGGGCGCAACACGGGGGAACTGCTGCAGGCGATGCCGGGCATGGCGCTGAGCAACAATACGGGGAGCGCATCGAAAAGCTTTGCCCAGCTGGACTCGGAGATCGGTTCCAATCAGGGCCCGGTGGGCGACTATTCCTCGAACGGCACGCAGCCGAACGGGACGATGGCCTACATGCTGGACGGCGCCGACCTGGTGGATCCCGGCAATTTCGGAACCCAGATTGCGAACATCAACCCCGACATGGTGGGAAGCGTCAAGTTTCTTTCCAACGATTACTCGGCCGAATACGCCAAGGGGCCGACGATTTTTGAGGCTTTCAGCCGAAGCGGTGGCAGAGACTTCCACGGGGAGGGGTACTTCTACATCCACAACTCAGGCCTGGACTCGGTGGACGCCTACACCAAGAGCCAGGGTGGAACGAATGCAGGGGAGACGTTTTACTACGTTGGCGGCAACGTCGGCGGGCCGGTGCGTCTGCCGTACCTCGGGTTCAACCGGAACCGCGACAAGCTGTTCTTCTGGGCCGGCTACGAATACATGATTCAGCATCCGGCGGGGCAGATCCTGAACTACAACGTTCCGAATGCGGCGCAGCTCTCCGGAGATTTCTCCAACGCCGGTATCCCGGCGGCCGCGATCAGCCAGTGGCCGAATTTCTACAGCCAGCTGACGGCGAATGTGCCGGCGGGCGGATCGGCAACGTCCTTTCCGACGGGGGACGAAGATGCGAACGGGATGGCGATTCTGAAGCTGTATCCGAAGCCCAACGAGACGCCATCGGCGAACAATGGCTACTACAACTATCGCTACGCGAACACCTCTCCGCAGAACCGCTGGGAAGCGTCGGGCAAGCTCGACTATGCCTTCAGCGACAACACCAAGCTCACCGGGTCCTACACCTACCAGCATGAAGCCGATCTGGCGCCGATTTCAATCTGGTGGGCGATCCCCAGCACGCTGCCCTATCCGAGTCCGGGCGCTTCCCAGACGGTGACGTATGTCGTCAATACCAATCTGACGCACGTTTTCAACGCAACCACGACGAACGAAACGGTTTTCAGCTGGTCGCATTTCACAAATCCGTACAGCCTGGCCAATCCCAGCGTAGTCTCGCGGTCGACGAACCACTTTACCGGCTCGGGTCTGTTCGGCAATACCTCGACGCAGATTCCGAACTTCGAGCCGGGTTATTGCTGCAGCGAGGCGGTGGCCAGCATCAATTACTACCCGATGACCTCTCCCACCGGGCCTCTGGGATCGGGCATCTTCGGCGGCATCAAGCAGGTGCCGGCCATCTACGACAACTTCACGAAGGTTTTTGGACCGCACACGATTAAGGTGGGCATTTACGCGGACGAGAGTTCCAACCAGCAGAACAGCAACGGTCCGGATAACGGCACCTATAACTTTGAGACGGGCCAGAACTCGACGCAGAATCTGGTCGCCGACATGATGCTGGGTTACGTGAACAGCTACCAGCAGCAGAACAAGGATGTTGCGCAGGATAACGGCTACCGGCAGATCGGGTTCTATGCGCAGGATTCATGGAGAGCCACGCCGCGGTTCACTCTGAATTATGGTCTGCGCTTTGACCACATCGGACAGTGGTTTGGGTTCAACGATTTCTCAGCAGGCAACCAGGTGTGGATCGGGTCGGACTATGACAATTCTTCGACCGCGGCCAACAATACGGGTCTGCAATGGCACGCGATCAATTCGGCGGTTCCGCTGTCCGGATGGACAACGCCGCTGTTTGAATACGGGCCGCGAGGGGGAATTGCGTACGACATCTTCGGGAACGGAAAAACAGTCTTCCGGGGAGGATTTGGCGTCTTTCGCTATCAGGTAACCAGCGAAACGGCGGAAGCGGGCAATGGTCCGGCGGGATCCTTCGAATACCAAACCACCACCCCGTTCAATGGAATCACCAACAACACCAACTTCACTCCTCCGTCGAGCGTGGCGCAAAACGGATCGACGGTGTATGCCATGCAGTACCATGATTCGCGTGAACCCTTCACCAACGACTGGAACGTGACCATCGACCAGGCGGTTCCGTGGGGATCGCTGATCGAGGTGTCGTATGTGGGCAACCGCAGCGCCGACGAGTGGATGGACGGCAGCAACAGCAACCTCTACAACCTGAATAACGTGCCGGTGGGGGGCCTGTTCGCGCCGGATCCGGTGACGGGAACCTATGTCTCACCGGCCGCACCGCCGTGCTCGACGACCAATCCGGCCAGCGAGAGCCTTTATTGTCAGGCCAATCCAGGCGTATATTCGCAGAGCTACAGCCAGAACGACTGGAGACCGATCAAGAACTACCAGAATGTTTTTCTGGTGACGCACGCTCCGTACTCCAACTACAACGCGCTGCAGGTGAGCTACAACAAGCAGCGGGGCCCGGTCACGTTCATGACCAACTACACCTTCTCCAAGGTGCTGGGCATCCGGGATGGCGGCTCCAACAACGGCTCCGGCAACGGCGCGGGACTGGATCCCTTCAACCTGCGGGCGAACTATGGGCCGCTCTATTACGATCACACCCATATTCTCAACCTTGTCTACAACTGGGCCGAGGGACAGCGGATCCGTGGTGGGGGTGCAGGCATGCGGTTAGTGGAGGGAGCGCTGAATGGCTGGCAGGTGTCCGGCTATACGTCGTTCCAGAGCGGCTATAACCTGCAGGAGCTGACCGGAGGCGACTTCAATGTGGAGTATCCGACGGCTCTGACGGTGCCCACGGTTGCCAACCCGAATCTGCCCGACAACAGCATCACGTTGCCGAACGGCCTGAAGGCCATTTCGGTGTCGCCGTCGACTTATGTCGGCAGCTTCGCATTCAATGCTCTGGTGCCCAGTCTGACCTGCAACCCAGGCAAAAACCTGCATGGGGCGCAGAGGTTCAACCCCAGTTGCTTTGCACCTCCGGGCTACGGAACGCAGGGCCAGTTCGTGATGCCCTACTTGCGAGCCCCGAATTACTGGAACAACAACCTCGGCGTCTACAAGGATTTCCATTTCGACGAAGCGAGGTATGTGGAGTTCCGGATTTCGGCAACCAACTGGCTCAATCATCCGCTGCGGCAGTTTGGCCTTGCCAATAACAGCGATCAGCAGATCAACTTCGAAGGAGTTAGCAACGCCACCTGTGCGGGCTGCACGACTTCCAGCGGCGCGCCGCTGCAGGTGCAGTACCTGTCTCCGACCAACGTGAATGCGACAACGACGGGAACGCCAGCTTTCAAGACCGGGCAGAGGCTCGTGATGATCTCATCGAAGTTCTACTTCTGAGACGAGGTCGTATACATTACCGGAAGGGGGCGGTTTGCGCTGCCCCCTTCTTTTCCTGGTCTATGGTTTTTCGAAAGATTTTCTGTGTTTTCCTGCTGGCGCTCGTGGCAGCAGTGGGAAGCACCCTGTTGCAATCGCAGGCGTCAAGCTCACGGATCTGGTTTGAGCTCCAGCGCATCCCGTTCCGGCTGGAAAACGACCCGACGCCGGCAAAGAACGCTCCGGAAGCGATGGCGGGGGGAGTAGCGGTTCTTGACTACAACGGCGACGGGCGTCCGGATATTTACTTCACCAACGGCGCTAACATCGCGACGCTAAAAAAAGACGATTCCAAGTACGACAACCGGCTTCTGCGGAACGACGGGAACGGACACTTTACCGATGTTACCGAGCATGCGGGACTGAAGGGCTCGGGTTACGACATGGGTGTGGCCGTGGGCGATTACGATAACGACGGCTGCCCAGACATCTTCGTAGCGGGCGTGTACCACAATACGCTGTACCACAACAACTGCAACGGGACCTTTACCGATGTGACGAAGAAGGCAGGACTGGACCAACGAGTCGATCCGCAGTACGGTCCCCTGTGGTCGGTCGCTGCAGCCTGGGTGGATGTGAATAACGACGGACGGCTGGATCTGTTCGTTGTGAATTACATGCGCTGGGATTATACCGGCACGCCCAGGTGCTCTTATGGCGGGCAAGCCGATTATTGCAGTCCTAATTTCTACAAGCCGGTGCCGGATCAGCTGTTGGTGAACAACGGCGACGGGACTTTCACCGACGTGTCCCAGGCGTGGGGAATTCGCAATCATCCTGGGAAAGGCATGGGTGTTGGGGTGGCGGACTACGATCGGGACGGGCGGCAAGATTTGTTCGTCACCAACGACACGGAGTACGAGTTTCTCTTTCACAATCTCGGCGGTAAGTTCGAAGAGGTTGGGTTCGATGCGGGAGTGGCGCTGCCGCAGGACGGGAATTTTATTTCCGGGATGGGACTGGATTTTCGCGACATCAATAACGATGGCTATCCCGATATTGGGTTCGCGGCGCTGAACAATCAGACCTTCCCGCTCTATCAGAACAGCGGCAGGGGAGACTTTATCGACATCACAGCATCGAGCGGCATGCGCGATCTGAGCATGAAGATGGCCGGTTACGGTGTTGGCTTCTACGATCTGGACAACGACGGCTGGAAAGATGAGTTCGTCACCCGGGGGCACGTGGAATCGATGCCGGTGCCAGGCGCGGACATCGATCAGTACAACACGGTCTTTCACAATCCGGGCAAGACGGGAAAGTGGACGGCGCTGACCGCCGAGGCGGGGTTGAATGCTGCGTCGGCGGGGAGGCATCGGGGCGTGGCCTTCGGCGACTTCGACGGCGATGGCCGCGTGGATGTCGTCACCACTGCGCTGGGCGCCGATGCGGAGATCTGGATGAACCGGAGCCCGCATGCTGGTCACTGGCTGGACATTGCCCTGCGCGGAACGAAGAGCAATCGCGACGGCATCGGCGCCCGGATCAAGGTCGTCAGTGCCGGCGTCGGTGCACAATACAACCACATGACGACGAGCGTCGGTTATGCATCCTCGAGCGATGGGCCGGTCCACTTCGGGCTGGGACCGGACAACCGTGCTGACCTGGTGGTCATCGACTGGCCATCCGGTGTCGAGCAGACGCTGCGGAACGTCGATGCGGATCAGGTTCTGAGGGTGACGGAGCCGTGAAGCCCTCAGTACGGCCGTACCTCTTTTCAGAGATGCATGTGAAGAGGCGAGTCGTTGTAGACCAGATGCCGGCTTTGGTTCGGTTCTTCCTCGCCGATGCCGCGGCCCGGACCCACCAGGGTCACGATAAACGGCTGCCCCCCGGCGGGACCGGGAAACTGGCCCTGCCGTTCCGCCAGGGTTAGCTCGCGGGTGGCGTCATTCCAGTGCACCGGCAACCACGCATACTGCCCCTTCTCGTAAGCGTAAGTGAGGCCGTCGTCGGAGTAGAGGCTGGTGTCCGCATCGCCGCCGGGATAGATACGAAGCTCAATCGGGGCATCGGGATATTCCCCCGCGTATTCCTCTTCCGGGCCCATAGGAAGGATGGAGCCTGCACGGACATAGAGGGGCAGCACCGCGAGCGGAGCCGCGCGATGAATTGTCTGGCCTCCGCTGAACCGTTGTCCTGTCCAGAAATCGTACCAATCAGGCCCGACCGGTAAATAAACGTCCCGCGCAGTCGCATCCTTAGCCGTCACCGGGGCCACCAGCAGCGAAGGGCCGAACATGTATTCGTCGCTGATATCCAGTGCGCGCGCATCGGACGGAAAATCGAAGACCAGAGCCCGCATGGGCGTGTAACCGTCGAGAGTCGTATGGGCCGCCATGGCGTAAATGTAGGGCATCAGACGATAGCGCAGCCGGTCGAACAGGGTCAGAATCTTCTGTGCATCCGGCCCGTAGGACCAGATCTCATTGGTGGGGCGGGCTCCATGCGCGCGAAAGATCGGGCAGAACGCGCCAAACTCGAACCAGCGAACAAATAACTTCTGAAAAGCCGGATCCTCGGCATCTCCGCCGACAAAGCCACCGATATCGCTCGTCCAGTAAGGCAAGCCGGTCAGCGAGTAGTTGAGAGCGGCGGGAATCTGCCGGCGCAGGACGTCGTACGTCGTGGCCGTGTCTCCCGACCACACCGTCGCGGCGTTACGCTGCTCACCGGTAAATGCGGAGCGGGTGAGGATGTAGACGCGCTTGTCTTCGGGCTGTTGGCGCTGCCCCTCGTAGATCGACTGCGTCGTCATCAGCGGATACATGTTGGCGTATTTCGAGCCATCGCCCAGCGCCGTGCGCGCTCCGCCGAGCATCGGTCCATGCTCTTCCCCGTAGGCGTCCAGAGGTTCGGTTGAGTCCATCCAGAACCCGTCGACGCCGGCATCGTAAAGCGACGACTTTACCTGGTCCCAGTAGAGGGCACGCGCGCCCGGACTGAACGCGTCGTAGAGGCGCTCGCCCGGTATGTAGGCGGGCAGGAAATCCGGGCCGGGGGGAATGAAGAAGCCACGCGACTGCATCGCATCGAAGTTGGCACTGCCCGGCTGGAAGAGCGGCCAGACGGAGACCATCAGGTGGATGTGCTGATGGTGCAGGTTCTGGATCATTTCTGCGGGATCGGGATAATCGGAGTTAAAGATGCGCGAGCCCAGAAGCGTCTCCCAGCCCGCGTCGACCACAACGTTATCGATGGGAATATGCAGCGAACGGTAGCTCGCCACCAGGTCGAGCACCTCCTGACTGCTCGCGTAGGCCAGCTTTGACTGCCAGAAGCCATAGGCCCAGCGTGGATAAAGCGGCGCCTGGCCGCTGAGCCGGCGGTATCCCGCAATGATCTGATCCATCCTCGGGCCACCGATGTAGTAATAGTCGACGGCATCGGCGTCATCGGACTGGAAAGCCACGATCTGGCGGAAGCGGTTGTTCCAGTTGGTTACCGAACCGCTGTTCCACAGAACTCCATAGCCTCGCGAGGAAACGAAAAAAGGAATCGAAATGTTGGTGTTGTCCTGAGACAGGACGAGCTGCGTGTTCCGCTCATTGAGCTGTCCCGTCTCGTGTTCACCGAGCCCGTAGATGCGTTCATCCGGGGCGAGTGCCAACCATACGGAAGCGGAATGCGCGGGCTGCCCTTCGGTGACGGTTGGAGCGATCCTGCGCGGGTAAGGCCAGTCCGTCTCGGCCAACATGCGCCGCCCATAGCGATTGAAGCGCACCGCTGAGCTGTGCCGGTCGACATCGACCCGAAGGTCGCCGGTGACGATTTCAATCAACGTGCCGTCGTCGTACACAGAAAACGAAGACGCCGGACAGGCAGAATCGGGCAGAGCCGGGTTACTGAGATCGGGAATGGAGGCTGCGGTCACGTAGGTCACGCGAACGATGTCGCCTCCGCACGGCTTGATTCGCAGCGTGCCGGTCGTCAGCTCGATGATTTCGGCATCGTGGATTTGCTGCTCGCTTCTGACCACGTCGGGATGCGGTGGAATCGACTGCTGGGCCAGTCCGGCTGGCGCAACCATGGCACATACGAGTGCCTGCAGCCAGCGCTTTCGGCTGCCGGTTCTCTTTCTCATTCTTTCTCCTCAGTTTTCCGGATTGAGGGTCAACAAGCAAGGCAAAATCGCGTCTCCCGTTGCGGGGAACACCGGTACTGACGATCGTTGGCGGAGACAGCGTCAAAAAAACAGGCAGCATCCCACGAACCATGCGGAATACTGCCGCAGGAGGCAATACAAGAATCAACCGGATGCCAATTCCGTCAACCCCAGCCCTGACAGCCGAAGGGCTTGCCATGCTGAATGCCGCGGCGGGAAGACGGCTGTGCGCATCTCCAGCAAAGACCCAACGAAGAATGACGGGCAAGGTTCGATACGGTAGCGTGCGCAATCTGTGTGCTAAACCATTTAATTTGTGCCACGTACCAATCGGTAGCCTACGCTTCCGAAAAGTATTCCAACCCTCGGTCAGGGACGTGCGAAGGAGAGTTCGCCATGTTTGATCTGCACCTGGCCAGGCAGTAAAATCTGGAATCAGATTGAAAACGGTTACCCGGTTCGTAGTCCCTGGGCTGATTGACCCGTTTCAGGGGCACGGATCCGAAACGCAATTCTCCTCCTCAGGTCCAGCCAGAACCTCGACAGATCCATCAGCAACTCCAGGTGACGCAATGGGTTTCACTGAACCGATCTCTGCAGCTGCCGCTGTAGTCGCCCCTTCCCTGGTCCGCCGAGAACTGGAAGCCATCCTGCAAAGTGCACCCTTCCGGACCAGCAAGCAGTGCCAGGACATGTTGCGCTATGTGGTGGAGCATAGTCTTCGCGATGAACAGGAGTCTTTACGGGAGCGCGTGATCGGCATCGAGGTCTTTGGCCGAAGTTCCGATTACGACACCAGCATGGATCCGGTGGTCCGAATCAGGGCTGCAGATATTCGCAAGCGACTGGCCCAGTACTACCAGAACACATCGTCGACAGAAGCTCCCGTTCAGATCGAGATGCCGTCGGGTTCCTACCGCGCCGTCTTCAAACCGCTCGACCATAAGCCGGTCGCGGAGATCACACCGGCGATCCACGTAACCCGCCCGCTGGAAGCGCCGCTGGCTGCGGTGCCGCCGCCGCAGGAAAGGCCCGCCACACCGCCGCCGCGTCGCAAGCGGGCCGCGATCATTGTGGCATGCGCCGTGGTCGCGCTCGCCGGCCTGGCCGGCCTCGGGCTGTGGCGCGCGGAAAAAACCGCGCTCCCCGCCGCTCTCAACAGCTTTTGGGCTCCGGTTTTCGCCAGCCATAAACCTGTCATCATCTATGCCGGCGCCAATGCCGTCTACCGCCTCTCCGATCAGTTCCTCAGCCAATACCGGCGCGAGCATCACGTCACGAACAACGGCCCGGAGTTCTTTGTGACTCTCTCGCCGAGTGAGCGGATTGAGGCCGGCGATCTGGTGCCGGTGGGAGGCACGACAGCCGACGGCCAGGCATGTGCTTTGTTCGTGGCTCTCATCTCTCGCCTGCAGCGGCCGTTTGAGCTGCGTTACGGATCGGACATCTCGGTGGGGGATCTGCAGAATTCTCCCGCGATCCTGGTGGGCGCCTTCAACAATCCCTGGACCCTGAAAATAAACGGCTCCCTGCGCTTCGTTTTCCGGGATGGCGTGCGGATCGACGACAGCTGGCATCAACTGCCAGGATGGTCGCAGGCAAAACAATCCGACGGAACCATCCGCGACGACTACGCGATGATCTCGCGGCTCTTCGACCCGCATGATCGGCATGTGCTCATCATGGCCGGGGGCATCGGCAGTTTCGGAACCCAGGCCGCCGCTGAGTTTCTGACCAATCCCGAAGAGATGGCGGAGTTTGCCCGCAGGGCGCCGGCCGGATGGCAGCAAAAGAATCTGCAGATCGTGCTCCATGTCAGCGCGCAGGATCTGATGCCGAGCAGCGACAAAATCGTGGCCATCCACGTCTGGTGAGCCGCCTGGCGGAGCGTTTTGGAGACCCGTCGAGGATGGGGTTACGCGAAGCGCTGGAATCCGCGTTTCCGCCCGCTTGACATCGCCGAATTCTCACCGACCGGAATAGACCCGCTCAGCGGCACCCAATGCCGCAAAGGTGCTGCACTCCGCTACCAAATTCCGGCCAGCATCTCTGGTCGACTGCCAATGATGAACACCGCCCATCAGGAGGTGCGGGGATATCGAGTTATCTGCGGAATTCTGTGACAGACTGATCGAAGATACAACGATATACTTTTGCGCGCTGTAGATATACCTTCCGTTATGCGGAGCAGCTCGGGTCGCACATAAGATCGCCGCTCGCAATAAGAATGCTGTCTCATCGATGCTCGAGAGAATTTCTCCGCGTCATTGCGCCCTGGCCCAATAGAGTTATGTCGGCGGATAGGGGCGACACTAAAGCGAGCGCAGGGTAATCATCTGCCACGGACATCGCAAGAATTCGTATCTTGCCGTTGACGGGAAGCGTCAGCGAGCGCGCACCTGACGGTACGTTGATGGAATAAGCAAACAGATAGGAGTACTGATAGGGTTGGTTGAGTCCCTCTGCCGTGTGGTGGTGGGAGGCATACCACGCCAACTCAGCCGGTTTCACGTAGCCGGGCTGCAAGCCCACGTAGTCCTCAGGAAAACGCAGGGCGGGCGGACGTGCTTCGCGCTGTTCAAAGTCCGCCGGAGGCCAGGGGGCGTGATTCGCCGAAATGGCCCAGTCGCGATCGTCATGATTCTTCCAAAGACGGGTATCCCATTGGCCAATCCAGCCGTCCCAGGATTGAATGGTCAGAGTCGAGGATTGGTTGTTGAGGCGGAAATCGGCGCTCTGGTCGCCGTCGGCGGACGCTGCGAGGATATAAAGCCGGTTGTAGTGACCCGGGGGCAAATCCAGTGTCTGCCCCCGGGCGGTGACTGCGTCGGGAACGCCGGTTTTTGCCACAGCGAGTTCAAAATGGATGCCATGGAAATCAATCTGCGGCGGCAGCATTTCAGCAGGGATAGCATTTCCTTTGCCGTCGAAGCCGCCGCCGATGGTTTTCTCGTCGTCGTTGGTCGCGGCGGCAAGATCGTACCGCAGAGGTACAGGTTCGGAACGGGGCGGCGCGAGATGCGCTGAGGCCGGACCAAGATGCAACGCAAACGTGCGCGGCTGATAGGCGGTGAAGGATGTCACGAGTGCGCCATCGTCGAGCGTTGCCGGCCCAACGGGCTGTTCCTGGGCGTTGACTTCACGCGCTCCGGTAATCGGCGCAGCAAAGGAAACGTGGACATTCGGCTCGGGTTTCCCGGCGAGCTCAACCATGCGAAGAACGACCTCATCGCTGTCCTCCGCTTTTTTCAGGGCGAGCACGCGAAGGTCCGGATTGTCGAGATGCAGGAAAGAAAAAGTTCTGCCCAGAGATCCGGGATGCTTCGCGGAAACGAACGCAGCGAGCGGATTGTTGAGGCGGTAGGCCTGCCACACGGTTTGCAGCTGTCGCCAATCGCCGGAGTGACTTGCCAAGCCGAGAGTGAAGTCGTGATGCCCCCAGTCCTGATTCCCCTGGTCCGGGTACATGTGTGAGTTATCCGTTCCGGGCGAGCGCACCAAAGTGACGCGCAAGGTATTGTCGCTGGGTTTGTCGGAACCGTTCTTGCAGTCGGTGAGGATGGTCACACCGTTGCTGCCGCTTTTGTCGGTCAGATCGATCCAGCGGTGCGACGCAACCTCAAATTGCCGTTCGAATTCGTTGGGGCGCTCCACCGTGCCGATATCCCAGTTATAGGTTGCGTTCGGGTTGGAAGCCGTGAGCGGGAAGGACTGCTTCAGGTTGGCTTTGGTTGTCCGCCAGTCAATGGCGTAAGAGAACTCAACTCGATTGCCGGCGTCGCCCGCGGCCAAACTTGTGGTCTGCACGTATTTCGAATCTTCTGTCTCCCGCGTTACCTCAATGGCCACGCGGGCGGGGCCGTTCTCTGCGATGCGAATTTGCGCAGGACCACTCACGAATGCCCGCGGAGGAGCACTCACCTGGTCATAGTCCATGTTCCATGCAGGATACTGGCGGGGATCGTCGGTAGTCAGCGCGAGGCGCATGGGGGCCGATAACAATTCTTTGCGGAGTTGCTTGTCGTAGATACTTGCCACGTCGCCGCCGGCATCGATTTGCACGCGATATCGGGAATTCTCAAGCGAGCGTTCAGTGACACGAAGTTCGCTGTTCGAACCAGACTGCGTGGCGGGACGTACATCGTAGACGGCATATCCGACAGCCGGGACTTTTGCGAGGAAGACGACCTTACGCTCTTCGAGCTGCGCGGGGACTTCCCTGCCCTGTGGGTCAAAGACGCGCACAGCCTTCGGCGCGCCGCCAGGGAACTCAATCGACGCCGTCACGAGGTCTTCTCGCGAAATGTTGAGAGAGTTGAAAGCGACCACAGGAATGCCCTGGGTTTGCGTATCGAGACCCGATGCGATCGCCGCACTGGCGTCGTCGAATACGGAGGCAAACTGGTTTGCGGCGATAAAGTCGTCATTCCATGCAAGCTGGTAGGCGAGTGGAGTAGCTGTACCGGCAGCGGTGTCATGAAAGTGGCCGCTGAGCGCCAGGAACCAGGCATTATTGAGACGCTGTTGCGGGTAGTTGAGTGCACCCAGCCATTGGGCCTCGATCGATGCCTTCTCGGCTGCGTCCGCGAGATTTTCATTGCGGATGACCATGGCTTTGTGGAAGGCCTGCGATGTGAGTGAACCGGCGGAATGGTTGATTAGCTCGAGATCGCCCTTATAAGTCGGCATCCTGTCCATCATCGCGGGCTGGATATCATTGAACATCTGGTCAGCGGCGGCTTCGATGACGTGCACCGGACCGTCGCCCACCTGGACAGGAGTTGTTGGCGCAGGGTTCGTAACATCGTCTGACTTCAGGAAATTGGGCAGTGGAGGAGCGGGGAGCACCGTCGTACTCTTCGTGACGATGGCTTCGAGCAGCTTCGCCGTGGATTCCTGGGTGGCCCCGCCGACATCGCCGGTTCCGACGTAGTGATAATCAGCATAGACACCGGTAAGCTTGCCATTAATCTCGATTCTCTTGCCCCAATCCTGCTCCCATGTGCGGGGATGATCGAGCATGGACTTCTGTTGCGGTGTTAACCCCGCCTCTTGCTGCTCGGTCAATGCCGGCCACGGCGGGCGAGGTCCAGGCGTCTTGCTCAAATCCGTATAGACATTGCTTCCGTAGCCTCCCGGATTCAATGCCGCGAGCACCCGCTGACCATCCGGCCCAATCCAGACGCCCACATTGAAGGGAATACCTTCCGGCGTCTGTTCAGGGGAATCGGGTCCGCCGACATTGGGTGCAGGCTGCCAGTTGGCGGACAGCTTCTGGGTCGAAAATCCTTTCACGCCGGCGTGTGCCAGAATGCTGGGCAAAGAAGCCGGAAAACCGAAGCAATCGGGCAGCATGTACTCGTTGCTGGCCTTGCCGAACTCATGCCGAAAATATGTGTTGCCATAAAGGATCTGACGGAAGATGCCCTCAGCACTGGGAAGATTGACATCGCCTTCTTCCACCGATGAGCCCGCGGGGAACCACTGGCCGGAGGCGACATACTGCTTTAGCCTGGAGTAATCGTCGGGAAAGTACTCCTTCATCAGGCGATATCGATTGGCACCGGTCCAGTTGAAAACATAGTGCGGATACTTTTGCATGTAGTCGAAGTTGACCCGCATGGTCTTCAGCATGTATTCGCTGATGGACTGTGGAAATTCCCATCGCCACTGTGTATCGAGGTGGGCATAGGGCACCACGTAGAGCGTTGGAGTCTGTGTGATGTCGGGCGCCTGCATCGTTTGCGCCTGGACTGCGGCGAGTGGCAGCATCGACAAGAACGCAGCGCAGCGGCGGAAGGAACGAATCATTCGAATGTCTCTGCTCCGGAGATATTTTCGTGCAAGACAAGCTTCCGCACAGTCAGGCCGTGCGGAAGCGCAAGAGCGATTTCGGGCTAGAAGTGGAACCGTGCTCCAACCTGCAAGGTGCGCGGATTGGTTGGGGTCTTGCCGGTAATCTGGCCGAATTGCGAGCTGGTCGGGGTCATATTGAGCGAACCCGATTGCCCGAACGGCGAGAGATTGGGATGGTTGATGAAGTTGTAGGCTTCGGCGCGGAACTCAAAGCCCGAGCTTTCGGTCACGGGAAAGGCTTTGATCATAGCGAGGTTCCAGTTCTGTTCCATCGGACCATAGATGTCGTTTCGCACCCCGCGCTGTGTGATGAAGGTGCCCGCGGGCGGCGGTGTAAAGAGAGGTGCGCCATTGGTGTTGGTCGTGGCAAACCACTGACGGCCTGATCCGGATCCGGCGAAATGATGGGGAAGCGATGGGTTTCCATTCTTGACCCAGAACTGACCCTCGCTGCCGCAACCAAAGCTACCCACCTCTTGTACGCCGGCGTAGTCAGTGTTGGTACCAACCCCGCAGGGCATACCGCTCTGTGCCTGAACGTTACCGCTTAACTGCCATCCGCCAAGTACTTCACCCGCCAGATTGCGCTGGTTAGCGAAGAAGGGAAGGGCGTAGAGATAGTTCGCCACGAAGGCATTGCGAACGTCGTACTCGGAGGGTCCCCAAAGATTGGCAAAGTAAGTGCTGTTCGGCACGATATCGCGGTAATTCGAGCCTCCGTCCATGCTCTTGGCATAGGTATAGGAGACACCAAGCGAAGAACCGGCCTTGAAATGACTGGTCCACGACGCCTGCAGTGCGTTGTAAGTGGAATTCACTCCGCTCTGCTCCTGCTGGATGGAAGTGAAGCCCCGGTAGGGACGGAGATAGGAGACAATTTTGACACTGGGATTTGCCTGGAGGGATCCGGCCGGCGCCTGGTTGATGTCGACGACATTCCAATTGTGATAACCGTGGGCTCCCACATAGCCAACCTGAAAGACCGATTGCGCCCTGGGAATTTCCTGCTCGACGGTGAAGTTCCAGTTCCAGCGGGTTGGCGGAACGAGATGGCGGTTGAGGGTGGTAATGGTGAGGGCGGGCTCGGTACCGGTGGTGACGGAAACTCCGGGATTGTCGACCAAGTCGGTGCTGCCGCTGCTGAAAACCGTCTCGGTGGGCTGAAAGGGTGAGTTGCCGCCAGGAAAAACATTATCGAGGAGGCCCTTCGTGCTCACGAAGCTTCCGGCTCCGGCGCGCACGACGAGCGTTGGGCGGACCTGATACGCAATGCCGAGGCGCGGCTGAGTCTGCGTGGTGGAGGCAATGTATTGTTTGGGCAAATTCGGCGCGAAGAGACTGGTGCAGGGCGAGCCGGCGCAGGCATTGTTTGAAGCCGTGGCGGCGGCAACGCCGTGCTGGACCGCTGAACTCGGGAAGGCACTGACGCCCGGGATGACCATGCCGTCGTAGGGATTTCCAGAACCCAGCGTTATGTTGCCGGTGGTGGGAGAGACTGCTGGCGCACTCGACAGGGAATAGGAGGCTGGGTCGAAGTAAGCCGCGTTACTCCACTCCGCGTGTTCAGGGATCGTTGACGTGAAGCGGACGCCATAGCTCAAGTTGAGCCTGGGCGTCACCTGCCACGTATCCTGTCCGAAATATTCGTAGACCCATCCGCGCCACTCGGTGAAAGCCTTGGTGCCGATCTCGGTGTAACTGTCAGCAAGGCCGAGGGCTAAATTTGCCAGGGAAACGCCACTGCCACCGCTTAAGCCATTGTGGTTGTCGCTGAAACCAAAGGTGCCGTTCTGATTGCTGGCGCCGCCGGGAACCGTGCTGACGTTGATCTGGTCGTTGTCGTTTTCGCCCCAGTAGGTAAGAAAGAATCCGCCCTTAATGGTGTGATTCTTCCAAACCTTGGTCAGGCTGTCGGAGGCCTGGTAGATGATGCCCGAGGAGTGGGAGGGGTAAGGCCCACCCTGAATGTTCGTGAAGGCATCGTTCAGGTTGGCAGTCGGAATCTTGTTTTCCGAAGCCTTGGCGCCGGGAATGATGTAGGGGAAGTTAATTCCGAAGTTGCTCCGGTTGTAGCCGATACCGACGGGATCGACGTTGATATAAACGTCATCGATACTGACGCTGGTGCGCGCCTCGTTAATCAGAGTCGGCGAGATGGTCCACACCCAGCCGAGAGAATTGTCCTGGTTGGGCCGGCTCCAGCTCAGGGGCACATCCGGATTGCTTTGGTTGTAGGGAGCGATTTCGGTGTAGGAGTTGTCGGAGCGCCGGAATTCGAGGTGATGGTTGCCGAAGATCAGGTCGCCGTTGATCTGACCTTTGCGCTGGTCCTGAGGCTGCGATGCGAAACCTGACCAGTTGTCCGTGCCTTCGTACGTAGTAAGGTTCGGCGCAGGATACGAGTTCATGATGCCGATGCCGTTTGCGCTCAATTCACCGGGGGGCAAGACATTGGGCTGGCCCATGTAGTCGGCTTGTTGGCCGGTTGCCGGGTCAATGACCACAGTTCCGGCTTTGTACCACGGGTTGACCGCGGTGCTGGAACTGAGGAGTTCGCTGAAGTCGCCCTGGCGCATGCGGGCTGTAGGAACCGCCATCAACTGCTGGAGGGACTGGTGGAAGATGATCCAGTCCTCATTGACGAAGAAGAAGAATTTGTCGCGGAACCCGTCAAGACCAGGCACTCTGGGGGCCCATACGGGTCCGCCCACGGCGAAGCCGAAGTTGTTGTAGGTGAATTGCTGCCGTGGCTGCCTGGCGTGATTGAGCGCCCAGGTGTTGGCGTTCATATCGGCGTTGCGCACGTACTCGTAGAGAGCACCGTGGAAGTCCCTGGTGCCGCTCTTGGTCACAATGCGAATCTGGGCGCCGGAGGCGCTCCCGTACTCGGC